>Ga0209097_10002565_pt1 | contig 14582 bp, 9 predicted proteins | sample AD_UKC052_MetaG_FD_184419 | JGI IMG/M metagenome (GOLD analysis project Ga0209097, IMG submission 184419) | Active sludge microbial communities of municipal wastewater-treating anaerobic digesters from USA - AD_UKC052_MetaG (SPAdes) (version 2) | ecosystem: Engineered > Bioreactor > Anaerobic >... | reverse complement strand
TGTTTGTAGGTAATAATCCACGTGCAAAAAATGCTGCCCTGCAAGCCAGTATCCATAAGGCTTTCGCATTCGACTTAGGGCTTTAGCACTTAGTGAGAATGGTGATGCCAAGTACTGGTTCAGGGCTGCCCAAGTGAAGATGGGGAATACAAGCTTAGAATACCGGTATCTATTCTGTTGTATGTCAGTGTGTGCGTTAGCAGTTCATTTGCGACACCGAAATGTGGTTTTTGTTGTATTCAAGGAAAAACCATGCTTAACGGTTATATGTCTAATCGATAACCAATAAAGCTAAAGTCTCGGAATGTACGTGAATGTCCATTCACCGCATCATCTTCATTGGTCACCTCTAAGCCAACCTCCGCCTCGATAGTAGCTTTTTCACGCAACTTATAGCTTGCACGCAAAGTAGGAGAAACCACGTACTGTACAATTGAAGGGTCAGAGTCAATTTTCAATAGTTTAAGTGAACTATCTAAACGCCATTTTTCAACAGGCACCATTACATTTGTAAGCACCAATGAATTAACTAAGCTGCTTGGGCCGTTAATTAAGCTATAACTAATGACAGAAGTATCATCTTTAAATAGAGTGTTTGTCCCTACTGCCTGAATATGGTAGGTATAAGTGTTACCACCCGCAAATGATTGATTTAAATTCTGGATAGTCAGCGCATCAGGCTCAAGACCACCATTCGCCTCTCTAAAGTTTCGCAAAGCAAGATCAATAGCACCCTGAGTTGCCCCCGGGCTGCCTGCAACGCGGCTCTTCTGAATGTCACCACCCAATTGCCAACGTGGCGTGAGTTGGTGAGTTACACCAAGCAAATACAATTGAGTATCTAATGTTTGTTTAATTGCAGAATCTCTTAAAAGTGACTCAGTTGCACCCAACCTAGCAGCTTGGCGTGGGCTAGTGACGGGCTGCCCAGATAAGGAAAAACTGGTGTCAGATAAACTATTAATTAGCTGTAGTACAGGAGATTTGCGTGTTTCAACAAGCATATTGTAGTTAGTTTTCTCTGTAGCTTGCCAATTGCCTTGTACCATTGCGGTATTTAGACGATCATAAAAAGTATCATAATCTACTAATGAGTAAACCGACTTACCCATATCAAAATATCTTAGTTCACCGCCTACACCTCGGCGATCGATAAAGTGATCTACTGTTTGCTCAATAAAAAACGCATTTCCACTCCACTTTTCATTTATTGGCCCAATGTCAAGGTTCAAGCCATAAAAATGTCTTCTATAATCTATATCGTACTCATCTAAGGTGCCTGCCACAAAGTTCAATTTATATTGTGGAGTAAAGCCGTAGCGGAACCAAGCGCCATCAAACCGACCTAAAACCCCACCTGAATTGCCATTTTGCCTGCCAAGACGAGCTAAAAAGTCTGAATCTTTATTGTTGATTTCTACATAAGCCGCCTGCAATCTGTTTCTACTTGCACTGTCAGGTAAGAAGTTCATGGTTTGCGTGTCGCGGAATACTATTTTGTTATCCCACTCGTTATGACGAAAACGAGCCGTCAAATCTATCGCACTTACCAATGAAGATTGATCGTGTGTAGTTGAGTTTTTACCTGAATTTGGATAATTGTGACTATGCGCATCATAATAATATTGGTTCCAACTCCCATAAACAGTGTTCTCGTGAATATCTTTAAACACCTTCTTGTCACCCACAGAACTAGTTGATGTTTTTTCTAATGTGCGTTCTATCGCTGCAATACGTGCACGAACACGTTCTGCACCTTCCCCTTTTGGATACAGTTTTAAGTAAGCTTCATACTCGGCCTTGGCCTTAGTTTTTTCGCCCATTTTTTCACGAGAATTACCAATTAACTCTTGAGCTTCTTGCGAATAGTTATTGGTAGGTAATGCCAGCGTGGCATTTAGTAACTGTATTGCTTTGGGATGATCTCCTTGACCACGCGCCGCTTTAGCGTCAGCAACTAGCATAGCAGCATAGTCATTATCCGTCATTCCCGCACCCCTATCAGGCACATCGGTTAATTGAGCGTTATCAACTGATTGGGTAACTTCAACAAGTGGTTCAGTATCCGTTGCTTTCAATTCTTTTGGCACTCTAATTACAATTCCTCGACCACTATTATCAGGGGTAATACTGAATTTAATTGGCAGTTTAAATCTCACGCCAATGCTATTCGCTTTTTGATCTGGGTAATTCACAATAAAACTAGGAATTGAATCGCTACTTGGTGAATTAATAAATTCGCGTTTTGAACTAATTGATTTTTCTTGAGGAAATTCCAAAAAAATCTGAATACGGCTTGCTTCAGCATTGTTAGGAAAATGTCGCACATATCTTACTTGCGTTAAGAACTCAATATGAATTTCTGTTTCAGATTTAGCTTGCACTATTTCTACTTTATCCAACACCTTATTCGCAAAAGCTAATGTTGGTAAAAAAAAGCAAGCCAATAGAAAGGCGCGAAAAACTGCAAATAAATTTTTCATTTTATCTTCACTCAAGAGTTATTATTATCGGTAAGCAATTATCTATTAAATATAAATTAAGTCAATGTGTTACAACGTATTTAGAAAGTTATTTATAATTTATATTCATCGATTTACATCACTAGTCAAACTTATTAGTATTGTGGCATTGACTACATTCTTTAGGCGCTTTGTGTGACTTAGACTCTACACCTTGATAGTTAGCACCGTGACAATTTCTACAAGTTGTTGGCAACGTAGAATGGTTAGGTTTTTGAGGGTTAGAGAAACTTGTTGTATTTTTGTGACAAGCGTCACAAGAAATACCAGCAACAGGCACATGGTTCGACATAATCCCTTTTGCAGCACTGCCATTATGGCAGGTTGAGCATGTTCCAGCACCCACACCCGTATGATTAAAAGCAGCACCGCTAAAAGTTGTAGTTGATTTATGACAGGTCTCGCATCCCGCTGTAGTTAAAACATGGTTACTTGGTTTGCCTTTAGCAGTACTGCCGTTATGACAGTTAGCGCAACCAGTCACAATACCTGTATGACTCATTGTTGCACCGCTGAAGCTATTGGTGTTTTTGTGACAAGTCTCACACCCTGCCGTAGTTAAAACATGGTTGCTCGGTTTGCCTATTGCTGTACTGCCATTATGACAATTAGCGCAACCAGTCACAATGCCAGTATGACTCATCGTTGCGCCTAAGAATGAGTTAGTGGACTTATGACATGTTTCACAACCAGCCGTAGTTTGTACGTGATTGCTTGGCTTACCTTTAGCGGTACTGCCGTTATGACAGTTTGAACAGCCACTCACAATCCCCGTATGACTCATCGTAGCACCGCTGAAACTATTGGTGTTTTTGTGACAAGTCTCGCATCCGGCCGTCGTTTGTACGTGATTGCTTGGCTTACCTTTAGCGGTACTGCCGTTATGGCAGTTTGCACAACCGGTGGTAATGCCGGTGTGGTTCATCGCTGCACCTGAGAATGAGTTAGTGGACTTATGACATGTTTCACAACCAGCCGTAGTTTGAACGTGATTGCTTGGCTTACCTTTTGCCGTACTACCGTTATGACAATTGGAACAACCACTTACGATGCCAGTGTGATTCATCGCACCTGTGCTAAAAGTCGTCGTGGACTTATGGCAGGTTTCACATGAAGCCGTCGTTTGGACATGATTGCTTGGCTTACCTTTAGCGGTACTGCCGTTATGGCAGTTTGCACAACCGGTGGTAATGCCGGTGTGGTTCATCGCTGCACCTGAGAATGAGTTAGTGGACTTATGACATGTTTCACAACCAGCCGTAGTTTGAACGTGATTGCTTGGCTTACCTTTTGCCGTACTACCGTTATGACAGTTAGCACAACCAGTGGTAATGCCGGTGTGGTTCATCGCACCAGTGCTAAAGGTAGTGGTTGATTTGTGGCAAGTTTCGCATCCAGCGGTGGTTTGGATGTGATTGCTTGATTTGCCTTTTGCGGTACTACCGTTATGACAGTTAGCGCAGCCAGTGGTAATGCCGGTGTGGTTCATCGCCGCACCACCTTTAAAGCTTGAGGTGTTTTTATGGCAAGTCTCGCAAGCCGCAGTCGTGGCAATGTGGTTGCTGGATTTGCCTTTAGCTGTGCTACCATTGTGGCAGTTAGCACAACCAGTGGTAATGCCGGTGTGGTTCATCGCACCAGTGCTAAAGGTAGTGGTTGATTTGTGGCAAGTTTCGCATCCAGCGGTGGTTTGGATGTGATTGCTTGATTTGCCTTTTGCGGTACTACCGTTATGACAGTTAGCGCAGCCAGTGGTAATGCCGGTGTGGTTCATCGCCGCACCACCTTTAAAGCTTGAGGTGTTTTTATGGCAAGTCTCGCAAGCCGCAGTCGTGGCAATGTGGTTGCTGGATTTGCCTTTAGCGGTGCTACCATTGTGGCAGTTAGCACAACCAGTGGTAATGCCGGTGTGGTTCATCGCCGCACCACCTTTAAAGCTTGAGGTGTTTTTATGGCAAGTCTCGCAAGCCGCAGTCGTGGCAATGTGGTTGCTGGATTTGCCTTTAGCGGTGCTACCATTGTGGCAGTTAGCACAACCAGTGGTAATGCCGGTGTGGTTCATCGCCGCACCACCTTTAAAGCTTGAGGTGTTTTTATGGCAAGTCTCGCAAGCCGCAGTCGTGGCAATGTGGTTGCTGGATTTGCCTTTAGCGGTGCTACCATTGTGGCAGTTAGCGCAGCCAGTGGTTACACCTGAGTGAGTCATTTTACCACCCTTAAAACTACTGGTGGAATTGTGACAGGTTTCACAACTGGCATTCGTTTGTAGATGATTTGCTGGTTTACCCAAAGCCTGTTTGCCGTTATGACAATTTGCACATCCATCAGTCACACCTAAGTGCTTAAATGTGGCTGTCCTGAACGTACTAGTACTCTTATGACATGTTTCACATGATGCGGTAGTGGGAATATGGTTGCTAGGTTTACCTTTTGCGGTACTGCCGTTGTGACAGTTAGCGCAACCGCTCGTTATATTAGCGTGATCTACTTTAGCACCTTTAAACGACGTAAAGCCAATATGACACGTTTCACAAGATGCTGAGGTTTGAATATGTTTTGTATGTTTGCCAATTGCCTTACTTCCGTTATGGCAACTCACACAGTTTCCAGTAATATTATTGGCTTGGTGGTCAAATCCTTTTGCTGGTAGCCAACCTTTTGGGCTATGGCATGTGTCACAAGATGCTGATGTCTTAATATGGTTCGAAGGCTTACCAGCCATTTTTGAATTATTATGACAGTTTGAACAAGTTCCAGGCGCTATGTTGGCATGGCTCATTTTGGCTTCAGACCATCCTGTTACTTGGTGACAAGACTCACATTTTTCGCTTGTGGTGATATGCTGGCTAGATTTTGCAGTTGCATTGATGCGACTACCCTGCGAATGGCAGCCGCCGCAATCTTTTGGCGTGCCTTTAAATACACCTTTTGCATGGCAAGATTCGCAATTGACTCTCGTATGCTCACCCTGTAAGACAAACCCCGTCTTATTGTGGTCAAATTTTGTTCGTGCTTTTTTGCTCGTTTTATTACCCGCAGCATCAGCATTGGCTACAGCTAACGTTAAAATCATCAACAACACTGTGAACAATAATCCAACCCAGCGCAATGTTGTCTCCAATGAGACTAGCCCCATAGATGGGGTTGGCTTACTTGCTGATTTTAATTTCATTTAAAATCTCCACATAGAAACAACCTAATCGCTTTTTGCATCCTTGTTGCAGTGTTAATTTAACCTTTGACGAACTTGTTTTACTCAACGGCGGCATGAAGTAAAAAAATTTAAACAATCAATTTATTCCATCACGACAACATAATATGTGTGAAATTTTCACACGTCAAGATATATGTGTGAAAATTTCACACATTTTTTTAAATTTGCAATATACTAAGGGCATGTTAAGTAATGTAGATTCGCTCGCAGAAAACGTCACTCAAAAAAAAATGCTGACGGCCATGCAACGCGTGCTAAAACCACTCATTAGGCTCGCTTTAGCACAGGGTATAAATTACCAAATGTTGTTAGAGACACTAAAAACTGTGTTCGTACAAGTTGCTGAAGAAGACTTCAAATTAGAAAAACGTGACCAAACCGATAGTCGTATTAGCTTGCTCACTGGAATACACCGTAAAGATGTGCGCCGTCTGCGCGAAGAACCTGAAAACAACACTCCACTATCACTCAATGCCACGTTTGGCTCACAACTTGTAGGTTTATGGATTAGTGATAATAACTTTTTAGATAGTGATGGTAAACCAAAGCCTTTGGAGAGATTTGCGAGCGATGGTGGTGAGGTTTCATTTGAGCGGCTGGTCGCTCGAGTCAGTAAAGATATTCGGGCACGACCAGTGCTGGATGAATGGCTGAGAGTCGGTGTTGTGTATTTAGATGACAACGAACTGGTATGCCTAAACACTGAAGCCTTTGTTCCAAAAGAAGGATTTGAAGAAAAACTGTTCTTTTTTCAACAAAATATTCATGACCACATTGCGGCAACTGCGCATAATCTAATGAATCTAACACCACCTATGTTAGAACGCTGTGTTTATTACGACGGCCTTACCCCTGAAGGCATTACTGAGTTAAAGGCTCTTTCTGAGAATCTAGGCATGCATGCTCTCAAGGCTGTCAACGCCAAAGCGATAGATCTTCAGGAAAAGTCTAAAGATGCCGAAGATATAGACAATCGTTTTACTTTCGCTATGTATTTCTACCATGTAAAAGAGCGCTTTGGCACTAAATTGCAGCATGAGTACTACCGTCGAAAAACTAACCGAATTGAAAAGTAGCATGCAACCTAACTTATTAAATTTTTTCTATGGTCAACTCCACTAGCCTAAATCGTTGGTTGACTTCCTGCATAGCCGTATGCATGATGACTTTTTCATTATGCGCTATCGCAAATCCTTGTAGCGACGGTGGCATTGGCGGCACTGGCATTTCCTTAGATCATGGCATTGGCGGCACAGGGATTATCAATGAACAAGTAAACACATTTAAAGGGATTGGGGGCACAGGAATTGTCGGCATTATTACTGGTTTTGGAAGTATTTGTGTCAATGGTCTAGAGGTTCATTACTATGAAAACACACCTGTTAGCGTAGATGGCGAAAAAATTAGCCATAAACAACTCGCTATTGGGCAAGTAGTGGCTGTACGAGCCACTGGCGACAAAATGCTAGTTGCTAGTGAAATTCACGCTTATTACCAAGTAAAAGGACCTGTTACTGGGGTAGATACAAGAAATGGCAAAATTAAAGTAATGGGTCAAACTGTATCAGTTCAGACATCCGAAATGAAAGCTTTAAAAGTAGGACAATGGGTTGCAGTTAGCGGCTTACGCGATGCGATGGGAAATGTTGAAGCTAGTCGAATTGACCATACTGCCGCCAAAAATCATGTCAATATTATTGGTAATATTACCCAACGTGGTGGCAATACTTATTTAGGCGACACCAAAGTAGTTGGCTTGCACAAGTCAGCGATAAAACCAAATGTTGATACGCGCTTAACAGGTGTTTGGGACGGCAATAAAGTCGTTGCAAAATCTGTGGATATTGGCCCTGTGCGTGAACTATTAAATAAAGTCGAAACTTTCCACCTGCAAGGGATTGCCGCAAATGACGCAGTGAGTGGGCGCATGAGTTTGTCTAAGCAAAATGTGATAATGTCTGAGCAAACTAAAGTCTTAGGTGAAAACAATCCTAAAAACTTAGCTGGTAAAACAGTCATTGTGCGTGGTTTTGTTAAAGATAATACGCCTATAGCACGTTCTATTGAGCTACCGCGCCAGATATTTGACCGCAAGCATCATGACAAGCCAAGTCAGCATATTAAACATGAAAGACACTCCAGCGAGTCTAATGACAAAGATGTCAACACAGACGCTACTGAAAGGCACCACAATGTGGACAACCACGAAAAAGTTGAGTCACATGAAGACATTGAGAAAGCCGATAAACCAGAATCTATCGAATCAATAGAAAAAACGGAGAAGCATGAGTCCGTTGAAAAAATTGAGAAAACAGAGAAGCCTGAGAAAACAGAGAAGCCTGAGAAAACAGAGAAGCCTGAGAAAACAGAGAAGCCTGAGAAAACAGAGAAGCCTGAAAAGGTAGAGAAGCCTGAAAAGGTAGAGAAGCCTGAAAAGGTAGAGAAGCCTGAAAAGGTAGAGAAGCCTGAAAAGGTAGAAGATGATGACTGATTTAGTGCATATAGCCAACAAAATTTAAGTTGTCTCTAAGCTTCATAGGTTTTAAAATTATCTACATGCCAAATAAAATAAAATCAAACATCAAACATTTATTATTTACCACTTGGATGTTATTTCCTGTTGCCAGTTTTGCTGAAGGTCATGTTACTTTTACAACTGGGGTAGATTATAGCTCGGGTAAATATGGACAATCACAATCTACTGACATTACCTATATCCCCCTGATAGGCAAATACGAGTTTGACGACACCACGATCAAATTAACGGTGCCTTGGGTGAAAATTACCGGCCCTGGTGATGTAGTCGGCGGTAGCGGCCCAGTCGTTCTAGGTCAATCTAACCGCCCTATCACTACCGAATCTGGCTTGGGCGACATTGTGCTTTCCGTATCCCAAACCGTTGCCCAAATTGGTAGCAGCAAACCCCTGATGCTTGATTTAACGGGCAAAATTAAATTTGCCACTGCTTCAGAATCTAAAGGCTTGGGTACTGGTAAAAACGATTACACAATATCACTAGATGCTTACAAAAGCGTTGCCCACAGCCTGACACTGTTTGGCGATATTGGCTACAAAGTGCTTGGTGACCCTAGCGGTGTCAAACTCGATGATGTTTGGTTTAGCTCTGCTGGTGTTTCTTATAAAATTAACCCTAGTTCTAGTGCAGGCATGATGGCCAATATCCGACAAGCTACACAAAGCACCTCAGACCCCATGCGTGAACTTACCCTATTTGCATCACATAAATTTAATGCGCAATATAAATTGCAAGGCTATCTTTCTCACGGATACTCTGACGCAACGGCAGATTGGGGTGGCGGCATGATGCTAGGCTTAATGTTTTAAAGCAAAATCCCGCTTGTTATAAACTCGAAAAAACAGCCGTTTTTTCACATCTTTCTTTTCGATGCTCTGGAAGCCGCATGGATACTGGCTTACAGAGGCATTATTTTTTCACGTGTGTTTTTTGTTCGATTCGGCTGGTGTTAATCTAAGCTGAAATGTATCTTCAATCAACTTAATCGCATTAGCATCATCCCAAGCTTGTGAACCACGGATTTTTTTTACAACACGTCCATCGGCATCTACCAAAATAGTGAGCGGAATGGTATCTGCGCCCAGCATATTTTCTAAAATCAAGTCATGGTCAATAAAATTAGTAAAAGTCAATTTACCAGATTTTATAGCCGATGCAGCCGCACTTGCATCGTCATCCGTTGAAATGCCAATAACATTAAATTGCTTGCCTCCATACTGCTTTGAAAGATTTGCTAGCGATGCCATTTCATCTCTGCATGGCCCGCACCAACTGGCCCAAACGTTAATCATCAACGGCTTGCCTCGGTAAGCTGAAAACAAACTTGTTTTACCTGTTATCCCCTGAGCTGTAATCTGATTCATCGGTACTTCGCGTAACACTTTTCCTTCTGTCACCTCTCTGGGCGTGGCAAAACTATTGCTCGAATATGTCAAAAAACAACACAGTATAAGGTTAAGTATTTTCATTGAGATATATTTACATTCAATCATTTTTGCTTGCGCTAAGCAGAAACGGCTTTCCCATAGTGTGTTTCTACCATCACGCCTATTTCCTTCAAAAATGGCGTTGGCAACACGCCGCCAGCACAAATAATAACGCCATTATTGGGCGCTTCTATAACTTCTTGATTAGCAAGTTCTATTAATACTGTTTTTTCGCGAATCTCTTTAATATTGGACTTTAAATGCACTGTGATTATTTTATCGGCTTGCGCTTTTGCTAAACGGTCCCTATTCTTAGCTTTAACGCGTCCAAATGCCTCACTGCGATAGGATAATGTCACCGTAGTATCCGGTTGCTCTGCAATAGAAATCGCAGCCTCTAACGCACTATCACCACCACCCACCACTAATACATGCTTACCGCGATATTGCTCGGCATCAATCAAACGGTACACCACTTTAGGTTGATCTTCACCAGGTACATTGAGCTTGCGCGGTGTCCCTTGTCGCCCAATCGCTAACAGCACATTAGCAGCACTGTAAGTCGCTTTAGATGTTTTAATTTCATAGCCATGATTGGTTTTGGTGATGTTTTCCATGCGCTCATTAAAGTGAATATTGAGCTTTTGCTCTTTCAAAACGCCTAACCAAAAATCCAAGAGCTGCTCTTTGCTAATGTCATACATTTCCACTTTACCGACAATCGGTAATGTCACAGGTTGTGTCATGGCCACTTTATTGCGAGGATATTTGTAAATAGCCCCGCCCAACGAGGCTTCCTGCTCAATCGTTAGGTATTTAAGATTATTTTCCTTAGCGGCTAGCGAAGATGACATTCCTGCCGGCCCTGCGCCAATGATCAATACATCTAAATCATTGCCAGCATTTTTTTTGGTCAAAATCGAATCAATTGCTTGTTTTCCTTGTTCTGCAGCTTTTCGAATTAAACCCATACCGCCAAGTTCACCCGCAATAAAAATATTTTCTACGTTTGTTTCAAAACTCGGCGCCACATAAGGAATGTCCATGCCTCGTTTTTCAGTTCCAAAAACTAATTGAATAGCTTCTACTGGGCAAGCCGCCAAGCAAGCCCCATGTCCAATACAATGTGTAGGGTCAGTCAGCATAGCTTTGCCATTGACAATGCTCAATGCTTGCTCTGGGCAAGCTTTAACGCATGCGCCTGAGCCACAACAGCGTGCCAAATCAATCGCAGGGTGAATAGAAGCTGGTTCAGTAAGACCTGCCTCTTTGGCCTCTTTAAGGCGAGCATAGCCCTGAAGATTTCGCTTTCTCAAACGCATTATGTACAACGATGAAATAGCAATCAACGGGGCAGCGTAAACAATTACTGAGTTTGCAGGCATATAACGTGTGCTTTTTTTGTTTAAATGTTGAAACTAACTACGTGATTTATTGGATAAATGATAAATATAGTTGCATACACGCTATAATATGTGTGAAAATTTCACACGTCAATGTTTTTGGAAAGCGCAATGATGACTTCAACTACATATAAGGCTAACGTAAATACTAAATCCGAAGTTAAAGATAGTGTATCTTTAAGTAATATCGTTAACCTTTTTAAAAACTTCTTCTATATTGCACTACTCTTGTCCGTGATATGGTTAGGCTGGATTGTGGCGCATGGGCAGTATTATCAATCAGGCAAAGGCCTTGGCTACAACCTTGGCTTAGTGGGCGGTTTGATGATGGCAACCTTGTTACTATATTCGCTGCGTAAACACGTTAAATTTATGCAAAAACTGGGCAAGCTAAAATACTGGTTTCGCTTGCACATGATTTTTGGTGTGCTTGGGCCAACCCTCGTAATTTTTCATACCACATTTAAGCTCGGCTCATTAAATGCAGCGGTAGCCTTCTACTGTATGTTGCTAGTAGCAGGTAGCGGTCTCATCGGCCGATTTGTTTATACCCGTATTCATAAAGGCTTATATGGTAGTCGGTCAACATTAAAAGAAGCTAGAGAAGAATTGGCCGGTAGCTCTGGCGATGTGAAATCACGCTTGCATTTTTTTCCTAAAGTTGAACAATGGATTACTGAGTTTGAAAAAGAAGCGCTAGATGCTAAGCGTGGATTTTTGCAGGGCATCTGGTATTTTTTAAGCTTTGATGTGCGCCGCATGCTGCTCTATCGGCGTTGTAGTCGCAACATCCATTTAGTTTTAGGCGCTAGTCGCATGGCTGATGTTGAGAAAGAAGCCAAACAACTGGTTGGGCGTTATTTATTGCAGGTACAAACTGTAGCGCAGTTTAAAAAGTTTGAGCAAATTTTTTCTGCTTGGCACATTTTACACATCCCCATCATGTTTATGATGGTAGCAACTGCTATCTTTCATATAATTTGGGTACACATGTACTAAAAAATACCCTTAGAAAGTATCAATGCTGCGTTATCTCACCCTTTTGATTTTGTCATTATTGCTATCGTTTACTGCGCAGGCTGATACGCTTGAGTCTGTAATGATGCCTGGCAAGGTGATTCAGGGACATGTGAAATGGGAGGATAAATGCGAGGAATGTCACAAAAAGTTTGATAAAGCAGCGCAAAATCAGTTGTGTAAAGACTGCCATAAAGAAGTTAAACAAGATATAGCAACAAAAAAAGGTTACCACGGCAAATTAAAAGAATCACGCAGTTGCTTTGAATGCCATACAGAGCATAAAGGACGCGGTGCAAATATTGCGCCCATCAACGAGCAAACCTTTAAGCATAACCAGACAGATTACGATTTAAAAGGTGCTCATGCCGAGGCTAAAACCACTTGCAAAGCCTGCCATAAACCAGGCAAAAAATACCGCGACACCCCTGACACTTGCAATGCTTGCCATAAAAAAGACGATAAGCACGAGGGAACATTAGGCACAGACTGTTTGAGTTGCCATGTTGAAAAAGACTGGAAAGAAACCAAAGATAAATTTGATCATAACAAATCAAAATTTGCGCTAGAAGGCAAGCACGTAGAAGTGAAATGTGGCGATTGTCATACGACAAAGCGCTATAAAGAGGCGGCGAGTGATTGTTACTCATGCCATAAGAAGGATGACGAACATAAAGGCACTTTAGGTAAAGATTGTGCAGATTGCCATAATGCAAAAGATTGGAAAGATGATAGTTTTGATCACAGCAAAACGAAGTTTCCATTACGCGGTAAACACCAACCCGTTAAATGCGAGTCTTGTCATAAACCATCTGCGGCAACGATGAAGATTGCTACGAGTTGTATTTCTTGCCACAAAAAAGATGACAAGCATGAAGGCACCTTGGGTGACCGCTGCGAGAAATGTCACGTAGATAGAAGCTGGCATAGCACTCCAGGCTTTGACCATGATAAAACGAAATTTCCATTACTAGATAAGCATAACACGGCAAAGTGCCAAGTTTGCCATGTAAAAAACTTGACTGATAAGTTGCCATTATTATGTAATGAGTGTCACAAAAAAGACGATGACACTAAAGGGCATAAAGGTAATTTTGGTACGAAATGCGATAGCTGTCACAACGCTAAAGATTGGAAAACGGCTTACAAATTTAACCATGACCGTGACACCAAATATAAACTCAGAGATAAGCATGTCACCACAAAATGTGTTGATTGTCATAAAGGAAAACTGTATGACCAAAATTTAAAAATGGATTGCTACTCTTGCCACAAAAAGGATGATGACGCTAAGGGTCATAAGGGTCGGTACGAGCAGAAATGCGAATCTTGCCACATTGAAAAATCTTGGAAAACACTTATTTTTGATCATGACCGTGATACTAAATACAAGCTACTTGACAAGCATAAAACCACTAAATGCGATTCATGCCATAAAACTAACCTATATAAAGACAAAGTAAAAAACACTTGCGTTGCCTGTCATAAATCTGATGATAAACATAAAAACCAGCTAGGTGATAAATGTGAGGATTGTCATAGTGCTAAATCTTGGAAAGATGCAAAATTTGATCATAACAAATCAAAATTTCCTCTTTTAGGCAAGCACTTCAAAGTGGAATGTAAGAAGTGCCACTTAACGGCTGAGTATAAAAATGCCAAATCAGAGTGCGTGAGTTGCCATTTGAAAGAAGACGTACATAAGCAACGCTTAGGAACTGAATGTGAAACTTGCCACAATGCGCGAGATTGGAAAGCGTGGGATTTTGACCATGACCGAAAAACCAAATTTAGGCTTGACGGTGGTCACAAAGGTATTGACTGCTACGAATGTCACAGAAGTCCATCCAAAGGCAAAAAATTAGTGACTTCCGTGACCTGTGGTGACTGTCACCTCTCTGATGACGTGCATGATGGTGGTTTTGGCCGCCAATGTGAGCGCTGCCATGTATCCAACAACTGGAGCGAGCTCAAAGTTGGTGCGCAATTTAGCAGATAAATTTTTTTCGTCACTGACTGTAAGGGCACTGCCTTTAGTTTGTAGTAAAATCCGTTTGCATTTTAAATAGCTTATTATTAAATAAAATACTTTTTGAACTTCTATGGCATTCCACTGTTGGTGATTGCCACCATAGTTCTAATTGAAAAAGGGTGAGTGTTTGCACTAAAACCTCTCAATTATTGGCCGCTAAATGAAGTTTCAACAATTTAGGAAATTATTTGTAAGTAAGCTATTTTTCTGCCATATGTTAATTACTAGCAAGTGGCAATTGCACTCAATCTATTAAAATGAAGTCAATGCAAATGGCTTTTTTAGGTAATTCGTATTAATTAATTGTGTGTATTCCAAATGACTACTTAGTCCCCAGATTGTGTAAAAACGCCCCGATTTAGTATAATGATGCCTATCAGATGTGCGTAAATTGGGGGGTTCTAAATGAAGCGATTCATCCAAGGCGAACA
>Ga0209097_10002553_pt1 | contig 14630 bp, 10 predicted proteins | sample AD_UKC052_MetaG_FD_184419 | JGI IMG/M metagenome (GOLD analysis project Ga0209097, IMG submission 184419) | Active sludge microbial communities of municipal wastewater-treating anaerobic digesters from USA - AD_UKC052_MetaG (SPAdes) (version 2) | ecosystem: Engineered > Bioreactor > Anaerobic >... | reverse complement strand
CCAGCGCCGCAGCGCGCCTTGGCGCGCCGGGTCAATACGTGGACTACGCCGCGAGCAAGGGCGCTATCGATAGTTTCACCGTAGGCCTCGCCAAAGAAGTCGCCACCGAGGGCATTCGCGTCAACGCCGTCTGCCCTGGCATCATCGACACGGATATTCACGCCAGCGGCGGCATTCCTGACCGCGTCGCGCAAATGGCGCCGCACGTCCCCATGCAACGCGGCGGCACGGCGCTAGAAGTTGCGCAAGCCATTCTTTGGCTGCTATCCGACGATTCGAGCTACACGACGGGGTCGGTGCTGGATGTCACGGGTGGGCGGTAGCGGTTTTGGTGCGTTTCTGTACAACAGCTTTTTACCGCTCAACGGCCGTTGCACAACGGCTTGACCCGAATACTTGACAAAGTGGACTTCGACCAATTTGCCTTTACGAGGAGCATCCGGCGGCCGTCTACTGGAAAAACATAGCCGTCAGTGGGTGGACTAACGAGCCTTTGGGGTGGCGTTTAGGCCATGAGTTGCGGCCCACGCCGCAATATCGTCACGGCGTATCGCAGCGGCCATCAACCCCGGGAACGCGTCAGGTGTGCATGCAAACGATGGCACGCCCAGCGCTGCGAGTTTCGCGGCAAGTGCTCGATCATAGGCTGGCGCGCCCTCGTCGCTGAGTGCGAGTAGCGTCACAAACTGAACGCCGCTTTCAACCAAGGATCGCGCACGCCGCAACAAGTTTGCTTCTACGCCGCCTTCGTACAAGTCAGAGATCAGCACGAAAATTGTGTTTCGCGGCTCGCGGATGATCGACTCGCAGTAGCCCACCGCGCCGTTGATGTCGGTACCACCGCCGAGCTGGACGCCAAACAGAACTTCGACGGGATCGTCGAGTTGGTCCGTCATATCCACGACCGCGGTGTCAAACACAACGAGTCGCGTCTTCACGGCAGGTAACGTCGCTAAAACGGCGCCGAAGATACTGGAATAGACCACGGAATTGGCCATTGATCCGCTCTGGTCGATGCAAAGCACGACTTCGCGTTGTGGCTGACGCGCCTTGCGGCCGTAACCGATAAGCGTTTCAGGGATGACGGTGCGGTAGCTCGGTTGCCAATGCTTAAGATTGGCGCGAATCGTTCGCTGCCAGTCAATTTCCGCGTGACGCGGTCGGCGGTTGCGACGACTGCGGTCAAGCGCACCAGACACGGCTGCGCGGAGAGGCTCTTCCAAGCGAAGTAGCAGTTCGTCAACGACTTTGCGGACCACAAGCCGCGCAGTCTCTTTGGTGCCAACGGGGATGACCCGCGAGAGCGCCATCAGGTTCGCGACGAGGTGTACATCCGGTTGTACGGTTCGCAGCATCTCCGGCTCTAACAACATGTCACGCATGTTCAGGCGTTCAAGCGCATCCTTTTGCATCACCTGCACGACAGAAGACGGAAAGTACTTTCGTATGTCTCCCAACCAGCGCGCCACGTTCGGTGACGATGCGCCGCGACCACCACGCCGGTCGCCGCTACTCAAACCGTCTTTCCCGGTCGGATCGTAAAGCGCCGCGAGCGCGCGGTCCATCTCGATGAACCCACCACTGGGCGCCCCACAAGATGCTTCAGCCTCATTTCCAAGTGCTAGGCGCCACCGCTGCACGCGCACTGCTTCGTCAGAAGGCGTGTTCATGTCGGAACCCCCAAGATTTTGCGCAATAGCGGTATCACTTGCGCCGCGCGCGATTCGTCCCACGTCGGTGAAAGAGTCGTCGCGATGTGCTGGTTTTCATTGCGGTTGGCGAGTGCGCCCAGATCTTGTCTTTCGCCGGAGGCGAATGCTGAAAACGTGCGCCGTAACAGTGGCAGTATGCGAACGAAGTGATCGTCGGACAGCGCTGCGAGCCACGCGTCAACCAGTCGCCAGACTTTGGCGTCATGGAGCAAGACCGTGGCGTTGCGATTTAGAAATCCATCAAGCCACGCCGCCGCTTTGCTCGGTTCACTGCCTGACGACATGTGCAAGGACAATGCACGTGCCGCCTGTTCGTCGTTCCATTCGCCCTCATCAAGCAGTAATCGGCAAGCTAAACCCTTCAACAACTCGTTGGCGCTTTGCTGTTGCGCAACGTGGTCCAGCGATCGACTCCACGCAACCGTGTGTTCGCTGCTATCGCGTAGAGCGACGGCCGCATGCGCGGCGATGACGACATCCCGCAATTTCTCCGCAGCACCATCATCGATAGATTGACACGCAAGCGGCAATCCGATTGCCGCACGCGCGATGAGGCCATCGAGCACACGACTGACCATCGTAGCGTCGATCTGCCGCACGTTGCCGTAACGAAAGATGTTTGCCAACGGTGGCAGCGCAGCCAAGAGCTGCGAGGTGTCACTGCTGTGTGCCGCGAGATTGTCTAACGCGTGTGCAATATCAGCGACGGCAGTGTCCAGATCCGCGAGCAGCACAGAATCAATCAATGTTGCTAGCGCGGGAAGGCTGTTCTCCGTCCGACCGCGAGCTATCGCGCGCGCCGTTGCGGCGGCCGCCACGGTTTGTCCCCATTGGCTCGCGTCGATGAGTTTCAGCACATACTCGGGCTGCCATTGCAGCGACCAGACTTCGTGGAAAGTACCGCGCGATGAGTGACCGACTTTGGCAAGCGCGCCCCAAGGTACATCGAGCAAGTTGAGTCGGTGAAGCAAGTGACTGCGAGCCAAATCGTTGCTGTTGCGCAAGTCCAGGTCCACAACTTTTTGGGTGGCTTCCGCTTTTAGCCGCAGGGTCTTTTGTGCTTGTTCTAAATCGCGCTGCAGCGGCACAGTCGGTACATCCTGCGGCACCGCTCCTAGGCGGTCACCGACGACCAAGGCGTCGTCAATGAAGCGGAGTGCCGATTCGTCTCCCATCATCAAAACCGTGCGCGTCGCTTCGTGTAATTCATCGAGACCAGGCGCAGGTCGTTCCCGCAGCGCCGAAAGAGAGTCGGCAAGTCGAAGCGCTTCGATGAGATGCGCGGAGGAGCAGTCGAGGTCGCGTTCGCGAAGTAATCGCGCGACTCTAGCCAACCATCCGATCGCGCGAGGTTGTCCCGTGGCGCCGCTTTGCCATAGATGCTCATACCAGCCGGGGGACTTGATTCCTGCGCCGTATCCGCTGGCTCGCGTGAGATGTCGGTACGTCCACGGCACCCAAGTACTTTGGACCTTGAGCTTAGGTAGCCCTTTGAGACGCGCGAGGTCATCTTTGCTTTTGATCAATTCACGCAACGCCGACACGTGCCATGCGCCGCACACCACGGCGATACGCTCGAACCCCTCCTTTTGCGCCGCTCGAACGCTCTGGCGCATGTGCGCTTCTCGCAGCGCCTCGCGCTCGGCGTCTTCAGTGCTGCGAGGCTGATCGCCAGTTTCGTTGCGTGCAATTGCCATCGCCTCCGCGATCGCGGCAAATAGCTCCTCGCCATCTCCGCGCTCTTCGACCATGTGGTTCCACCACGCTTCACCATCGGCGTAGCCCGCGGCCGTCGCGAACCAATCCAAGGGATCCATGTGCGGGACAGCTTCACCGGCAATCGGTGCGGCGTCAACGACCGTTTCGTTGTGCGGACGTTCTGGAGTGGCAACGGTTACTGCCGCGGCATCGCGACGTTGCCGGTCCAGTGCGAGACTATGTGTGACTGGCAAGTCTATGAACCGCACAGCGGCGTTCGCTGTGGTCGCCCACTTTGCTGCTTGCCACTCCGGCGAAAATTCTGCGAACGGGTGAAATACTGCAAGGCGTTGTTCGTCAACGCTGTAAGTCAACAGCGCGACTGGGGGCGATAGTTCTGGCGACCGGACAAACGACAGCAGCGCGTCGGCTTCTGGAGGGCCCTCGATCAGAACGCAATCTGGCCGTAGCTCAGTGAACGCACGCAGCAGTGAGCGAGCGCAGCCCGGACCGTGGTGGCGGATGCCGAAATAGTGAACTGATGGCATGAACAGCGCGCTAGAGGTCCGTCGACTCTCTAAAGGCGCGATACAAGTCCTTCCAGTCGGTCCGTTCCTTGACGATGGTCTCCAGATATTCGTTCCACACTACTTGATCCTGCACTGGATCCTTAACGATGGCCCCAATGAGGCTAGAGGCAACATCAACCGGACGCAGGACGCCGTCGCCAAAGTGACCTGCTAACGCCATCCCGCTGTTAATGACCGAAATCGCCTCGGCCGTAGAAAGCGTACCGCTAGGCGACTTTACCTGCGACTTACCGTCTTCCGTCTTTCCGTTGCGGAGTTCACGAAAGATTTGTACGATGCGGCGGACTTCCTTCAATGCCGGTGGTTCAGCTGGCAACTGCAACGCACGTCCCAACTCCGCGACTCGCTTTACGACGATTGAAATTTCTTCTTCTTCACTTGCCGGAACGGGCAGGATGACTGTGTTGAAGCGACGCTTCAAGGCCGCAGACAACTCGTTCACCCCCTTGTCACGGTTGTTCGCGGTGGCGATCACGCTAAAGCCACGCGTTGCTTGCACCTCAGCTCCTAACTCGGGAATCGGCAGAGTCTTCTCCGACAGTACTGTGATGAGACTGTCTTGCACGTCAGCGGGAATGCGAGTTAGTTCCTCGACGCGTGCAATCTTGCCGTGACGCATTGCTTTCATGAGTGGGCTCGCGACCAGAGCCTTTTCCGAAGGGCCGTTGGCAAGCAGTTGGGCGTAATTCCACCCATAGCGCAATTGCTCTTCGCTGGTGCCCGCCGTGCCTTGAATGAGAAGCGTTGAGTCGCCACTAATCGCAGCAGCCAAATGTTCTGATACCCACGATTTGGCCGTTCCAGGTACCCCATAAAGCAAGAGCCCGCGATCTGTTGCGAGTGTTGCGACGGCAATCTCCATCAGGCGTGCATTGCCGATGTATTTCGCACTGACCTCAAAACCATCGTCGAGCTTTCCGCCCATAAGATAACGGACGACCGCCCACGGCGATAGGGCCCAATTCTCGGGACGTTGTCGCTGATCTTGCTTGCTGAGTTCAGCGAGTTCTTCAGCAAATTGCTGCTCGGCGTGCTGTCGCATTACATGAGTGTGAGGAGTATTCATGGCACCGTAAAGAAGTTAGATCAATTGAAAGGCGTGTCGCGCGGAAATGAGCTGGGTGACGTTTTGACGCAGTGACTGGTAGGCGCTGGACTCGTTGTCGAGCACCGGCAACGGATCCAGCAACGGTAACGAATCGGCGTCAAGCGCACAGACGATCTCCGCAAGTTGTCCACGCAGAGAATAGTCGTTGTGGAGTTCTCGACTAGTTGCCAGATCGCGCAACGCCGTGGCCATAGAGTTCGAGAGCTTCTCGCCCATGGTTTCGTCCAGCGCGCATGACGCCAGTGCCTGCGCGAAAATAATGGAGAACTGGTGCGTATTGCTACCTGCCAACTGTTTGCGCCAGTGCTCGTCTCGAAGCGCCTTCGGAAGCAACGCAACGAGAGAATCGGTGTCAATACCTTTCGTAAGCGCTGGGTCGGCGACTAAGAATGCTTGGCACCAATCCACACTGGGCGCGGCGAACAGCACGTCGCGCCACCCACGAACGAGTGCAGCTGCCCAGTCGGTTTTCGCCGCCCACGCAAGCAGGTCGCTGGCGGTCATGCCAGTACGCATGCTCCACCACGACAAAGGTACCAAGCGAACTTGCTGATATAGCCACCAAGCGCGCTCACCTAACGCTTCGTTTTTCGGGCGCCCGCTTTCGATATTGTCCTTCGACCAAGAAGGATCTTCTACGAGCGGAGCTTCAATGTGCCAGCGCTTCCGGACCAAGCTACGCTCTTGCGAGAGTAAGCCTTCTATTCGTGAAGTGGCTCGCTGAGTGAACGAGGCGTCGGGCAATTGAAGCAGCAGCTTCAGCGCCTCAGAGCGGACATCGCGCGAACGATCACTACGAAGCGCATCAAGCAGAACCTCGTCGTCAGCGCCAAGCTTTATCACGAGTTGCGCGACGAGATCGGCGCGCTCCGCAGCACTGAGTTCGGGCAACGCCTCCACGAGTCGGTCTCGAGCGCTCGCTGGAGCGGCGAGGCGTTCCGCGCGAATAAACGCGCGCCGCTGCTCCATACTGCCGTCAGTCCATTGCGCGTCGTTGGGTTCGTTTTCGCTTACACCGCACGCATAGCGCCAGCCTGGATTTTGCGCGGCGAGCCAAACACCTCGCGCGCCAAGCACGGGGGAAAGCAATCCACGTAACGCAACGAGTCGACGCGCCGCCTCCAACGACGCAGGAAGCAGTGGTTCGGGTATGCGCGTACCTGCCCGGCGACAGGCCGCAAAGAAATGAGCCTGCAGTCGCGCGGGTCCTTCGACAAGTGCGAATCGTGCAGACGAAACGATCTCGGGCGTCGTCAGAGTGCGACGCTCATCAGCGCCTGCTACCACCGGAAGCGCGCCAAGCCACGGGGATCCTTTTGCGCCCACCAAATTGCTGGCCGCAACAATCGCTGCCGCCCGCAACAATTGTTGTGCGCGCGCCGCACCCTGTACCGCGCTCTCGACAAACTGGCCGACTTGGCCGTCCCATCCGTTGATAGGCGGGCCAACGCGGTCAGTGCCGACCATTGCGGCTGGAATCAAATCGCTCCAAGTGGGCTGGGCTTTGCTCACGGCTGTCCCCACTGCCAGATGGTACGCACAGATTCGTCGGCCCAGATGCTTAGCGGTCGAAAGCACTCACCATCCCACTCGCCAGCGATGTGGTGCTTTCGACCGCCCGTGACCGCGAGCATTTGCCAAAAGGACGCGTCATCGATTGAGATTGGCAACGCTTCGTTGTCGCATACCACGCGTACGTTCGGTGCGTCGTCGCCTACGCGCAAAACGATGGAGTCTCGAAGCAGCATAGGATGCAACGGTGCCCAAGGTGACTCGGCGGCCCGCTCAGATAGAACGGACCACTCGTGCTCCAGCGACAATGGCAGGGCAAGCGAGACCGTTTCGAGAAGCGTTATTTCTACGGGCAGCGCGCGTAACTTACGGCTGCCAGGGAAGAAAGCCAGCCTTGCAGCGACGCAGGTGCCTGTGCGCCATGTCTGTTCAAAACCGCGTCCACCGAATGCGTGCTCAAGGAGCAGTGCTCTTCGCCCCGTTTGTTGACCAAAGAGCCAGACGCGGCGCTCCACGAGCTTGGCGTCAACCGCTTCAGCAATCACTCCCAGCACCGTCCAGTGATCTTCTACGTGTTCGCCGACCGCGAGTACCTCAGTTTTGTCAAAAGGCCAACCGACGACTGTTCTCAGTTCCGCTTGCAAAGCTGGATCCAGTAGATCGAGCCTTTGCAGCGCTTCACAGGCCAAATGAAGCAACCCAAGGTGGTGCAGCGCGCGTTCCGGTGAAGTCCTGACGCTTTCCGCCGCCGCAAGAATGCGCTGACCGAGTCCGGGGGCTTGGGCGTCGACCATGCGAGCGGCCATCGTCTTCCAATTTTCCAGCGACTCCTGCGTCACAGAACCCAAGCCGCGTGTCACTTGATCGGCGAGCCAACGTTGCAGTTCGACGCTGGCGCTCTGTATTCGTTTCCAGCGCTGCGCCTCTCTCTTTGCAGATGCGTCCGGATCGACCGCTGTTGCGGTCTTCTCGGCTTGTTGCTCTTGCTTCTTCTGGGCGCGCTCGGCACGTGACTCGAGCCATTCGCTTACCCAGAGCGGAGGCGTGTTTGTGGTGAAGGCGCTAGGCGCTTGCGCACGAAGCAGCAGCAGCGCAAGGCCATGCTTGCACGGAAATTTGCGACTAGGACAGGAGCAGCGAAATACTGGCCCATTTAGATCAACTTGAGTTTGATAGGGCTTGGCACCGCTACCTTGGCACTCGCCCCACGCGGCAACTTCGCTGATACCGAGCGTGGGCCATTGTGAAGTACCGGTCAATCCGCGCGCAGCTTTCGCTGATGACGCGTCAGGCGAAAGTGCTAGGACTTCATCCACCGAAAGCGCCATGCGCCGCTGTTCCTGCTAGTTCTTTGCGATAACAGTAGTCTACGAGATTGCTTCTGACGTTTGGCGCTCGCGAAAATGCACTTTAGAACAAACCGAACCGAGTTGGCATGCGTTCCGCCCGCGACGGGCTTAGCCTAGACGCTAATTGTCTATGCGATGGCAATCGCCACCTCGCAAAAAATCAAAATCCACGCCCTGATCCGCCTGCGTGACCGTGTCCAAAAATAGCTTCAAGTAACCGCGTTGCGCGGTGGGCGCGGTGATCGGGTTGTCGCGCGCGCGCTGCGCTAATTCTTCGTCGGATACGAGCAAACTGATCTCGCGATTTTTTACGCTTAGGCGAATGCGGTCGCCGCTCTTTACGTGGGCGAGCGGGCCGCCGGTGGCGGATTCTGGCGTGACGTGCAGCACGATGGTGCCGTAGCCGGTGCCGCTCATGCGACCGTCAGAAATGCGCACCATGTCCTTCACTCCGGCGCGGGCGAGCTTTTTTGGAATTGGCAGGTAGCCCGCCTCTGGCATGCCCGGTGCGCCTTTGGGGCCGATGTTTTTGAGCACGAGAATGTCGACGGCCGTCACGTCTAAATCGTCGCGGTCGATGCGCGCAGCTAAGTCTTGCGCGTTCTCGAACACAACCGCGCGTCCCTCGTGTTCCATGAGCTTCGCGTCCGCGGCGGACTGCTTGATGATCGCGCCGCCAGGAGCGAGATTGCCGTGCAGCACGGCAATTCCACCTTGTGGATAAATGGGGTTAGTGAACGGACGCACTACGTCTTGCTTGAAGCTCGGGCCAGCGGCTTCTAGCTCTTCGCCCAGCGTGCGGCCGGTCACGGTCATTGCATTGAGTTTCAACAACGGTTTGAGTTCGCGCAACAGCGTGGCCATACCGCCGGCGTGATGAAAGTCTTCCATGTAGTGCTGGCCCGAAGGCTTGAGATCAACCAGCACCGGCGTCTCGCGACCCATGCGATCGAGCACGCCTAAATCAATATCGAGCCCGACGCGGCCCGCGATGGCGGCGAGATGCACGATGCCATTGGTCGAGCCGCCGATGGCTAGGAGCACGCGCATCGCGTTCTCGAACGCATCCGCGGTGAGCACTTTGTCCACGGTCAATCCATCAATGGCCATCTGCACGGCGCGCGCGCCAGTTTCTTCGGCAACGCGAATGCGATCGGCCGTGACGGCGGGCGGCGAGGCGCCGCCCGGCACGGTCATGCCGAGCGCTTCAGCGATGCAGGCCATCGTGCTTGCAGTGCCCATCACCGAACAGGTGCCTACGCTGGCGACCAGCTGATTGTTTACGTCCGCAATCTCTTCGGCATCAATTTCTTCGGCGCGATATTTGGCCCAGTAACGGCGGCAATCGGTACACGCCCCCACGCGCTCGCCGCGATGCGAGCCGGTGAGCATCGAGCCGGTGATCAGTTGAATCGCCGGAATGCCCGCCGAGGCCGCGCCCATGAGCTGCGCGGGCACGGTTTTGTCGCAGCCGCCAATGAGCACCACCGCATCCATCGGCTGCGCACGAATCATCTCCTCCGTGTCCATCGACATCAAGTTGCGCAAATACATGCTCGTTGGCGCGGCAAAGCTCTCGTGAACCGAGATCGTCGGAAAGTCCATCGGCAAACCACCAGCGAGCATTACGCCGCGCTTGACCGCTTCAACAAGTTGCGGCGCGTTGCCGTGGCACGGGTTGTAGGCACTCCCCGTATTGGCAATGCCAATGACCGGACGGTCTAGCGCCTTATCGCTGTAGCCCGCGCCTTTGATGAACGCCTTGCGAAGAAAGAGCGAAAAGCCCTTGTCGCCGTAGCTCGTGAGGCCTTTCTTCATGCCGCTGGCGTCGGCTTCGAGTTTTCTGGTGTCGTCTTTGGGCGTATTAGGCATCGGAGTGGTCGCGCGCGAGATAGGAGTTGCCGAATGTAGTCGTTCGCTGTGGCGCGCGGGCGTGCGGCGTTCGCAATTGGGAACGCGCGCGTGCTTGCGACGCATCCGGTACGCTTAGGGCATGCTCCCCCCACATTGTGACGCGCAACAGCTTTTGGCCCTAACGACCGTCAGGTCTGAAGAAAACCAGAAATTGTCTATTTATCGACATGTGACATTTTCACGCTGTAATGACCACCTGGCGGTCGTTGCAGCCCAAAAGCTTATTTGTTTCACCCCGCTGTCGCAACGGTGATGTCGTCCTCGTTCCTGCAAATCCTCTTTCTTGGTGCGCTCTGGGGCGCGGCATTCATGTTCATGCGCGTCGCGGTGCCGGAGTTTGGCGCGTTTTCGATGGCGTTGGCACGCGTGGCGATTGCAGCAGTCATCATGTTGGGCATAGTCGCAGCACTACGTCAGTCGATCCACTTTCGCGCGCGCTGGAAAACCTATCTCGCAATCGGCGCGATCAACACCGCGCTGCCGTTCATTGCTTACAGTTTCGCGGCGAAGCACATTCCGGCGGGTTACAGCGCGATTGCGAATTCGACGACGCCGGTGTGGAGTGCGCTCATTACGTGGTTGTGGTTCAAGCAACCGCTTGGTGCTGCAAAATGGATCGGCATTGTGTGCGCATTTGCCGGCGTCTTTGTGCTCGTGGGCTTGCAGCCGGTGGCGCTCACGCCGCTGGTGATCGCGGGCATGGTCGCGGCGGTGCTCGCTGCGAGCATGTACGCCGCAGCGTCGTTTCTGATCCAGCGTTACTTGACAGGCGAATCGGGCTTGCCGGGTGCGGCGGGCATGTTGTGGGGCGCGACGATGTGGCTTGTCGTGCCGGGGCTCTTCTATGCGCCCGAGGCCATGCCGACGGTAAACGCGTGGGGGGCGGTTTTGGCGCTGTCTGTCCTCTGTACCGTGCTCGGCTATGGCATGTTCTTTCACCTGATCAAAACCATCGGGCCGCAACGCGCGTCGTCGGTGGCGTTTTTATTCCCGGCGTTCGCCGCGTTTTGGGGCTGGCTGATTCTCTCGGAACCGATTACGTTCAACATGATTGCCGGCATGGCACTGGTGCTTGTGGGGACGGCGCTCGTCTCTATGAGCGCGTCAAAAACCGGGCCGACAACAACGTGGGAGCGACTGCGCGACACACAGCTTGTGCCGTTTCTATTTGCGGCGCTGCCACCGTTGCGTCGCCTGATCGCAAACGTCGTGAGTCGCAGCGCACGTCTCTATCGAAACGAAGCCGACGCCGTGCGCCAACATGCACGCACGTTACTGCCCGACTTGACCGATACAGAGCTTGAAACCGCAGTCGCTGACCATCGCTTCACGCGGCTAACCGATCACGCCGATATGTGGATCTACAAACTTTGGGGTACGCGTTGGTACGACAAGCACATCGTGCTTGACGCAAAGCACGACGGTGCGTTTCAACAGGGTTTCTACCTTGGTTATCACTTTGGTGGCAGTTGGTGGATCGCTGCGTTTCTGCGCGAAAGAACTCTGCCTACAGCGATTCTGTTTTGGGATTCGGCGAAGCCACAAGCATGGATTGCGAGATTGATGCATCACATCACGCACTGGCGCGTGAATACGATTGGGCGGTTGCTCGGTGTGCCGCAGTTGTTCACCAATACCGAAGGCGTGTCGTGGCAAATTATCCGGAACTGGCGTAACGGCGTGTCACTCATCGCAATGGCCGACGTTCCGCCACCGTTGGTGGACCGCACGTGTACCGTTGAATTTTTTGATCGACCTGCAGAATTTCCTCCGAGTTTGATTGAGCTGGCGCTGCGACAAAAGAAACCAATCTATATGTTCAAAGCCGAATGGGATCGCGCAACGATGCGACCCATCATGCAGGTTCGCCAAGTGGTCGGAGAGAACCACGAACTGGTGTTGCAAGAGTTCGTCGACGAACTCGAATCGATGATTTGCCGCCGTCCTGGTGCGTGGCATTTGTGGGGTGACGCAACGTTGTTTTTCAGACAAAGCTGAACGCGCACGCGTAAGGTGCAATTGCTGAAACCGTTTGACGCAGGTCAAACACGTCCGGCGCACGCAGTAGCAGACTGGCAAGTTCTGTCACCAAGTCTGGAGAGCGCATGGCCGTCAAAAGCACCACCCGTAGTCGATCAACTACCCGTCCCCAATCGGTCGCGTCAGTCGCCAAGAAAGTGCGCGGCGACAAAGCGAGTGCAGCCGTCCGGCCTGCTGCGCGCCGAGCGGTTCAGGGAGACACGGCCCCGAACTTCGCACCTGATGCGTTGGCCAAATTCACCGCTCGTGAAGCCGCCAAAGGCGCGGAACTAACGGAAATGTCGGCGTTGCAATCGGTACTCGACAGTCGGCAGAAGGGCGCAGAAAAAGCCAAGGCACTGCGTGCGTTGCTGGAGGGAGCGTCGAACGACGACCTCGCGGCGATTCAGAAACGACTGCTTGGGGCAGAGCGCGATGGCGGCAAACTCGCGAAGCTTGATCCCGACCAGGAGCTCGCCGAAAATTGGCGAGACGGCGGCTATCCCTACAAGAACCTGATGCTTCGCCGCAACTACGAGCGGCAAAAGTATCAGTTGCAAGTGGAACTTTTGAAGCTCCAAGCTTGGGTGAAGGCGACGGGCCAGCGCGTCGTGATTTTGTTTGAGGGTCGTGATGCGGCGGGGAAGGGCGGCACCATTAAGCGCATGATGGAGCACTTGAATCCTCGCGGCGCGCGCGTGGTCGCGCTCGAAAAGCCGACGCCGACCGAGCAGGGCCAGTGGTACTTCCAACGCTACGTGCAGCACCTGCCTACCGCTGGCGAAATCGTGTTGTTTGATCGCTCTTGGTACAACCGCGCAGGTGTTGAGCGGGTGATGGGGTTTTGCAGTAGCGAGCAATACGAAGAATTTATGCGACAGACGCCTGACTTTGAGCGCCATCTTGTGCGCAGTGGCGTGCATCTCTTCAAGTTTTGGTTTTCAGTGAGCCGCAAAGAGCAGCGCCGTCGATTCAAGGAGCGCGAAAATCATCCGCTCAAGCAGTGGAAGCTCTCGCCAATTGATAAAGCTTCGCTCGACAAATGGGACGATTACACGCGCGCCAAAGAGTCGATGTTCTTCGAGACGGACACCGCCGACTCGCCGTGGACGGTGATTAAGAGCGATTGCAAAAAGCGCGCGCGACTCAATGCCATGCGTTACGTGTTGTCGAAATTGCCATACACGAGCAAAGACACCAAGGCCATCGGCAAGATCGACAGTTTGATCGTAGGGCGCGCGCACGTTGTGTACGAGCGCGGCGAGAAAACGGCACCTGCCGTAGCGTCGGTCGACTAGTGAGACGGCGGCGGCGGACGATGCCGCTCTAGCTCGCGCCGCAGTGCCGTCACCTCGTTTCGCACCGTACGAATCTCGCGCATTAGTTCATGCTCGATCGCGCGCTCCTCTTGTTCCACATCTTTTTCGACAATGAGCGCGGCGACCGAAGCGGTGACGAGAGAGAGCACCGCTAGGCCCAGCATGACCACCACCACGGCGAACGCTCTCGATGCATGCGTTGACGGCACCAAGTCGCCGTAGCCCACTGTTGCCGCCGTGGTGAACGCGAGCCACAACCCGTCAGATAGCGTAACCACGCGTGGATCGAGCACCCAAAAGCCGAAGCCGCCGACGAACAAGATAAGCATTGAAATGCCGACCGAGTACCAAAGTCCTTGGCGAACTAGTATGCGACGGCGCCGAGGACGTGAGCTCATAGAGAATAGGCTGCGGGTAAAGGGGCACGAATTGCAACACACATCGTAGACGAGCGCCGAAGCGTTCGATGCGAGCGACGTGCGCCGGTTTGACGTGCATCAACTCACAGCGAGGCGACAATGGTCGCGCGTAACAGTGACACGAAAATAGGAGGCTTACTATGAAACTTGCGTTGCTTTCCGATATTCACTCGAACATTCAGGCGTTTGACGCTTGCGTGGCAGATGCGCGCGCGCGCGGCGCAACGCAGTTCGCGTTCATCGGTGACTACGTGGGCTACGGTGCGAACCCTAGTGAAGTCGTCGACAGAATTATGGCGATGGTTGACGACGGTGCGGTGGCGATCATCGGTAATCACGACGCGATAGCGTGCAATCCGCCCGCTGCGCCGAGTGATGTTTTAGGGGAAATGACCGCGGCCTGGACCTACGATCAACTGAGTGCAGAGCAGCGCAAATTTTTGATTGAATGTCCGAGGATACACGTGGACGGGAACGTGTTGCTCGTGCACGCTACGGCCGACGCGCCTGAGCGCTGGCACTACGTACGCGATGAGCGCAGCGCCGCCGACAGCCTCAATGCCGCCGTCAAGATAAGCGACGAAATTCGCTATGTGTTTGGCGGTCATGTGCACCGACAGACGCTCTATTACCAAGGGCAAGGGCGCGGATTGATGGCATTTGCGCCCACGGCCGGCGCAGCCGTTCCGGTGTCGGCGCATCGGCGCTGGATCGCAACCATCGGCTCGGTGGGACAGCCGCGCGATGGCCGCACCGATGCGATGTATGCGCTGTTTGACCGGGAAAAGGCGCAACTCACCTTCACGCGCGTACCGTACGACTATGGTTCGGCCGCCGACGCGATTCGAGCTGCTGGTTTGCCGGAATTTTTTGCTGATCGATTATTGAGGGGCCAATGAAGTTACTGGAGCCGGGCGAAACGCTCGACGGATTTGTCATAGAGGACTGCGTGCACTCGGGCGGCATGGCCCACATCTACAAGGTGAAATA
>Ga0209097_10002550_pt1 | contig 14647 bp, 16 predicted proteins | sample AD_UKC052_MetaG_FD_184419 | JGI IMG/M metagenome (GOLD analysis project Ga0209097, IMG submission 184419) | Active sludge microbial communities of municipal wastewater-treating anaerobic digesters from USA - AD_UKC052_MetaG (SPAdes) (version 2) | ecosystem: Engineered > Bioreactor > Anaerobic >... | reverse complement strand
GCATTTCCGGTGGGCGCGAGTTGCACGCCGATGCCCACCGCCGGTTTGCCGTTGAGACGCGCAGCAGTGGCATACGCCTGCGCACCAAGCTCCAGACGCGCGACGTCTTTCAGGCGCACGGTCGAGCCGTCGGTGTTGGCGCGAAGCACGATCTTGCCAAATTGCTCGATGTTTGCGAGTTGACCAGGCACCACTACGGTCGCCGAAATCGTTTGCCCCGGAATATTGGGCAGATCGCCGATGCTGCCGCCCGCGATCTGCGCGTTTTGGGCTGCGACGGCCGCATTGACGTCCGCGGTTGACAGGCCGAAGCCCGAGAGTTTCGCGGGGTCGACCCAAATGCGCATTGCGCGCTCGGAGCCAAAGAGTTGCGCCTGTCCAACGCCGGGGATGCGTTGAATTTCGGGCAGCACATTGCGTGAGGCGTAATCCGAGAGCGGCACCACCGTGTAGTCCGGGTTCTCCGACGAGAGCATCGTGAAGAGCAAGAAGTTCGTTCGCGCTTTGTCGACACGCACACCCTGTTGCACCACGACGCTCGGCAGCCGTGGTGTGGCGCGCGACAAGCGGTTTTGCACGTCGACCTGCGCCAAGTCAGGGTTCGTTCCCGGCTCAAAACTCAGGTTGATCGTGCCGGTGCCGTTGGCTTGCGCGACGGCCTCGATGTACGCCAAGCCCGGAGAGCCGTTCATCTCGCGCTCGATCACGGCGAGCACCGCGTCTTCTAAAGTTTGCGCCGACGCGCCGGGGTAAACGGCCGAAACCACGATGGTCGGCGGCGCGACGGGCGGATATTGCGCGATCGGCAGCTGCGTGATCGAAACCGCGCCCGCGACCATGATGAAAAGCGCGATCACCCACGCGAAAATCGGGCGGTCGATAAAAAACTTGGCCATGACGCGCCCTTACTGCTTTGCTGGGGCGGGGGCTGTCGCGGCCGATGTCGCTGGTCCCGTCGGTGCGCTTGGCGCGGCTCCCGCAGGCGACCATGGTACGGCCTTCACCGGGGCATTGCTGCGCAGTTTTTGGAAGCCATCGACCATCACTTGCTCGCCCGGCTGCAAGCCGCTTGTGACGACCCATTGGTTGTCTTTTGCCGCGCTGACCTTCACCGGACGCGGGCTCACTTTGCCATCAGCCGCGACTACCATCACGCTGTCGCCTTGATTGCTGCGCGTGACCGCTTGCTGCGGCACGGTGATCACGTTGCTCGCCTGCGCCTGCTCAACGCGCACACGCACGTAAAGTCCGGGCAGCAATTGCCCGCCGGGGTTCGGCACTTCGGCGCGTAGTGTGATTTGTCCCGTCGTGGCGTCTACCGTTAGGTCTGAAAACAAAAGTTTGCCTGGCTTCGCGTAGGTCGTGCCATCCTCAAGCACCAGCGTCACGGCCGCTGCGTCCGCACCACCTGCGCGCTTGAGTTGCCCCGCCGCTAACGCTGACCGAAGCTTCATCACATCTGCCGCAGATTGCGTGAAGTTCACATACATTGGATCAACCTGTTGAATCACTGCCAACTGGGTCGCTTCGCCTTGCCCGACAAGCGCGCCTTCAGTGACGAGCGCGCGGCCGATGCGCCCGGAAATTGGCGCGGTGACTTTGGCGTAGCCGACGTTAATGCTCGCCGTTGTGATGGCGGCTTTCGCTGCGGCGACATCGGCTTGCGCGGACTTTTGCGCCGAGACTGCGTTCACGTAGTCTTGTTTGCTGATCGCGTTGGCTTCGACGAGTGGCTTGAAACGTTCAACCTGCGCCGTGGTTTGCCCGAGATTTGCCTCGGCGCGCGCGAGCGTCGCCTGCACACTTTGCAATGTTGCGAGATACGGCGCGGCGTCGATCTGAAAGAGCGATTGCCCGGCGCGCACGTCGCTTCCCTCGCGGAAGAGCCGTTTTTGCAGAATGCCCGCAGCGCGCGCGCGAACCTGCGCCACGCGCGAGGCTTCTAACCGACCCGGTAACTCGGTCACAAGCCCCACGTCCCGCGTCGCCACCGTGACTACACCCACCTGCGCGGGCGGTGCAGCAGCAGGGGCCGCAGCACCCGGCGCGTCTCCTGTTTTGCTGCAAGCAGCGAGCAACGCCAGCGGCACCAACAAGAGCGCTGCGCGTGAGATTGAGCGGGGCTTGGCGAACGAATTCGACACAGTGAACTGCATAGGAGAGAAGTGCAACCGGGCGCGGGTTGCAGGCATTGGTGTGGTCGCCATGATACTTCGTGCGTGTAAGCAAAATAGTGGCGCGGCGTTAGTCATGAGAAAATCATCGCCCGTCACTGAAAGCGCACCCCATGAACCGCCGCCAACGCATCACCGAACTCCTCCGAGATCACATCCTCATCCTCGACGGCGGCATGGGTACGATGGTGCAACGCTACAAGCTTGGCGAGGACGACTATCGCGGCCATCTCTGCCGTGATCACGCTTGTGATGTGAAGGGAAACAACGATCTGCTGGTGCTCACTAAACCTGAAGTGATTCGTGAAATTCACAATCAATATCTTGAGGCGGGTGCAGACATCATTGAGACCAACACGTTTAACGGTACGTCGATTGCGATGGCCGATTACAAGCTTGAGCACATGGTGCGCGCGTTGAATCGCGAGGCCGCCAAGCTTGCGCGCGAGTGTTGTGTAGAGTGGTCGAAAAAGACACCAAACAAGCCGCGTTTTGTCGCGGGCGCGCTCGGGCCAACCAATCGCACCGCAAGCATTTCTCCAGACGTCAACGACGCTTCCAAACGTAACGTGAGCTTCGACGAATTGGTCACGGCGTATACCGAGCAAATCGAAGGTTTGATGGACGGCGGCGTTGATCTCATCCTCGTTGAAACCATTTTCGACACGCTCAACGCCAAGGCGGCGCTGTTTGCGTACTCAAGTGTTTTTGAGAACGAAAGCGACCCACCGCCGCTCATGATCTCCGGCACGATCACCGACAACTCGGGGCGTACCCTGTCCGGACAAACGGTTGCTGCGTTTTGGAATAGCGTGCGCCACGCGCGACCGCTGTCGGTCGGCATCAACTGCGCACTCGGTGCTGTCGCGATGCGCCCGCACATCGAAGAGCTAGCGAAGATCGCGCCGGAGACTTTCATCAGCGTGTACCCGAACGCCGGGCTGCCCAACCCGCTCTCGGAAACGGGCTACGACGAAACGCCGACGATGACGTCGGGCTTCCTGAAAGACTTCGCGCAGAGCGGGCTCGTCAATATCGTAGGCGGCTGCTGCGGCACCACACCGGCGCACATCGGCGCGATAGCAGAGGCAGTCGCGAAAGTTGCGCCGAGGCGAGCCACGGTTTGAACGCGGTCCGCGCGAACCACATCAATCGACACAGCTTTTCCGCTTCGGCGACGGCTATGTGGCGCTTTCAGCGGATTTAATGCAGTTGTCGACTACTGATGTTTTATCGCGGAAACGACCGCCTGGCTGTCGCTTCCGCTGAAAAGCTGTATCAGCAGCGCAAGGCGTTCATTGACGCTTTAACGTCGTGCGTCCAAACTCGCTCCACGTGCTGTCGGGGCGTTTCACGCTGTCGACGACCTCGATCGTTCGAGCGTCACGCATGCGGTAGGTCGTTTTTCCATTGTCGCCCCAGAGCGCTGTAAGTTCGCTGCCATCCGCGGACACTGTGGCTACAACGGTGTGCCGCGTCCCTTGCGAGTCCCACCATGTGGCACGATAGCCCGCCGCATCAGTTCCGCGCTCGTACAAAGCGAAACCCTCAAACAGCGAACGGGTCGTGCCTTGCATGACGTTTTTCCAGTGCAGCTGTACGGTCGAACCCACGCCGCGCCTGATGCTCAGTTCGACATGTGCTTCCCTTTTCGCAACGGTTCCGCTACCGATCCAATCGCCCGCTACACGTTGAAAAAAGCCAGCTGCCGGTGTGTCAGTCACGCCAACGGGGTGATAGCGCCCGTCGAATGCCGTGCCCCATGTTTTTCCGCTGTCGTTGGACGTCTCCCAGAGTTGGCGCACCACGCCGTTGGCCTCGGGACTCCACGTGATTCGGTTCAGACTAGGCGTCGTGCCACCGCCCGCCGCCGGTGTTTCGCCTTCAAGCACCATGTTGCCGCCGACAAGACCGCCGACGAGCTCTAGTCGAAGGCCGCTGGTGTCAGTCCACGTTTGACGCCATTTGCCGTCGGCGCCGACAGAGTTCAACGAGCGCCCTACGTAGCCGCCGCGCGCGGCGGCCCAGTTTTCTTGCAGCACGCACTGACCCATACGTTCAATCCGATTTGTGCCGACAAACTGCCCCGCGGGGTTCAAAACATCCCAAGTGCCCACCCAAAAATCAAACTGTCTGTGCACCGCGGCGGCGCATGCTGGTGGCGGTGGTGCGGCTGTTTGCGCGAACGACGACTCGCTAGCGATGGACAGCGAGACAATGAGCAGCGACGACGCCAACCCACTGCGTGTAAGACGGCGAAACAAGCGATAAAGATTCATTGGATAAGCCCTCCCATATGCGCTAAGTATGTACTGTGGCGGAGCGTACGTCGATAACCCGCCCGATCCGATGTGCGGGACTTTTCACAGAGTCGCTGCGCCTGGCCGGATGAGAGCTGGCGCGGCTGGTGGGGCGAGAATGCGGTCTATCACGTCCCGGTGTTCGTGCTGACCCACCACGCACGCGCACCGCTGGTCATGGAAGGCGGAACGACCTTCCACTTCGTGACCGAAGGCCCGGTCGTCGCGCTCGAGCGCGCCCGCGAGGCGGCAGGGGGCAAAGACGTGCGAGCGGGTGGCGGCGTCAACGTCATTCAACAGTATCTTCGCCACCGCCTGATCGACGAGATGCACATCGCCATATCGCCCGTCCTGCTCGGCTCCGGCGAGCGACTGTTCGAAGGTGTAAATCTTCCTGCCCTCGGCTACGCCTGCACCAGGTGTGAGAGGTCGCCACTTGCCACGCATGTGGTGTTTACCCGGCAGTGACAATCGATCGCCGGAAGCCGCGCGAAGCGCAAATCGGCCGTTCGCGCTCAGCTTGTTGACGGGTCTGGTGGAATGAAGATCGAACTTTGCCACCAGCGCGCTCAATCGCCGCGCGGGGCCAGTCACTTTTGGCATTGCCCCAAAAGTAACCAAAAACGCTAGCCCCTGCACCCCGCTCGATCCTCCGGTGCTCGCAACGGGCGGGACCCGCACAAATCGCCCGAAAGTTGCGCTAACGCGCAACCAGTGGGCTCATGGTGCGGGTCTACGACCGCCCGTTGCTCCGCTCCTCGGCGCGGGCTGAAGGGGCGGTTGGAGCCGATGTTTGATCGCTTCGCGATTTGCTAGCCATGGGAAATTTAAGAATTTACAGAAAAAAGCGTAAAGAATTGAACTTTTCTACGCCAAACGTTACTAACACTCACGCCAATTAAAAGACGGGAGCAAATAGTGGACTCAACTGAAACCAAGATTACGTTCAAAGCATCGCTGAAGATATTAAAGAGTTTTGAAGCAATGTTGCGCGAAGCAATGTTCAAGCGAGACGCCTTGCTTTCTCACGTTATAGCTGCGATCACGCCAGAGCTGAGCGAATTCGCCAAGGAGCATCAAAACAGCGACATCGCGCGACGAGAAATTGCCAAACGGACGCGCAGTGTCGAGACGAAGCTGCTTAATGTGGTGCTCTCCAAGTCAGCAGCGCGTGACTTTGGTGCTGCGATCGAAGCGGGCAAGTACTGTCGCGACGCGGTGCTAAATAGAGTAATCCTCCTGCTGGCACCTCCCATCAACATACTTGACGGCATATCACGCACAAATGTTGGTTCGTCCGAAATTCTTCAACAAGACCGTCGGTGGCCGCTCGCACAGGTTGTAGATATTCTCAGAGATCCTTTGGCAACGTACAGAGACTACGATGCCTTTGGCGACGAGATCTGGAGTTGGCCAATTGCAGGTCGACATCTGTCGGCATTCAGTTGCTATGTTGACGACGTGCACGTGCCTGGTACTGCGAAGTACATTGAGAATGAAAAGTTGCTAGCCGAACTGCTTGTCGGATCGCCAACAGTGGAAAAGCAAGGGATCAAAGCATGAAACTCCACGCGCCTATTTCGACGTCAGACATTCGTTCTTTCAATCGCGCATGGAAGCGCCTAGGAGGATCAATTTGCAACAAGAATGCGACCGGCGAACTTCTGTATGGTCATCCAAATTTGAACCATCCTTTGACGATAAATGGTAGACGGAAAGACACACCGAAGAAGCTCTGTTCCACCTTCAATCAAATTTGGGCGAACTCAATGGCCGCAAATGATCCCGTGTACTAGCAGAGTTTCGAGGTGGCACGGATGCTCGCATCCGTGTTCTCGTAATCCTCATCGCGAAGCGATCAAACATCGGCTCCAACCGCCCCTTCAGCCCGCGCCGAGGAGCGGAGCAACGGGCGGTCGTAGACCCGCACCATGAGCCCACTGGTTGCGCGTTAGCGCAACTTTCGGGCGATTTGTGCGGGTCCCGCCCGTTGCGAGCACCGGAGGATGAAGCGGGGTGCAGGGGCTAGCGTTTTTGGTTACTTTTGGGGCAATGCCAAAAGTGACTGGCCCCGCGCGGCGATTGAGCGCGCTGGTGGCAGACGAACCCGTCTTGCGAAGAACAACCTTGGTTGGTATCAATTTGTGGTGGGTTGAAACCCACCCTACGACTTCCCACGAGTTCATGGTTCGACAAGCTCACCACGAACGGGGGATGCGGGAAATAGTCGCCCACCTCGCCGCCGCCCCTCCCGTCCCGCTAAACTCTTGCCGCATGTCAGAAGCAACCGCCAAATCCGCCGCCAAGTCCAGCGCCAAGGTGCGTCCGGACACCTTCACCATTGCCGATCTTGCGGACGAATTTGCGTTGACTACGCGCGCGATTCGGTTCTACGAAGATCAGGGGCTTTTGTCGCCTGAGCGGCGCGGCACGCGGCGCATTTACGGGCAGCGCGAGCGCGTTCGCTTGAAGCTTGTATTGCGCGGCAAGCGCCTGGGCATGAGTCTCGCGGAGATAGCGGACATTCTTGATTTGTACCAAGCTGACAATAGCGAGCGCTCGCAGCTTGAGAAGTTTCTCGAAGTGCTTGGCAGTCGGCGCAACTTGCTGGAGCAGCAGCGCGAGGACATTGATGTCGTGCTCGAAGAAATTTCGACGATTGAGCGGGATTGCCGCAGGCGGTTGAAGAACTCGGCGAAGTAGCGCAAGCGGTTTCCTTCACGTGAAATAAGCCAACGCGCGTTGCCAATTGCGACGGCGCGCGCACCTTAGGTAGGCGACGACTTGGCGTCGCTCAGGTGCCAAGCGCGGCCAAGTCCGCGCCTACAGTGGCCCGTCAACAATCTATCCCGGCACTGCTCGCGCGTGTCATGATCTGGGACGAATCGCTATTTTCATAAGCTTCATAAGAGTTAGGGGTCGCCGTCGCCCACGCCTTTGGCCCAAACCCACAATCTTGAATTTACGTTGACGTAAACGTCAACTTAACCATTACAATCACCGCCACCATGCTGACCGCACAAAAAACTGCTGACATCCTTTCCATCGTCGCCTCACAGGGCGCGATGCGTCTGCTTGGCGCGCGTTTGACGGAGGTCGACGAGGGCGTGGCGGAATTTGAGGTGGATTTTCGGCCTGAGCTTTCGCAACAGAATGGTTTTTTCCACGCGGGCATTGTGAGCACATTGATCGACACGGCGGGCGGTTGTGCGGGCGCAACGTTGATGCCGCCGGGCAGCGGCGTGTTGACGGTTGAATTCAAAGTGAACTTGTTGGCACCGGCTGACGGTGAGAAGCTGCGCGCGCGTGGCGAGGTGGTTAAGTCCGGCCGCACGCTGACGATCACGCAGGGCAAAGTTTTTGTGACGAAGGATGGCAAGGAGACGCTCTGTGCACTCATGCAGCAGACGCTCATCGCAATGCCGAAAAAGTAGTGTTTTGTCGTAGCGATTCATCGCGCCTCTGATGCAAATGCACTGGGCGCGGCGAGCCGCCCCAGAATGAGAGACGCAAGGAGGCCACTATGCAGTTCCCGCAACTGAAATTCAATCTCGGCGAAGATATTGAGATGCTTCGCGACACGGTGCATGCGTTCGCGCAAGCCGAGATCGCGCCGCAGGCCGCGGAGATTGACAGCAGCAACCAGTTTCCGATGCCGCTTTGGAAGAAGATGGGCGATCTGGGCATTCTGGGCATTACCGTTCCAGAGGAGTACGGTGGCGCTGGCATGGGCTATTTGGCGCATGTCGTGGCGATGGAAGAAATCAGCCGCGCCAGCGGATCGGTCGGCTTGTCATATGGCGCGCATTCGAACCTGTGCGTGAATCAGCTCAAGATCAACGCGAGCGACGCACAAAAGAAAAAGTACCTGCCGAAACTGATTTCCGGCGAACACGTCGGCGCGCTCGCGATGAGCGAGCCGGGCTCGGGCTCGGACGTGGTGAGCATGAAGCTGCGCGCGGAACACAAAGGTGACCGTTACGTATTGAACGGCAACAAGATGTGGATCACCAACGGGCCGGATGCGGATACGTTAGTCGTCTACGCCAAGACCGATCCGGGCTTGGGGCCTCGTGGCATCACGGCGTTCATCATCGAAAAAGGTTTCAAGGGCTTTTCGACTGCACAAAAGCTCGACAAGCTCGGCATGCGTGGGAGCAACACCTGCGAACTCGTGTTTCAGGATTGCGAAGTGCCCGAAGAAAACGTGCTTCGCGAAGTGGGCAAAGGCGTGAATGTCCTAATGAGCGGGCTCGACTACGAGCGCGCGGTGCTCGCGGGCGGGTCGGTCGGAATCATGGCGGCCTGCCTCGATGTAGTGCTGCCGTACGTGCATGAGCGCAAACAGTTCAACCAATCGATCGGCGAGTTTCAGCTCATGCAGGGCAAGCTTGCCGACATGTATTCGACGTATTCCGCATGTCGCGCGTATCTCTACGCCGTGGCGCAAGCGTGTGATCGCAATGAAGTCACGCGCAAAGACGCAGCGGGCGTGATTCTGCAATGCGCGGAAAAGGCAACGTGGATGGCGGGCGAGGCGATACAAGCCTTGGGCGGTAACGGCTACATTAACGACTACGCCACCGGCCGCCTGTGGCGCGACGCCAAGCTCTACGAAATTGGTGCTGGCACTAGCGAGATTCGTCGCATGCTCATTGGGCGGGAGTTGTATAACGAAACGAAGTAACTTTCACGCCACACAATGGATTCACTAAAACAACTGTTCGCAAACAATCGCGCCTGGGTCGCCTCGGTGCTGCGTGATGACGCCGATTTTTTTGAGCGCCTGAAGCATCAACAAGCGCCGCAGTATTTGTGGATTGGTTGCTCCGACTCGCGCGTGCCTGCGAACCAAATTATTGGCTTGCCGCCGGGGGACGTTTTCGTTCACCGCAATGTGGCGAACGTGGTGGCGCATAGCGATTTGAATTGCTTATCGGTGCTGCATTTCGCCGTGGAAATCTTGAAGGTGAAGCATGTGCTGCTGGTCGGCCACTACGGCTGCGGCGGTATCGCGGCAGCGTTTGATGGCGCGCGGCTTGGCGTGTCAGACAACTGGCTGCAACATGTGCGCGACACCATTGAGGCGCATCGGCGCTCGCTTGATGCAATCACCTCTCGCGATGCACGTCTGCGTCGTCTCTGCGAATTGCATGTGGCCGAACAAGTGGTTAATGTGGCGCGCACAACTGTCGTGCAAGATGCATGGGCGCGCGGGCAGGAGCTGACGATTCACGGCTGTGTGTACGGCATTGAAGACGGCCTGCTTCGTAATCTCGACATCAACTTAACCCGACCCGACGAAGTGCGAACAGTGTCGGCGCGAGCGTTCGCAGCCATTGAATCGCGTGCTGGCGAACAGATTGCTCCCCATGACGCGTAATCACTGGATGATGCTCGGATTCTTGCTCGTGATCGTGGGCATGTTTGTCTACTTGCTCGCTCCCGTGATTGGTCGCGTGGTCGTGTGGGTCGGCGTGGTTTTGGCGTGGCTTGGTATCGCGGTTGCGGTCGAGCGCCGCGCTTGGCCAACACTGCCTAAATTGGTCGTGCAGGCGCTGTTTGGCGCAGGCGCCCTGGGTATTGCGATGACGGTCACGTCGCTGTCGATGCCGCTCATGATGGTCGCCATCTTCTTGGGTGGCGTGATGGGTGCGTTTGCGCCGCTGTGGACGCGATGGATTTCAGGTCGCGCGCAAACCTAGAAGAACGGTAGGGCGGGCATTGCCCGCCTCGTGAACAATCGGCGGGCACTGCCCGCCCTACGTCTTAGTTGCTTAGTTGGAACGTCGGAGAAAAATCATGTCGGACCCCGTAGTCATTGTTAGCGCCACCCGCACCCCAATGGGTGGCATGTTGGGCGATTTCGCGTCGCTTTCTGCGAGCGATTTGGGCGCGGTTGCGGTGAAGGCCGCGGTCGAGCGCGCCGGGTTGAAACCCGAGCAAATCGACGAAGTGATTCTCGGCAATTGCCTCATGGCGGGCCAGGGCCAAGCGCCCGCGCGACAAGCGACGTTGAAGGCGGGATTGCCGAAGGAAGTTGGCGCACTCACTATCACCAAAATGTGCGGCTCTGGCATGAAGGCCGCGATGCTCGCACACGACGCGATTGTCGCGGGCAGCCGCGAGATCATGATCGCTGGCGGCATGGAGTCGATGACCAATGCGCCTTATCTGCTCCCGAAGGCGCGACAGGGCTATCGCTACGGGCATTCGACAATGTACGACCACATGGCGATGGACGGTCTCGAAGACGCGTACGAGCACAAAGCCATGGGCGTTTACGCTGAGCAATGCGCCGCGAAGTATGGCTTTACGCGCGAGGCGCAAGATGCCTATGCGCTGGAATCGTTGAAGCGTGCGCAAACCGCGATCAAAGACGGCACCTTCGTGTGGGAAATCGCGCCGGTCACGATCAAAGGCCGTAGCGGCGACACCGTGATCGAACACGACGAGCAACCGCCCAAAGCCAAGCCCGACAAAATCCCGACGCTCAAGAGCGCGTTCATCAAAGACGGCACCGTGACAGCAGCAAACGCGTCGAGCATCTCCGACGGCGCGGCGGCGCTCGTGCTGATGAAAGCGTCTAAGGCAAAGGAATTGGGCCTCACGCCGCTGGCGCGTATCGCGGCGCACGCAGAATTCAGCCAAGAGCCCGCGTGGTTTGCCACCGCTCCGGCTGGCGCGATCAAGATTTTGTTCAAGAAAACCGGCTGGACGGCGGCCGACGTTGACCTTTACGAGATCAACGAAGCCTTCGCCAACGTGACGATGGCTGCGATGAAGGACTTCGACCTGCCGCATAGCAAGGTGAACATTCACGGCGGCGCAACCGCGCTCGGTCACCCGATTGGCGCGTCTGGCGCGCGGATCATCGTCACGCTCATCGGCGCACTCAAGAAAACAGGCGGCAAAAAGGGCGTGGCGTCGCTCTGTATCGGTGGCGGTGAGGCGGTGGCTGTTGCGATTGAGATGATGTAGCTGGACATGCCAGATGTGCGAGCAATTCTGATTTTCGCTGCGATGTTCGCCGCGATGATCGGCAGTTCCTTTGAGTACGCTAACCCGTTCACAGAGAAGCTTGCCGAGGGAATTTTGTACGGCACATGGGCTGCTGGAGGCTTTATGTTCGCGTTGCTGGCGTACAAGGATGGATTCACTTTGAACCGCCCAACCATCACGCGCGAATTCTCGCCGATCCGATTCTGGTCCGAAGTGGTCGTGGCCGCCGGTCTAGGATGCGTGTCGCTAAGTAAACTATGGTCATTGCTGGTGGCATAGGTGCCATCTAGCACAGCAAACTGAGAAAAGATCATGGCAAAAACAGTACTCATCATCGGCGCTAACCGTGGCCTCGGCCTTGAATTTGCGAAGCAATACGTTGCTGACGGTTTTGAGGTGATCGCTACGTGTCGCCGCCCCGCTGAAGCGGCGGAACTGCGCCGGGTCGGCGTGCGTATCGAGGCGCTCGACACGAGCACATCGTCGTCGATCGAAGCGCTTGCAGAAAAGCTCAAAGATGACTCCATCGACGTGATGATCTGCAACGCCGGTGTATACGGCCCGCGAAGCGACGGTTTGACCGATATGCCCACCGAAGACTTTGATCTCGTGATGCGCACCAACGTGCTCGGTCCGCTGCGCCTGACGCTTGCGTTCGCGCACAACGTGGCGAAGGCGCGCGGCGCAATGGTGTTTCTCTCGTCACGCATGGGCTCGATTTCGGGCATGAGCTCGTCGTCTGGCATTGCCTATCGCGCAAGCAAAGCGGCGCTCAACGCGGTGGTGAAGGCAACGTCACTCGAACTCGGCAAGAAAGGCGTGCGCATCCGGGCTGGGTGCGCACCGACATGGGCGGCCCGCAAGCGATGCTCACGCCAACTGAGAGCGTCGCCGGCATGCGTCACGTGATCGAAAACGCGTCCGACAAACACGGCGGCTTCTTCGACAACACGGGCGCGACGATTCCGTGGTGATGGACTTTTAATTGTGAATACGCTTAATAGCTTATTGCCAGAAACGACAGCCCAGCGGTCGTTGCATGCCATTTATCTATTCAGTCGATATTCGCATAAATGTGCCTTGAATGACCGCCTGGCTGTCGGTGGCGCCGTAAAGCTGTATCTAGTATTTTCTGGTGGTACGCATGCGTAGCGCGATGGTTCTCGTCCGCGCCGCCGAAGCGGAAATCGTCACGCTCTCGCTTGAAGAGACGCGCGCGGCGATGGACGATCCGAACACACAGATCATCGACATCCGCGACGTACGCGAACTCTGGCGCGAAGGAAAAATCCCCGGTGCGCTGCACTGCCCGCGCGGCATGAATGAATTCTGGATCGACCCGCAAAGCCCGTATCACAAGCCGATCTATGCAAGCGGCAAACGCTTCGTGCTCTATTGCGCTGGCGCGTGGCGCTCCGCGCTTGAAGCAAAGATGTTTCAAGACATGGGGCTCAGCAACGTCGCGCACATGGACGGCGGATTTACCGCATGGAAAGCGGCGGGCATGCCCGTTGAAATCGTCGAACGCAAATCATGAAACACGCGCGCGCAGCGGAACTCCTCAAGCTTTTGCCCGGTCCCGTTTCAACGAAATGGCCACAAGGTGAACGCTTTGCGTCCGCGCTCGCCAACGGCAGCATGTCGGTCGAACTCTACGCCCCACGCGGCACTGATCCGCAGACGCCGCATGCGCAAGACGAACTCTATTTTGTTCACACGGGTAGCGCGACTTTCACACTCGAAGGCGAGCGCATCGCATGCGCTGCTGGCGACGCGCTCTTCGTGCCCGCAGGCGCGGAACACCGCTTCACAGATTTCAGCGATGACTTCGCTACGTGGGTCGTGTTCTGGGGGCCGCAAGGCGGCGAGGGCGCGGCGCGATGAATCTGGCCAAACGAACGAGCATTAGCGACGACAAGAGAAGGACGCAGCACAATGTTGCTCACTGAAGACCAACGCATGGTGCGCGATAGCGTGCGAGCGTACGTGCAAGAGAAAATAGCGCCGAAAGCGGCGGCATGGGACAAGGCGCACACGTTCCCGGCGGCGGAACTTAAAGGCCTCGCTGAGATGGGTTGCTACGGCATTGCCGTGCCAGATGAATATGGCGGCGCCGGGATGGACTACTCCTCGCTCGCGATTATTCTCGAAGAAATCGCGGCGGGCGACGGCGGTGTGAGCACGGTCATTTCGGTGAATAACTGCCCCGTGTGTTCGATCATGATGAGCTTCGCGAACGAACAGCAAAAGCGCGACTGGCTGGTTCCGCTCGCACGCGGCGAGATGCTCGGCGCGTTTTGCCTGACCGAACCGCATGTCGGCTCGGACGCGTCGGGACTGCGCACTACGGCAACGCGCGACGGTGACCATTTCGTATTGAACGGCGTCAAGCAGTTCATCACCTCCGGCAAGAACGCGGACGTCGCCATCGTGATGGCCGTTACCGACAAAGCCGCGGGCAAGCGCGGCATCAGCGCGTTTCTGGTCCCCACGAGAACGCCGGGCTACACGGTCGCGCGCATCGAAGACAAGCTCGGGCAACACTCCAGCGACACAGCACAAATTTTGTTTGAGAACTGCCGCGTACCGGCCTCGCTCATGATCGGCGAAGAAGGCGCGGGGTACAAGATTGCGCTCGCTGGCCTCGAAGGCGGGCGCATCGGCATCGCCTCGCAAAGCGTGGGCATGGCGCGCGCGGCCTTCGAAGCCGCGCTCCGTTACGCGAAAGAGCGCGAAGCCTTCGGCAAACCGATCTTCGAACATCAAGCCGTGCAATTCAAGCTCGCCGACATGGCGACGCAAATTGAAGCCGCGCGGTCGCTCATTCACCACGCCGCGAGCCTGAAAGACGCAGGCGTTCCTTGCCTCACGCAAGCCGCGATGGCGAAGCTTTTCGCGAGCGAAATGGCCGAGCGCATTTGCTCCGACGCGATCCAAATTCACGGTGGCTACGGCTACGTGACGGACTTTCCAGTCGAGCGCATTTACCGCGACGTTCGTGTGTGCCAGATTTACGAAGGCACGAGCGACATTCAGAAAATTTTGATCGGACGCGGTTTGGCGTCTGGTGCGTATCAATCCTAAAGGGCAGCACATGGCAGGCGCAATCGATTTCTACTTCGACTTCTCGTCACCCTACGGCTATCTCGCGGCGGAGATGATCGAGGAGAT
>Ga0209097_10002542_pt1 | contig 14672 bp, 10 predicted proteins | sample AD_UKC052_MetaG_FD_184419 | JGI IMG/M metagenome (GOLD analysis project Ga0209097, IMG submission 184419) | Active sludge microbial communities of municipal wastewater-treating anaerobic digesters from USA - AD_UKC052_MetaG (SPAdes) (version 2) | ecosystem: Engineered > Bioreactor > Anaerobic >... | reverse complement strand
CAGGCTTCAGGGCCTATCCCTTGTACCTGTTACACAAAAAAAGATTTTTTGGCCGGAAATATGAATTTGAAGTGGAAGTGCTGGTACGTTCGGCCTGGAAAGGGATCAAAACAATCCCCGTACCCATCAACGTTTATTATCCGCCAAAAACAGAACGCATCTCTCATTTCAGGCCATTTGTGGATTTTTTCAGGATCAGTGTTTTAAATACGATACTGGTCCTTGCGGCATTCCTGGTTGTGAAACCTTTCTCATTTCTCAGGGCATTGAATAAAAAAAATATCCATGATTTTTTTCAAAAAGAATTTGTCCAGAGCCCTGATAAAGACTACAAGATTATTGCTTCTGTCATGGTGGGCGTTTTTTTCAGCGTTACACCTTTCTGGGGATGGCAGGTATGGATCGCCCTGCTGGTAGCATTGGTATTCAGACTCAACAAAGTCATTACAGCCGTATCAACGGCCATTAGCGTTCCTCCGCTGATTCCCCTGATAATTTATTCAAGTTATCTATTGGGAGGACTTGTATACAATCACGATGCGGTGAAGCTTGAGTATTCGTTGAATATCAATATGGAGTCTATCAAACTTAATTTAATACAGTACAGCATCGGCAGTTTTTTTTTAGGATTAATCATATCAGTTATTGCAGGTTTCATAACTTTGCTCCTTTTAAAAATTATCAGAAAAAATCAAGGCAAAAGAATTCCGGATACTGATGACAAGTAATGAATAATCTGAAACAATAAATAATTAAAGGGGTATTTAGCAAGTATGAGTTTTGTGTTTCTAAAAATATTCGATTTTTTCAGCAAGCGTAAGTTTCTGTTATTTCTGGTTTTGTTTTTTCTGGTAGCCCTGTTTACGCTATTGGCTTCTCGAATAAAATTAAATGAAGACATCACGGATTTTTTACCAAAGACCAAAGAAGTAGAAAATATCAGTGAGGTGTTCAGCATGATAAACACCAATGATGATCTTGGGATAATAATCAGTAACGAAGATACTCAGGCCCAACCTGAAAAGCTGATTGCCTATGCCGACATGGTTACGCAGGATATTGAAAACCGCATGGTTCCCACACTCGTCAAGGAGGTAACGTTTAAAATCGACGAGAAAAAAATGTCAGCATCTTTTGACATCTTTTCTGAAAATCTTCCTTTTTTTCTGAACGAAGAAGATTATGTTCATCTTGAGAAGGTGATTGAACCGTTGCACGTGGATTCCGTATTGAATAGTGCCTATAAAATGCTTATTTCTCCTGCAGGAATGTTCATGAAGAAGTTTATTGTAAGAGATCCTTTGAATATAAGCAAATACGCGATGCAAAAAATTGGTTTGTCAGAAGTTGGTAACGGCTATACGATGTATAAAAACTGTATTTTCTCAAAAGACAAGCGAAACCTGCTGATTTTTATCAGTTCCGCCTACCCTGCTAATGAAAGCTTTCATAACACCAAACTAATAAAAGAGCTTGATAAGATTGTTGATGAAAACCTGAAAAAGATCGGTAACAGTTCCGTAAAAATTCAATATTACGGAACAGTGGCAGCATCGGTAGGCAATTCCTGGCAATTGAAGAAGGATTTTATGATCACCATGGGTATTGCCCTGGTGATTTTATTTATCTTTTTCGGCCTGTTATTCAAAAATAAAAGCATCATATTTATGTTGGTGCTACCGGTCATATTCGGGGCGCTGTTTTCCCTGGCTGTTATATCCCTTATCAGACCTGACATTTCACTTATTGCTATCGGCGCAGGCTCGATAATCCTTGGGGTTGCCATGAATTATTCCATACATTTCTATGCACATTACAGGCATGTTCATTCGGTAAGGCAGGTCATCAGGGAATTGTCATCGCCGCTGACCATGGGTAGTATAACAACTATCGGCGCATTCTTAGGACTTCTGCTGGTCAAGTCAAATGTGTTGAAAGATTTCGGGTTGGTTTCAGCCTTGTGCCTTTTAGGGGCCGTACTGTTTACGCTGATTTTTATGCCATTCATGGTAAAAAAAGGCCGTACCGGGCAGAATACGCCTTATAAACCCAACATCATTGACAGAATCACCGCCTATCAATTCGAAAGGAATCCATACATAATCGGGGCTATCATAATACTGACGGTATTTTTATTTATTATGGCTCGAAAAGTCAGTTTCGAAACCGACATGAATAAACTTGGATACACCTCTGAAAAATTAAATCTTGCCGAACAAACATTAAACAACATTTCCGACAGTTCATCCCGCAAGGTTTTTGTTGTCAGCAAAGCCAAAGATCTGAACAAAGCGCTGAGAAATAACGAAAAACTTAGCCTTAAGATCCGTGAACTTCAACAAAAAAAATATGTCAACCAGGTGATGGGGGTATCGACTGTGCTACTCTCCGATTCTATGCAGCAGGTAAAGATCGGCCTTTGGGAATCATTCTGGAATGAGAAGCGTAAACAAAACATAAAAAAACACCTCATAGAAAGTGGCCAAAAATTAAACTTCCGTGAAGATGCCTTTAACGAGTTTTTTTCCATCCTAGACAGGAAATATACAGGAATTAACAGCAAAGATTTTGATTTTCTTAAGGACCAGTATGCCAAACAGTTCATCAACAATGATGAAAATAGCAGTTACGTGATCACTTTGCTGAAATTTAATCCGCAGAAACGCGATGAAGTAATTGCCGCTATTCCTGAAAACGAGAACACGGTTGTATTTGAAACAAACAACATGTTGTCGCATTTTATCGATATCATCAATAAGGATTTTAATACCATACTTTTTATTTCATCGTTGCTTGTTTTAATTTTTCTTATTTTCTCCTATGGCCGGATAGAACTGGCAGTAGTGGCTTTTGTCCCCATGCTGGTCAGTTGGATATGGATACTGGGTATTATGAGCCTGCTGGATGTAAAGTTTAATATTTTCAGTATCATTATCTCTGCTTTTATCTTCGGGCTGGGCGATGATTACAGTATTTTTATAATGGACGGCTTGCTGCAGAAATATAAAAAAGGTGTAAACCTGCTGGACTCATACAAAACAGCGGTTCTTTTATCGGGATTAACGATGTTTATCGGCATCGGTGTTTTAATCTTTGCCAAACACCCCGCGCTGCGATCTATTGCATTACTCACCATTATAGGAATGATTTCAGTGGTATTCCTGTCTTATACCATTGCTCCCGCGCTGTTCAGATTGCTTGTTTACAAGAAAAATAAACTCCGCAAATTTCCGGTTACCGCTTACGGGTTACTTTATGGAATAATATGTTATTCTTATTTTCTGACGGGGTGTTTTATCACCGCTCTTTTAGGCCTTACTGTATATAAAATACTCCCTGTTTCAAAAAAGAAAAGGAATTTGCTTTATCACAAAACATTACAGTTTTGTTGTAAATCCACCATGTACATCATGTATTTAGCCAAAAAGAAAATTATTAATTATAATCAGGATACTTTAAATAAACCTGCCCTGATCATTGCAAATCACCAGTCGATCATAGATATTCCTTTATTTCTTATGTTCTCACCCAAAGTAATCATGATCACCAACGATGCTTTTTATTATTCAAAATTAATTGGCATCATTGTCAAACTGGGTGGATTTTTACCCACATCTGCAGGCTATGATGTTATTGCCGGCAAACTCAGGCAAGCGGTGGATGACGGCTATTCCATCATTGTTTTTCCTGAAGGCACCCGTACAAATGACGGAAACATTCACCGTTTTCATAAAGGTGCTTTTTATCTGGCCGAAAAACTGAAGCTGGATATTTTGCCCATTGTAAGCAATGGGACAGGTAATTATGTTGCTAAAGGAGAGTTTCTGAGTAAAAAAAGCCTGATCACGGTAAAATTTCTTGAAAGAATAAAGTACGACGATTTAAAATGGGGAGATAATTATTCGGACAGGACAAAAAATATTCTCAGATATTTCAGGGCAGAATATAAATCGTTGATAGAAGAGTTTTATAATGATCCACAGCAAGTCAGAGACATCATTATTAAAAATTATATTTACAAGGGCCCTGTCATAGAATGGTACACCCGCATAAAACTAAAACTGGAAAACAATTACCAGATATACAACAAAATTATTCCCCGAAAAGCAAAAATTCTGGATATCGGATGCGGCTATGGTTATTTATCAATGGTATTGGGAACGATATCATCAGAAAGAAAAATCTTAGCTGTGGACTTTGATGAAGAAAAAATCGAACTTGCAGTTAATGGTATAACCAAACCGCCTAATGTAGAATTTTCTCATCAGGATATTACTAAATTTGAATTTGAAAATTACGATGTGTTTATCCTGAGTGACGTATTGCATTATTTATCGGAGGATAATCAATTTCAGGTACTGAAAAGATGCATAAATAAATTAAACCAGGGTGGTATCGTTTTGATTAGGGATGGAAATAAAGACATGAAAAAAGAACACAAAAAAACCAGATTTACGGAGTTCATATCTACACATTTTGAATTTAATAAATCCGAAGACAAAAAACTATATTTCTTTTCAACATCGAAACTTATGGAAATTACTTCCATCTTAGGAGTAGAAGTTAGAATTATTGAAAAAGGGAACGTTACATCCAACACTTTGTTTTTACTTGAGAAATAAAGCCCGAAGACGGGAAATCACTCAGGTCATTGCAGAGGCCCGCAAAACATCACTCATAATCCTTTAATAAATTACTTTTATATATACCTAAACGATAGTATCTTTGTCGCAGCGTTTTAAATGAAAGTTATTTATTTACCTCTTCTGTTTATCAATAAAAAAACAACTGGTGGATATCAGGGTTTTTGGTTTTATAGGTGTGAATGTCCCAAGCATATATGGAGAAATTTGATGTCATTATTATAGGGAGCGGCCTGAGCGGTTTACAGTGCGGCTATATTTTAAGTAAAGAAGGATTTAAGGTATGCGTTCTTGAGCAGCATAAGCAGATAGGCGGTTGTTTGCAGAATTTTACCCGTGATAATTGTGTTTTTGATACGGGCGTTCATTTTATCGGGGGGCTTGACGAAGGGCAGGGAATGAACAGGTATTTCAAATACTTTGGATTGTCAGACAAGCTGGATCTGAAACGAATGGATAGCGAAGGCTTTGACAGGATCAACTTTGCCAACGATCCCGTCGAATATAAGTTTGCCATGGGCCATGAGCATTTCATTGAAACCCTTTGCGAGGAATTTCCTGCAGAAAGAAAATCATTAGAAAAGTATGTCAATAAGCTTCAGGACATTTGTAATCATTTCCCTCTTTATAACATAAGAAATAAGGACTTTCAGGTTTCAGAGATACAGCTTTTTTCTGAAAATGCTTATGATTATATAAAATCAATCACAGATAACCGCAAATTGCAAAATGTTATTGCCGGAAGCAATCCTCTTTATGCCGGTATTCCGGATAAAACACCACTATATGTACATGCTTTGGTCAACAATTCATTTATTGAAAGTTCCTGGCGGGTGGTAAAAGGAAGTTCAAAAATCGCCGGCTTGCTTGCAGATTCTATAATTCAGAATGGCGGCACCATCCTGAAAAACTCCAAAGTTGAGCAATTTGTTTTTGAAAATAAAACCCTTACAGGCGTAAAACTGAGTAATGGTGAATCTTATTTTTCAAAGTATTTTATTTCAAGCATTCATCCGTCAAAAACGCTCGAAATGATTGATAAAGACCGTATACGCAGCGCATACAGGGAGCGGATTATGAATCTTGAAAATACAACTTCCAATTTTATTCTTTACATCGTGTTTAAGGAAAATTCGTTTGAATATCTGAATCACAATGTCTATTATTATAAAAACGATGATGTCTGGCAGACACATGATCATACAGGAAAAGACTGGCCTTGCAATTATCTGCTGATCACGCCTTCGTCCTCGCAAAAACAAAAATATGCCGATTGTGCGTCTGTTCTGACTTACATGCATATGGAGGAGGTCAGAAAATGGGAACATACCACCGTTGAACACCGTGGTGATGATTACCAGGCCTTTAAACAGCAAAAAGCCGAACAACTGCTCGACACCGTAGAAATCCGCTTCCCCGGTTTCCGCAGTACCATTAAAAAATATTACACCTCCAGTCCGCTGACTTTCCGGGATTATACCGGTACAGTGGACGGCTCTATTTATGGCGTGGCCAAGGATTGCCACGAACCTCTGAAGACTCTCATCATGCCGAGGACAAAAATACCCAACCTCTTTCTTACCGGCCAGAGCATTATTCTCCACGGCGTACTGGGCGTTACTATTGGCTCGGTAACTACCTGTGCCGAACTGCTTGGAATGAAATATCTGGTGGAAAAAATTAATAACACCTGAGTATGTCTGCTGAATGTGTCCTCAGCGGCAACATAAAGCCTTTCAAAAAATAAATGTCTTCAAAACAACATTTTTTATCTATGACAATATATGCATAGCAACAAAAGTTATTTCAAATTGACTTATCTTTGCACTCCGTTTTACAAGCAGATGACTACATCATTTGGATACTTAAACAGATTATTAATAAACTAAGAAAAATTCTAATCCATGCAACGCATAAAATTCAAACTTATCTACCCTAAATGGGAAAAACTCGAAGGACAAACCACTTTTAATCTGCCACCACATGGCCCGGTAGTTATGGCTGCCGCCTTACCCGATTATGTTGATGTGGAATTTACGGACGAAAATGTAGACGAAGTTATTTTTAACAATGATGTTGACTTTGTTGGCATTTCTATGATGCTAACGAGCCAGATAAAACGCGGATGGGAAATTGCCACCGAATACCGTAAGCGGGGCAAAAAAGTGATTTTTGGCGGGATATCCACCATGCTGCATGCCGAGGAAACTCTGGAATATGCCGATTCAATATTTCTTGGTGAAGCCGAAGGACGTATGGAAAAAGTTTTTGAGGATTTTGCCAACAATAAATTGCAGAAAGTTTATAATTACCTCACCGTACACCCTGATATCAATACCATCGGCCCTGCCCGCAGAAGTATTCTGAACACGGAAAAATACTACCACAAAGGAGTGCGTATGGTGGACCTTTTCCATGCTTCGCGTGGATGCAAATACAACTGCTACCCTTGCGCTGTAGCCTACCTCGGAGGAAAATGCTTCAGGCCGCGCCCCATCGACAAGGTGGTTGAAGAACTGGCCACCATCGATAACAACAGGCTGTTTATCGTGGACAACTCACTGGCACAGGATAAACAATGGGAACTCGACCTCTTCCGCGAAATGATCCCCTTCAAGAAAAACTGGTGCTCCCACCCTATTGAAGACGACGATGAAGTACTCGACATGGCGGCACAAGCCGGAGCATGGTTTGTATATCAGGCCGTATTCGATACTTCGGACTATATCAAAAACAGAATAAAACGTTACCACGACCATGGCATCGCGGTAGAAGGCACTATCCTACTGGGAACCGACGACCATACTGAAGACGACATTAAACGGCTGATCGACTTCCTGCTCGAAGTCAACCTCGACCTGGCCGAATTTACCGTACTTACGCCCTTCCCACACACCAAAGCTTACGACGACATGCTCAGGCAAAACCGCATCATCGATAAGGACTGGAATAATTACAACGCCGGTAAAGTGGTCATTCAGCCTAAACAGATGACTCCTGAAAAACTCCAGGAATTGTACCATTATGCATGGGATACTTTTTACAAAGATGAAACCCAGTCGGAAAAAATGTTTAAGCTTTTCCGCTCGGTCATCATGAAAGAAATCGCCAATGGCACCTACAAACCCATACGCGAAGAATTATCAAGAAGCAGTTTTGGGAAAAAAGTAATTAGATAATCAAAAAGCTCACCTGGTATTATGATTAAGCATTTCAACAACGAAAATAATTCTGAATATTTTACTGAAGTATACGATTTCAAAGGCCAATGGGATGCCCCCTCACGCTGCGGACTTAAAATTGTGGAAAACAACGGGCAAACCATTATCATTGCCACCGAACTCTACGCTGAAAACCCCGGCACCTCGGTAACAAATTTCTGCGCACCCCTGGCAACACAAATATGCTCCGAGTTTGCCATTGACCATGACAAGGTAATTTTTATCGTGCACACACCGGATGCTAAATCAAAACTGACATTTTTAAATGAAAGTTTTTTTCAGGTTGACTTTGCATGGACCGGCTCCAAATTTACCGACCCAAAATGGAGCCAGATAGAAAAAGCAAAAGTTGATAATTTAATACAAAACAGCAAATCCTGATGCGGAAAAATCGCATTACCGAATTCATAAATTAAATTATGTTTGAATATCGATTATCGGTACGTGGCTATGAATTGGATTCATACAACCATGTTAACAATGCCGTTTACCTGAACTACTACGAACAGGCCCGCTGGCAGCTTATGAAAGAAACCGGCCTCCTCGAAAAACTACAGAACGAAAAAATTCTGGTGGTAGTTACCGAAATCAATATCAGGTATTCCAAAGAAGCCCGTTTGTTCGACAATATTCTCATCAAAAGCAAGGTGGAATTTTCGGGGCCATACATCGTCTTTAAACAGTATATGTTCAACGAAGATGATAATATTCAGATTTCGCACACCACCGTTAAAACCATCCCGCTGAATCAGGACAGGGTGCCTTGCGGCCTGGCTAAGGAATACGAAGTATTACTCACCAAAAACAACTGAAATTGTCCCAAACAGATAATATCCTTATCGAAAAAAAAGGTTGTATTTCAGTGTTGCAGATCAACACTCCCCCGCAAAACTATCTGAAATCTCCTTCCTTCATCAGCAAAGAACTCTTATACCATATCGCGGATGATCAGGAAATAAAAGGAATAATCATCACCGGCATTGGCCGTCACTTTTCAGCCGGCGCCGACCTGAACCATCTTTTCGAACTGGCCCAAAATCCCGAAGACTTGCTGCAAGCCATGGAAGCCGGCAACACCTTACTCGACGACATATCTGCATTGCCCATCCCTGTAGCCGCAGCTATCAACGGTGTATGCATGGGCGGAGGCCTCGAAATTGCTATCGCATGCCACATCCGCATAGCTTCTGCAAAATCAATATTCGCCTTTCCCGAAATAAATGCCAATCTCATTCCCGGCCTGGGCGGCATTATCCGCATGGCGACACAGTCAGGAACTTTCCCTGCCCTTTCGGCCATTCTGTCTGGCGAAACGTTCGACGCACAAAAAGCATTGGAGTATAGGGTAGTGCATCAGCTAACCGAAGAAAAGGTGTTGGATTACACATTGGCATATATGAATACCCTTGTAGCTTCCAAGCCAAAAAAGGTGGTTGTTTCCATCATGCAATCCATTCACAATGCCTACAAACTGCCGCTGCACGAAGCCCTGAACGAAGAAACACACATGTTTTGCGCACTCGCCCTCGAAGAAGCTGCCCGGCGAAAAACACCATAGCATCATGTATAAGACAGTACACTGGCGCCTGGAAAACAACATTGGGTTCATCGAGCTGAACAGCCCGCCGGCCAACAGTATGAGCAAAAAATTTTTTGAAGAACTCCGGGATATCACCAACAAGGCGCTGAACAACGGGCAGGTGAAAGCCATTATTATCAGCGGCCGGGGAAGACATTTTTCGTCCGGCGCCGACATCAGCGACCTGTTATCTTTTGATGAAGAAAGTGATCATCAGGCATCAGATTATTATATAGCCAACAGCCAGACCTTTAAAAAACTGTACACAGCAAAAATACCAGTGATAGCAGCTATCAGCGGTATATGCCTCGGCTCCGCCATGGAGCTGGCTATGGCTTGCCATTTCCGGATTTCTGCCAATAACACCATCATGGGTTTTCCCGAGTCAGGTTTTCATCTGATGACGGGCTGCGGGGGCTCAGTTTATCTTTCAAAATTTGTCGAAAAAAAAACCATGATAGATTTGCTGATGAACGGGAACAACCTGAACGCGGCGGAAGCAGCGCAAATGGGACTTATCGACCTGACCGTGTCTAAAAGCGAAGTTATCGAAAAAGCTGTTAACTTTGCCTTACAGATTGCAGAAAACTACAAGCAGGAACAAAGGATTTTTTACGTACAGAAATATTTAAAAACGTATTGATGACATTTCATAAGGTTAAAATAACGGGAAGCGGAAAATTTTTGCCGGGAGTGCCTGTTCCATTTGAAGAAACCGACCGCTACCTGGGCGCTATTACCGATGCCCCGCCAGCCGTGGCCAAATGGCTGTCGCGTATCAAGCCGGTGATGAAAGAAATGCTGGATATCGGATATTATCATTATGCCATCGATCCGGAAACCCGCAAATTTACCGAAGACAATGTTACCATGGCCGTCAAGGCAGCCCGCCAGGCTATCGAAATGGCGCGGATAAAACCGGAAGACATACAATTTATTGCGTATGGCAGCGCGCATCAGCACCAGATGCCAACGGCCAGCGTCAGAATACAGGAAGCCCTCGGCATTGAATATTGTGCTGAAGTATCGATACACGCTAACTGCACCTCCGCCTACAAAGCCCTGCTGATCGCTTATGAGTTCATACAGTCTGGCAGATACGATAACGCACTGGTGGTCTCATCGGGCATTTCCTCCTCAGAGTTAATAGCTGAGTATTACAATCAGCCCTTACTGAAAAAAGAAGAATTGTTTCTGCGGTATTTCCTGTGCGATGGCGCAGGAGCGCTGGTACTGCAAAAAGCCACATACCATAAAGGATTATTCGTTGAAAATGTGTTTATGGAATCTGTCGGCGGCAAGAAACCTGCGGCCATGCTCAACCATCGTCCCGCCTATTGGCAAAACCCCAAACAAGAGTTCGAAAACGGCGATCATCACCTGGCACAGATGTTTAACGAACAACTGCGCATACATTTTCATGACTCCGACGGCTCGGTGTTTTACAAAGGGCTGAAACGCATGATTGAAAAATACAGTATCGACCTCAGTACATTAAGATTCTTCCAGGTCAACTTCCCGTCAAAACATATAGCTGAGATGATTATCGAAGAATGCGGACAACTCGGAATAAAAAAAGAGTCCCTCTACACCCGGATGAACGATATGGGCTATGTAGGCCCTCCCATGGTTTTCATCTGCCTCGACAAGATTTTAAGGGAGGAAAAGCTTTTCCCAAACGACCTGATCATAAGTTTTGTTACAGAAGTCAGCAAATTCATGCAGGCTGGTTTTGCACTTCGTTATTATTGATTGATATGACCGACGGAAAGACACACAGCACAAAAAGAATTTTTCTGGTCATGCCCGGACAGAAATACGTGAATTATTACGGGCAGACTGAACTCTGTAAAATGATGGGTAAAAAAAAGTTTATGGTATCCCTGGCCTTGCCTATGATTGCAGCCATTACTCCCCCCGAATACCAGGTGCGTATCATAGATGAAGAACTTGAACCTTTGCCCGAAGAAATTCCTGAAATAGTAGGCATCTCAACGCTGGCTACCACAGCAAAAAGAGCCTATGAAATCGGCGACTGGTACAGGTCAAAAGGCGCTACAGTAATTATTGGAGGGCCTTACGTGTCCTTTATGACCGATGAGGCCATCAGACATGCCGATGCTGTTGTGGTTGGCGAAGCTGAAGGCGCCTGGCAAAAATGCCTGCAGGATTTTGAACAAGGAGCACTGCAAAAAATTTACAATTCGGGCGAATACGTTGATTTTAAAGAAATACCTACCCCCCGCTGGGATTTAGTAGATATGAAAAAGGTGTTTCAGGTAGGCATTCAGGTTTCGCGCGGTTGTCCTTATAAGTGCGAGTTCTGCCTGGTCACCAACCTGTTTGGGCACAAAATGCGTTACCGCGAAATTTCCAACGTGGTGGAAGAAATAAAATCCCTGCCTGTAAAAAAAATGCTGTTTGTGGATGATAACCTCACCGCCAATAAACGATACGCCCACGACCTGATGAAAGCATTGGCTCCGCTGAAAATTTCATGGGGCTGTATGTCGAGCATCGAAATTGCCCGCGAAGAAGAATTACTCACCGCGATGAACAATGCCGGATGTTTTAATATCCTTATTGGTTTTGAATCATTAAATGCAGGCAGCCTTTTCGAAACCAAAAAGAAGCAAAACCGCGACGCTCTGATCTACGAGGAGGCCATTAAAAAAATCCATTCTCATGGCATACATATCACGGCCTCTTTTGTAATTGGTTTTGACAATGATACCGCGAAAGAATTTGACCATCTATACGAGTTTACGCAACGCACAGGACTCTCTTATGTAAACTTCAATATTCTTGGTGCACCTTACGGTTCAGAGCTGCAAAAAAGGCTTACCGCCGAAGGCCGTATGTACAATATCGACACCGACATGATGGGCGGTTTGTTTCCCTGCATCCATTACTATAAGATGTCGCAGATTGATTTGTTTGACAAATACCTCGAAACGCTTACCAAAATATATTCTTTTGAATCATTGTATAAAAAGGCCAGCGTGCTTTTTGGCGATGGATACTTTCGCAAGCCATACAATGATGGGAAACCTGGCGCCGGCTTCGTGATCAGACTGCTGGCAAAACTTTTCAAAGAGTATGCCTTTAAGCCGGAGCCATATAAGCGAAAGTTTTATAACTACATGATTTCCCTCATCCTGCGCAAAAAAGTGGCTACCGACATGGGATTCTCCCATATACTCTCCATGACCAGCTATCATAATCACATCAAAAAAATAATCGGGGATGCCGATACCTACCGGCAGATGATTAAGAAATACGATATTGGGCCTTGGGAAAAAGTAAAGCCCATGAAGTAGCTGTCAGCGTTCATGGCGCGGATGCTCTATTTGAGAATTACAGAAAAATTTCCGGCACAAAAGGCCAATCTATTCATAAGTGTAAAAAAGAGGCTCAATGAACCAATTTCAACACCTTGCTTTCAAAGCTTTTGCCGGCATCAAACAGCAGTTTAAAAGAATATAACCCTGATGGAAGGTCTTCCGCACTGAACACCAAAGTATGTTTTCCTTTTTGCTGCATCCCATTTTCCATTTCAGCCACAAGTGCTCCCAGCACATTGTACACCTGCAGTGTCACCTTTCCATCATCAGGAATCTGGTAAACTATTGTAGCTTTGTCGCTAAAGGGATTCGGGAATCCGCTGATGTACATATCCAATTCCGGCAAGTCGTCTCCATGAATAAAAAACTTCGGCATCAACAAAAAAGCATCCGTAATCTCAGTCCCATATTGATTCCCAATTACACCCGTCCCTGTCAGATCAAAATTTAGTATTCCGGCAGGCAGGTCTTTCAGCGGTTCAAAAACAAATGTAATAAGCTGGTCGTTGGCCTGGGCATCAAAAAAATCAGTAGTAGCAAAAACCACCCTGATTTTCCCGTTTTCATCGGTAACAAGCAAGTCGTCATTGCTGGCTATAACCTCTTCCAAAGAGGGATTAATCTGAAGAGCACTGCCTTTGGCCTGAACTGATGGCATAAAAGCCGCCCGCAGCCGGTAATCAGTGGCAGGATAATTTAACTCCAGTCCCAAAGCTGCGAGATCCTGAACCTTATTGCTTATCCGGAGAGGTATTTCAAGCATTCCCCGCTTTTGTTTCACTATCATCTCTTCACCGTCAATAATGATATCGCTATCTGGCAATGTTTTCGTCATACTCCAGTTCGTCGCCGAATCCTGGTATTTGCTGCTTGAGGCATCGTAATCGCCATAACAAATGGTTTTCAGGGTAACATTAGGTTAGCGCCCGAAACGGTAATCAACGTATCAAAAGCCACCCAATTTCCTTTCGGAAAGTTCACCGCAGGATTGTATGGCTGGCCAATTTTTGTCCTTAACCTTGCCACATCAATAGAGTTAATGAACGAGTTATTATCCACATTGGCCGCTTTCCGGTGTTTCAGGGAAAAGTATCTCGACGGATCGCCCGTTGTGTCATGTCCAATCAGATATTTCATCAGCGCAACATCTATTGCATTAATGGAATTACCCATCTGCATGGTATCTGCAGCATATTTATCATAAGAAAGCATGTAATTCCCATCCACCACGTCAACAAATTCAAAGGCACCGGCGGCATCGCTGGTATCCCTGGCCACTTCATTACCTGCAGGCATTGATTTCAAAATCACAACCACTTTATTGATATTGTATTTTACAGCTTCATAAGTGGGCATATTCGGAGCAGGAGCTCCTGCCACTGCTTTGGCGGCATAGCGGGTTTTGCCGCTAATGACGTATCCGAAATATATCGTCACATCGTCCGTAGCGGTACATATGCCATTGTCCACCGTAAGTGTATATGTGGTGGTGGTTGCCGGTGAAGCCAGGGGCTGCGAAACGGCAGGATTGCTGAGGCCTGTTGCCGGCGACCAGCTGAATGTTCCCGGCCCGCTTGACACATCACCAATCTGTACCGGGGTGCCGGTAAATGCGGCATCGGCGCCTGCATTGGCTACAGGAACAGCAGGCTGGGCACTGATCACCACATCGGCAGACCAATCGGAAATACAATTTCCGTTACTGACCGTAAAATTATGTGTCCCGGTGGAAAGGCCGCCTATTATGCCTGTGGCTCCTGTCCCGGTGTGATTGCCCGGTTCAATTACCCAGCTTCCCCCGGGAAGGCCTGTCAGTTCCACGCTTCCTGTTGCCAGGGTGCACGTTGGATGAGTGATAACACCCACCAACGGTGCGGTGGGTATC
>Ga0209097_10002537_pt1 | contig 14682 bp, 10 predicted proteins | sample AD_UKC052_MetaG_FD_184419 | JGI IMG/M metagenome (GOLD analysis project Ga0209097, IMG submission 184419) | Active sludge microbial communities of municipal wastewater-treating anaerobic digesters from USA - AD_UKC052_MetaG (SPAdes) (version 2) | ecosystem: Engineered > Bioreactor > Anaerobic >... | reverse complement strand
CCTCAAGGTGCTCGGCGCCGGCATTTTCAGCTTGCTGCTGGTCCTCGGCGTGGCCCGCTTCTCGTATACGCCGCTCCTGCCCCTGATGCAGGAGCAGGCCGGGCTGGGCGTTGCCGCGGCGGGCTGGTTGGCGGCGATCAACTACGCCGGCTACCTGAGCGGCGCGCTGATCGCGTCGCTGATCAGCGATCTGGTGCTGAAGGACCGGCTGTTCCGGATCGGCATGGTGGTGGCGATTCTCAGCACGCTGATGATGGGACTCAGCAATGACGTGACGGTGTGGGCGATATCGCGTTTCCTTGCCGGCCTCAGCAGCGCCGCCGGCATGCTCCTTGGCACCGGGCTGATCCTCCACTGGCTGATCCGCCACAACCACCGCAGCGAACTCGGCATCCACTTCGCCGGCATCGGTCTGGGCATAGCCGGCTGCGCCACCTTCGTCGCCGTGCTCAGCCAGTGGCTGGATTGGCGCGAGCAGTGGTTCGCCTTCACCGCCCTCGGCTGCCTTTTCCTGATCCCCGCCCTCGGCTGGCTGCCACCGCCCGACACCAGCGGGCTGACCAGCACCGGACAGAAAATGCAGGACCGCCCGCCAAGCCCGCTCTACCTGCGGATCTTCATGGCGGCCTACTTCTGCGCCGGAATCGGCTACGTGGTCAGCGCCACCTTCATCGTCGCCATCGTCAACAAGCTGCCGGGCCTCGCCGGGCAGGGCAACCTGGTCTTTCTCGCAATCGGCCTTGGCGCGGCGCCCGCATGCATCAACTGGGATTTCATCGCCCGCCGCACGGGCGACCTCAACGCGCTGATTCTCGCCGCCATACTGCAGATCGTGGGCATCCTGCTGCCTGTACTCATCGGCGGGCTCACCGCCGCCTTGTTCGGCGCACTGCTCTTCGGCGGCACCTTCATCGGCATGGTCAGCCTGGTGCTGACGATGGCCGGCCGCTACTACCCCACCCGGCCGGCCAAGATGATGGGCAAGATGACACTTTCCTACGGTGCGGCGCAGATTCTCGGCCCGGCAGTCACCGGCACGCTGGCGACCCACTTCGGCAGCTACAACGCCGGCTTGTATTTTGCGGCGGCTGTCATGGCGATCGGCACCGTACTGTTGCTGGTGCTGAAAGTGGTCGAGCGGCGCGATGCCATGCGACTGGCGGTGTAAGTAGCAAGAGCGGGGTTGAGCTGCCCCGGCCGGCCTGCGCCGGTCGGCAAAGATGGGCGGAATCCGGCACAATCCGCGCACCCGCCAGCCCCCATTGAACCGATGCGCGCGCCTCGTCACCTGATCCACCTGATTCTCCTCATCCTCATCACCGGCTGCACCACGGTGGTAAACCGCGTCCAGCTCGACCGGGAACTCGGCCGCCCCGATCCGGGCCGCTTTGATCGCCCGGCGGCTCCGCCCGCCGAGGCCCCGGACTACCAGACCCGCGTGCGCCCCATCCTCGAACGCCGCTGCGTGGCCTGCCACGCCTGCTACGACGCACCCTGCCAGCTCAAGCTCACCCGTCACGACGGCATCACCCGCGGCGCCAACGCCGAATCGATTTACGCCGGCACCCGCCTGCTGTCAGCCAGCCCCAACCGCCTTGGCTTCGACGCCCACAGCAACGCCGCGTGGCGCGACAAGGGCTTCCACCCGGTGCTCAACGAGCGGGCCGCCACCCCCCAGGCCAACCGGGACGCCAGCGTGCTTTACCGCATCCTGGCCCTCAAGCAGCGTAACCCCGGGCCCGACAGCGGCCCCCTGCCCGGCGGGCGTTTCGACTTTTCCATCGACCGCCCGCAAACCTGCACCCGCATCGAAGGCATGCCCAGCTTCGAGAAGGAACATCCGGACTGGGGCATGCCCTTCGGACTTCCAGCCCTCAGCACGGCGGAGCATGACATCCTGAGCCGCTGGATCGAGGCCGGCGCCCCCTTCACCCCCCGCCCCCCACTCTCCGCCGCCCTCCGCACCCGGGTGGCCGAATGGGAGGCGCTCCTCAACGGCGACAGCCTGCGCGACCAGCTTGCAGCCCGCTACATCTACGAACACTGGTATATCGGCCAGCTCTATCTCGACGACGAGCACGCGCAGCGCTTCGAGCTGGTGCGCAGCCGCAGCGCGCCCGGCCAGCCCATTGACGTCATCGCCACCCGGCGCCCCTACGATGACCCCGGCGTGGCCCGCGTCTACTACCGCCTGCGCCCGACGGACGAAACCCTGGTGGCCAAGACCCACATGCCCCTGGCGCTCGACGAAGGCCGCCGGGCGCGCCTGAAGAGATGGTTCTTCGACGCCCCCTTCACGGTCAGCAGCCTGCCTGGCTACGACCCGAAGACCGCGTCCAACCCCTTCGCCGCCTTCAAGGCACTGCCCGTGGATGCCCGCTACCGTTTCATGCTCGACGATGCCGGCTTCACCGTGATGGGCTTCATGAAAGGGCCCGTGTGCCGCGGCCAGGTGGCCCTCAACGTCATCAATGACCACTTCTGGGTGCTGTTCTATTCGCCCGAAAGCGAAGTTGCGCGCAACACCCAGGGCCTGCTGGACAGCACCCGCCCCAACCTGCGCATGCCCGCCGAGGACGACAGCACCACCGGCATCCTCGCCTGGAACAAGTACGCCAAGGCAGAACGCCGCTACCTGGCGACCAAGAGCGCCTTCATGGCGGGGCTGCCCCGGCTCAGGCCCCAACTGACCGATCTATGGAACGGCGATGGACGCAACCCCAACGCCGGCCTGACCGTTTTCCGTCACTTCGACAGTGCCTCGGTCATTCGCGGTCTGGCCGGCGAACAACCCCAGACCGTGCTGCTCCTGGGCTACCCCCTGCTCGAACGCATGCACTACCTGCTGGTGGCCGGATTCGACGTGTACGGCAATACCGGGCACCAGCTTGCCACCCGTCTCTACATGGATTTCCTGCGCATGGAGGGCGAAGAGAACTTCCTCACCCTGCTGCCCCTCAAGAACCGCCAGAAGGTGCTGGATGGCTGGTACCGGGGCCGCCCCGACCCGCGCATCCTCGAATTTGCCGACGCCCGCAGCTACTTTCCGGGCGAGACCGGCATGCGTTACCGCACGACCGACCCGCTGGGTGAGCTCTATGCGGGCATTCACCGCTACCTACGCCCGGTGCGTCCGCTCCCCCTGGATCTCGCGCCCAACGGCTTGAGAGTCGAACAGGTCGGCCAGCTACGCGCCCTCAACCGCATCACCGGCAGAAGCGCCTCGCGGATGCCCGAGCACAGCCTGTTGATCGTGCACAACGGCAAAGACCCCGTCCGCGTCCTGTCACTGTTGCGCAACAGCGCCCACAGCAATGTGGCCGGACTGTTCGACGAGGACGCCCGACGCCTGCCCGATGAAGACAGCCTGATTGTCCTCGACGGCATTGTCGGTGCCTATCCCAACGCGCTCTTTCACCTGGATGCCAGCGAGCTGCCCCGCTTCGTCCGCGCCGTGGAGACCCTCGCCAGCGACGACGACGTGCAACGCCTTCACCAGCGCTTCGCCGTGCGTCGCACCGATGCCCGCTTCTGGCGCATCAGTGACGCCGTCCACGACTACTGGCAGTCCGTCGAGCCCCGGCAAGCCGCCATCCTGGACTACAGCCGCCTGGAGAACCGCTGACCCAGGTCCGGACCGGCTCACAGACACAGAAAGCACGCGGGCAGCCACTGGCTGCCCGCGCCGAAGACGCCCGGGATCAGGCTCCACGCCCCATCAGGGCAGGCAGAGCTTGCCCGTCACCGATGCCGAGGTGCCGATGCTGTTGCCCAGCACATTGAGATGGCCGGTGACCTTGGCGTAAGCCCCCTTGCCGTCCGAACCCGAGATCAGGATCTGCTCCGTCACCGCGCCGGTGCTCATGGAACCATCGGCCGCCAGCTTGACCTGGGCAACGATCACATCATTGCTGTAGAGGGCAGTGCGATGCTTGCCGGTACCGATATACACCACGCTGCGGGCGGTCTGGATGCTCTGCCGCGGCAGGGACGTGGCCGCATCGATCACCGCGGCCGGGGTTGCGGTGGGGCCGCTCAGACCCACCAGCGGCTCAGCGGTTACGCCGGCAAAACCCGTTGCCGCCGGAAAACCGACCAGGTTCAAGGCAACGCTGAAACACTGGTTCTGGTAAGCCGGAACCTGGCTGCCCAGTGCATTGATCTGGCAGGATGCATCGGGAAGCAGGCGAACGGAACCCAGCACAGGCACACAGGCAGCGCCGGCAACGCCGGAAATGAGGGCCAGGACGACGGGGGCAAGGACTCGGGAAACAACACGTGCATTCATGGGGGACACTCTCCTTGATGGACAATCGGACCAGCTACGGACCCGCGCACGACAAACGGCCGTTCTCGCAGGCACGCCGCCGTCATCATGAGCGCCAGCCACGCGCTGATGGACGTAACAGGCTTAGGCAAGCGTGACGGAATTCACGAATCCGACGGACGCACCACCTCTACCCCCGGGCGAACGTCCCGACCCACCATCAAAAGCCCGTCTTATCGCCATATCGAATCAAGAAATTTGTGCAGCGCAGCATAATCAGGCTAAGGTAAGGCCCTTCATCCGCAGCATCGCCCGCGCGCGCCCTTGCCCATGATCGTCCGCCCCCGCCCCACCATGCGGCAGCTCTTCTTCATCTGGAAGGGCTCCATCATTCCCCTGATCTTCCCCCAGGTCCTGTTTGTCACCGTGGTCGCCGCCCTGGTCACCCTGGCGGCGGCACTGGCCGGTCCACGCTTCCCCGACTTCGCCAGCGGCCCCTTCACCTTCCTGGGCATTTCCCTGTCGCTCTTCCTGGGCTTTCGCAACAACGCCTGCTACGACCGCTGGTGGGAAGCCCGCAAGCACTACGGCAACCTGCTGGTGGTGATGCGCTGTCTCGCCCGCGACAGCCAGATCCTCGATGGTGACGCGGAAGGCCGCCACCAGCGCCGGGAGATCCTGCGCCTCGCCACGGCCTTCACCAAGGCACTCACCGCCCGCCTGCGCGACCGCCCCGTCGCCGATGCCGTCGCCACCGAACTGAGCGCCACCGAACTCGCGGCCTGCACCGCCGCCCGTAATCCACCCGACCACCTGCTACAGCACATCACCAGGCTGCTGCTTGATGCACGCCGCCCCGGCCGCCTCGATTCCGTCACCTACGCCAGCCTGGCCGAGCACATCAACCAGCTCACCGCCATCCAGGGCGCCTGCGAACGCATTCGCCACACCGCCCTGCCCTTCGCCTACACCCTGCTGCTGCACCGCACCGCGCACCTCTTCTGCATTTTGCTGCCGTTTGGCGTGGTCCACTCCCTGGGCTATGCCACCCCCCTGCTGACCGCCCTGGTGGCCTACACCTTCTTCGGCCTCGACGCCCTCGGCGACGAACTGGAAGAGCCCTTTGGCACCGCCCAGAACGATCTGCCCCTGGACGCCATGACCCGCAACATCGAGATCGACCTGGCCGAATACCGGGGCCTGGACAACGTGCCCGAGCCCTTGAAGCCGGTGGACTTCGTGCTCATGTAGGCCTGGCCCCTGCGGGACAGGCCAGCCCGCGCGGCGGGCCTCGCCACGGGCGAACACGCAATTGCGGACGGATCCGCCCGGCCGGCTCATCTGTGAGCGATCACGCCTCGCGCCCCGGCGAATGCAGCCCGATGCGATTGCCCTCGCTGTCGGCGAACATGGCGATGCAACCGATCTCCGGTGACAACTCGGTCCTGGGCATGAGCACGGTCGCACCGGCAGCCACGGCACGGGCCAGGGGAACGGACAGATCGTCGCCACCATGGAGGTAGATCACCACGCCGTGGTCACCGGGCTTGCCTTCCGGGCAGGCCAGCAACGCACCACCGGTGGCGGGCGCAGCACAGGGGAAGACCGCCATGTGCATGCCTTCCATCACCTCGGGCTTGAGCTCGACGGCAAACGTGGCTTCGTAAAAGCGACGGGCGCGATCCAGATCGCGGACTGGAATTTCAAACCAGTTGATCAAGCGCTGCATGGCCGACTCCTTCAGATAATGGATGGAGCAACCAGTCTGCCCCCTGCCTCCTGACAGCCTCCCGTCAGGAGGCCCGGCCTCAGGTCGCCCCGGCAGCGCTATCCTGACAGCCTTGTGTCAGGAGCCCCCATGCGCCGAGCCGACCGCCTGTTCCAGATCGTCCTTCTCCTTGACCGGGGGCGGGCCGTCACCGCCCGCGAGCTGGCCGACGCCCTGCAGGTATCCGAACGCACCGTGTACCGCGACGTGGCCGATCTGTCCCGCTCGGGCGTGCCGATCAGCGGCGAGGCCGGGGTGGGCTACCTGATGCGTCCGGGCTATCGCCTGCCTCCCCTGATGTTCGATGCCGAGGAGCTGGCAGCGCTGGCCCTGGGCAGCCGGATGGTACGTAGCTGGGCCGACCCGGCCCTCGGACGCGCCGCCGAACGTGCCTTGCTGCGCATCGAGTCCGTCCTGCCCAGGCGCCTTCGCCACGAGCCCGCCAGGGACGCGCTGCTGGTGCCCGGCTTCCATGTGCCCGACGCCATGCGTGCTCCCATGAGCACACTGCGCGAGTGCATCTCCCGTCAGCGCAGGCTGCGCCTTGCCTACACCCGCGCCGACGGGGTCGCCAGCGAACGGACGATCCAGCCCGTGGGGCTGGTGTTCTGGGGCGAAACCTGGACCCTCGGTGCCTGGTGCGAACTGCGCGGCGACTTTCGCAGCTTCAGGCTGGACCGGATTGCCAGCCTCGCGCCCCTTGACGAGCACTTCGACGGTACCGGCATGCTGGCCCGCTACCTGCAGGCCGCCCAGACCGAACGGGATGCCTGCCGGATCGAAACACCCTCCCGCCCGCCCTCCGCCCCCGGGGAAGACAGGGCCGCCGCGAGCATGCAAGAATCTCCGCCCCACACCCCACCCCCTGCGTCCCCATGAGCCTTGCCGACAGCAATCCCTGCCTCGACTGCGGCGCCTGCTGCGCCAGCTTCCGGGTGTCCTTCTACTGGTCCGAAGCCGAAGCCCGCGGCCTGCCGGCCGAGCTCACCGAGCAGGTCAATGCCTGGTTCAGCTGCATGGGCGGCACCAACCAGGCCCGGCCCCACTGCGTCGCCCTGGAGGGCGCTGTCGGCGAGGCGGTGAGCTGCCGGGTCTATGTCCAGCGCCCCTCCCCGTGCCGGGAGGTAGAGGCTGGTGACGGGCAATGCGCCAAGGCGCGGGCCCGGCATGGCCTGCCTGCCATTCTTTGCGAATGACTTGCATTTGCAAACAACAACAAGTCTCGATAACATCCTTCGGGTCTTCCGCCCTTATCTGCACCGACCCGACCATGACCAAGCTGAAAACCCTCGCCGCCCTGCTGGCCGCCAGCGCCGCCCTGGGCAATACCGCTTTCGCCGCCGACACCGAACTCAACCTCTACACCGCCCGTCACTACCAGACCGACGAAGCCCTGTATTCCAACTTCACCACCCGCACCGGCATCAAGATCAACCGCATCGAAGGCAAGGAAGAAGAGCTCCTCGAGCGCATCCGCAACGAAGGGGCGAACAGCCCTGCCGACGTCTTCATCACCGTCGACGCCGCCCGCCTGGCCGCCGCCGACCAGTACGGCATCTTCGCCAACGTGGATTCACCGACCCTCAAGTCAGCCATCCCAGCCCACCTGCGCACCGACCGCTGGTTCGCCTTCTCCACCCGCGCCCGGGTCATCGTCTACAACAAGCTCGACGTCAAGGCCGACCAGGTGCGCAACTACGAAGACCTGGCCAAGCCCGAACTGAAGGGCAAGGTGTGCACCCGCTCCGGCAGCCACGCCTACAACATGTCCCTGGGCTCCGCCCTGATCCAGCACATCGGCGCCGCCAAGACCGAAGAATGGGCCCGCGGTCTGGTGGCCAACTTTGCCCGCGCGCCCAAGGGTGGCGACACCGACCAGATCAAGGCCGTGGGTGCCGGTGAATGCGGCGTCGCCCTGGTCAACTCCTACTACCTGGCCCGCATGCTCAAGTCCACCAAACCCGAGGATCAGAAGACCGTTGATCGCATTGGCATCGTGTGGCCCAACCAGTCCAGTTTTGGCGCCCACATCAACATCTCCGGCGGCGGCATGCTGAAGACGGCCCCCCACAAGGAAGCCGCGGTCAAGTTCCTGGAATACCTGGCCTCCCCGGAAGCCCAGGATTATTTCGCCAACGGCAACAACGAGTGGCCGGTGGTGGCCGGCGTCAAGATCGCCAACCGGGGCCTCGATGCAATGGGCAAGTTCAAGGCAGACACCCTGCCCGTGGGCAAGCTGGCCGATACGGTGATTGAAGCCCAGAAGATCTACGACCGCGCCGGGTTCCGCTGAGCGGGTGTGAAGAAATCGTCGCGAGCGGTTCGAGTTCGCCCCGAGAAGCACAGCCGTACAAGGGTACGGTGAGCATCGCAGGGGCGAAATCGGATCGCGCAGCAGATTGATCCTGCTTTCCTCCGTTGTCCTCCTTGAACCAGCCGCAAACCCAATGCTGACGGGGGGGTTGGGCTCCCTTGTCCGGATCACCCGATAGGTGAAGCTGAAGGGGTTTATGGGACGCACTGAGGGCGGCCGGAGGGACTGTAGGGGCGACTTCAGTCGCCCGCGGACCTCGATCAAGGGCATGCCGGCGATCAACGCACGATGGGCGACTGAAGTCGCCCCTACGGAGAGACTGCATCGCGCGTCATACGACGCTCAAACGGAGGAAATTTGGTTGATTCACACCCGCTGATTCGAAGCCCTTCGCGACACGTTCAGGTAAAGGCCGGGAAGTTCCCGGCCTTTACCATTTTTGTCGCAACGCATCATATTATTGCCAATCATTCTCATTAACATTACAATTGAAACAAGATCCTACGGGCAAGCCAGCCATCTGCTAGCCAAGCCAGCCAGCCTCAGATCGTGAAACTCCAACGATTTCATTACGAGAGGCTTTGCCATGGCTAACAAGAAATCCCGCCGCCCCGCGGACCGTCACCGAACCCCCGCTTCCGTTGCGACACCCGCGCCCGAGAAGATCGTGCTGCCCCTGGGCGCCATGATGTTCGCCGCCTCCATGGGCGCCTTCGCCCAGACCCCCGCCGCCCAGGGCGACGAGAAGACCCTCAAGCCGGTAATCGTCAAGGCCGATGCCGAGCGCGAGCAGGAAGGCAAGAACACCCTGCGCACCACCACCACCCGCATCGGCAAGGGCAAGCAGGAGCTCCGCGACATTCCCCAGTCCGTCACCGTCGTCACCGAGAAGCTGATGGACGATCGCAAGATCGACACCGTCAAGGAAGCCCTCAAGATGACCTCGGGCATCACCTTCCTGGCGGCCGAAGGCGGCGAGGAAGACATCCGCCTGCGCGGTTTCCCCCTCAACACCACCGGCGACCTGTTCATCGACGGCATGCGTGACCCGGCCTTCTACGACCGCGACACCTTCAACTTCGACCGCATCGAAGTGCTGCGCGGCTCGGCCTCCATGCTCTTCGGCCGCGGTTCCACCGGCGGCGCGGTCAACCAGGTCAACAAGCAGGCCCGCCTGCTCGACGAGACCCAGGTGGACCTGACCCTGGGCAGCCACCAGTACCGCCGCGTGGTGGCCGACATCAACCTCAAGACCGGTGACGACTCGGCCCTGCGCATCAACGCCATGCGCACCCTGGCCGACAACAACGGCTCCGGCTCCAGCCTCGACAAGTACGGCTTCGCCGCCGACTACCGCTGGGGCATCGGCAGCCGTGACGAGTTCGAGGTGGGCTTCTTCTACCTGGAGAACAACAACGGCATCAACTACGGCCTGCCCTACATCCGCAAGAGCGCCACCGACGCCACCCTGACCACCATCCCGGTGGACCCCAAGAGCTACTACGGCGCCACCAGTGACTACAACCGCGGCTCCGCCGGCTATGCCAGCTTTGCCCACACCCATCGCTTCTCCAGCGACACCGAGCTGGTCACCAAGGTCCGCAAGGGCGACTTCAACCGCGACCAGCGCGCCAGCACCGTGCGCATTGCCGGCGCAGCCCTTCAGCCTGGCGGCATCCTGGCCACCCGCGAGAACTTCAGCAACGACACCGTTCTCAACCGGGGTACCCAGAACAAGATCCAGAGCATGGAAAACCTGTTCGCCCAGAGCGACCTGTCCACCAAGTTTGAAGCCTTCGGCCTCAAGCATCAGGTGCTGACCGGCGTGGACTTCGCTTGGGAGAAGAAGATCGTCCGCGGCGCCCGCACGGCAGCCCAGGGCGGCGTCACCATCCCGGCCAAGCCCACCACCACCATCGGTGGCGGCGGCACCGGCTGGGTGGACGAGGACGCTCGCGTCATCGGCAAGACCGGCGAGTTCGAGAGCCTGTCGGCGGGCGTATATGCCCAGGATCTGGTGCAGGTGGCCCCCCACTGGAAGCTGCTCGCCGGCCTGCGCTACGACGCCATGTCGGCCCAGTACGACACCTTCAACCTGACCACCAACGCCGTTACCAACTACCAGCAGTCCATCTACAAGATGAGCAATCGCTTCGGCGTGCTCTTCCAGCCGTCCGACCGCCATTCCTTCCACCTGTCCTACGGCACCTCGTTCAACACCTCGGGTGACACTTACTCCTACAGCGCGGCCAATGTGAACACCCCACCCGAGAAGAGCATGAACCTGGAGCTCGGCGCCAAGATCGACTCGGAAGATCGCCGCATGAGCAGCCGCTTTGCCCTGTTCCGCGGGGTCAAGCTCAACGAGCGCAACACCGACCCGCTGCTCAACATCGCCGTGCTGTCCGGCAAGCGTCACGCCACCGGCTTTGAAACCGACCTGATCGGCAAGATCACCCCGCGCTGGGAAGTCTTCGGCTCCTACACCTGGATCTGGGACGCCGAGATCGACAAGGGCGCGGAAGGTGCCGAGGGTGTGGGCCGTCGCCCGTCCCTGATCCCCAAGCACCAGGGCACCCTGTGGAGCACGTACCAGGTCACCGAAAAGCTGCGTGCCGGCGCCGGTGCCAACGCCCGTACCCGGATGACGCCCAACCGCAACCCGGCGGGCCTCTACTCCGACGGCTACATCACCTACGACGCCATGGTCGAGTACGAAGCCATCCCCGAGCGGCTGACCCTGAAGGCCAACCTGATCAACCTGACCAACAAGTTCTACGCCGACTCGCTGTACGCCAACGGCCATTACGTCCCGGGTTTCGGGCGTACCTACTACCTCACCGCCAGCGTGAAGTTCTGATGGACCACATGGGATAGGCAGGACCGGAAGAGGGTGTGCTCCTGTTGGGGGCGCACCCTCTCTCACCCTTTTCAGCTCGCCATTTCAACACGCCATGCTCCTCCAGATCCCCGAACTGCTCACCGCCGACGAAGTGCGCCAGGCCCGTCAGGCCCTCATCGACGCCCCCTGGGCCGATGGCCGCGACAGCGCCGGCCCCCAGGCCGCCACGGTCAAGAACAACGAGCAGCTACCCCACGACTGCGCCCCCGCCACCCAGATCCGTCAGCTGGTGCTGCGCGCCCTCGACCGGCATCCCCTCTTCCTCACCGCCGCCCTGCCCAAGAAGATCTTCACCCCCCGGGTGAATCGCTATGGCGGAGACACCCCCTACTACGGCGGCCACGTGGACAACGCCATCCGCTTTCGTGCCGACACCGGCGAACGGGTGCGCACCGACGTGTCGTGCACCGTCTTCCTGGCCGATCCGGACGAGTACGACGGCGGCGAACTTCTGGTGCAGGACACCTATGGCGCCCGCGGCGTCAAGCTGCCCGCCGGCCACGCCGTGCTCTACCCCGGCACCAGCATCCACGAGGTCACCCCAGTGACCCGCGGCCACCGCCTCGCCTGCTTCTTCTGGATTGAAAGCATGGTGCGCAGCGACGAACAGCGCCGCCTGCTCTTCGACCTGGACATGGCCATCATGCGCCTGCGCCAAAAACACGGCGAAACCGCCGAGGCCGTGGACCTGACCGGCACGTATCACAACCTGCTGCGCATGTGGGCAGACACCTGAAACCATGAACACCCGGACTGCCCTGCCCGAGGGCGTGATCTCCCTGCCCGGCCACGAAGCCCATGCCCGGGGCGTCCTCGACGCCAACGCCTGGGCCTACTTTGCCGGCGGTGCGGCTGACGAACACACCCTGCGCGCCAACCCCGCGGCCTGGGAGGCCCTGCGCCTGCACCCGCGCGTCCTGCGCCCGGTGGCGGGCGGGCACACTCGGGTCAGCCTTCTGGGACGCAGCCTGGCCCACCCCATCCTGCTCGCACCGGTGGCCTACCAGCGCATGGCCCACCCGGATGGGGAGATCGGCACTGCCGTCGCCGCCTCGGCCCAGGAAGCCGGCCTGGTGCTCAGCACCCAGGCCAGCACTCCCCTCGAAGCCGTGGCCGACGCCATCCGCAACGACCCGGACCGTGGCCCCCTGTGGTTCCAGCTCTACCTGCAGCACGACCGGGGCTTCAACCTCGAACTGATCCGTCGCGCCGAAGCCGCCGGCTATGAAGCCCTGGTGCTCACCGTCGACGCCCCCTGCAACGGCGCCCGCGACCGGGAGCGCCAGGCCGGATTCCGCCTGCCCCCCGGCATCAGCGCCGTCAATCTGTCCCGGCTTTCGCCGCGCCCAGACCCCGCGCGGCAACCTCACCAGAGCGCGCTGTTCGACGGCCTGCTGCAGCAAGCCCCCACCTGGGACGACATCGCCTGGTTGCAGGCCAGCACACGCCTGCCCCTCATCCTCAAGGGCGTGCTGCATCCGGACGACGCCAGCGAGGCCGCCCGGCTTAAGGTGGACGGCCTCATCGTCTCCAACCACGGCGGGCGCACCCTCGACACCCTGCCCCCCACCGCCGAAGTGCTGCCGGAGATCGTCGAGGCCCTGGACGGCAGCCTGCCGGTGCTGGTGGATGGCGGCATTCGCCGCGGTACCGACGTGCTCAAGGCCATGGCCCTTGGCGCCAGCGCAGTCCTCATCGGCCGCCCCTACATCTATGGCCTCGCCAATGCCGGCGCCCTGGGCGTCGCCCACGTGATCCGCCTGCTCCGCGACGAACTGGAAATCGCCATGGCCCTCAGCGGCTGCCCGACCCTGCAAGCCATCCCCGCCGGTCTCGTCCGTTGAAGAAGAACGCCCGGTCACGCGAACAGGGTGCTCCGGGTTTGCACCGGCAGCGGCGGGAGGAACCGTAGAGGCGCCTTGTAGGTGCCCATCGTGCGTCGCAACAGGGCCACGTGGGCGACTGAAGTCACCCCATGAGACGCACGTGCCGTTCTGGCGAGGTGTGGGATAGGTTTGCGTAGGGGCGACTTCAGTCGCCCGCGGGCTTCGATTAAAGGTTTGCCGGTGATCAACGCGCGGATGGGCGACTGAAGTCGCCCCTGCAGGTGAGGCAGCACGGACTTGCAGAGGTCGCGCAAACCGCGGCTTCCGGGATGAGCGCCCCCAATGGAGCCCTATTCGTCGAAGGCGTGGATGAAATCGCGGATACGGGGATAGATCTGGTGCTCCCAGCGCTTGCCGTTGAAGACGCCGTAATGCCCGACCGAAGCCTGCAGGTGGTGCTGCTTGCGATAGGGCGCCAGCTTGCTGCACAGGTCGTGGGCGGCCAGGGTCTGGCCGATGGAGCAGATGTCGTCCCGCTCACCTTCCACCGTGAACAGCGCCGTGCGGCGGATCGCCTCGGGCTTCACCCGACGGCCGCGGTATTCCAGCACACCCCGCGGCAGTTGGTATTCCTGGAAGACCTTGCGCACCGTCTGCAGGTAGAACTCGGCGGGCAGATCCATCATGGCCAGGTATTCGTCGTAGAACTCCTTGATGCCATGGGCCTTCACCGTATCGCCCTCCACATAGTGGCCATACATCTTGCGGAAGGATTCCTTGTGCCGGTCCAGGTTCATGCTCATGAAGGCCGAGATCTGCAGGAAGCCCGGATATACCCGCCGCATGCCGCCCTTGTAACGCAGGGGTACCACCCCGATCAGCTTGCTTTCGAACCACTCCATGGGCTTGGCGGTGGCCAGGTTGTTCACCTCGGTGGGGTTGATGCGGCAGTCGATGGGCCCCGCCATCAGCGTCATGCTGCGGGGCTGGTGGGGGTGCTGGTCCTCCGCCATGATTGCCACCGCGGCCAGAGTCGGCACCGTGGGCTGGCACACCGCCACCAGGTGGGTATGGGGGCCGAGCCAATCCACGAAGCGGATGATGTGCTCGATGAAGGTGTCCAGATCGAAAGCCCCCTCGGACAGGGGGATGTCGCGCACGTTGTGCCAGTCGGTCACGTACACGTCGTGGTCTTGCAGCAGGGTCTGGACGGTGCCGCGCAACAGGGTCGCAAAATGCCCTGAGACAGGTGCCACCAGCAACACCTTGGGCTCGGTGCCACAGGCCGGCGTCTTGCGGAAACGCAGCAGGGAGCAGAACGGGGTCCGGAAGACGGTCTCCTCCGTGACGGCACAGGTGCCCGATGGCGTGTCGACAGTGTCGATATTGAACGGCGGGCGATGATGGGTCAGCCCGGACAGGGCCAGCACCTCACACGCTGCCGCCGCCTTGCGCAATGCGCGGCTATGGGGGAGCCAGAACAGGCTGTGGTGCAGCCAGGGCGCCAGGAAACGCGCCGCACTGCGCATCGGCGTGGTCAGGTCGGCCACGGCCTGATAGGCCTGGTAATGCAGGGCAGGACTATTGGGGAGCATGGTATTTTTG
>Ga0209097_10002535_pt1 | contig 14688 bp, 11 predicted proteins | sample AD_UKC052_MetaG_FD_184419 | JGI IMG/M metagenome (GOLD analysis project Ga0209097, IMG submission 184419) | Active sludge microbial communities of municipal wastewater-treating anaerobic digesters from USA - AD_UKC052_MetaG (SPAdes) (version 2) | ecosystem: Engineered > Bioreactor > Anaerobic >... | reverse complement strand
CGCCACCAATGTATTGGTCGTGAGTCATTATAAGTCCTCAGATTTCTTCTGCTTCTCACCTCGTCTTATCGCCATGCGGTCTTGGTGATGGCTATGAATGCGATAAGCAACGAATACTATCGACAACATCGTAAGTGACGTCTTTAGTAATGAATCAAACTCCGCGAAGTGAATTGTATATCCTCCTACTATAGCTGATCCCGTAACCGCGTAATCCGCGGCCTCGTTCTGATTTAAGAACGAATTAAAACTGCTCCAAAGAATCGACAAGTGGTTCATGTGTTAGACGCGCTAATATATGAATAACAGTTATCGACTAAGCAACAAATCTTGAAAATCCTTGAAGAACCCACTCCGTACCATTGTATATAAACAACAACGTATCTAGGTTAGTGCTTACATCTGAATATACAGCTGTATCATCGGCAGCGGTAATAGCCAACTCCGTTGAAACAGAACCAGTTGTAGACGTAAATACCTGAACGGTTTGAAATTGCTGTGGGTTGTCCGGAAGCTTTAGTGTGTAATTAACAACGGAGCCACTTAGGTTTACAAAGCCTGTGTCGGCAGCCAACTGCGTTGTTTCCGCATTTACCATTGTAATGGCTTCATACTTCTTACCCATGAACAAAATCGATGTAATCAACTGCATCAATGGATTCATCTTCTCAGCTGGAAAATCAGCTTTAGGAATGATTTGATTAATATAGGCTTGTATTTCCGCCTGTACTTCTGCCAGTGTTGCCATTACGCGAAATCGTTTTTATTGAAGTCCTCCTGATTGAAGTCGGGGAACTCAGTGTTTAAATAGGTTTCCTCTAGTTGAGGTATTGGTGTTGTCGTAAACTTTATGGTTTTAGTCAACCAATCACAGGCCTTGATGATTTGTTCTTCAATAAGGCCATCTACAGCACAACACCCCACGCTGTAATTGAATACGGTGTCAATGACATTCTTTGCCCAATACAAGTCCAGCTTACAGTCTCCGATTTCACACCCCATACCAATCTGTTTATTGATGGCTTGGGTTTGTAACCGAAGGGCGTCGTAAGCTATGAGCGCGAAACTCTGATATTGACCAAGTGTTGCCATATTATTGCGAAACAATCATATAAGCTATGTACACGATGATATCGCTATCTCCAGCGGTTGGATCTCCACCTTGAACATATAATTCAAGGTCGGTGTTAGCTAGCATTTGTGTATTTGATGTTGAACCACTTATGTTGACTGCGCTATCCCATGTAACGGTACGAGAAGCCGTAGATACAAGTGTTGCGGCATCGCTTTTAATTGCGAATCCAGCACCTACGTTACCAATTGCCAACACCGTATTTGTAGCGTATGGCGTAGTTCTGTATGCAATACGAGAAAATACAGCTAAGACATCAATGAATTTACCAACACCAGGACTAACTACAGCAACTTTTTTAGTTGTGTTTCCAGCCAATATCTCAGCACTTGACATCGAAACCTTGGCTATCTGTACAAATCCTAACGTGGGATCAAGATTTTCGGACTCAATGAGTCCAGCTATTAAAGCATTTCCCTTACGCTTGATTACATAACCATCTGTTCCTAGTTGTAATGCAGTTGGCGTAGCACTAGCATTTGTGGCATTGGCAACAACAGACAATGCAGAAATCGCGGCAAGGGCTCCTATGTTATTAACGGATGTCATTACACCTCGCCATACCGTGCCATCAAACGTTGCGATAACCATTACGCCACCATTAAGGGCGAAGTACGTCGGAATAACGCAGCCAAACACCGTGTATGTATTGGAACCCGTAGTTACGCTGCCACCAATCTCAACGAAGAACCGTGTGTTCTTTTTAACACCAGATGTAGCAGCTGTTACGTTATATGCAGCAGCCAATGTCGTTGGACTACCAACTAGGCGTTGATACTGGGCATCTTTACCCGCAACCAATATAAGTGTGCCACTAACAGGCACAGCCACCAATGCCGCATCTTGGGCGTTTTGTGGTTGCTCTACGCCATCGGGTGTATAGATTACACTCCATGTCGTGCCATCGTAGAAGCAGTCGAACTGCCCGACTTGATTACAGATATCTTGGTTTATGGTGACACCACAGATAACAACGGAAAACGTAGACAACACCAAGTTGGCTTTCCATCTTACAGAAAAGCTGGCTTGCTGTCCGCTTACTACAGTTGGCGCAATGACAACATTTCCAGCAAGAGTTACAGTCCCCGATGAAGTCATCAACAGGTTGTAGAACGTGCCGAAGCCCATGTAATTATCTACCGTGATTCCAGACGACGTAATGTCTTTAGCTATGTAGTTCATTATGACGCGATTTTATCTACGGTAAATGAATTCAATTCAGTAACCGATGCTATGTATTGGAAAATATTGAATTGCAAATTATTTGCTATTGTGAAATCGAGTGCGCTCAAATCAACTTGATAACTATATCCAGTATTGGCACCTCCACTATAACTTAGGTCAACATCAACTCGACATAAAGCCGTTGCTACACCTGTTTTAATTATCTCCACACGAGTTCTGTATTGTGTACCAGATGCAGGACTACTCATAAATGGTTCAGTTGATGAAACCCCAGTACAAGACTGAGAACCAAATTTCAACTGTCTCTGAGGCCAAGGAAATGTATTGGCATCTACTGGCCACGTAGTTCGGGCTTCCACAATAAGGGCGTCACCATTATTTACCAAAGTGTTGGCTGGAACCGTATATGCCGCGAATTGCGTAAAACTACCTGTTGTGCCAGACGTAACCGTATTCAACAACTCATACAAACGCGTGGTTCCGTTTGTACCATTCGTACCATCGGTTCCGTTTGTACCATCAGTACCATTGGTTCCATTAGTTCCATCGGCTCCGGCTTGACCAGCGGCATTGATAACCTTAGTTGGTATCTGAAGGCATCCCAAATTTTTAAAGCAGCAAACAGACATCGTGTTAACAGTTTTTTGTGTTATTGCAGTGACGGCACAATCCCTTTAGGACATCAACCTGTTCATCTACATAGGTATTATTACCCAAACTCACCCCAATCAACAACTGATCATAGTTGTAGAACACATCAATGGCTTGGTCTCTTGTTATTAATCCAGCTGAAGAATTCAATCCCGCACTATCCCGGCATCGCGTACTCTCACCAATGAAATAATTATAGGCATCAATTGAATTTGTTATAGGGCCGTTATTATTTATGTAGATAATCCTCCAAGACCCATCGGGTAATATACTATCGCCATTGTCACCATAAATAAGCTTGGAGTCAAATTCGAAATTAACAAATGGAAAAAGAATAGAGTTTATATCAGCAAAGATGTCGGTTATGTTTCCGTATTCATCTATTCTATAAGCCTCCGTTATATAGTTATTTACGATAGCAAACCTGAATACAATTGGAGTTATATACCCCGGTGGGTACATCGTGATTTGTGCCGAAGTGATGCCACTACTGGGTTGGTTTGGAGTATTATACCCGGTTTGATTACCAAGCGAGTAGTCTCCCGTGGTTTCATTAAACAACCCGATTTTCAAATCGCACTCCTGAGAAAAGCAATATTTTATTTCAGTGGCCATGTGTCAAAGATAATATTTTTATCACTCGCAAAATTTCGGGTTTAGTATCGATAATCTACCATTTCAACCCATGAATCTGGTCTCGACAATCCAAGCTTTATGATTTTGTTATCGAATTGTTTCAATGACTTCACGAGGGCTTGGCGATACGGCTCACCCAACTCTTTACCATATAGAGAATACGTTGAAATCCTACGAGAAAGGTCGTAAACGCTATTCATGACGTCACGGAACCCGGCATCAGTAAATCCGTTCTCGTCCTTGGTTGGCTTCAATAAATCAAAGTTTTCACCGTGGTCGATAAACATTTTAGCCATCTTACCCATTCTCGCGTTTACGTTATTGACTTGCTCGGGATCGAGTTCTAACGTGTACATGAACCCAGCATAAGGATCTCCGTTTTTCTGTTTCTTGATTTCCTCAACGTCAATACCATTTGCCTTCATTTCGGCATACATCTTCATCAACTGATCGCCAACTGATTGCTCGTCGCCATCAATGTTATCGTCTTCAATGTTTACGAGTTCATCAGTTTTTAAATAAACTGGTGCATTAATAGAAGCCCTTGCGCTGTACCCAAAGTTTCTATTGATGTAAAGCTGCATGTATTTATCATCGGCATACGAACGATCCAGAGGCGTGACGATTTTACCCTTCTCGACTTCGAATAAGTTGAATCCAATAGTCATTCCGTTCGACTTAAACTCTTGGTCGATGTCGCGACCAAGTGGATCAGTTAAATTGCTATGTATTACGTAATCAGCAAACATCGTATTAATCGCCAATTTACTAACGAAATCCTTATCGAACTTCTTCTGGTCGCCACCGTAGGCATCAACAGCGTTTACAATACCGCCCTGAAGCCTACCCAATGGAATCATGTTTTTAATAGCATTTGCCATTTTATATTCCGCAACCTTCAGTAAACCCTCGTATATTTTTGGGTCTTTATTCTCGGGCTTCATATTCATTATGCCTTGAAATACATTGGAGAAATCTCGCATAGCGGACGCATCCGTAACAGTGAATAATGCATTTTTCACATATCCATTCATGACATCCTGTAATTCGGGATTGTCTTCAACGAACATGGTTTCGCTGAAATAATCGCGTTCAAATACACTGGCATTGTGTGTATATGCCACGGCCTCAAACAAACCATATAGCGGTGTTTTGCTGTAGTTAAACATTGGATAACCGTCCTTGTAAAACCAGCCTTCACGCAACTCTTTATTATTTCGGTCCCGAAGTAATTCTTTTTGCCCGGCAGTTAAGTTGTCAATAAAACCTGTTCCCTTTCCGTTTTTCCAAGCATCTTTTTCATCATCGGGAGTATCGTACAACTTACTCAACGCCCAAAGCAATCCAACTGAAAACGCTGTAGTAAAAGCAACAGAACGCGCCATTGCCTTCTTATCAGCATTGATGATGTATCTGGTTTCGAACTCGCCGCGTTCTACGCCATTAATGTCTTTCTTTTTCCACCCACGCGTTCCATTTCCGATATAAGGAAGCGTATATTTTCCTAGTTGTACTGCATTTAATACAGGTGTCATCTTAATCACATACGCCGCTCCGTTCCATGCAGCATTGTTGAACATCGGTAATATACCCACGTATTTCAAAAATGGAGCCTTAGATGAAATGTCATTTACGGCATCAGCTATAACACCAAGCGTTCCAGGTGGTCTACCAAGGAATGCGATTTCATTAGTCCGTCTTGCTATGAACTTATCGACTTCATTTAACTTATCAGTGAAGTCAAGGCTTTGATCAAACATTTGCGCTCCACCATGGGACTTACGCTGTTGAATTTCATTGAGTCTATCATTGATACCTTCGGCATGAATTTCAAGAATACGTTTTTTGTATTCATTGAATAATTCGGTTTCGGCTTTAAATGGATTCTTAGAGCCGAATATTTCTGCAAATGTAGTATTGGGGTCAAGGCTACCTCTTTCAATAAGTTGTTGTCTTCTATTCCCACTCATGACATCATTAATAGCCTGTGCGCTCATATCATTAATCAACGACGGGTCCATTCTAACCATTGTGTTGATATCATCTGATATCGTGGTTTTGTTTGGAATAGGTATTCCACTGCTGGCATACATATCCTTAATAAATAACTCCATCATTTGTCGTTGCGTAATTGCAGCAACAAATGGAGAAGCTAAGGCATCTGCCATAGCAAGCGCACGCTGTCCAGCAACTAAGAATGTACGCATTACGTTTCGCTTCCAGCGCGTTGGCTGCTCAGCAATTCTACGCTCCACTTCGGACACCCCCTCTTTTCGGTATTGCTGCAAAGCCGGAATACCAAGCATTGCGCTTTGGATCTCGACTTGGGTTTTATTCAAATCAAGCTTTTTCTTTATGGTACCACCATTACCATCTGGAATTTCAACATCAACACTAACGCCCGAAACCGAATTCTTGATATGATTGGAATTTCCAGTTGCTACGGCATCCAATATCACGCCTCCCGTTCTTATGGTGTTAGAACCCAATGCCGTAAAAATGGTGAGTGGGTATGCTAAAATATTGTTGTATATAAAACTTTGAAACCACCACAGCTTTTCACCTAGATTCATTCCCGGCTTAGCTTGGGCTCTGATGTCAGCAATCGCTTGTTTCAGCGCGGCAACGGCTGTCACCTTGGCTCCACCTTTTGCATTGGCTGCGTTCTGCGCCAGCTTGTTTAACTGAGCAACATTTGCTGGTGTAAGCGTTGGCAAATTGTATTTCTCGGCAAACTTCGCTCTAACGGTTTCCTCGTCAAGGGCCCCACTGAGAATAAGCCTTGCAATCTTAATGTTTTTAGCACCGGAAATACTTCGCTTACGATCACGGAACGCCTCATTAATCTGCTGTGCCATCTTGGCTTCAGTCATATTATTATATACTTCCATGAAGGCATCTGCGGTGGATTCAATCTGTGCTGGCGTCAATGGGTTTGTTAACTTACCATTGACATCATTTAGATTGTTGACAACAAGTTCTCGGGCTTGTGATGCATTTGATTCCACAGCAAGTTTACCACGATTTACTACATCAGCCATGAGTTTGTCAAAAACACCTTTTCCTTCTTCGTTTAGCTTTTCGCCATAAGAAAGAAGGGTTTTAAATGCATCCCCAACCTTTTTATTTGTTAGTGCAGAAACCTTGGCCTTAAATGCATTCAATGCTTGTCCACTAATTCCAAACGTACCAGTTGGAGCCACAAGATCACCTGACATCAATCCAGCAATGGTATTGAAAACGTCGTTCTTTACTTTGCCAACTTGTGCCACTGCTTTCATGGCTTTGTGAATACCTGTGCTTGGGTTACTTGAATTAGAGCCCATGGCGGTATGGTATGCACGTCTTACGCCCGAAACGAATTCCTCAACAACGAATTCTGGCATTTCAGATCTGAACTTATTGAACATGGCCACAAGCCGTCCACCTTCAGTTCCTATGTTTTGAAGTTGCTGGAATGCTATTTCTAGCTTTAAAGCATTGGCATCAGATAAATCGCTTTCAGCATTTGCTTTGGCCTCGTTATAGTTAAGAGCCAACACCTGTGCCGCCATATCAGGTGAAACCTGAAGGCGTGCAGCGGCATCAACTGCAACCTCCATACCTACACCTGCAATAAACTCCTTGGCGGCAGCCTCTACTTCTTTTTGATTTCTGGATTGGTATGTGGAATCCATGTATTTCAATAGATTCTTGCTACCGTTTTGCTTTACCTCAGCTCGTTGCTTTTCGCCAAACTTACTACTGCGCTCTTCACCACCAACCATTGTACCTATTGCGTGATAAAGCATAACCGCCATATCTCGCTCGGCCTGAACCTTAGTAGCATCACTAGCACCAATATAGTCGCTATGGGAACGAAAAGCTTTTATGCCTTTCTGCATGGCTTCTACAACTGTACCACCAGCACGTATAGCTAAAATAGCTGCATCAATAGCAAGTCCGGCAGCCTGTGGCAACAAAGGAATTATTACCCCGTATGTTTTGGCACCATTTAAGATTTGATCCTTCAGGGCTTTTAGTTTGGCTTCCATTTCTTTGGAAACCGCTTTTGCCCCAGTGGGATTCGAAGCCACTTCGATTTCATTTGCCAATAGATTACCTAAGTCAGCAATGAAATCATCAGTTGCTTTCGCGGCATCACTTACTGGTTTTGAAACCTTGGGTTCAGGTTTTACTTCTTCTTGAACATTTTCTGGCTTTCCTTCTTCTCCACTTTCTTTCTTTGTGGTGGACTCATTTTGGCTTCCCGGCGTTCCTCCTTCTTGGGTTCGCACTTCTCCTTGTGGCTTTTTGACATCGGTGTTTTCATTTGTTGTAGTTTTTGGGGTTGTTAAAGATTCTCTTTTAGTATTGATATCATTGAGTAGGTCGGGTGTCATTTGCCCTTCTCTATCAATAGAATCCATCACCTTATCAAGTTCCCTTGATGTTGCGGAATTATCAATAAGAGCATTCCAGTTTTCTTTAGGAGCAACCTCGGGCTCAGCCTGTGGTTCTGATTTAGCTTCTTCAACTACGGGCTCCGGCTTTACTTCTGGCTTTGGCTCTGCTTTGACTTCTGCGACTGCAGGAGTTTCCGCTACACCTTTTTCTTCGCTTTTGGTCCTAACACTTTTGCCCTTTCGCTTAGTGGAAGCTTCATCAGCAACTCTTTGAGTTTCGACAGCTTGTTCTGCCTGCTGGATTGCGTCGTCGATTTGTTCGTCTGTTCCATTTTGTTCAAGTGATTTCAGTTTGTACTGATATGCAATTTCTTCGGCGCGTTGACCTCTGAATGCACGCTTCTGTCCATTTTCTGTTTCAAGGTTTACAGAAAGCACACTGCCGTTATCATCATAGTTTATTGCAGCCTCTGGATTTGAGTAATTATTTACATAATTCTTACCCTCGATAGTCAATGTGTTATCATCATTGATTGTTACATCAAGAGCTTTCAACTGCTCAACGCCTAATTCATCAATGCCTTTAGCCTTGATTTCATCGACGTTTCCAATCTCATATATTCTGTTTTTGGTTTCAAACACAATGGTTTGACCTTCTTGCGAAAGCTTACCTTGTTCACCATTGTATACGAAATCATTTTCAGGATTTGAAACCGCGGCTTCAAATGTAATAGATGGTGCTTTTTCTTCTGATACGGGTTCGTTTGCCTTTACTTCTTCTGCAACTACCTGTGGCTTAGATGCAATATTACCCAACTCAGTATTTATTTCCTCTATCCTAGAAGTAATGGGCTGCACCATGGCTTCGTCCTTACCTTCTAATTCAGCAGTCAGTTCCTCTTTCTCTTGAATAAGTTCTGTTGCCCGAGAAACGGATTCGGGTTGCGTAACGCTGGTGGGTATTTTAGCTGCGGCAGCTTTGGCTTTTTCTAAGTTGGCTAAAACTTGATCACCTTGCTCCGGTGTTATGTTACCCGAAAGCACGAGTTCATCTACATCAGCAATAAAATCTTGCTCAGCTTGTGGATTCTGTAATGCATTAGAAACCACATCGGCATACGTTTTTCGGCTTGCGGCCCCAAACAATCCACCCAATGCACCACCACCCAAAACGCCACCAATAGCATTGTCTTTTAACCCTTGCACATAAGCTTTTGATGAATAATCTTCTCCAAACTTTGGTAAAGCACGCCCTGATTCTATACCAATTTTTTGCATTCCGAATTCAGATGTGAACTCGACGCTCTCCTGAAGACCTTCTCTTCCGGCTCCTTTCGTTGCGTTGATTAGGAATCGCTCTGCGACTTTCATTAAAGCGTTTGTACTCGGGTTTTTACCCAATGCCTTTATTTCTTCAAGCAAAAGCTTCTTTGTAGATTCTCTTGTGAATGCACCAGACAACGCCTCCACACCCTTATCTCCAAGATATCCGTAAACAAAACCAACTGGAGCAGCCAATGTCACGGCTTCAGCGTCTGTTAGTCCATGCTCTTTCCCCCAACCATACATTTCCCCAAAGCCTTGTGATGCGTTGAAAATCTGAGCCGCCCTTGCTGTTCCTCCAGCTAGGCTTCCAGCCACAGAACCCAATAACATACCCGTGAAATCAGCTATGGTATATGGATTTATTTCACCACGTACTAATGAACCCTGTTGGTCTTTAGGTATGTATTTCTTGGAATCGATTTCAATGGAATCCGCGACATTCAATAACGCATGGGAAACCGAACGATTGTCGTCATACGAAGGCAGAAATGAAGTTACACCAGCTAAGGTTCTAACCAAATTGGGAGCCATTGTATTCCAAGCCGAAGCCGTCATGGCATCCTCGGGCTTGTACTGCATAGCGGTTCCAAACATAGCATTCATTGGCATCGCTGCAAGTGAACCGTCTTTACTTCTACTTATGTCACCTTTGGCTTTAGCTATGTTATATTCAGCTACGCGACCAGCATTCATTGTGGCGATTAGCTTAGCATCCTTTTCATAGGCATCAGCTAATTCATTGCGTTGAGCAACTAATTGATTATACTGCTCTCCCTGTTGATTATACTGCTCATTTAATTGCTCGGCCTGTTGTGGATCAGTGGCTTGAAGTTCACCGATTTGGGCCTGCATCTGATCTAAGCTTTGTTGCATTGCAGGAAGGCTGTTGTCAATTTCTTCTATTTGACTTCTTGTTTGTGTCGCCCGGCTTGCTGCCTCAGATGAAATGCTTTTATATAAAGTCCTTGTTGCGTTAAGTTTCTCAACAGGATCTTTAATGGTTTGTATGTATTCACGTACAGCCTGTGCAGGTGTTTTTCCCTGCATCTTTTTAGCTATGACATCGTAATCAAGATTCATAGCAGCAGCTCCTGGAACATTCTGTTCGATATCAGCTTTTGCTTGCTCGGAAGAGTACGTCTGTGGTAATATAGAACGTAGTTCCACTCCACGTCCGTTCATAGCCGAACCTCCATCCGAAGACTGTGAAGGAACGGCTGACGGCTTTCCCAAGCTTTTTGGGTCTATAACTATACCAAACATAGCTCCTGCTTTTACTGGATCATTTGGTATTAAATCTTTATACTCACTATCTCCAGTTAAAGCACTAAATAAAAGCTGTGCATTAGATGGGTCTTTGTATTGTTCTAAAAACTTATTAAAGTCTTTTGGTACAATGTCAGCATACTCGCTATCTCCAGCTAGTGAACTATGTAATAAACGTAAGTTCTCCGCGCCATCATTAACAGGTGGTTGCTCCACTGGAATGTCTTCCTGTACCTCTGTGGTTACATTCAATTCCTCTCCCATTATTTCACTCCTTTATTAAGTTTTCTTCTCAACGCTTCCTTATCTGCTTGTGCTTGCGTAGTTATAGTTCTGCCACCCTTCGCTTTTCTTGCAGCCTCTTTTTCCTCGTCGGCTTTATTTCGATTGGGAACGATTGGGTCAACACGTTTGTTGGTATTTCCACCCGCTACGGATTTAGGTGTGGGGTCGCCATACTTAGGATTATATCCCTTCATTCTTTCCAGCAAATCATTTTGGGATTCCGTTACCCTTGTAATGATTTGCTTGTCCTGCTTACTTGCCTTCATGAACATGGCCTGATTAGCTGGCTTAGATGGTGTATATATCCATTCTTTGGAAGCCGGATCTTGTGCCCATGCCAATAACTTAGGACTAAACTCAGCACCTAGATTAACAAAGCTTTGCTCGTACCCTTTTGGAACAAGCATACCAGCTGGCATGATGCCATACTTAGTTTTTAATGGTTTATCTAGTGTATAGCTACTCGCAACGAAGTTGTATGTCAACTTCTTACCAGTAGTATTTATCTTCTTGCCATCAGCGTTTCGGGTTTCAACAACATTTGGCAACGTAAATGTTTGATCGGAGAACGCTACGGCTCCAGCTGTTTCAACTGGAATCATTTGGTCTCCAAACTTCACAACTACATTGGCATCAAATGGAGCCATTGTACCCTGTACGGCTTCGTCACCAGCATTAACAGTCACGCTCATTGGTTTGGCAATTCCAAGGGATTTACTACGGGCGTCGAACTCAGGCTTGATGATATTATTTTTCACCCAGTTGTCACGGTCTGTGTAGAACTCCGTAATGCCTTTATCCGTACTTAGGTCGTAACTCTTTGCACGGCCTTCTGGACTCATAGAGAAATCGTGTGAAGCCGAACCCGACCACTCCGGATTGTTGTTTATGTTCTGAAGTGCGACTTCGTAAGCTTCGGGTTTAAGTTCTAAGTTGGCGAACTCCTTACCATTTGAACCCACGGTACTGACACCAAGACCTTGGTTAACTTCCTGTAAATACGAATCGAAGTTTTTGTCGATATAGGTTTTTACGGTTTCGGAAATAGGCGTGTAGTCATAAGCCACGCCTTTAAAACCGTAATCGTTGGGGTCAACTTGCCAGCCTTCAGCACCGGGCTGTTGTCCTAGGACAGAGTTCAACTGATCCACGTCCTCAATAGATTTCATGGCATTCAATGAATTCTGAAAAGGAAGGGCTTTGCTGCCGCCTTGAAACTGTAACTTTTGAAGACTGTTGTAATCCGATTTGAATTGAGAACTCATGTTTTTAATCCCCATCAGCATTTGTCCAATGGCTCCTTGGTCTAAGTTGTCGGAATTCTCCATTAAGTAGTTGTAGGTTTCCGCAACCTTATTGTTCAATATCTTCTTCTGATACGGGAACAAAGCAACGCCACCCAAATCCAATAAGTGTTTCTTTATGGGATCGAGTTCTTTTTGCTTTGCAGCACTTGCCTTAATCTTGGCATCCTGTGCGCCTTTCTCACGTAGATAATTAAGCTGTGCGCGGTCCAAAGGCTTGCCCTGCAAACCTAGTCCAACGGCTAATGACGGCATACCCTCCATTACATACCCATTTTAGCAAGCATACCAAACGCATTACCCATGCTATATGAACCCGCGTTGCCACCAGGAAAAGCATTTACGAAATTCTCGGTTCCGGTTTTAATGGCGCCACCATAAGCTCTATCTAACTCCGCCCTTCTAGCAATCTTGTTTTGGGTTTCTTGATTCTGTAAGCGCTGAAACTTATCGGTAATTGAGTCGTCGTAACGAATGTTATCCATCTTCAACTTCGCATCTTGTGCGGCGAAATCATTTATGGCACGTAGTCTACTGCCACCACGAGCTGCATTGATAGCAGGACTTAACCCACCACCAGCTAGATTAATGGCGTTCTTATAATCGGCGTTTTGTGACATACCCATCATAGAAGAAAACTGCGCTCTTTGCTCTGGTGTATACCCCATTCTCGACAAGTTCGAAGATCTGGTCTTCGATGCAATCATGTCGTCTGTGGGTGTGAATTCAGGATATTGTTGTTCCTGTATTTTCTTGGCTCCGGCTACGCCACCAATGGTTTGAACCAACCCAAGTCCGGCTTGCAAATAATTACCAGTAGCTAGTCCTGTTCCTGCTTTCAACAAACCACCAGCAATCTTACCTCCACTACCGGGCTTTGATACATTGGGAGAATATGGAACACCACCCCAAGCAGGAGAATCGGCTTGCTGGTTTGCGAATCCGGTTCCAGTTGTCCACTGGCTATTATCATTAACCCAAACTCCGTTTACAAGAGGCATAATTCAATGTTTTATTTCAACAAATATACGATTACAACGCAATGATTCTCGGATGTGATAAACTCACGACACGCTTAAAGTTGTTTTGGAAATTGTCGTGTGCATCAAAACTCACAACGCGCGAACTCTGATTTAGCCAACCCTTCTTCCATTCAAGATATCTATCGCGCCCGTATTTCTCCAAATACTTCAATGCAAATCTATGGCAAAGAAAAAACTTAACGGCTTCCACCATGTAGTCCTTTATCATTATGAATCCATTGCCATCAATAGTTCTTACCCGGCATGCTATGTTAACGTATTCCGGAGCCATGTCATGAAACCGCCATTGTATTTTACCGTTGTTGATCATAACATTACTTACGTAAGGCGTGCTGTAAACGCCTTTATCAAAGCTGCACCCACATTCTTCCATAAACGCGAAGTCAGCTAAGTAGTCGCCATAGGAGTGGCCTTCTTCATCACAATAACGCATGGCCATGATTCTCAACACGCCATCAGGGATTGTCGCCTCGCCACCAATTACTTTTAAACGAAAAGTTTTGATATTAATAGAACCCAAGTTATTCATGCGTAACAACGCACGTTGTGCCAAGGTCTGAAGCTCTATGTCGTGAACCGTGGTTTCACTAATACCCAACTCCCACTTGGCTTCGGTGATTGGTTCCTCTAGCGATACGTGACTATAGTTTCCTGTTGGCATTTTCTATTTCTGATTTACTGTTAGAAACCTGACTGTTTTGGTAGAACCACCGCTTGGAATCGCTGCGTTCAAGCATAGCTTTTATGTCTTGAATCATATCATCGGGAAACGGATATTCGTCTTCATCGACATTGAATGCTGGACACAGTTGTGGTTGAGACAACACCGCCCGAGCAGGAAACTCTGTAGCCTTTACATTAGGCTTCAAAATAACCTCTAGCATGTTTCCCGTATTGAGAAACCATCCCGAAGACCTCATAACGCTCATAAGCGAATGATTTCTTGCCTGTCGCATTTGGCTCTGACTTCTGATCTCGGTTAAAGGCATTGCGCCTTCACACAGTGGAACTATGGAATCCCATCCATTTACTTGTGGATCGGGAAACGTCATTATGGTTGGTACCTTTGCCGTAAATGAATTACAGTGTTCGTTTTCCCATAACGGAATGATGTCGAACGCCTGGTAACATATCTGTGGTATGCTGCCAAACTTCATGTAGAAATCCCTCAGCACATATTGTCGTGCAATGTTTCCCGCATTGAGAATCCTCAACTGGGTATTGGCTGCGCTCTCGTCCTCATACGTGCCCCCAAGCTTCCAGCTACCAATGGTATCAACAAATTCAAGTGTCTTCATTACTGATTAATTACCACCTGTTGGGTGTCGATTTGTAAACTGTTGATGTCCTTGGTTTCGAGATCAAATAGACGCGCGGCATAATCCAAAATGTATTGAATCATTTCCTCGCTGATGTACAGATTCAGGTTGATGATGTCGTCCTCGGGATCGATTTCGAAAGGAAGCTTGATGTAA
>Ga0209097_10002532_pt1 | contig 14694 bp, 10 predicted proteins | sample AD_UKC052_MetaG_FD_184419 | JGI IMG/M metagenome (GOLD analysis project Ga0209097, IMG submission 184419) | Active sludge microbial communities of municipal wastewater-treating anaerobic digesters from USA - AD_UKC052_MetaG (SPAdes) (version 2) | ecosystem: Engineered > Bioreactor > Anaerobic >... | reverse complement strand
GAGGCTGGCGGTGTCGCCCGGCACCGGCATATAGTGATGGAGCATACCGGAGCGGGGCTGGTAACGCCAGAGCCCATCCAGCCAGGTGCCAATCCAGAGCTCCCCTTCCCGGTCTTCGTAAAGGGCGTTGACAGAGACCTCCGCCGGCAGCGATTCCGCCCTCTCCAGCCCTGACGGGGTATAGCTGCGGAAGCTCTCCTGCTTGCGGTCGAAGAGCTGCAAACCATTGTTGGTGCCGATCAAGAAGAGTCCGCTGCGGGTTTCAAGGATCTGCTGGATCCAGTCCGAACGCAGGGAGACGGGATTGCCCGCTTGATGACGATAATGACGGAAACGGCCGGTTGCAGGATCGTAGCGGTTAAGTCCACCGCGGCTGGTACCGATCCAGAGGATGCCGAAGCGATCCTCGTAGAGAGTGACCACGTCCTCATCACTGAGGGCGTTGGCTCCGCCCACTGCGGGTTTGAAATGGGAGATGGCGCCGCTGCGCAGGTCAAGGCGATCAAAGCCAGCACCGTTAAAGCCGATCCAGAGCAGGCTGTCACGGCCCGGGCAGATGCTGCTGACGATCTTGCCGCCAAGGCTGTTGGGACGCATTGGCCTGAAGGTCATTGAATGGAAGGGCTGATAGGCGGGGAGTTTGTTCAAGCCGTCTTCGGTCCCGATCCAGAGATTGCCGCGGCGGTCCTCATAGAGCCAGCGGATGCGATCGGAGATCAACGACCCGGGGTCGTCCTCTTCATGGCGCAGGTGGTGCAGCTCTCCCCGTTCCTCCCCCTCGATGAGAAAGAGCCCGCGGTACTCATAGGTGCCGATCCAGAGCCGGTTGCGGCTGTCCCGCAAGACCTGCCGGATTGGGGTCTGTAAATGTGCGCGATACTTTTCCGGAACGCCGGGATTCCTCACAATGCCTCGACTCTCCAGGTCAAGCCGGTTAACCCCCCGGTCCGTGCTGATCCAGAGAAAACGTTCGCCGTCAAGGGCAAGATGCGAAACCGCGTCGATGCTGAGCGAGCCCTCATTTCGGGGATCATGTCTAAACGTTTCAAAGGTAGAGTCGGCAGGATTGAAGCAGAGGAGTCCCGCATCCAGGGTCGAAATCCACAGGCGATGATCGCGATCCTCGGTTATTGAAGAGATGTTGTCGGAGGGGAATCCAGCAGGCCGATCGAGTTGCCGCCCCCAGGCGGCAATCCGGCCAGTTTTGATTTCCAGTCGATTTAGACCGCCCTCCGGTCCCATACCAGAGGAATCCCTGGTGGTCCTGAAAGAGGCACTGGATGTAATCGTCCTGCGGTTCCGGCCGGTCAGCGCGTTGAAATCCTTCTTGGCCCGGATCATAACGGCAGAGGCCCCCCCCCCAGGTGCCAACCCACAGGGTGCTATCTCTGCTTTCGAGCAGACAATAGACATAGTTTTCGGGCACTGTATTCGTATCGATGGGATCGTGCTTGAAGACCTTGAAATGCTGGCCATCATAACAGTTGAGGCCATCCTTGGTGGCGATCCAGATATAACCATCATGGGTCTGCAGGATATCATTGATCGAATTATTGGAGAGGCCATCGTTGATGGTCACGCGGTCAAAAACGGGGCTGCTGTTGGACGCACTACAGAGGGTGGCCGGGAGGAGACCCAGTAAAATTATCGAAATGTGGGATCTCTTTTTTTCCGCCATATCGGATTCTCGGGATCCTGCAGAAAGTCCAGCAATGCTGCCAGGAGGCGATCGAAAAATGCCGTGGTGATCCAGCTCTGTGAAGAGCTCTAAAGCCGTACAATCAAGGCAGGCTCAGCATAGGCCGTCTTAATATTCATCCTGTCGCTGCCTGATAATAACAAATCGCATTGAAAATTTCAAGCAGAAAGCCAGGTATGTGCATGCAGCTGGCGCGCCGCTTCGCGAACACTTCCTTTACCGGCCAAAGTAGCGCAGCGTCAGGCAGGTCATGTCATCGGACTGCTCCTGCGCACCCGCAAAGGCTTGTACCTCTTTGATCATGTTTTCCACGAGATTGTTCAGGGATTCACCGGCGTGGGACTGCAGGGATTCTTCTGTCCGCTTTTCCCCAAACATCTCCTCCCCGGGGTTCATGGCCTCGGTGATGCCGTCGGTAATCAGAAACAGGGTCTCCCCGGGCTGGAGCATGACGACATTGGATTCATATTCGAGATTCTTCAAGGCCCCGAGGAAAACCCCGCCGCGATTGTCAAGCTGACGGACCTTCCCCTCCGCACTGATGAGGTAGGGAGGATTATGGCCGCCGTTGCAATACTCGAACGAACCATTGCGCGTATCAAAGATGCCGTAAAAAACCGTGACGAACATCGAGGGCAGGCTCTCGTCGACCAGAACCTTGTTGACACTCTCAAGGCAGGAATCCGGGGGGATGCCTTTCAGAGCCGTGGCCTTGAGCAGGGTCTTGCTCACCGCCATGAACATCGCCGCAGGGATGCCCTTGCCCGAGACGTCCCCAATGATGACGCCAACGCGCGCTTTGTCGATCATAAAAAAATCATACAAATCACCGCCGACCTCGCGGGCCGGGATCATCTTCGCATAGATATCGAACTCCTTGCGATCGGGGAATGGGGGAAACATCTTGGGCAGGATCGAGGTCTGAATCTCAGTGGCGATACCGAGCTCGTGCTTGATGAACAGCAGCTGGTCGCGCGACTGCATCGCCTCCTTGAGCACCCGCAGGTCGTTCAGCGATTTGTCAATGGTGATCTCGAGATCGTTGAGGTCGATGGGTTTGATGATAAAATCAAAGGCGCCGCGATTCATCGCCGTGCGGATATTCTCAATATCCCCGTAAGCGGAGACGATGACGGAGCGGAGAAGCGGGTTCTCCTGTTCCTTGATGCGATTCAGCAAAGTGAGGCCATCCATCTCGGGCATGTTGATATCGGTCAGAACCAGATCGATGGCTTCGTCCTCCGCCAGCCGTTCGAGGGCCTGGACCCCATTGCCGGCGAATTTAAAGGTGAAGGCTCCCTCGCGAATCTGTTTGCGGAATTTTTGCAGGATGAGCTGTTCCAGATCCGGTTCGTCATCCACGACCAGGATTTTTGCGGGCATCTGTTTCTCCTGAGAATAGGCGTTATTTGGGCAAGTGGATGATAAATTCTGCAAATCGGCCTTCTTCGGATTCAAAGAATAACTGGCCGCCGTGCTGATGTACGATGACGTCGTAGCTGATCGACAGTCCGAGACCTGTTCCCTTACCGGGCGGCTTGGTGGTGAAAAAGGGTGTGAAGAGTTTTTCCCGAACACCTGCCGGAATCCCGTTGCCGTTGTCACGGATGCGCACCTCGACCAGGTTCGCGAGGTTCCGGGTTTTGACCGAGAGCGTTGGCGAGAACTCGCCGTTTTGTTCCTGTTTTTTGCGATGCGCCTCGTAACAGCCGTTGGTGATGATGTTGAGAAAGACGCGGCTGACATCCTGAGGGACAATATTCAGTTTGCCGACGGCAGGATCAAAATCGGTCTCGATCTTGATATTAAAGGTGCTGTCCTGGGCGCGCATGCCGTGGTAGGCCAGATTGATATCTTCGGCGAGCACGGCATTGATATCGGTGGGCTGGCGTTCATCCGATTTGCCGCGGGAATGCTGCAGCATGCTCTTGACAATGCTGTCCGCCCGCTTGCCATGCTCGATGATCTTGGCACCATTCTGCTGCAGGGTATCCAGGATCTCCATGGCCTCGTTTTTTTTCGCTGTCGCCGCCTCGCCCATTTCTGCCGTCAAGACCTCCCTCAGCTCGGCGACCAGATCGGTGATGAGCTCGGCAAAATTGTTGACAAAGTTGAGGGGATTCTTGATCTCGTGGGCGATGCCGGCGGTGAGGGCGCCCAGCGCGGCCAACTTGGACTGTGTGACCAGTTTTTCCTGGGTGTTCTTGAGATCGGCGAGCAGCTCATTCACCTGGCGGTAGGCATCGGCGTTTTCGAGGGCAATGGCGCTGTAGGTGGCCAGGTTGCGCAGCATGTTGAGATGGTAATCGGTGTAGGCGTTTTTATTGAAACTCTGCGCGGTGATGACGCCGATGCGCTTATCCTTGTAGGTCAGGGGCAGGTAGAGAATGGATTCGGGATTTTCGCCGGCGACCGGCGCCTGCAGTTGCTGGATATAGGCGCTGAAATCCTCGGCATAGTCGTTGATGATCACCTCTTTCTGGTTCTTGAAGCACCAGACCGCCAGGCGGTTCTCATCCGAGAGCGAGAGAGTATAGGGAGCCAGAAGCTCGTTCTTCTCGGTCGTGCCGGGGAAATCGAGGGTCTGCTGGTCTGCATTGTAGAGGCCGATGCCAAAGACGGAGGCATCCATCAATTGATTGACGTTTTCATAGATGGTGTGGATGATATTCCCGATCGAGAGGGTCGCGGTGATCTCGCGGCCGATCAGGCTGAGCTTTTCGACGTTATTTTTCTGCGCCTGTATCTCGGCCGTACGCTCCTGGACGATCTTTTCCAGCGCCCGGCCGCGCTCCTCCAGCTGCCGGGTGCGAACGCGAACCAGCCCAGCGATCAAGCCGCCGGCGCAGAGCAGGTAGAACAGCCATGCCCACCAACTTCTGTACCAGGGGGGGGTGATGGTGAAGGCATAGAGATCTTCCTTGCTCTCCTGTTGAAAGATGTTGCGCGCCTGAACGCGAAAGCGGTATTTTCCGGCGGGGAGATTGGTATAGTCGCGCCGGGTTTCACGGCTCCAGGACGACCAGCCTGCATCGAAGCCCTCGAGCCGGGTGCGGAAAGCGTTGGCGCGAGGATTAAGATAGGACGAAGCGGAAAAATCGAAACGCAGGGCATTGTTGCGAAATGGAAAACGCTGTGCCGCCGGGTCCTGCAGACGATGGCCGGGCAGGGCAGCGCCGTAATAGACAACCGAATCGCCGGCCAGGGCGACGCGGCGAATGATCGCCGGAAAATCGGTCAGATCCCTCTCTTGCAGGCCGTGCGAAAAACGGATGACGCGGTTCGCCGCGCCGAACCAGATGACGCCATCGCTCTCCGGAAAGATAATATTGATCACTTCATCGACGAATCGCGCCAACTGCGCCTTTTCCAGTTTGTATTGGCCATCAGGCAATTTTTTATATACAGCCGATTCCTTGCCCAGATTGGCCCAGAAGTTGCCCTGGGCATCCGCCACAATGATGCTTTCATCGGGATTTATACCCAGGCCCAAATCCTTAAAAAACGGGTCGGGTGAGAATCTGTTTTGGGCCGGGTTGAACTGGTAAACACCTTTTTTTGTGCAAAACACCGGCCGGCCGCCCGGGTTATAGTATACCGCCCCGCCCGGCGGCAATCCATGTTCCATGCCAAATCTTTCGATAACAGGGTCAAGCAGCCGGTCCTTATTGAAAGTCAGCCGGATCAACCCGGCATCCATGGTACCCAGCCAGACCACGCCTGGTTCGGCTTCCATAGCTTGCCGGATATATTCGTAGACCTCCGGTATGCTGCCCAACCAGCTGAGACGTTGGGGATGGGAGGCGTTATAGCGCAAAAGATCGGCGCCGCTGGATTTTCCGGCGATAATCAGATCGGGCGCCAGGCTCAGAGCGCTCATATGCAGAACCGGTACGGACATTTCCCGGGACGGCATGACCAAATGGGCCTTCTTGCCCTGAATACGATAGATGCCCTCGTTGACCGTGACAAAGAGTTCGCCATTGATCTGGAAAAAAAAGAAAGATTGAGCATTGCCGGCAATGCCGTCGATCATCTTGAACCGGCCATCCACTTCATCGAGATAATAGACGCCATCGTTGCAGGTAATATAGAGTACACCGTGGTATCGGCAAAAATCGGAAGGGCCGCTACCTCCAGGAATGATAAACTCCGAGAGGGGAGAATTGTATTCGAGCACAGCAACCCCCCCATCCATGCCCACCCAGAGGTTGTTTTGCCGGTCCATGTACAGGCAGCTCACCGTATTGGAGAGGAACCCATTAGTCTGGGAAAAATGCAGTCTCATCCTGCCATCACGGTCGATGATGACCAGTCCATTGGCCATGGTACCCAGGGCAAAACAGCTGTCCGGCGTAACCACGCCGGCATAAATTGTTCCCTGGCGGAGCAGGTTGTCCACCTCGGTCGGGAGAGGCTGGAATGTGGTCCCATCCCACAGAAACAATCCGCGGGTAAATGTGCCTACCAGGTAATGTCCAGCCTTGCCCGGGAAGGGCAGCATGACATTGATCCGGTCATCGGCAAACTGCCCGCCGCCGGGGAGCAGCACCAGCGAATCCTGCTCCATTTTCATCAGGCCAACGCCGTACTGCTGGACGTAGAGAGTCTGATCAAGCCAGAAGGTATAACCGAACAATTCTTGCGGGCGCCAGACATCGACCGTCCACACCCCGGCTGCGGTGCCGGATTCGGGGGGATGAAAGCGGAAAAGCCTTTCGTTGGTCTGAAAATAGATACCTTCGCGGGTGGCCTGGACCGACCAGACATAATTAAACTGGCGGTCCTCGGGCTTGATGTACTCCATGAGCGAGCAGTACTGCATCTCTCCGCGTTCGTCCGCTGCCAGGTATCCCAGCATGGCGGAGGAACCGGCATAGATCCTGCCGTTTTCATCTCTGGAGAGAGATCTGCCAAAGGTATGGTTGGCATTGATGATCAGCCGCCAGTTCGCGCCGTCGAATTCCTGTATACCATAGCCATCCCCGATATACATCAGCCCGCGTTTATCCTGTTCGATCGACCAGAACTGGGTGTGGCCGCCGAACTCTTTGCTGGGATACACGGTCATAAATGGCATGCCGGTTTCAGCCGCATGGGCGACTGTGCCGAGCAGTAGCAGGATCAGAAAGCGGTTTTTAGCCATGGACCGCCTCCATGAAGAGCTCATTTTTAAGCTGCGTAAAATCTATGGGTTTGGTATAGTAGTGATCCGCTCCGGACGCCATGGCATCCTCATAGTACTGGTTACTGTAAGCGGTGATCATGGCGACCCTGATGGCGGGGAAATCATGCTTGACGGCCTTGAGCAGCTGCAGGCCATTCATGCCGGGCATATTGATATCGGAGAGGATGAGGACAACCGCCGGGGGCTGGCGCATGTCGCGCAGCTGCTGCAGGGCTTCCTCACCGGAAAGGGCAAAGCTGAAATCGATCTGCTGCTGGCGGATCTCCTTGCGGAAATGCTGCCGGAAAAGCAGCTCGATATCCCGTTCGTCATCGACGACCATCACCTTCATGTCACGCTCCTCCGTGTCGCTGCTGTACCCTGCCTGCCGCCACATTAGTAAAAAGTACCCAATCATCCTGTTAATTACAAGAAAAAATGAGGGGATTCTTTTCGGCAGGAATCGCCGGTCTTAAGATTCCTGTTCCACCCGCCGGCAGCCTACTTCTCGAGCATGTAGAGCTGCCACAGTTCCCGGTCCCTGATGCGCATGAAGGGGACCAGGGCCAGCTTGCCGGTGCGGCCGATGGACTTTTCGAGATATTTGAATTCATTGAATTTCTCCCTGAGAGCGGTATCCGGCTGGGCAGGCAGGCCATGCTGCCGCAGCAGCAGGATCCCCTTGGCACGCATCGCCAGCTCGAGGTAAATGCGCAGATAACAGAGCAGATCCACCACAACGGCCGGTGGGAAATGGTCACGAAGGGAGAGCAGATACTGTCCGAATTTGCTCTCTGTGAAGCGGCCGCTGAGGATGATCTCCAACATGGCCATCTCTTCATCCATGCTGAGGGCCAGCCATTTGCGCAGCGAGCGTTCGCTGTATTCATAGACCAAGATGATGAAAACCGGCAGGATCGCCAGGATTACCAGAGTGGAAAGGAGCGGGGAGAGGATAAAATGGTTAAAGGCCGAGTGGATGAGCGCTGCAACAAACCAGGCGGGTCCCCAGCAGGAGATGCCCAGACGGCCGTTGCGGTCGTGAAGGTGCTTGCACAAAATGGCAAACAGGGCGGTGCACGAAGCGTGCATCACCGCAGTGCCGAAGCCGCGGATAATCCAGATCATCAAACTGGATTCGGCCAGGCTGTAGAGATAGTAGATATTTTCGATCACGGCAAATCCCGCTCCCATCGCCACGCCGTGGATGGCGGCATCGACGAGAAAACCGACCTGTTTTTTACGGATAAGGCCATAGACGAGCAGGGCTTTTGCCCCCTCCTCGAGGAAGGGGGCGATATAGCGGGCATAAAGGGTCACCTCGATATGCAGCTTGCGGATGAAGAGCATATTTATCAGCATGCAGACCAGGGCTGCTCCGGCGCCCTTGATCAAACTGGTGGCGGCCGCCTCTCCCCGAACCAGTTTGTAGCTGTCCAGCAGCTGGAGGAGCAGGGCGAGAAGAACGACCGGAGCGAGGCTGAGGATGACGTGCAAGAAGATCATAAAATTTTCAGAGAGATCATGAATTCCTTGTTTTTCCTTTCGCCCTCGAGGGCAACGGCGTACCCCAAAGAAAAGGTCGAATCAAAGCGCGACAGACTCACCAGGCGGAAATCGGCCTGGATGCCGAGATTGGCCAGGCTGCGGCGAATCCCCAGCGCGCCCATTTCCTGGCCGCCTTTGGCGCGTTCGGGATTGGTCAGAATGGCGGAGGCGAACACCGCAGTCCGCAGCCAACGGCAGTAGAGGCTGGTAATGCCAAGGCTGCTGAAGCGCAGGGGCGGCAGATTCCACTCGAGCATGGCCCTGCCATAACTCCTGCCCCCCAGGGCATTCAGCTCGAGGCCCGGAAAACTGAAGTATTCCCGATAGCGTTTTTCCGTTCCACGGTCGACCCAGTTGTTGCCAAAACCGCCGAAGAAAAAATTGGCGAAGGGGTTCCCGGAGCTGCCGAAGCAATGACCGGCTGATGTGCGCAGCCAGAGGGAAGAGTGATCGAGCGCCAGCGGGATGCCATAATCGAGGTGACTGTAGATACGCGGGTAGAGCCGGCCGTTGACGAGAGAGGCTGCTGTGAAAGCCCGCAGGCGGATTCCCTTTTCGTCGTCGACCGCACCGAGAGACTTGCGCAGGTACTGGTAATCCAGGGCGATCCTGGCGGCGGACATGCGGTCGTAGGAGGCCGCGATGTTCTGGTAATCCGGCAGACGATCCATGCCGCCGTAATGCTGGAGGCTGGCGGAGAGGTCCAGGGTGCGGGGTTTGTCGTAAATCAGGTTCTTGCGGTACTGCGCCTGCAGGGCATAGCCCTTGCGGCTGATTTTGGTCGGACCGAAAAGGTCGTAGAAATCGGCATGGTTGAGAGTGGCGCTGACGTTCCACTGCCACCAGTATCCATCTATCCCCAGATGGAGCCGCTCGTCGGCGGGCAGACTGCGATCCGGGCTGTAGAGGGCCGAGACCTTCATGCCGGCTGCGCCGATGAGATCCATGAAATTGGCGCGGTAACCGATGGCGGCGCTCTCCTTATAGCCGCGGACGACCGGCCAGGCCGAGCCCAGGCGCAAGTAGCTGAGAGATTGATATGGTTTGGCAGGTTGAAGCAGCGAATCGGGCGCAATATGAGCAGGAGAACCGATCTTCCAGCTGCGCACGACCGGATGTTCTTTGGCTAGGGCGGCGCCGAGAAAAGTGACGGCGCTCACCCGCTCCGGAACCTGAATGGCGATCTTGCCCGGGATGAAACCGCGGCCGCTGTAGCGCATGACCAGCAGGGAGTCGTCAGAGAGCGGGACCGGCTGAAAAAAACCGGTCTCGGCGTTGCTGAGGATGTCCATGTCCGCCCTGGCCCAGTCGTAGCGATAGATATTGGAGACCCCGGAATAATAGGAGGAGCCGTAGCTGTAGCGGCCGTCCGGTGAAAAGACGAAACTCTGCGGCAGGCTGTTTTCGAAATCGAAGAGCACCTCAAACGTGTCAGGCTGGGCGGTGGCGATCTTGATCAGCTTCTGCCGCCCGGAGATTTCGACCAGCGAGGCGGTGAGGATCGATCCATCGGGAGAAAGAGCAAGGTCGAAGATGTCCTGGCCGTAGGGAAAGGAGCGGACCTGTTTCCATTCCCGCCAGGGCCAGGGGATGGCGACCAGGGTGGAAAAGCCGTTAAAGTGGCGTACGCCCCAGAGGGTGCTGTCGGTGGGGTCATAGGCGAGGTCGCCGATGCGACCGTCCTTGATCAGACGCCGCGAGCGGCCGGTCCTGATATCGACGATGTTGAGATCGCGCCAGCGCTGATTGTCGCTGGTGTAAAAGAGGGCCTCGGCAGCGGGATTCCAGGCCAGCGAGGTTACGGAGTAGAGGGTCGGGCCTTTGACCTCGCAGATGGGCTCGAGGCCGCCAGTGGCCAGGTCCAGGGCGGCGATGTGGGCGACCTGGCCGGGATAGAGGAGTGCAGTGTACAATCTGTTGCGGTCGGGATCGTAAAAACCGCGCGAGACCGAGCCGAGGGCACGCCGGGAGATCGCCCGGAAGGGAGTCACGGGTTGGCGGCGGAGAGAATCGAGATTGGCCTGCTGCCAGCCATGTTCCCAGGCGATCCACCGGGACCACTCATCGGCGAGGCTCGCCCCGAAGACCTTTTTGAACTGCGCTGCGAAATACCTCTTGCTGCCCTCGCTCCGTCTATACCACTCCACCACCTTCTCCGGGCCGTATTCATACCCGAGATAGCTGACGAAACGGGCGCCGTAGAGATAGGAATTGGCGCCGACCTGAAAATCGATCGCCGTCCCCTCCGCTTCGAGCCCGACCACATTGTAAAAAGGGGCCCGGTCGCAGACCATGGCGCGGAAGACCATTTCGTCATAGGAACCCTGAGCCCGTCCCAGGCCGCCCGCCAGCCAGGTCTCCATGAAAACGGCTATGCCCTCAAGATACCAGCGCGGGGTCAGCAGCCGCGGTGTGGTGAGATAGGCATAGAGGAGGGAGACCGGATCGTCCGCGTCGTCCTGCACCTTGCCGCAAAAAAGAGCGCGAAAGAGATGGTCGCTGCCGGCCGCCTGATCGGTGGTGATGACGTGCACAGTCTCATGGTTCATCAGCCAGTTGATGCGTTCGTTGGCCGTTGTGGTCTCGAAGATGTAATTGTGGGGAGCGAGCTCCATGCGGATAAAATTATGGGGTACGGAGATGGCCCCTGCATTGCCATAATCCCCGAAATCCTGGAGGTAAACGGTGGTTTTTTCATCGCTGTGATAGTCGAAGAGCCGGCTCTCGAAACTGCGGGCATTCAGGTAGCAGCGCGAGAGATGGGGGATAATGAACTCGTGAACCCTGCCGAAATAGACCAGATCCATTCGCCTGGTGGATTGGATGCTGAGCTGGCCGGCTGCGTCAGAGGTATGAAGTACCAGCAGGAGGAGCAGTAACGAGGCGTAGTGTCTTTTCGTCAGCATCTGTTCAACAGCCTCTACCTGTGGATGAGCAGCTTGCGAGAAAGAATCTCCTCAGGAATCATGGCAGAGTTCGAACGGAGGCGCCCCGGCAGGAGCGCCTCCGTATAGAAAAGTTGGGCCTCAGCAAGTGCGGCGATTTTAATCCGCGGGCGGAGAGTACCGGGATTCCTGCCGGCCTGCGGAGAGATCTCAGGCTGGAGTTATTCGACTGTGGCTTTGCCTTCCGCCGTTTGCATGCTGGCGATGGTTCTGGCGTCGAGACTATGCAGAGCAGCGATGGACCTGGCATCCAGGGATTGCAGGGCCGCGATCGCCTTGCCATCCAGCGACTGGAGCGCGGGGATAGACCGGGCATCGACGGTCTGCAGGGCGGCGATGGACCTGGCATCCAGGGACTGCAATGCGCCGATCGCCTTGACGTCGAGGGTCTGCAGGGCGGCAATGGCCTTGCCATCCATGCTCTGCAGGGCGGCGATCGCTTTGCCATCCAACGCCTGGAGGGCCGGAATCGATTTGGCGTCAACGGTCTGCAAAGCGGCAATGGATTTGGCATCCAGGGTCTGCAGGGCGGCAATGGCTTTGCCGTCCAGAGTCTGCAGGGCGGCAATGGATCTGGCATCGAGGGTCTGCATGGCTGCAATCGCCCGGCCATCCAGAGACTGCAGCGCCTCAATGGCCCGGCCATCGAGAGTCTGCAGGGCTGCGAGCGCCTTGCTGTCCATCGTTTGCAGCGCAGCCATCAACTTCTGATCAGCGACGATTCTTTGTACCACCTCATTCTGCAGCAGCTGCTGCAGCTCGCTATCGGTCAAGGTCACATCGCCGGCACTCATTTGCCCGGAATCAAATTTGTCGGCTTTCTGTGCAGCGACGATTCTTTGTACCACCTCATTCTGCAGCAGCTGCTGCAGCTCGCTATCGGTCAAGGTCACATCGCCGGCACTCATTTGCCCGGAATCAAATTTGTCGGCTTTCTGTACAGCGCCGATGGTTCCCTGGGTAGTGGAATCCGGCGTCGAGGGATAAAACCGGGAGATTACCACAGCGATGATCACAACCGCGGCGGCGCCTAATAAAAGCCATCTGTACTTGGGTGCCATGGGATCCTCCTGTCGTTGAAAAATTAGTTGTCCTATGGAATGGTTATTACGTTGCTTATTTCGGATCGAGCGCATGATCTGGCCTTCGAGATGGGCCGGCGGTTCTTCCTCCGGCATCTTCTCCAGAAGCCGTGTAATCAGGGCCTGCTCTTCGTACAGCGCCAGATCGCCGGGATGCTGCTGCAGCCAATCCTGCCATGCGAGCCGCTCCTCTTCAGTGAGCGTCCCGTCGAGGGCCTTTTGCATTAATGAATGGTTGGTTTTACTCTTCATTGGTTACACCCAATCTGGCGAGAATGATCTTCAGGCTGCTGCGCGCCCGGAAAAGCTGTGACTTTATCCGGCTCTCCGAGCGATCCATGATGACGGCGATCTCCCGATAGCCGAGATTCTGAAAATGCCGCAAAACGATCAACGCCCGGTCATCCGGCTTTAATTGCATCAGGGCCTCCTGGATGGCCTCCGCCAACTCAAAGGAGGGTTCCGCCGCGCTCATTATGCGCGTCTCATCCAGACTGCTGCGCCGTTTGCCGCGCCGGTACTCGTTGATCGCCTCGTTCATTGCGATACGATAGATCCAGCTGAATAGAGAGAGCCCCGTTTTGAAAGAACCGAACCTTTCGTATACCTTGACAAAAGTGGACTGGGTCACCTCCTCGGCCAACGCGCCGCTGCGGGTAATGCGCAAAGCCAGATTGTAGACCGGTTTCTGGTAGCAGCTGACCAACTCCGCAAAGGCGCGATCGTCGCCATTTCTGCAGCGGCTGACCAGCTCAGCTTCTTGCAGTTCAATCATACATACAATCCAAAGATGTGAAAGTTGCCCGGTTTCATACAAAAATTTTATCTGATTGAGAAAATGGCATCCAGTCCCGCATACCTGAAAATTTCAATGATATGCGGATTGAGGTTTGTAAGGATCAGCTGCTCATTTCTTTGCATCAGCCGTTTTTGAGTCGCGATGAGCACACCGATGCCGGCGCTGGAGATATATTCCAGCCGGCTGCATTCGATCTCCGTGCTTTCCGCGATCTGATCGAAAAACCGGATCGCGATCTCCTCCTGTGAAGCATCAAAACGTCCGCTCAGGTGCAGGACGCCCTGCTCATTGGGTTCGATTTTGAACATGCTTCCTCACTTCATATATTTGACCAGAGTGATCGTGCTGATTCCACTCTCGTGTGTGTATTTGACCTGGTCCATAATGGAATGGAGCAGGTACAAACCCAGGCCGCCCGCCCGGCGCTCGTTCAAAGGGGCCCGGATATCCACCTCAGGCGGGCGGGAGAGGTCGAAATCCTCCACACCATGATCGCGGATGCGGATCATAACGGCCTCTCCCCTTTTCTCCAGTGCAATGGCAATGACGCCGGTCGAGCTGCTGTTGTGCTCGACCGCGTTGGCAAATACCTCCTCTGTGGCCAGCTGCAGCTCAAGCGCTGATTTGCCGGAGATGTTGTGGCGGGAAAGGAATTTATCGATAAAATCAAACACTGCTTCGAGGGAGTTCAGTGATCGCTTGAATTCACGCTCATTCATCGGTTCTTCCGAAGGCAACAGAGATTGTAACATAGCGAATAGGATAAAGCAGGAAAGCATTCATTCCGGCGCATGTCAACGCGGCCCGGAATGGTGGATTGGGACAGACTCGATTATCGACAAGGTGGAGCCGTTCATCGAGCGATGAAAGGGAATACAACACCGGCGGTCCGATTTACTCCTGTTTGGCCCGTCTGGAGGTGTTCAAGCCGACTATACTCATTATATCCAAAAAAAGAGTACGGTGCAAGCAAAATCCGCCCCCGAACCGGGTAATTTGACCACCCATACTTCGTGTGAGGGAAAACATCATGTACAGAAACAGCAGGCTTGCAGGTTGAGCAGGAGCGAGCATATTGCTTTGCTGCTGGGGTGTTTGATGCTGGATACCACAATTCGATTGGATAGGATGCGGACCTGGCCTTTTGACTTGATATTATCCCCTCATTTACCTATCTTTTCCCGTTAGAGAGCTTTGAGCGGTGTATCAACTGTAAAGGTAAGGCAGTTAAAAGTCCAATTTCAGGGAATAAACATGAGAAAAGTGAAACAGCTTCCAGAGAATCCCGAAGAGATGGCCCAGATACTGATGCGGATGGACGCCAGGGCGGCGGCCGTTCTGCTGGTGAAAGCGGAGGTTGAATCCGCGGCCCGGGCGCTGCGTCTCATCGGGCCACAAGCCTCGGAAAAAATCCTCTCCCAGCTTGCACCCGACACCCGGGAAAGGCTCATGCA
>Ga0209097_10002531_pt1 | contig 14702 bp, 9 predicted proteins | sample AD_UKC052_MetaG_FD_184419 | JGI IMG/M metagenome (GOLD analysis project Ga0209097, IMG submission 184419) | Active sludge microbial communities of municipal wastewater-treating anaerobic digesters from USA - AD_UKC052_MetaG (SPAdes) (version 2) | ecosystem: Engineered > Bioreactor > Anaerobic >... | reverse complement strand
CAACCGGAATTTGACCGAATAGCGCTGAGAAAACCTCAACTCCTTTTTTTATTACCGGATGATTCTCTTCAAGTTTCCATGTTGGATAATATTTCTCCATTCCGTATTCGTAACCTGTAAATCCTTTTTCTTTATACTCCAGTAGATGTACCTTGGCATTGAAATCTTTAACGATTTCTTTTACCTGTGATAACGCAAGTTCTTTATCTTCACCCCAGGTCAATCTGCGGTCAAGATGAATTTTTGCATAATCAGAAACCGCACAAAGAGACGGACTGGCAGACTTGAATTCGGTAACTGTAACGGTTCCTTTTCCAAGGAATTCATCGAAGAGTAATCTTTCATTCAGTTTTTCAATTTCCAAAGCAGCTTTTGAAGCCATATAAATTGCATTCTTTCCTCTTTCGGGTGCGGAACCGTGCGAAGAAACACCGAAGAATTCAACTTCGATTTCCATTCTGCCTCGGTGTCCCCTATAAATATTTAAGTTCGTCGGCTCCGTAACGATTACTACATCCGGTTTTATTTTTTCTTCTTCGACGAGATATTTCCAGCATAGTCCATCGCAGTCTTCTTCCATTACAGTCCCAGTAACTAAGAGTGTTACATCTTCAGGGAAACCGATTTCTTTCAATATTTTACATGCAGTAATAGCAGCAACCGGACCACCTTTTTGATCAACGGAACCGCGGCCATGAACAAATCCGTCTTTGATTTCACCACCGAGTGGATCGAAACTCCAGTTTTCAAGATTACCTAAATCAACCGTATCAATGTGTCCGTCAATTGCGATAACTTTTTTACCGTTTCCGATTCTTCCGATAATATTCCCGAGTTTATCAATACTAACCTCATCAAACCCGGCTTCTTCCATTTGACGTTTTAGTTCATTGACAACGCCTTCTTCCTGTGTGCTTAATGATTTTTGCCGAATGACCTTCGAAAGGTTTTCTGCGGTATACGATTCATATTTTTTTGCAAGTTCGTTAATTGTGTTGTAAGTGTTCATGATTTTTTTCTGTCTGCTTTTTCTGTTTTCTTAAATTGTTGAAATAGTTTCTTCCCTGTATCAAAGATATCTTTATAAGCCCCGGACTCATCTATGCCGGTAAGTTTTTTCTCTTTCATTAAAAAATTGCCGTTTTGAACTACCGAGTGAATCTGTGAATCAAGTATCCCGTATATATAATGTCCCCAAAAATTATTTTCACTGAACGGAGTAGGCGGAATGTAATCGTGTATAATAAAATCCGCCCGGTCATTTTCATTGAGAGTTGAGAAGTCGGGGAAATATTGTTTGATGAAATCAACCTGGTTAAAGTAAATATTGATTATTCTATTGAAAGCCTCCTCAAATGAAAAACCGGAATGACGCATCAACAAGAAAATAAGTTTAAGCGACTTCGCCGGATTTGCATGCATTCCATCTGTTCCGCAAAGAAGAGGCAGTTCACCCGGAATTAATTTGAAGTTATTAATTCCGACTGAATTGTTCATGTTCGATTCCGGGTTTAATGCAATTGCACTTCCATACTTAACGATTTTTTTGTATTCATCTTTTGTAAGATGAATGGAGTGCGAAAGGATACTTTGGGGATTCAGAAGATCGTAGTCAATCAGTCGTTGCAGAGGAAGTTTCCCGAATTTCTTTTTGCTCAACATTTTGTCGGTTGCATCTTCAGAAAGATGAATATGAATACCCATGTCGTTCTTGGAAATATAATCGGATACTTTTTTGAGGGTCGAATCCTCAAGTGTGAACGACGCATGTAAACCGAACATGCTTTTAATGTTGCTGTTGGTTTCATTTTCAAAGAACCGGGTATTTTCATTCAGACTATTTATTGAAAAAACTTTTCCGTTTCTGTCCGTTGTTTCAAAACAAAGTACTCCTCTAAGGTCGTGCTGCCGCACTACATCGGCAATCTGTTTCAAACTTCCCTTTGAGTAAACTGGCGAAGAGTGATGATCGATAATATAGGTTACACCATTACGGATTGATTCAATCACAGTCATCCTTGCCGAAGCTTCGATCATTTTGAGATTTAGAGAGCGGTCAAGTTTCCACCAGAGATTAGCAAGTATGTGATAAAAAGAATCCGAGGTACCTGAAACTTGCAGTCCTTTTGAAAGACGGGAATAGATATGCTCGTGAAAATTTACGTTCGGAATTGTAACTACTCTTCCACCCGCATTAAAGGAGTTCTTGTTTTTATTACTTTCACCTTTTAAGTAAGTACTAAAATCAACTTTTTGAATGGATGTTATCTTTCCCTTTTCAATAATGAGATTTCCAAAAACCGGCTTGATTGTGCGATTCTTTATTGAACAAATCCACGCATTAGAAATTGTTATTCCCATTACTTACACTCCACAAATTTACCGTAACCGATTTTACCGAAGAATTTTTCATCTCTGCTCATTATCATATTACCTCTTAAAAAAGTTTTCTCAACAACTGCATTTAATTGCAGTCCTTCAAACGGGGTATACTTCCCTTTGCTGTGCATTTTGGAAGAAGTAATAGTTTCAGACGCCCAAAGATTTATAAGCGATATATCCGCATCATAACCAACTGCTAATTTGCCTTTCTTTTGCAACTGGAAGAAGTCTGCTGCATTGGTTGATAATAAATGTATTGTTTGATTCAGTGTAATTCTGTTTTTCAAAAATCCTTCACTGAATAAATACGGTACACGATGCTCAACACCTGGAATACCACCGTAAACCCTCCAAAAGTTTTCGGAAGATTTTTCTTCATCCGGATTGCACCCCGCATGGTCTGTAGTAACGAAAACGAGTTTCTCTTCTGCTAATGCACGCCAGAGGGATTCTTTATCTTCTTCAAACTTTACCGGCGGTGCAGTTTTTAAATAATTTCTGATTGCCGGAATCTCAAAATCTTTTTGAGTGAAGTGAAGATAGTGAGGGCATGTTTCGGCAGTAAAATTTGCCTTCTCCGAATGATAGCCGTTTACAATATTTAATCCTTCAGCAGAACTCAAATGAACGATATGAACTCTGCAGCCGGTTCTTTCAGCAATTTTTGCAAGTTTAGCTACTGCCGTAGTTTCGGCTTCAATACTTCTTGAAGCAGTGTAGTCCTGCCATGAATTAAGTCCCCGGCTAATTCTATCATTCTGTTCTGTCAGCACAATTGCTTTATCTTCCGCATGAACCGCAAGCGGTTTACCGGTTCCCTTTACTATTTCTGCGACAGATTCGATTTGTTCATAGGTTAAGTCTTTAAAGTCTTCCATACCGGAAATGACATACACTTTGAACCCGGCTATTCCTTTATCGGCAAGTTCAAAAATATTCTTTTTCAATTGTTCTCTGTTAGTAAAGCAATCCCCTCCAATGCCTCCCCAGAATGCAAAGTCAACAAGACTTCTATCTTTTACTGCATTAAGTTTTGTTTGAAAACTATCAACATTGGTAACCGACGGGATTGACGTACAAGGCATGTCAATAATGGCTGTAACCCCACCAGTTGCGGCTGCACGTGAAGCGTGTTCAAAATCTTCACGGAATTCAAATCCCGGTGTATCGAAGTGCACATGCGGATCAATAGCGCCCGGAATAGCTAATGAATACTTCCCATCAATAATATTTGGATTGTGTTCGGATATTCTTTCGGGCAGTAAACTAATGAATGCTAATAACTTCTCACGGGTATTGATCTCATTCCATTCTATCTCTCTTGCAGAATGAAATTCTACCCGGTTTACCCGGTTGTTGAATAGAATATCAGCAAGCCGGAGGCAGTTATCATGCGTGTTAACAAAAACATTCTTGAGCGTTTTCATTTCAACTGCTTATAGTTTTAATCCTACTTCATCATTGAATTTACTTATTAAATCGTCCCACTTAGGCACAACAGAAAATCGTTCTTCCCAGTAGTTTTCGTCGTACCATTGTGCATTCAATTCACCAACATCTTTCCCTTGCTGTTCAACCCACGTAAAGTATTTTAAGTTGTGGATTGCTTTTTTATCATAGTAAGAAAGTTCTTTGAAGTAATCAATACCCTGATGTTTTACGACTGAATTCCAATCAATTGCAGCTTGAGTCTCTGAGTATTTTCCCCAATTCTCATTCATTTCTTTTAAGCGTGATTGATAAAGGTCGGATGAATCAGTGAACACTGTAAAGATCACATCGTTTTCATTCATCTCGTAATACTTCGCAAGTTTAATACTGCTTATCAAATTACCGATTGATGAAATACCGAGGTAAGGTAGCTTTTCGATTGTACTTTTGTCGATACCCATCTGGTTAAGTAATTTTTGTCCAGCTGGTTCGTTAAACAAACGGAGAATTCTCAACGGCTCTTCATCATCAATAGCACAAACAGCATCCGTGTTTTTAGAGTTGTGTATCCATGGTACATGTTTATCTCCGATTCCTTCAATTCTATGTCCGCCGAAACCGTTCATTAAAAGAGTTGGACATTGAAGTGCTTCCGATGCTACAACTTTGATTAACGGATTTACTTTACGGAGGTAATCTCCGGCTGCGAGTGTTCCTGCAGAACCGGTAGCACTAACGTAACCTGCAATACGCTGGTTTTTCTCTTTTATCTGCTCAAACAGTTTTTCAAATGTGTAGCCGGTGATTTCGTAATGCCATATTGAATTTCCGAACTGATCGAATTGATTGAAGATAAGATACTCATCGCTTTTTGCAACAAGTTCGTGGCATTTATCATAAATCTCTTTTACATTACTTTCACAGCCGTAAGTAGCATAAACTTCGGCACCGATTTCTTTGAGCCATTCAAAACGTTCGCGGCTCATCTCTTCAGGCAAAATAGCTACCGCATGAACAGAAAGTAAAGCTGAGTTGAAAGCCCCGCCGCGGCAGTAGTTTCCGGTTGAAGGCCAAACGGCTTTGTGGTATTCCGGATCGAATCTTCCTGTTACCATATATGGGGCGAGGCAACCGTATGTTGCACCGACTTTATGAGCGCCAGTCGGGAAAAATTTTCCGACAAGACCGATGATTCTTGCATTAACTCCGGTAATCGTTTTCGGTATTTCGAGAAAATTAATACCGCCAATTTTTCCCGTAACCGGATCATTCGCCCAATTGATACGGAATAAATTCAATGGATGAATATCTTGCAGCTTGATTGATTCCAATTTCACTTTAATTTTTTCCGGTATCTGTTCCGGTTGTTTCAGTTGATTAAATGTCGGAAGAATTATATCATTCTCCCTGCATCTCTTTATAGTTTTTTGTAAATACTCGTTGTTCTCAATATCCCAATTCCAGTAGTTCATTTAATTTCCAATGTTATTCATGATAAATATTTAATAATTTAAAAATAAGTGTCGCAAATTAGTGAGATTTTTTCAATTTCGATAATAAATCCGATGTAAATAGTTTCAACCAAACGACTATATGAACCCAATTAGGACAGAAGTGAATTACTATTACATCTTGGCTTCCTTTTATAATGACAAAAAAAATCCTTTGAGTCAAACATTTGACCCAAAGGATTCTAATATTAGGCTTCAGTTTCTTATTTTTTAAATAATCCTTTAAGTTTATTCTTTGCTTTTTTACCTACTTCTTTAGCTTTGTTAACTGCTTTGGAGCCGGTTTCTTTTGTTTTGTCAACTACTTTTGAACCGGTATTTTGTACGTTATCAATAACCTTTTTCCCTGCATCTTTTAACTCTTCTTTAGCATGCTGAGATGCACTTTTCGGATCGTAGTTGTAGAATTTCCAGTGCTGGGTTGCTGTTGATTGCTTGTCGGCAAGCATAACATAGGCACCGTTGATATTGCTATTATTCTGTACACCTAAAACAAACTGTGAACCAGCCGGTTTAATATAATATGAGTATTCTGATACTTTTTCAGTCTCGAATTTTTGAAGTGCCATTATGTTGAAGTCATTCTGCTCAATTACTGCTCCGGGAGCGTTGTTGTTTTCTGTTACAGTTAAATACTTAAAAGAATTAATATTTCTTAAATAAAAGTTGTTTGAATTTATCACGGGTATTAAATCATATGCCTGTGCTTTTGAGTTGTTACTGTCGAAAATCTGCAGCTTTGTTCCAGCGGTTTTCAGTCCTCCCTGAACATCAAGCTTCTTTTGTGAACCTTCGTTCTGGAATGTAAGCCGTTGTGCAAATCTCCAGCATTGATTAAGATTTCCGCCCTGTTTTCCGTCTGCTGCCGGTTTGCTCATCTGGATTATGTTACCGGAGTTCGGGTCAAGCGTTAAAGCTTTACCGCTTAACACGGAGACTATCATCACCATATCTGTATTTTCAACAGGTTCTAAAATGAATTTTTGAGCGGCGCCGTTATTGTTTTGCCATTGGTTAACATTCCCGAGGTCCATTTGTGAATCGTTTGCAATATTCACATTCATTCCTGAATGTGAACAAGTAATCGTAAATTCTCCGTTATCTGAAAAAGTTACAATGAATTTTTGGTTCTTTTGACCATTATATTCCCAAACGGCAAGGTTAGCTCCGTTATTTGTTTTTGCTCCTGCAACGTCAAATACTTTTTCATTATGGGCGGATACTATAATGTATTCACCGTTTCCGATAAAGTTTTGTGCTGTAATAGTGGTTGTGATAAACAAAATGGAGAGAATCGCATATAAGTATCTCATTAGTTCATCCTTTCTTATTTTTTGTAAATGGATTAATTCGAGTAATTACCACTCAACAATAATGCCATAAAAAGGAGAAAACAGAAAATAATTTATTGCTCGATTTGGAATAGAAATGCAAAATTCTTTTAAAAATGTTGTCATAAATAAAATGATTGTGTCTTTTTTTCTGTACAAACAATATGGTCAAAGTATAAACTAACACGAAGGGAATGTTTTTTTCATTGGTGAAAAACTGTCTTTCTTGTTTATAGGAATTGTTTGCCAATGCTCAATTCAATCATATATAAAATTCAAGAAGATTAAAAAAAATTTCGCGTATATCTCTGTTTGCTATCTGCTTCAAAGTTATGCTAATAGGCTATAGTCTATTTTAAATATTCCTTGAGATATTTACCTGTCCAGGAAATTTTGTTCGCAGCTATTTCTTCGGGTGTCCCCGTTGCAATAATTTCACCCCCTTTTTCGCCAGCTTCTGGACCGAGGTCAATTATATAATCGGCACATTTTATAATCTCAAGATTATGTTCAATTATTACTATTGAATTATTTGCTTCCAGCAGCATGTTGAAGCAGTTTAATAGCTTTGAAATATCGTCAAAGTGAAGCCCGGTTGTCGGTTCGTCGAATATAAAAAGAGTGTGTTCTTTTTCTCTTCTTGACGAAAGGTGAAGGGCAAGTTTTATTCTCTGCGCTTCTCCGCCTGAAAGAGTATTTGAAGGCTGTCCCAATTTTATGTAGCCAAGCCCGACATCGGATAGAATTTGCAGGAGCCTTAAAAGCCTGTTATTCCCCTCAAAAAAAAGAATGGCTTCATCAACCGTCATATTAAGAACATCAACAATATTTTTACCGCGGTAAGTAATATCTCTTGTTTCCTTTTTGTAACGCGTACCTTTGCAGTCTTCGCATTCAAGGTATAAGTCAGCAAGAAACTGCATTTCTACCTTTATTAAACCTTCTCCCTGGCATGTCTCGCACCTGCCTCCGGGAATGTTGAATGAAAAATAGCCTGGTGCATATTTCCTTGTTTTTGCCTGGTGTGTGGATGCAAATATTTCCCGGATTAATTCAAATGCCTTAATGTAGCTAACCGGGTTAGAGCGGGGAGATTTTCCGATTGGCGACTGATCAACAATTTCGATATTGTCGAGATAATTGATTCCTGTTATTTCATCGTACTTGCCGATTCTGTGCGGATTCATTCCCATCAGTTTTGTAATTCCGCCGTGAAGAACATCATGTATCAAGGTGCTCTTTCCCGAACCGCTGACACCTGTTACGACTACAAATGAGTTCAACGGAATTTCAACATCAATGTTTTTTAAGTTGTTTTCTCTTGCTCCTGCTATCTTAATGAATTTTCTTTTCTCGCGTCGTCTTTCGGAAGGAATCGGAATTCTTGTTTCCCCTGAAAGATACTTCCCGGTAACTGAAGAAGGATTTTTTACAATTTCATCATAAGTCCCTCTTGCAACTATATTCCCACCAAATTGTCCGGCTTTCGGTCCCATATCAATAATTATGTCAGCATTCTGCATCATTTCGGGGTCGTGTTCAACTACTAAAACGGAGTTGCCTATGTCCCGCAGATTTTTTAAAATTTTAATTAACCTTGCATTGTCCCTTGGATGCAGTCCAATGCTCGGTTCATCAAGAACGTAAAGTGTTCCTACAAGGGACGAACCGAGTGCGGTGGCAAGATTTATTCTTTGTGTTTCACCGCCTGAAAGAGTCGAGGATAATCTGTCAAGAGTTAAATAACCAAGTCCGACATCATTCAGGAAGGTTAATCTTTTTATTATCTCTTTCAGAATTCTTTCCCCGACCTGCAAGTCGTAATCGGAAAGTTTTAATCCTAAAAAGAAATCCAACGATTTTTCAATCGGAAGTTTGACAACATCATGTATAGAGTGTCTTTCAATCTGCACCTGCAATGCTTCTCTTCTCAGCCGTGAGCCTTTGCAAGCAGAACACGTTGTATAACCCCGGAACTTGCTTATAAAAATACGAACGTGGAGTTTGTAGTTTTTACTTTCTAACTTTTCAAAAAACTTAGTAATACCGATAAAGTCCTCGAACCCGTCTATAATTAGTTTTACTTTATCTTCCGGTAATTCTTTAAATGGTACGTTCAAAGGGATTTTGTATTTTTTAGAAAGCTGTACCAACTCCCTAAGGTTTGCGCTATATTTTGGAGAACGCCATGGGGCTATCGCTCCATCTATAATGCTAAGATTGGGATTAGGAACGACAAGATTCATATCTATTCCCATTACAAGGCTGAAGCCCTGGCAGACGGGACAGGCACCAAACGGATTGTTGAATGAAAAAAATCTCGGTTCCGGTTCTTCGTACCGTATTCCGCAGCACTCAAAGTATCGGTTGAATTCCTTTTTTTCACCGGTATCGGCGTTAATTAAAACCAACCGGTTTTCTCCCTCTTTAAAAGTTATTTCAATTGATTCGCCAAGTTTTTCCCTTACTCTTCCTTTAGTTACTTTGAATCTTTCGACTACTATATAAACTCCTTGTTTCGACTTCGGGATAAAATCTTCTTCACTTAAATCAATAAAATTATCTCCATTGAATATTCTGAAGAAACCCCGTTTTTTTATGAATTCAATCTCTTCTTTTACCGAGCGACCCTGGTGGTCTTTTAACGGAAAGGTTAAATAAAATTTTGCCCCATCATCATTTGTTTCAAGCCATTCGGTTACAGTGCCGGTAGTAGCTTTAGTAACGACGTTTCCGCAGTTAAAGCAGATTGTTTTTCCAATGCGTGCAAAAAGAAGCCGGAGATAATCGTAAACTTCTGTTGTTGTACCTACAGTTGAACGGCTGTTTTTCGAGCCTGTTTTTTGTTCGATTGCAACTGCGGGACTAATACCAAGTATCATATCGACGTCGGGCTTGTTTATCCTTTCGAGGAATTGACGGGCATATGAAGAGAGGCTTTCAACATAACGTCTTTGTCCTTCAGCATAAATTGTATCGAACACAAGAGAAGATTTACCGCTGCCGCTTACTCCTGTAAACACTATAAGTTTGTTGCGGGGTATTTCAAGGTCGATGTTTTTTAAGTTGTGCTGTCTTGCACCTTTAATTACGATTTTCTTACCGTTAATTCCTGTTGTGTCGTTCATTCGGATTTCTTTGAAAAAATTTACAATTAAACCATCAAATTTAAGAAAATTCGGAGAGGTGAAAGCGAAAAAAATGGAGTAAAAGCTAAAACCTTGGAATGAGGAGCTAAAGTTGTTTTAGTGGGGCGCCATTATTTAACAAGTTTGAGAAAAGAAGTAAATAGTACGTATTGTATTAATTACCAATATTAGCTTTTAAGTCTCTATCAGATTCACTTGATGTTTCATTATGCTCTTTCGTATCAAGGTCAGATTTTAAATGTCCATACCACCATAAAAGTAAAACACCCATAAAACAAAATGCAAGACAAGATAAAAAGTACCTTGAGAATTCTGGATAGTTAAAGCATTTTGAAAGTAAGAAAATAATTAGTGCAAAGAATAAACTTTCTATTACTAAAAGCACCTGGGGCAGCGTTCCTTTTATTGCTCTAAATAGATACCTAAATTTATAATCATCCATTGTGTCAAGTTTATCGCGATAACATTGTATCGAGGGTTCAATCTTCTTTATTTGTTCGTATGAGATAGTCCATAATTCTTGATGCTTCTTTATTTTGCGATCACTCCATATTACTCTTGCAAATACAATTACTCCAAATATGAACAATAATGAAAGTCCTATTATCAAAATACAATGCTGCTCTACTTTCACATCGCTAATATAAATTGGTGATTGTAAAAAGAAAGTAAAAATTGCCGAGATTGCAGTTACAAGACCTATAAAAAATTTAATTATTTTTTCGGACTGTAATTCTTCATTTTGTTCAACCCGAAGAAAATGATCCAGATAATGCAAATGAATATTTACACGATCTGTATTACTTAAATTTTCATTAATTTCTTTGTTTGTACTCATCTAATACCTCTTCCTAGTGTTCAGTGAAGTTGTAATTAAAGAATGCCCCTTGTAAAAAATTTATATTTTCATGGATTAAAACTTAGTCAGGATAGTAGTTAGCAATTAAACAGTATATCAATAGAATTTGTAAAAAACACTATTTTCAATAACTTACAGGTCAATCCATCTTTATAGTTAATAAATAAAAATCTGTTACCATTTTTAATAGTAAACAAACCCTCAAAACCAGGTTCCGGTTTTGAGGGTTGTTGTTAAACAGCTGTTATCCGCCAAGGTTCTTTAAAAATGGAACCGACTTTGATAAAAAGAATACTGCTACACTCCAAACTATCCATAATCCGAATACAAGAGTTGCGTATTTCTTTGTATCGGTAGATTTGAACATCCTGGATAATCCGATTGAAAAAACGAAGTAAATCCAGATTGTTATTATATCCAATTTGGAAAGGAGAAATCCGAAAAATTCTTCTTTGTTAGCCGACATCAAAGAGCCGATGGATGTATCTCTGATTAGACTGCCGAGAAGCAGCGAAATTATTGTCGCTAATATTACTTGAATAATACCGATATAACTTGTTAAACCATTGGCAACAAGAACGGAGGAATAACCGCCCTCTCCTTTAAGCACAAACTTAGCAATCAGAAAATAAATACCGCTTACAATCAAGAACATAATAAAACCCAATATAAGTATGGAGATTGCCTGGATAATCAATCCAGCCGGTCCAGACCCAAATTCTTCCATTCTTTGTTCAATTACTTCCATTTGCTGTTCGGCTTCTTCTTTTGTCATTTTTCCCTGCTTGATCATCTCTGCATAACTTTTCTCAACTCCTTCAAGTTGTTTCTGTTTTACTTCAGCTTTTATTGCCGGGTTTGACATTAAAACAAAGTTTGAAATAATTACGGTAATCAAAAGGAGTAGAAACGGGAGCAGCCAATCCATTGTTTTCGGCGGGAATAACGAAATTTTTTCATACGTTTTTGACGGTTCAACAAAAATACCGACAAGTTTATCCGTATGAGAAAGTTCGCTAATACTCTCCTCCTGTTCTTCACTTTGATTTTGAAACTCTAAATTATTATTCTCATCCATATAATAGCTCCAAATTAATTAAAAAAAATCAGATGGAAAGTATTTATATTTTAACGAAAAGACAAATGAATTTTGATTTGCGGGGGAATAATTATTCATGTTTCGCACAGAACGGTTTTTTTAGTAAACTTTATCCTGTCGAAAATTAAAAAAAGCAGAATGAAACCACGTGTTCTATTAAAATTTATTACTAAAAAAGGTTGCCTATAACCGTTACTTCAATTAATTTTGGGTTAATTTTATAATAAACAAATGTTGAATTTTTCCGGGATACGTTATGAAAACTATAATTGAACCTTTTAAGATCAAATCCGTTGAGCCAATAAACTTTACAACGAAAGAGGAAAGAGAGAAAATCCTAATTGGAGCCGGTTATAATCCCTTCCTTATAGAAGCAGAAGATGTAATAATCGACCTTCTAACCGACAGCGGAACTTCTGCAATGAGTGCACAGCAATGGGCGGGAATTATGCAGGGAGATGAAGCATATGCCGGTTCAAAAAGTTTTTACCGTTTTGAAGAAGCCGTTCAAAAAATAACCGATATGAGATTTATTATTCCAACGCACCAGGGAAGAGCAGCCGAAAAAATACTGTTCTCAGTCCTTGGTGGTCCCGGTAAATATTTCCCTAATAATACCCACTTCGATACTACACGAGCCAATATTGAATTTACAGGTGCGGAAGCCTTTGATTTTCTCAATGAAACCGGGAAACATCCCGAGATCAGAGCCGACTTCAAAGGGGACATGGATATAAAAGCACTTGATAAATTTATCCGTGAAAAAGGGAAAGAAAACATCCCGCTTGTAATGATTACGGTTACGAATAACTCCGGAGGCGGGCAGCCGGTTTCTATGCAGAATATCCGCGACGTTCGCGAAGTATGCGATAATTACGACCTTCCATTATTTTTTGATGCATGCCGCTTTGCCGAAAATGCTTACTTCATTAAACTGCGTGAAAAAGGTTATGCAGACAAAACAGTACTTGAAATTGCTCAGGAAATGTTCTCTTATGCGGATGGTGTTACAATGAGCGCAAAAAAGGATGCTCTCGTAAATATTGGAGGATTCCTTGCACTGAATGATGAAGAACTTGCACTCAAATGCCGTAATCTTTTGATAGTTACTGAAGGATTCCCTACTTACGGAGGATTGGCGGGTCGCGACCTTGAAGCCATTGCCCAGGGACTTGAAGAGATAGTAGATGAAAACTACCTGAAGTATAGAATAAGAAGTGTTGAATATCTCGGTGAGAAACTGCTATCGGCTGGTGTTCCTATCATCGAACCTCCCGGTGGACACGCAATTTATATTGATGCAAAAAGATTTTTACCGCATGTTCCGCAGGAACAGTATCCCGGGCAATCGATCGTATGCGCGCTATATACTGAAGGGGGAATAAGATCGGTAGAGATTGGAAGCGTTATGTTCGGTAAATACGATAATGAAGGTTATCTTATTTCACCCCCGATGGAATTGGTGCGGCTTGCTATTCCGAGAAGGGTTTATACGCAAAGCCATATTGATTTCGTCGCCGAAGTTGTTATCGAAGTTTTTAATAAAAGAAACGAATTACCCGGTTACGTTATTGTTTATGAAGCACCGATACTGCGTCATTTTACAGCCCAGTTTGAACCGCTAAAGTAATAGTTTATGCTTTTTAGCAGGAATAAGCTAAAGCCTTATTTTTCTTTTACAAACAACCGGCAGATTTGGAGGCTCCTCTTTTCGGCGAGGGGGAGATTAATAATCGAAGAAAGGGATGTCGATAAAAGACTGGCATCCTTCAACTGTATTGAGCCGGAATCAAAAAGGATAATCTTTAAAGATTACACGTTTGACGAAAAATTCTGGATTGGTATAGAAGCGGTTCATAATGAATTAATATATCTCCATCATTACACAAAACCGGATATGCCGTACCATAAAGGAATAATCGCTTTCGATATTGAATCGCAAAAAATAATCTGGCAGAATAACGAACTGGTTTTTGAATTTGCTTCCGGTAGTTCGGTTTATGCTTCAATACCGAAATTTGACGGGAAAAAATATTTCAAGCTGAATCATCTTACCGGTGAAATAGTAGAAGAGTTCGAAGATGATTCCATGTTCAACTCGATAAAAAAAGAATCTGAACAAACCGTTCAGTTTGATGGATTAATAATCCCGTATTTGGCATCGAAGATGGATGAAGTATCGCAATCTGTTTTTAATTCTATTATTAAAGAGAGAAGCATTACCGGCAGTTATGAATATGCTGTTTCGGATAATTATTTGCTTTGTGCATATCATTTGGAAGGGGAAGATAAACTGCTTACGCAGCATTTTTTAATCATTGATATTAACAGAAAAAAAACTATTTTTGCGGAAAATACCGGGAAGCAGCTAAAGTCTTTCCGTGTAGAAACTTTCTTTATAAAAAGTGGAATCCTCTTCTTAATTAAAAATAAAAGTGAGTTACTTTTATTTGATTTAACCTGAATCAAGGAGCAAGTATGAAACTATCAAAAGAAGAACAGGGAATACTTTTACTTAGCGCCAGGTCTTCAATTAAAACATTATTTGAAGATATAAAACTACCGGGAGTGGATTACAAACAGTTCCCGGGATTATCGATTAAAGCGGGGGCATTTGTTACACTCCATAAATATGATGATTTACGCGGTTGCATCGGTTATATTACCTCTGAACTTCCGTTGTTTGAAACTGTGTGCCAGGCGGCGATCCTGGCAGCATCCGAAGATCCACGGTTTCCACCGGTTACACTGGATGAAGTTCCAAAACTGCTTATTGAGATTTCGGTATTATCTCCGCCCAAACACATATCAAGTTATGAAGAAATAATTATCGGTGAACACGGTCTAATAGTCGAAGAAAAATATACGCGTGGTTTACTGCTGCCGCAAGTAGCAACGGAAAACAATTTTAACCGCGATGCGTTTTTAACAGCAGTCTGC
>Ga0209097_10002523_pt1 | contig 14726 bp, 13 predicted proteins | sample AD_UKC052_MetaG_FD_184419 | JGI IMG/M metagenome (GOLD analysis project Ga0209097, IMG submission 184419) | Active sludge microbial communities of municipal wastewater-treating anaerobic digesters from USA - AD_UKC052_MetaG (SPAdes) (version 2) | ecosystem: Engineered > Bioreactor > Anaerobic >... | reverse complement strand
GGCAGAACGATTGAAAGCCAAGTTGATGGAGGAAGAGAAGTTGGTTGATATGGTTGTTGGACCCGATGCGTATCGTGATTTACCCAATTTAATTGCGAGTGCAGAAGACGGAAGAAAGGCGATGAATGTGATTCTTTCCAAGGAAGAAACTTATGCCGACATCTCTCCAGTTAGACTTGGTGGTAATGGGATAACAGCATTTGTGTCCATTACTCGTGGATGTGATAATATGTGTTCGTTTTGTGTCGTACCATTTACACGAGGACGAGAACGAAGCCGAGATCCAGAGACCATTGTTCATGAAGTTCAGGATTTGTTTGAGAACGGATACCGCGAAGTAACTTTATTGGGGCAAAATGTGGATTCCTACTTGTATTCTGGAGGCGGATTGAAAAAAGAAGTGTATTCACAAGAAGAATTGCAATCGGCCGTCAATTTTGCTCAGCTTTTAGAACGAGTTGCATTGGCTAGCCCGATGATGCGAATTCGTTTTTCTACTTCACATCCAAAAGACATGTCCGATGCGGTACTTGAAATAATGGCCAAGTATCCTAACATCTGTAATTATATTCATTTGCCAGTTCAGTCGGGAAATACAGAGCTTTTAGAGAAAATGAACCGAGGATATTCCCGTGAGTGGTATATGGATCGAATTCTTGCTATTCGAAGAATTATTCCTGGCTGTGGAATTTCATCTGATATAATAACCGGCTTTTGCTCTGAAACAGAAGAGCAACATCAGGACACGTTAAGTTTGATGGAGTGGTCGGAGTTTGATTTTTCATACATGTATAAGTACTCTGAACGTCCAAAAACTTTGGCAGAGCGTAAATACTCAGATGATATTTCAGAAGAGACTAAGGCTCGTCGATTGTCGGAAATTATTCACATGCAGAATCGACTTTCGAAGGTGAGTAACAAGGCCGATATTGGAAAAACGGTAAGAGTATTAGTTGAGGGAGAATCGAAGCGTTCGGCGGATTATGTATCGGGGCGTAGTTCTGAGAATAAGGTTGTAGTTTTTCCAAAGGAGCACTATAAACCGGGAGATTTGGTTGACGTATTAATTCATGATTGTACCCAAGCAACATTATTGGGTAATGCAACAGGAATGGCTCCCGGTCATTAATAAAAAAGCGAATATGAACCTTCAGGATATAAAAAACAGGTTTGGAATAATTGGCTCATCTCCTTCTTTGGATCGTGCTATAGATACAGCGTGGAGAGTAGCTGCAACCGACTTAACTGTATTTATCACCGGAGAAAGCGGAACAGGGAAAGAGGTGTTTTCTAAAGTCATACACAGCTTTTCTACTCGAAAGCATGGATCTTTCATTGCGGTAAACTGCGGGGCTATACCTGAAGGAACAATTGACTCTGAATTATTTGGACACGAGAAAGGTTCTTTTACTGGAGCAAACGAATCTCGTAAAGGATATTTTGAAGTAGCAAGTGGCGGAACAATATTTTTGGACGAGGTAGCTGAGTTGCCTCTTCAAACGCAAGTTCGGTTGTTGCGTGTTTTAGAAACAGGTGAATTCATCAAAGTTGGATCTTCTAAAGTTTTAAAAACAGATGTTCGCATTGTTGCTGCAACGAATGTTAATATACCTGAGGCAATTGATAAAGGGAAGTTCCGTGAAGACTTGTACTACAGGTTAAACACAGTTCCAATTATTATCCCGGCATTGAGAGAACGAGGAAATGATATTGTCTTGTTGTTCCGAAAGTTTGCAGCAGACTTTGCAGATAAATATAAAATGCCACCCATTCGATTGGATGAAATGTCTCAACAGGTATTGATGAAATATCGATGGCCGGGTAATGTTCGTCAATTAAAAAATGTAACAGAACAGATTTCTATTATTGAAAACGAACGAAATGTTTCACCAGAGGTATTAGATCGATACTTACCTAGCCCACATGGGAGTATGGTTCCAGCACTGTCACGTCAAGAAAGTTCAGGTGATTACTCGGAGCGAGAAATATTATATAAGGTCCTTTTTGATATGAAGAAGGATATGGTCGACATGAAGAAACTCATGTTGGGATTCTTGCAGAATGGTGTTGCAGATCAACATTTTCAGGAGGATAATGCACAAATCATTAGTAAGTTATATAATGATATTCAGCAAACCCCTATTTATCAAAACAGCAGTCCAACAGCAGCTACAGTTCCCGCAAGTCCATATATTACTCCAGCAAACACTCCTGTAACAGAGCACATTGAAGTGGAGGAAGAGAGCCTATCACTGGAGAATCGAGAAAAAGAACTCATCATTAAAGCACTTGAGAAGTATCGAGGCAGAAGAAAAAACGCATCTAAAGAACTAGGAATCTCTGAACGTACGTTATATCGGAAAATTAAGGAATACGGAATTAATCTTTGATATGAAACGATTTTGGGTGCTTCTTTTTATTTCAGTACTAGCGTTACAATCGTGTAAATTGTCGCTTTCGGGAGGTAATTATGGAGAGGCAAAAACTATATCTATTGCATTTTTTCCTAATAACGCAGCCTTGGTTCAGCCGACATTAAGTCAGGCATTTACCGAAGACATGCGAAACTTTTTCCAAACACAAAGCCCACTTTCTTTAGTTCAAAAGGGTGGAGATTTGCATTTAGAAGGAGCAATAACCGATTATCGTGTTGGCCCTGTTGGTGTTAGTAGTCAAACCGCATCAACGAATAGGCTAACCATTACTGTTAATGTTAAATTTACCAATAGGTTAGACTCAACTAAAGATTTCGACAGTAGTTTTTCACGTTTTGTAGATTTCCCAAGTAGTCAGAATTTAGTGTCGGTTGAAACGGAATTAATTCGTCAAATTAATCAGCAATTAATACAAGACGTATTTAATAAAGCACTAATTAATTGGTAATGAATAGGGGCGATTTTCTGTCATATTTAAGTAATCCAACGAACGTATTGCCCGGCGCAAGTCGAGATTTGGAGAGCATATTGGAATTATACCCTTATTTTCAAGGCGCACATATTTTATATGCTTTAACATTAAATTCAACTAATGATATTCGATTTAATGAGGCATTGAGAAATGCGGCATTACACACGGGTAACAGGAAAGTATTATTTCAATTTTTACACGAACCTCTCCCCACAAAAACTGTAGAGAAGGAAGAGATTGTAGAGAATTCTTTCCCTTTAAGTTTAGAGGTAAATTCTGACTTAGATTTCTTTTCTGAACCTGAAGAAAAGGGGATATTGGAAGAAGACGTTTTTGTAAACAATCAAGTCGAGATAGCACTTCCAAATGAGCAGCCAGAAATTGCACTTCAGGAGGAGCCAATTATAGAGCCTGAAATTCCGAAAACGGAAGATCAATCAACCCCCAAAATTGGGAAACACAGTTTTTCAGATTGGTTAAAAACAATTCAAACAAACAAAATTGTAACTGAACAAGAGTTGTCAACAAGTTTGCGTGAAAAGGAGGGTGTTAGTGTTGTGGACAAAGAAGAGTTGATAGAAAAGTTTATTAAAACAGAGCCTAGAATAAGTAAGCCAGCAAAGGCAGAATTTTTCTCGCCGATACAAATGGCTAAGAAAAGTGTTGAGGATTCGGATGATATTGTTTCGGAGACATTAGCTAATATTTATGCTGCTCAAGGAAATCCAACTCGGGCAATTCGTATCTATCAAAAATTAAGTTTGTTAAATCCGGATAAAAGCGGTTACTTTGCCGCCCTTATCCAAAAACTGGAAAACCCTGATTTGTTATGACCGGTATAATTTCCGCATTGATAATCCTAGCATCAATCCTTTTGATTCTTGTTGTACTTGTACAAAACTCTAAAGGAGGAGGCCTTTCATCTACGTTTGCAGCAAGCAATCAAGTGATGGGAGTTCGTAAAACAACAGACTTTTTAGAGAAATCTACTTGGTCTCTTGTAGCAACATTAGTTGTTTTGTGTTTGCTTTCTACAGTAATGAATCGTTCATCAGAACCCAAAGCACAACAATCGGTTAGTCAGGAGAAAGCGGAATCAGCAACACCAACAGCACCTGCAAAAGCTCCTGCTGCGGCACCAGCTCCTTCTGCACCTGCACCAGCGGCAACTCCGGCTCCTGTCAAATAAAATATTCTTAATTGAACGAACGTGTCAGTCTGTCACCAGATTGACACGTTTTTTTTTTGCATTTAACCGAACAACTGACAAGACTTCCACAACCGTTGACTGGCATATCATTCGCTAAGCGGCGCCCGTAAACTGTAAAAAAATAAAATAATGTCTGATATTTCTATTCGTCCGCTTCAGGACAGAGTACTTGTTGAAGCCGCAGCTGCGGAAGAAAAAACAGCCGGAGGAATTATTATTCCCGATACAGCTAAGGAGAAACCACAAAAAGGAGTTGTGGTAGCTGTTGGCAATGGAAAAAAAGACGAGCCAATGACTGTAAAGGTTGGTGATGAAGTTTTATACGGCAAGTATGCTGGTACTGAAATTTCTGTTAATGGTAAGGACTTGTTGATTATGCGCGAGTCCGACATTTTTGCAATTCTCTGATAGAACTCACTTCGAAATACTAAAACAATGGCAAAGGACATCACCTTTAATTTGGACGCACGTGATCAATTGAAACGCGGCGTTGATGCATTAGCTAATGCTGTAAAAGTAACATTAGGCCCTAAAGGGCGAAATGTAATTATTGATAAAAAATTTGGAGCTCCAGCAATTACAAAGGATGGAGTTTCAGTTGCAAAAGAAATCGAGTTGAGCAATCCAATTGAAAACATGGGAGCTCAAATGTTGAAAGAAGTAGCATCAAAAACAGCTGATATTGCTGGAGATGGAACAACAACAGCAACGGTATTGGCACAAGCGATTATTACAGCTGGATTAAAACACGTTGCAGCAGGAGCGAATCCCATGGATTTGAAGCGCGGTGTTGATAAAGCAGTTTTATTGGTTGTTGAGAATTTGAAAAGCCAAAGCAAATCGGTTGGAGATGATAACCAAAAGATTGAGCAAGTAGCTACCATTTCGGCAAACAATGACCATACTATTGGAAAGTTGATTGCTGAGGCGATGGGAAGAGTGAAGAAAGAAGGAGTTATCACAGTAGAAGAAGCAAAAGGAACCGAAACAACAGTTGATGTTGTAGAAGGTATGCAATTCGACCGCGGATATATTTCTCCATATTTCGTTACTGATACAGAGAAAATGGAAGCCGTATTGGAGAATCCATACATCTTGATTTACGACAAGAAAATCTCAACCATGAAAGACTTGCTTCCAATATTGGAAAAAAGTGTACAAAGTGGTCGTCCATTGTTGATTATCGCAGAAGATGTTGATAGCGAAGCTTTGGCAACCTTGGTTGTAAATAAAATCAGAGGATCACTTCGAATCGCAGCAGTTAAGGCTCCTGGATTTGGAGATCGCCGTAAAGCGATGTTAGAAGATATTGCAATTCTAACTGGTGGACAATTGATTTCTGAAGAGCGTGGTTACAAATTAGAAAATGCGGATTTGACATATTTAGGTCGCGCAGAGAAAGTAACCATTGACAAAGAGAATACAATTATTGTGAATGGAGCAGGAGCTAAGGAAGACATCGTTTCACGTGTTAACCAAATTAAAGCTCAGATTGAAAACACTACATCAGACTACGATCGCGAAAAACTTCAAGAGCGTTTAGCGAAACTTGCAGGAGGTGTAGCTGTACTTTACGTAGGTGCTGCAACCGAAGTGGAGATGAAAGAGAAAAAAGATCGAGTTGACGATGCACTTCATGCAACACGCGCAGCAGTTGAAGAAGGAATTGTACCGGGAGGCGGAATTGCTTATATCCGTGCAATTGAATCTTTAACTGGTGCAAAAGGAATCAACGATGATGAAACCTTTGGTATTAATATCGTGAAACGTGCATTAGAAGAACCTCTTCGCCAAATCGTTGCAAATGCAGGTGGAGAAGGATCTATCGTAATCCAAAAAGTAAAAGAAGGAAAAGAAGATTTTGGATTTAATGCTCGTACTGAAGTTTATGAGAATTTGTTTGCTGCAGGAGTAATTGATCCAACGAAAGTAACTCGTGTAGCACTTGAAAATGCTGCATCCATTGCCGGAATGTTGTTGACTACAGAATGTGTTCTTTCTGAAATTAAAGAAGAAGCACCAGCTGGAGGAGGAATGAATCCAGGCATGGGAGGCATGGGAGGAATGATGTAATTATTCAACCCCATTAAACCTTATAAACACCCTGTACTCCATGGAGCTACAGGGTGTTTTGTTTACAAGCTTATCGACTTTCTTACAAGTAGGCAGAAAATGAATCCAAATGTGCTTATTTTTCGTAGGTTAGCCAGACTCGTGAGATTTATACCCGCAATTTTTCTTTTTATCTTCTTAATTAAAGGAAGTGGTTTAGGAGCCCAGACCTATCAGTTCGGTGGCAATGCTTCCTATTTTGCATCTCAACTGTTGTCTAAAACGATGAAATATGACGGCGGTGATTCAACATATGTTTTTTCTGGAGGATTTAGCGGCGGGTTAACTGGAGCTTTTTATTTTGACCATGGAGGATATTATTCCCGAAAAATCTATGGTATTCGGTTAGAGGTTAATTACTCTCGTTTGAATCAATCGTATCGTTTTTTCCCCGGCCAAGGTGTTATAGATCCAGAGGTTTTTTATAAATATCGCTTAAGGCTTTCTTATATTGATGTTCCTCTGATGTTTACTTTTTGTCCAACGCATCATCAAGGATTAACAGTAGAAGCTGGACCACAAATCAGCTTTTTGCAAAGTGCTAATGCGATCGCTCAAGAGTCTAGAAACACCGAACCTTTGGTGCCAACTATAAACAAGCAAAATTTTAAACCAACGACCTTTAGTTTTGTAGCTGGAGCTGGAATATTTTTCAGTTTTTCAGAGACATTCGCCATGTCAGGAACTTTCCGAGCAATGTATGGGTTGTCTTCTCTAATTAAGTCTGGCACCATTTCAACTAGTGCAACACCAGATCGAAGATTAACTCTTGGTATTACTGTTCAAGCATTGATGAAGATTAACAAGTACGACGCAAAAAAGAACCGAGGATATAAGTACTATTTAAAACGCGCCAGACATTGAAAGAAATGAAAGTTCTTTTAATTGGGGCAACAGGGCTTACGGGCTCTTATGTACTAGATTTATTATTGCAAAATGAGCGAGTTTCTCAAGTTATTGTTTGGGGAAGATCCGAAACCGGCAAAAAGAATCCTAAGCTCAAAGAGGTTTTAGTAGACTTTAAATCACCAATTGAATTAGCTTCATTTCCAGAAGTTGATGTAGTAATTTGTTGCTTAGGAACGACTATTAAGAAAGCTGGTTCGCAAGAGGCATTTTGGAAAACCGATGTGGATATTCCTGAACGGCTTGCAATTGCTGCAAAACAGAAGAACGTATCTGCATTTATTTTACAATCGTCGGTTGGCGCAGCAGCAGGCTCCAGCAATTTTTATCTTCGATGTAAAGGAGAGTTGGAAGATAAAATTACCCAGTTGAATTTTATTTCGAGCGCAAGTTTTCGTCCATCTTTACTGTTAGGACCACGAAAAGAGCAACGAATATTGGAACAGATAAGTAAAGGGATTATGGTATCCTTTTCATTTTTCTTTTTCGGTCCATTAGCGCGCTATAAAGCAATTCCTGCAGAGCATGTTGCTAGAGCGATGGTGCAATTTGCCATTCACCCAATGGAAGGAAATTTAGTTTTTGAACACTCCGAAATTCAACGTTTATCTGACTTGTTGTAAACAGGATCTTTGGTTTTGTCGTATTTAACAAAGATGTTTAGGTACAGACTTCTTGCCCACCTGAAAAGCAGTGGAGCAAACAAGATTAGCGACAATGTGTTTAAAATAAAAAAGCGGGTTGTATGAAACCCAATCAACACATTTATTAGCAAAACCGCGACACTTAGAGCGACACCTAATGCGTAACTAACATACATCGCACCTTGAAAAAAACCAGGTTCGCGTTCAAAATGCAGTTTGCAGGTGGGACAATCAGGATACATTTTATCCCAATTTTCCATTTTATACGGATTGTTGTTTAAGAACATCTTGCTTTCGTGACATCTTGGGCATGTACATTTAATTATTGAGTACAACTTACTTTCACGAAACGCCATCCTGTTTTTTCGGCAAAGTTACAGATTAATCGTTCCTTATACAGACTATTCTACCGATAAACAGAAATGGATGACCTACCTTTGCGGCAATGATTACAGTAGGAAATTTATCAGTAGTTTTTAACGGAAAGCCGTTATTTGAAGACATCTCTTTTATGATTCAGCAAAGAGATAAAGTTGGTTTAACGGGAAAGAACGGAGCGGGGAAATCGACACTTCTAAAAATAATTAGCAAGCAACAGGAGCCAACAAAAGGAACAGTTTCGGTTCCATCGGGATATCGAATTGGCTATTTGCCTCAGGAAATGAAACATGCTACAGGCAAAACCATTTTCGAAGAAGCGCGGACTGCATTTGATGAGGTGTTGTCGTTAGAAAAAGAACTAAACGATTTAAGTCATGCGTTGGAAACACGAACTGACTATGAATCGGATGAATATCATGAAATTATTGAGCGACTTAACGATGCTGGACAACGCCTTTCTTTATTAGGCGGAGGAAGTATCGATGGTGAAACAGAGAAGATTCTTTTAGGACTAGGGTTTAAATCAAGCGATTTACACCGATCGATGGATGAATTTTCTGGAGGATGGAAAATGCGAGTAGAATTGGCTAAAATTCTACTTCAAATGCCTGATGCCGTATTGTTAGATGAGCCGACGAATCACTTGGACATTGAGTCGATTCAGTGGTTAGAGGATTTTCTATCGAGTTATCCTGGAGCGGTTGTATTGGTATCTCATGACAGGGCATTTTTAGATGCAGTAACTGCTCGTACGATTGAAATCACATTAGGGAAAATAGAGGATTACAAGGCCTCTTATTCTCGTTATGTGGTTCTCCGCCAGGAAAGACGTGATCAACAAATGGCTGCATATCTGAATCAGCGTAAGATGATTGAAGATACGGAGAAGTTTATCGATCGATTTAGGGCTAAGGCATCCAAGGCGGTTCAGGTTCAATCGCGCATCAAGCAATTAGATAAAGTTGAACGGATTGAAGTAGAAGATGAGGATAATGCTGCTATTCACTTTCGGTTTCCGGATGCTCCGCGTTCAGGAAAAGTTGTGCTAGAAGCCCATCATGTGCATAAAGCATTTGGAGAAAAGGTAATTCTAAAGGATTTAGATTTTTTAGTTGAACGAGGAGAGAAGATTGCTTTTGTAGGTCGAAACGGTGAAGGAAAAACCACCTTGTCGAAAATCATTACCGGGCATTTAGAACATACTGGAAAAGTTGAGATTGGGCATAATGTGAAGATTGGATACTTCGCTCAAAATCAAGCAGAATTGTTAGATCCGAACGCAACTGTTTTAGAAACGCTTGAACAAATTGCCCGAAACATCACCACACAGCAATTGAGGAGCATTTTAGGTTCTTTCCTGTTTAGTGGAGATACCGTAGAAAAGAAGGTTCGAGTTTTATCGGGAGGAGAAAAGGGACGTCTAGCTTTAGCTCGATTATTACTAGAACCAGTTAATTTGTTAGTTCTGGATGAGCCTACGAATCACTTAGATATGCGTTCAAAAGACATCCTGAAAGGAGCTTTGCGTCAGTATAATGGAACGATGATTTTGGTGTCGCACGACCGGGAGTTTTTAGATGGATTGTGTAATAAAGTATATGAGTTTAATGAAGGAAAAATCCGAGAATTTCCGGGTGGAATTTTTGAATTCCTTCAAAGCAGAAAGCTTGAAAACCTCAAACAGTTAGAAGTAAAGAAAGACATTACTAAAGCGAAAGCAGAGGTTAAACAAGAGCAAAAAGCAGAAGCTGCAGCAAATAAGCAAGTTCAACAACGAGGAAGCGACAAAGAAATCAAACAGCTCCAAACACAAATTCGAAACTGTGAAAATCGGGTAGGTGAATTAGAGGCGGAATTAAAAACTGCTGAAGAAAAATTAGCCGATCCAGAACTTTATGCAAACCAACAGGAGTCTGCAACATTTTTGAATAAATACGAGTTGTTGAAAAAGGAATTGGACGAGCAAATGGTAAAGTGGGAGGAGTTATTAGCTCGTATGGAAAAAATTGGCGGATGATTAACGAATCGCGAACGGTAATTTTATTTGATGGCGTATGTCATTTATGTAATAATTGGGTTCGCTTTATCATTCGACGAGACAAGAAGCAACAGTTCTATTTTGCTCCACTACAAAGCGAGTATGCTCAAGGAATTTTAGCTGAAAGAGAGAATCTTCAAACGCTACCAGATAGCGTAATACTAATTCATTTAGGTGTTGTTTATACCGAAAGTGATGCTGCATTAAAAATTCTTAAACTACTTGGTGGCTTTTGGACAATACCTGCGCTAGCCATTTTTGTCCCGAAGTTTTTTAGGCAGTGGGTATATCGGTTAATTTCCCGAAATCGCTATAGATGGTTTGGGAAATATGATTCTTGTCAAATGCCTCAACCTGAATGGAAATCTAGATTTCTAAATTAATAGTTGATATCTTTTTCCGGGTAGAGATTTAACAAGTCCTTTAAACTCAAGCCCTAAAAGGAGTGCAGAGGTTTTGCTTACTGTAAATCCCGATAGAAACATTAATGAATCGAGGTCGTTTTTTCGCGTTCTTAAAAGTTGAATAAGAGAATCTTCGTCAGGTGATAATTCCGGAAATAATTGAGTTTGAACAACGGTTGGTTGAGGTAGATTTTCATTCCAGTTTAAATACCACGATAAATCAGCAGGATGAGCTAAAACAGCGGCTTTGTTGCGCTTTACAAGGTTATTACATCCAACCGAAAAAGGTTGTCCCCAAGAACCCGGTACCACGAAAACATCACGATTGTAAGAATTAGCGATATCGGCAGTGATTAAAGCGCCTCCCGATTCGGATGCTTCAATTACGATAACAGCATCTGCCAAGCCAGCAACGATGCGATTTCGTTTGGGAAAATTCTCCCGGTCGGGACGAGTCTGTGATGGGAAATCGGTAACAATCCCTCCTCTTTCTTCCATTTTTTTAGCAAGTGATTTATTGGCAGAAGGATACAATCGATCAAGACCATGGGCAACTACTCCAATGTTTTGCATTCCTAAGTTTTGGGCGGCACGATGGGCTATTGAATCAATCCCATACGCCAGGCCACTAATTAATGAGCAATCGTGTTTGTGCAATTCCGTCAAAACCTCTTCACAACATCGTTCTCCATAGGGCGTCGATTTTCTTGTGCCAACAACAGCAATCATCCGAGAAGCATTCAAGTTGATGTTTCCTCTGGAATAAAGAATGGCGGGAGCATCCTCACAATTTTTTAATCGCTGCGGATAGTTATTATGAGAAACGATAACAGCTTGAATATCCTGTCGTTCAATAAATCGAAGTTCTTCTTCCGCTCTTAGAAAGCAAGCACCGATTGCAGTGCGACTCAAGTCTAATTTTCGCATTCCTGGGAAACGCAAGTTTTCGCAAGTCTCGAAAAAGCTACTAGCTGACCCGAGTTGATTGATTATTTTCCGAGCTGTGATAGAGCCGATTCCAGGCATTAGTGTTAAAGCAATTGTTGCCAGGATATCATCTTCTACATGCATGGGTTGAGGATTTTTATACATTGCAAAATACTAATCATCAAGTTGGCTATCGAGCATGTTGAAAAATCAAAATTTCAGGCACTATTTGTCTATAATGTTTCTTTTTTGTTCGAGCATTTTACTCTCGCAAATTGAGCAGGCACGACTTTCAGGGAAAGTTCAAGATTCTGTAACAGGAGAACCTGTAATTGCAGCATATGTGGTTGTAAAAGGCGACCAAGGTAAAGGTGTAGTTGCTGATGCAGAAGGAAATTACAGCATTCAACTTCCGGCAGGAAAAATCACACTCTTATTCAAACAGGTTGGCTATACTGCTGAAGAGATTACCCTTGAATTGAATCCGAATGAGAAGAAAGTGCTGAATGTTCAATTGAAGCAATCCACCCGTGAGTTGAAGACGTTTGTTACAACTGCCGGCAAGTATGAGCAGAATATTGAAGAGCTAACGGTGAGTATGGAAGTTTTGCGACCGAACATCATCGAGAATAAGAACACGACAAGTATTGATGATGCCCTTCAACAAGTTCCAGGTGTTACAATTGTTGATGGAGAGCCTCAGATAAGAAGTGGAAGCGGATATAGTTTTGGTGCTGGAAGTCGTGTGATGATTTTGATGGATGATCTACCCATTTTATCAGGCGATGCGGGTCGCCCAAGCTGGGGATTTTTACCCGTTGAAAACGTTGAGCAAGTTGAAGTAATTAAGGGTGCTTCTTCGGTATTATATGGATCTGCTGCTTTAAGTGGAGTAATCAATATTCGAACAGCCTATCCTCGGGATGAGCCACAAACGAAGATTAATTTTTTCTCGGGAGTGTATAATAACCCAAGAAATTCTCAGGCGATTTATTGGGGTAAAAACAATCCGATATACTCAGGTCTTAATTTTTTCCATTCCCGAAAAATCGGAAATCTGGATTTAGTTATAGGAGGAAATCTCTTTAATGACAATGGTTTCAAAGCGGCGACGCCCGTTGATGTAACAGACACCACATTTAATCCTTATGCCGACCAACGAGGGGAATTTGAAAACAGAGCTCGTTTAAATTTAAGTCTGCGTTATCGTTTTAAGAAAGTTGAGGGCTTATCGGTTGGATTAAATGCTAATGGAATGATATCCCGTTCAACAGGAACACTTTTATGGATGAATGCTGACTCAGGAATGTATCGTTCTTACCCTGGTTCTGTAACACTTACCTTACAAGACGCTTGGTATATTGATCCATTTGTTCGATACAATGGAAAGAAAGGATGGAGCCATGTTATTCGGAATAGGTGGTTTCACTTGAATAACAACAACGATAACAATCAGAGTAATTTAAGCGATGTGTTGTATTCGGAATATCAGATTCAACGTCAGTTTAAAGACGGTTTTTTAAGCGGACTGAGTTTGACCTCTGGAATACTACATTCCTATACTATTGGATCATCTGATTTGTATAAGGGTGGATTATCCGACACAATTACAGAGAAAGCTCAATCGGGCAACAGAAATATTGCAGCGTATTTACAATTGAACAGAACCTTTTTTACTCGTTTGACATTAAGTGCGGGCTTCCGATATGAGCATTTTTCTATAAATAACCCGACTGTATCAGCATCCGATTCTACCAAAACAACTAAAGAAGGAAAACCGGTTTTTAGAGCAGGAGCGAACTTGCGGATACACAAAGCCACATTTGTTCGGGCTTCATTTGGACAAGGATATCGTTTTCCAACAATTGCAGAGAAATTTATCCGCACTCAAGTTGGACCAATTCGTATCTATCCGAACGACAGTTTAAAATCTGAAACATCTTGGAATGCTGAAATTGGTGTTAAGCAAGGATTTAGAATTAACAAGTTCCAAGGCTATTTTGATGCTGCTTATTTCATACAGAAGTTTTATAACAACATAGAATTCAATTTTGGCGCATTTGGACAACTTTCAGATCCTTTATTCGGATTAGGTTTCGCATCCTTGAACATTGGTAACACTCAGGTTACGGGAGTTGATTTTTCTCTTGCTGGACAAGGAAACATTCGCAAAACTGGTATAGCAATGTTGATCGGCTACACGCATACTAATCCAATTTCATTAGAGCCGAACAAGGCTTATCCGGTGATTGATATTTCTACGAAGAATGTTACTTATGCTCGTTCTTCCAGCGACTCAACAGGATATTTATTGAAATATCGTTTTCAGCATGTTTTCAAAGCCGACATGGAAATTACCCGAGGAAAATGGGTGTGTGGAGCGAGTGTTCGATATAACAGTTACATGCAAAACATCGATAAGATTTTTGAAGATCTGGATGAAATATTGGGCGCACTTCAACAACCTAAACCCGGCTTAAAGGCTTATCGTCAGGCACATAATAAAGGAACAACTGTCGTTGATATGCGATTAAGCTATCAGCTAAATAAAACAAGCAAGGTGGCATTCGTAGTCAACAATCTGTTCAATATGGAATATACCATTCGACCAATGAGTGTTGAGCAACCTCGAACAACAGCGATTCAGTTTAGTCTTGCTTTTTAAGAAAGGTATTTACCAACCAATGGCATTCTTCGGCCCATTCCAAAAGCTTTAGGTGAAATCCGTAAGATTGGAGGAGTTTGGAAACGCTTGTATTCATTGGTGTTGACCAACTTTAATACTCGGTCGACCAAGGCCTTCTCGAAACCAAGTTGGACCAACTCTTCCGGACCTTTTCGTTCTTCGATATACTTGAAAAGAACTTTATCAAGGATATCATAATCGGGTAGTGAGTCGCTATCTTTTTGTCCGGGTCTTAATTCAGCACTTGGGGCTTTTGTGAGGATGTTGATAGGAATAATTTCCTCCTCTCGATTGATGTATCGACAGAGTTCGTACACCTGAGTTTTGTACACATCACCAATCACGGCAATTCCTCCGCACATATCACCGTATAGAGTGCCATAACCAACCGCAGCTTCCGATTTATTGGACGTATTGAGCAAGATGTATCCAAACTTATTACTCATAGCCATTAAGAGAACTCCGCGGATTCGAGCTTGTAAATTTTCCTCTGTTAAATTCTCGGGAAGCC
>Ga0209097_10002520_pt1 | contig 14739 bp, 8 predicted proteins | sample AD_UKC052_MetaG_FD_184419 | JGI IMG/M metagenome (GOLD analysis project Ga0209097, IMG submission 184419) | Active sludge microbial communities of municipal wastewater-treating anaerobic digesters from USA - AD_UKC052_MetaG (SPAdes) (version 2) | ecosystem: Engineered > Bioreactor > Anaerobic >... | reverse complement strand
CCGTTCCTCGCCGGTGAGCGCGCGCGGGGGATAGGCGCCGACGGGCACGCCTTCGGACGTCAGCACTTCGAGAACGGCGGAAAGGTCTCCGTTTTCCGCTTCGCGGGACGGTCCGGTTTCGGGATTGTCGAGCAGCCCGAGGTGGGCGAGGGCGCCGGTGAGCGTCATCTCGTCGGGCAAAAGACCGTAGAGCTTGAAAACCAGCTCGTCGTTGAGCGCTTCGTTGAGGAGCAGGCGCGCTTCCAGCTCCGCTTTATACCGGAAAAAGGTTTTAAGAGCATCGGTAACGTTCAGAGGTTTTCCCTCTTCTCTCAGTTTTGACAGCGCCCACGTGAGCGGATCGTGGCGGAAGTCGCGCTCCATGATGTGGAAGGCGTACAGCGCTTTTTTGATCGCGATGCAGTCCTCCGCGATGCCGGAGAGGGTGATCGGGTCAACGGGGGTATATAGAAGAAAACGGTATATAGGAAGTTCGGGGAAGTTCTCATACCTTGAGGGATTTATACATTTGGTATCAGCGGTAAAAGGATCGGGGATTGGCACTTTCTTCAATTCACCAACTTCGAAACTAACGGAACCGCTAATTGTTTTACACATAGAAACAAAAGGTCGTGAAAGTATTATTCCCAAAAGACTTTCGTGCTCTTCTCGTACCTCAAAGAAACAATTACCGGTGTGATCAAATATATGGTTTTTAGGCATATACCTTATTGAAAGTCCTTTAGAGCTGACTACCGTATACGTTAACCCCTCTTTGAAGTAGTAATCCGGATTTCTTTCACCGTAACCAGGAAAATTCTTTAATTCAAATCCGCCATTTTCCCAATTTACTACCCACCAAAGATTCCCATACCACTTGTTATAAGGCCCTCCTTTTGCACAAGGTACCCATTTCCTCCGATCAATGGAATAATCGACAGAGATGTCTCGTTCGGCTACTTCCCACCAATAACGGAGAAAACGGTCGTTATCACCCGTAAACATTCCATGAGCGACTTTCGCGTATTTCTCCAAAGGCCCATATTGGGTAAACAACCCCCGGATCCGGTCGCTGATCCAGTACACAAAAGGATCGCCCGGAATCTTTTTGAACTCGGAGGGGTGGAGCGTATACGCGCGAGAAGGCGCGCGACCAGCGAGCGATTCACGGAGCGTTTCTATCTTTTTCTCATAGTCGATATCTTTAACATCGTGGAATGAACCCGGACGTTGCGTTTCGCCTTTTTCCAACACAAACGCGACGGTGTTCACGATTTCGCCGCTGATGCTTTTGAACGCCCGGGGGCCCAGATGCGCCAAGGAAGGAATCGACGCTTTTTCAAGGAGTAACTTCCTCAATTTTTCGTGAGAAGAGATAAACATAAAAGATTGCATCGTCACCATGCCGATTAACCCGTTTTCAGCGGTTAATTCCAGACACTTCTCTATGAAAGCCGAGTACATGTCCGATTTTGTGTCGGGATAATAGTCTTTCAGGAAGTTTTTCATCTCTTCCGAAAGGGTTCCGGAGTCCCGGTAAGGGGGATTCGTGACGACGATATCGTAGTGTTTCAGCAACAACCTGATCGCATTGAACTGCTTTGCGTATTCCTCGTTAAGAAGCGCGGATATCGCATCCTTTTGCGCCGGCAGTTTTTCTTCTATCGTTTCAACCATTTTTTGCACCAGTCGATCGATATACGCGTCGGAAGAGCGGTCGAAAAGCGCAGGCGTCTTTTCAGCCTTCTTCTTGGATCCCATCGGTTTCATCCTAAAGAGCGACCCGACCATATTCAGCTTTTTCAGGCTTTTAAGGGTATCCATCAGATTCCCGAGAGCGGAGTTGGAAAGGCTGCCAAACCCCATGGAGATCATGAGGTCCGTTTCCTCGAAATGGTCGGATGATAACGCATAGAGATTGGACCTCGTTAGCCGCGCGTTTTTTGACAGGCTTTTAGCTTTCAAGTAGAGGCTTAGCGCCGTCAACTGGATCGCCCTCTCGTCAATATCCAAACCGTGAAGGTTATTTTCGATGATTTTTTTCGGTATATCTTCGGTACAACCGGATTCAAGGTACATGTTGTAAAGAAGTTCCATCGCGTAGAGAAGAAAGTGACCACTCCCACACGCCGGGTCGACGACCGTGATCTCCTCCACCGGTTTTATTTCGCGGGTTTTCTTTTGAGCTCTCGTATCGTAGTATTCCAATCGTTTGATCAGCGGGCTTGCCGGGTGCATTTCCAGCCAATATCTTCCCAACGTGTTGTCGAGCAGGTATCGGACAATATAGTCTTCGGTATAGAATTGCGTGACGCTCACCAGTTCATACGAGGAGCCAACCCTTTTCCCTTTCGAGATTTCGTCATAGATTCTGTTTTTTTCCACTTCTTGATAGTATTGGTACACCCAACCGACGATGTCGTCTTTGAGCCACTCTTCGTCGTCGACGGCATTGATCAGGTCGATCACCGCCGCCGTGTCCTCCGGGCGGGGTAAGAAACCGTACCGGCTGTGGTTGTAAAGCTGCGGGAGCTCCTGCGCCAGCAGGCCAAAAGCGTTCGTCAGCACCGCGTTGATCCCTTGCCCCGGCCGGTCGCGGTCTTCGGGATGTTCGCTCAGGTAGAGGTAATGCGCCTCGCTTTTTCCGCCTGTCTCGGCGCGTTTGGCAATCGTTGCGCGGTCCAGCATCCCTCTCGCTTCCATCGCTTTCAATCCGATCAGCCGGTTGAGGGTGGTGAAGGCCGCTTCCTGGACGAACTTTTTCCACGCTTCCTTTCTGCCCAACTGCGTTTCGTCCGCCTGCAGGATCGGCAGGATTTGATCGCGAAGGTCCTGAAAACCCGCGGTCGCGACGCCCCGGTCCGCGCTTTCCGTCATTCCGCATTGTTTCAGCAGCAGGGGGTAGGAACGCTCAAGCCTTTCACGTATCTGTAATATCGCGCTTTTCAGCTCCACTCTCGTCAGTCCTCCAGTTCCAGCTCTATCTCCGCGGTTTCCGGCAGAGAGAGCGCGTCTATTTCGTTTTTCAGCTCCCGATAGGTCGTTTTGCGTTTGATCCTGACCCTTTTTGTTGGTGGTTTCTCCGTGACGTTGCCGTGATCGTCTTTCGTTTCGGGTTTTTCTTGAAGGAATCGGTCGCAGGATTCCTTTAAGGTTTCGAGCTCTTTCTCCAGGCTGCCGATCTCCAGTAACGCTTCGCGATAGCCGATGTGGCAGTTTTCGCATTTGATGGAATAGCGAAGTTCCAGTTCTCCGCAGGGAACGGGGAGTTTTCGGTACCACGGTTGGTCTGCCGCCCGCTTGCCCGCCGGGTTCTTCAGGTCCCTAATCGAATCGAGATAGGCTCCGATCCGTTCCAGACAGTCGTTCCGCTTTTGATGAACGATGTTGAAACAGGCTTTGTATCGGTTGCGCAACTTTTCAAAGGTGTTGTCGAGATCGGTTCCGAAACCGGCGATGCGGGGAAGGGTGTCCTTGTACTCTTTCACGAGCGCCGCTATCTCTTCGGCTTGCGTTTCGGCGAAGGCGATTTTCGCCAGCTCGCCTTCCATCTCAGCAATGAATTCCTTTTGTTTCTGTATCGGTTTGCGGTTTTTCTCCAGGAATCCGTCGGTTTTTTCCGCGCGCGCGCGCAGTTCTCCGATCACCTGTGCGCTTTCGAGAAGTTTAGCCAGGCAATCGTCGCCTTTGCCCGTAAGCTCGTTGATGAGGTTTCTGGTGAGGTTGAGATCCCAGTCGGGTTTCGCGCCCAGTTCTTCCATCTCTTTCTTCAAGCCCGTCAGCTTCTCGTCCAAGCGTTTTAACCCTTCCAACGCGCGCGTGATGAAGTCGCTTCTGGGAGACGGGACAGTCAGCTTTCCCTCTGCGAGAAGCGGGTTGATCAGTTCCATGAGCCGCGCTTTGTCGGAAGGATCGAGCGTGACGCCGCAGCGGAGTTTCGCGCTTCGGAAGTCGCTCGCGCTTTTGAGCGTCTTGAGAATCTCCGGTTTGCTGTAGGAATCCTGCGCGTTGATCGTTATCTTTCCCGCGCGCATCAGGCAGGCGGCGGCGTAGAGGACGGTCTCCTGCGCCCAGCCGTAGGGCGCTGCCGCAAATTTGTCGAGAAGGTCCGAGCCGGATCGGGTTTCGCTCAGGAAGGCGATCACCGGCGAAATGACCTTATGCGTTTCGATCAACTCTCCGTTTTCGTTGAACACGCTATGATCCGTGTCCGCCGCGAGGGTTTTGAGGGTATTTTGAGGCTTCGTCAGCGCATTTTCGATCTCCCGCGTCGTGATGGAAGCGGCGGTTATTTCGCTGTAAAGGCTCGGAATCACTTTATCTTTCAGAAGCTCTTTCAGCTTGTTCAGAAGATGTTCGCCGGTCAATGTCTCGCCGGCGTATATCAAGGTTCCCGAGTCCAGGCTCTGGCGTAGGTCGTCACGCAGCGTCTTGCGTTTTTCTTCCAGGATCTTCGCGTATTTGGTCAGGACGTCCTGGATTTCACCGCCCGTTTTTTTCGTCCGGAAGGCGTTGAGCGAAGCCTCCAGTTTCTTGATCTCGCCGGCCAGCGTCTCGATCGCGCTGTTATCTTCCGGAATCGCGTAGACGGTGTCCGATTGGTTCATCGATTCAAATTCCAAATCCTCGCGTTTCGTTCCGGCAAAGGGGCTGATTTTCACCTTCAATCCCTTTTTCCTGCCTCCGAATGCCTTGTCGGCAAATACCCATTCCACGGGGATCGACGGGCCGTTCTTGTATGGCAGTTCTTTATAGCTGAAGAGGTCGGACAGCCGCGTCCTGATTTCCTCATTTCTGTCCGGGACGTCCGCGGCCGCGTTTTCCACTTCTTCGATGAACTCCCTTTCCAAATCGGTGACCAGGGTGATCCCGCCGTTATACCGTGAGAGGCGTTTGCCTTTCTCTAAAAACGAAATCGCTTCGTTCACCTCTTTTTGCACTTCGTATTGTTTGTCATTCACGCTTTTACAAAGCATTCGCGCGATCACCGTTTCGGTCGCGGCGACTTTGGGAAGGTTCTTCAATATCTGAAGGGTTTTCAGGATATCCGACGCTTTCACCTGCCCCGCCTTGTATTCTTTATCCGCTTTTTGCACGTCGTTGACGACTCCGGAACCGAAAAAGCGTGTGCCCAGCGCGTCGAACAGGTCGGCAGCGTTGACCACCCTTCCGAATGACTCGTCTTTGAGGGCTTTCAGGATATGGTCAACCAGGAAGATGAACTTCCGCTCGGTCGCCTGGTTGTAGGTCGCGCCCGCCGAACCCTGAACCAAATCGGGGAGCATGTGGAACTGGTAGGGGTGAAACGGGTAGTAGGCCATAAACTCTTCTTTGGTTTCGGTCTTTTTATAGCTGCCCTCCGTGTTGGTGAGCGCGCTGATATTGCCCTGATTGTCCGCCATCATCCGGCTGAAAAGCTCGCCGTTTTCGGGTTTCTTCTTCAAGAGCCTCTCACGCGCTACTTCATCCACATTTTCGGAGGTGAGATCCAACCGCCCTTCAAACCGGTCGGTGAGTTTTCCCAGTTTGCGTTTGTCGTACGCGTTGTTCACGATGAGCTGGTCCAGTTTTTCCTGCGACGTCACGATGAGCCGTACCGCGCCGTTACCCTTTGAAGACAACATTTCCGCGACTCCCTGCAGCTCAAGGATCCGGTCGTCGTTGTTCCGTAGGGAAACCACGTATTGCCCGATTTCGTCGATGATGAACACCAACCGTTTTCCCGACTTTTTCGCGTAATCGACGCACTGTTCGGCAAAATCCGCGGGGGAGAGCTTGTCAAATTTTTCGACCGCCGATTTGAGAAAGTCGCTCGCTTCATCTTTTGAATAATCCAGTTTTTCTGCCATCGCCCGCAGGACCAGTCGGCGAAACTCGCCGGCATTCGTCGCGACCTGCCGGTAATTCTCACCCGACTCCTCGATATAGCGTTTCACAGCATTCAAGTGACCGAAGGCATCGAGCTCGCGTTCCATGATCGCGACGCTCGCAACGCTGGAATACCCAAGCCTTTGCAGGAATTTTTTGAACATCACCTGCTGCGGCGTTTCCGCGTTCATCGCGCCTTCGGCGATGATTTCAAACATGACGACGACCGCGGGGATACTGCTGAGAGATTTGATCCTGCCTTTCAGAAACTCCGGATTCGCGCAGTTTCCAAGCCGCTCGTTGAAATATTCCCGCGCTGTGACCCCCAGAGGAAGCGGTTCGTTCATCAGCAGGTAGCCCAGCATTTTCGCAAAATAGGACTTTCCGGAGCCAAAAAAGCCGGATATCCAAAATCCGATCTTGTCCGTCGAAGCCACTTTGTAGCTATCGAGAAAGGTCTCAAGGTGCCGCTCGATCTGGTGGGTGACGATGTATTGGGAAATCTCTTTCTGAGCGGTTTCGAGGTTCAGTTCGTCGGCTTTGATGACTAACGGGATCTCGTCCTCGATATTTAATTTGAGAAGTTCTTTGATTTTCATACCCTACCCCCTATTCCCCAAATTATAGGATAACCGCCCGGTATACCGAAGCGGTGTGCCTTCCGTCTAAAAATTTGAGAATCCGGTCCTCTCTCTTGCCGGGATAGATCATAAGCGCGGGATTGGCCAATTTCCCGGTGACGGCCTCGATCAGCGGATTGAGGCTGAAAAACCCGTTCAGGATACCCAACCGGCAGACCACCGTCAGCGGAAACGATTTTGAAGTTTCTTCGAGCGCGCGCGTCAACCGCGATAGAAAGCGGTTCGAAAAGTCTTTGACGCAGGACTTGCCAAAAAAATCATAGTCCTCCGCGAGATTCTCCAAACCGTAGTTTTCTGCCGTTTCGGAAAGGGCTTTGGCGCAGTCCAGCATCCCCGTATCCTCTCCAAGCCTCAGTTTCAGGTCTCGGAGCGCGACGATTTCCTCTTTGGGCGATACGGTCAGGATGATGACCTTGGAGCCTTCCGTCTCATTGGCTAACAGATCGGGCCGTTCCAAAATCTCTGAGATCAGATTCAATTTATCCGAAAGCGTCAGATCATTCCTCGAAAGCATCGGGCAACACCTCGAATGCGATTTTTGGCTCCAGCCTTACGACATTCCCCGCGCTTGCGAACGCGATCACTCCGACGCTTCTGAGGTCCGAGAGAATAGAGAGCAAAGCGTTGTCGTCCAAGAGCAGGTATTTGAAATCCGGCGCGCGAAGAATCTGGACCGGCGAGAGCCCAGAGTCAAAGAGAAAGAACAAAACCGCCGCCACGGCGTTTTGTTTGGGACGGAAAAAGTTCAGATTCGAAACACTCCCAATGCTAGAAAGAAACCCTACTTTCTTCGCCAGGGTGAAGTAGTTTTCAACGCAACGCCGAGCTGTCGTTTGCGATAAACCGCCCTTTGTGATGGCGATGTCGATGAGGGCATCTGTCGAAATGTCGGGTTCGTGCGCGTGGTAGGCGGTGTAGATCGGGCCTAAGGTGAGTTCCCGGGCGAGGGCGTCCCGCTCGCAAGTCTTCCAGAAAAGGACCTCTCGCTTTAGCTGCGAGCCGATCTTCTCCGAAACCATGATTTCCGAAAAGACCGAGAGCGCTTTCGCGGAGAAACCGGACACGAAATCTGAAACGAGCCAGTTCGCCACAAGGCTGCGATACTCCCTGGAACTGTTCGAAAACGGATCGTCTTCCACGAGATGGCTCTTTATTTCCCTGGCGGTCTTGCCTTTTCGCGCCTCGTTCATGAGGTAGATCACGGCGTCGAGATGGTCAAAAGCGCGGTTCAAATGGGTTTTTAGATAAGGCGGCATCCCCTGAGCACCCCCAAACGGTTTAACTGAAAAAGCGCGGCGCTAATAAAATTTTCTTCACATTTTGGGCCTTTCTTTCGCAAATCCCATCATAAGATTAAACCTTCGCAACCGATTGTCGCGCTCATCGAAAATATTGATACAGTCAGCGTAACAACCGATTCTATTGTACCACGAACCCGATGGCTTCGATAAGTCCAGAAATACCCGCGCTCGGTTTCTCAATCCCTTCCTTGAACCCATCGTTAGAGAAAGAGAAACCCTTGCCTTTTTTTGGAGCGCCCGACTTTAGTCGGGCATATTCTTTCATGCGGTTCGGCGTAAGGAGAAAAACTAACGAGGATGATCGCAAGCGTTATCGACCAACATTCTTCGAAACCCCATCGTTGGCGAAAGATAGAACCATGCCCGACTAAAGTCGGGCGCTCCATTACCGGCGCGATAACCCACGCGTTCATCGCGACGTAAGCGCCCCTTGTCTTTGCGACGGCGCGATACCCGTAAACCAAACGCGGGGCAAGAAGGCGGTTTACGGCTTCGCGCGCGCTGAGGGTCGCGGCGCGGCCGCCCGCCTTCTTGCCCAAAGTCTAACCCTCGGGGGGTTCCCCCCCGGACCCCCCGTAGGGGGTAAAGGGGTAAGGGACCAGGGGGTAAGTTAAAAACTTGTCCTGGAAAGACGGAAACCCAGGTAGAAGTAGCAGTCCGTCGGCGTGAAGAAGTCCCGAAACGCCACGCGGCAGGTCTGCGCATCGTTGCGCCAACTGCCGCCCCGCTTGACACGGTGGGAGCCGCTGCTGGGTCCCGTCGGGTTCGTCTGTGTCCTCGAAGCGTAACCCCCGTACCAGTCATGGCACCATTCCCACACGTTCCCGCTCATGTCATACAACCCCAGTTCATTCGCTTTCTTTTCCCCTACCGGGTGGGTTTGTCGGTCGGAGTTGTCCTTATACCATCCCACTTCGTTCAGGTCATCGCTTCCTGCATACTTGTGCCCGTTCGTTTTCTGCCCCCCTCGCGCCGCGTATTCCCATTCCGCTTCCGTCGGTAATCGGTATCCTTCTACTTTCATGATATCTGTCGTTCGGTTCCCGTTTCTGTCCAACAGATTCCCGTTACTGTCATACGCTTTCGCTATCCCTTCTTTTTCGCTCAGCCAGTTGCAGTACCCGATCGCGTCATTCCAACTCACGATGATCACCGGCCGTGTCTTTCGGCCCCATCCCAAGTCGTCCGGTACCCTCCGGCTCGTCGCAGCGCAGAAGGTGTCGTACTCGTGAAAGGTCACTGCGTATTTCCCGATCCAATAGTCGTAGGTCAGCTTCACCCTGTGTACCGGACGGCACTCTTCCCGCAAATCGCCGACCTCATCGCCCATCCGGAAGGTTCCCCCGTTGACCTTCACCAGTACGGAGGTGAGCGACAGAACCGTTTGTAGCCGCTCTTTCGTTTCGATCAACCGCCGCTGGAACTCTTCTTTATCGACTTCCCCACGTTCCTCCACGATTTGCCCGAGTATCCATTGCGTGTCGTTGAAGGTGAGCTTCCGTTCCCCTTCCCCGTTCCACGGTATCCAATACGTTTCTTGCTTTTCCACGGTGGTCTCCCCTATTTTGAAAGTTTTAGTCCGTTCTTAACCCTTCCCTGATTGTATCCGATGCAGGAGGGATTTTGAGCGCTGGCGAAAGAGAAACTTATGCCGTTTTTTTGGAGCGCCAGCTCTTTAGGCTGGCTTCTCTATCTTTTCTTTCGGTTTTTTCGCGACGTAACGATCGCATTCGACCATGTTGATCGCGGTTTCCTACCGGGAGAGCCTTCGCTCGGTAACGCGGGTGAAAGTCAAATGCGCCAGCTTAAAAGCTGGCGCTCCCTTTCGGATAGACCATCGCGGCGTAAGCGACCCTTTTCCTTGCGACGGCGCGATACCGGTCGTGACCACCCCGGCCTTCGGCCACCCCTCCGGGGGAGGGGAATTAAGCCACGCCGGCCTGATGTGATGCCCCCCCTCTGGTGATGGGGAATTATGTTATTACAACGTCAATTACTTATCTGGATAAAGCCAGAGTGTATCCTGCGACAACGGTGATTTCGGGATTATGAGCGACTAATGTATTCTTTTCTATGTTCTATTCCCCTCCTCCGGAGGGGTGCCCGCCAGGGCGGGGTGGTTCTTTAAAAACGCGATAACCCCTTCCATATGATTCAATACTGCCGCAACGTCAATATGTATCACGAGTAGTCCCAGGGATACAAGAAAATCATCCCGTTGTCTATCGTATTCTCCCTTGCCATCATGTGACGAGCCGTCAATTTCAATAACGGTATGTTTTTCTGCGCAATAAAAATCCACGATGGTGTCGCCAATAATCTTTTGTCTGTCAAAATCCAGTCCATTGAGTTTACCGGATTTAATTTGGTTCCAAAAAAGCGCTTCATGCAACATTCCCGCTTTTCTTAGTTCTTTCGCGCGGGAGAGAAGCGCGGGGTTGTAGGGCAGGGATTTATAGCCTTTCGTTTTTCTCAAGGGACACCACCCCGTCAGCCTTCGGCTGCCACCCCTCCGGGGGAGGGGAATTAAACCACCACGACCTGGCGAATGTTTATTCGCCCCTACAAGAGCGTACAGGATGTCCGTTTGTTTTTACTTATCTTAGTCCTTCAATTTCCTCAGAGGACAAGCCGGTAATTTCCGCTACCTCCGATAGAGCCATTCCTTTTTGAAGCAGCTTTTTGGCGGTGTTGAGCTTTTCTTGCAGCATCCCTTTCTCGAGACCTTCTACGATCCCTTCCGCGCGACCTTCTTCTTTCCCCAGGACACGGCCTTCTTCTCGTCCTTCTTCTCGGCCTTCTGCGCGTCCTTCTCTTAATCCTTTTTCCAATGCGGCCTTGCGAAAGGAGAGTTCGTCCCGTAGCGCTTTTTCGCGCTCCTCCGCGATAGCCCGTTCTTCTCGGCTTCGACTCAGTTCTTCCAGCAAGTTGATCGCTTTTCCCATCTCTTCCTTCTCCTTTCCCAACCTCATCAGCCGTTGGCTTTCCGGGTCGCTTAAGAATAACAGCCATCCTTTGAGGTCTTCGTTTATCTCTTGTTGGCTCTCTTCGATTTTTCGTGTCTCCAGGAAATGGATCTCTAAGAAATCTCCCAGCTTTTCTCCCGATTCTTTATCCCGTATTTGGTAGACCGAGTGTATTTTCCTGTGTGGAAACTGGTTATACCCTAAGACATTCACCACGACCGTATTGTTGAGCGCTCCGTAGTCTTCTCCCTGGTTTAGTTGGTCAGAATACAGCTTTGCCCAATAGTACATCGTCCTTTGTAGCATGTTATCGTAGGGGAGTATTTGTACTTCTATGTTGACGAGGTCGCCGTTGTCAAGCTTCGCTTTGATGTCCAGTATCGAAAACTTGTCTCTTTTGAATCGTTTTTCGTTCGCGTTGTTGAGTATCTGAAGATCGACGATTTTTCTGCCCTGGCTTTCGATCTCCAGGGAGTTTAGAAAACTTATCAGGATCTCTTTGTGCTTTTCATCCCCGAATATCTTCTTGAATATGTAATCGATCAAGGGATTCAAATATTTGGGTTTCATCATAGCCCCCTCCCCGTTTTCATATCATGAAATCATACCACTTTTATCGACGAAGGAAAGAGGAAATGTGTTCGAAATGATCGCCGTCGGCCTACGCGACCGCAAAACCGTGTCGCCGATATTCCTGTTTTCTGTTGTGGGGATCGCGCGGTCGCAAAATAATACTCCGCGGGTTTCGGATTATTCACGAAACCAACCCGCGATAACCCACGCGTTCATCGCGACGTAAGCGCCCCTTGTCTTTGCGACGGCGCGATACCCGTAAACCAAACGCGGGGCAAGAAGGCGGTTTACGGCTTCGCGCGCGCTGAGGACCGCGGCGCGGCCGTCCGCCTTCTTGCCCAAAGTCTAACCCTCGGGGGGTTCCCCCCCGGACCCCCCGTAGGGGGTAAAGGGGTAAGGGACCAGGGGGTAAGTTAAAAACTTGTCCTGGAAAGACGGAACCCCAGGCCGTCGCTGCTGTCCGTCGGCGTGAGGCTGTACCGATCCGCCACGCGGAAGTCCTGCGCGACGTTGCCCCAACAGCCGCCCCGCCGGACACGGTCGGAGCCGCTGCTTGGTCCCGTCGGGTTCGTCTGTGTCGTTGAAGCGTAATCCCCGTACCAGTCGTGACACGATTCCCACACGTTCCCGCTCATGTCATACAACCCCAGTTCGTTCCCTTTCTTTTCTCCTACCGGGTGCGTTTGTAGGTCGGAATTGTCGTCATACCATCCCACTTCGTTCAGGTCATCGCTTCCTGCATACTTGTGCCCTTTTGTGTTCTGTCCCCCTCGCGCCGCGTATTCCCATTCCGCTTCCGTCGGTAATCGGTATCCTTCTACTTTCATGATATCTGTCGTGATGTTCCCGTTTCTGTCCAGCAGATTCCCGTTACTGTCATACGCTTTCGCTATCCCTTCTTTTTCGCTCAGCCAGTTGCAGTACCCGATCGCGTCATTCCAACTCACGCCGATCACCGGCCGCTGTCCGCGGCCCATGTTGTATCCCCATTCCGAGTTGTAATCCGATGCCTGCCCTTTTCCCACCGCTTTCGTATACGCGTCGTACTCGTCGAAGGTCACTGCGTATTTCCCGATCCAGTAGTCGTAGGTCAGCTTCACCGTGTGCGCCGGACGGCACTCTTCCCGCAAATCTCCGACCTCATCACCCATCTGGAAACTCCCGCCTTTGACTTTCACCAGTACCGAGGTGAGAGACAAGGTTGTTTGATAAAACCCTAACCGCCGCTGGAACTCTTCTTTATCGACTTCCCCACGTTCTTCGACGATTTGCCCGAGTATCCATTGCGTGTCGTTGAAAGTGAGCTTCCGTTCCCCTTCCCCGTTCCACGGTATCCAATACGTTTCTTGCTTTTCCACGGTGGTCTCCCCTATTTTGAAAGTTTTAGTCCGTTCTTTACCCTTCCCTGATTATATCCGATGCAGGAGGGATTTTGAGCGCTGGCGAAAGAGAAACTTATGCCGTTTTTTTGGAGCGCCAGCTCTTTAGGCTGGCTTCTCTATCTTTTCTTTCGGTTTTTTCGCGACGTAACGATCGCATTCGACCATGTTGATCGCGGTTTCCTACCGGGAGAGCCTTCGCTCGGTAACGCGGGTGAAAGTCAAATGCGCCAGCTTAAAAGCTGGCGCTCCCTTTCGGATAGACCATCGCGACGTAAGCGCCCTTTTTCTTTGCGACGGCGCGATACCTTCATTTCTTAGGCGTTCTCGTTGCCAATAATTGCTTGTTTCTCCTCGGGATCGCGTCTTCCCGTGGGTTTGCGTGCCTTTTTTACCAGGGGCACGTCACGCGATTCCTCACACGTTACGCGATTTCCAATATTTCCATTCGGTCTTTGTAAGCAAGCAGGATATATCTGAATACCTGCGTTCCCTCAGAGAGGCGGAGGAATTTTTCGTCTGCCTCATATCTTTGTATCTGCTCTTTTGCTTCTTTTATTTTGCTCTCGGGATTTTCTTTCTCTTTGATGTATTTAAGCTCCCATATCTGGGAGTTCTTCACACCGTATCTGCTGTCAGGTACCAGTACTATGTCCGCGTATCCTTTGTTCATTTCAGGTTCGGAGTAGGGTATGTATACCTGATTCATGCTCAGAAATGACAACAGCAGTATTTTGATATGTTTTTCTTCGAAATGTATCAGGTCACGGTTGCTTACATATTTCATCACTTTGTCATAGGCATATTCTACAAATTCTTCAGGGTTTCCCGTTTCTGCAAGGGTTTGTGTAACATTGGCTATGGAGGCTATGTCTATTGTATCTCCCAGCACGCGGTTGACTTTATGGTACATATATTCCCAAAATATCTCCCGTATAACAAGATTTGGAACTTTGAGTTTCACTATTGCCATGAAGGGTTCTTTTATGGTAAGCATTCCCATATAGAACATCAGGGAGATAAATGATTCGCGGTTTGTTATCATTTCAAGAGGAAACATCTCCACAAGCTTTGTTACGATCTCATCCTTTTCAAGGATAGTTTCGATTTTTGAACTTTCTGTGGTGTTTCTGTCTTCGCGAATGAGTCTTTGGATCTTTCCGTAATCCGTTTTTACATTCATGTCTGTCATGGTTTTTGGATAGCGGCCTTCTGTAAAAGAATTCATAAAATGCAGTACCATATCCGGATTGTAAAGTCTCTCGGTACATTCTTCGCTAAATAGATATCCGTCGTAATATGTCTTCATGTCGTCAAGGGCTTTATTTTTTTCTTTTTCGGGTAAAATATTGTAGTAGTCCACCATGGTTTCTGCTTCTGACTGCGTAAACCCAAGGGATTCGTTGAAGGTTTTTTCAAGTGTGATATTTTTTGAAATATTGAACCCCGAGGTCATGTCATCCAACATGATAGGGCTTACTCCGGTCATGAATATTCTTGATAGGGCCCCTGTCTGTGCGCCTTCTTTTATTAACTCATAAAAGGTCCTTACAAAGCCTGTTCTGCTCAGAACTTCATAGTAAACATCATCCTGATGTGCCCCAATAAGGTCGTTGGCAAAGTTATCGTATTCGTCTATCAGGAGGTAGGCTTTTTTTTGATTCTGCTTTATTATAGACACAAATGAAGTCATCAGCTGTGTCGGATCAGATTCTTTTTTTACTTCATTCACAATAGAGGTCTTAAAATATTCTTCGTACCGATACAGAAAGGTAATTAATTGTTTTTTTACTTTATCTGTAAAAGATTCATATAGCTTTTCCTTCCCATAGCTCGTTTCAATTCCGCTGAAATCAAGACGCAGAATAAGGTAAGAATTTCTTTCTTCTGTGGGGTGTTCATGAATGTTTTTAGTCATGCAAACGTGACCACTAATGGTCAAAAATTGACCACCCCTTCGGAGTAAAAAAAGTCAACCAGAAATGATACGATGTAGATCATTTCTGGAGGTGAAGAGGGTGAGCAAAATGGC
>Ga0209097_10002519_pt1 | contig 14740 bp, 12 predicted proteins | sample AD_UKC052_MetaG_FD_184419 | JGI IMG/M metagenome (GOLD analysis project Ga0209097, IMG submission 184419) | Active sludge microbial communities of municipal wastewater-treating anaerobic digesters from USA - AD_UKC052_MetaG (SPAdes) (version 2) | ecosystem: Engineered > Bioreactor > Anaerobic >... | reverse complement strand
CGTATTGTTTCCGTATAATGTTTATTAAGAAAATATTTTTAGTTTAGGGCATGAATGCTTAACTTAGAGTAATAAGAGGAGAAAGATCATGCCCAAGAACAAGTATTCGTCAAGTTTTAAAGTACACACCGTCATAGAAGGTCTCAAATCACCGGATGGCATAGCCGCATACTGTCGGCGTTCCGGGATAAGTGAGGTACAATTTTATCAATGGCAAAAAAGGATAATCAGCAATGCTGATGCATTCTTTGAAAAAATGCCCAAGTCTGCTGAGAAAAAAATTAACCAACTCGAAGATGAACTCAAGCGTAAAGACCAGATAATAGCTGTTGTAACTGAAGAGGCCCTGGAGCTTAAAAAAAAACTTACGAGATAAAGCGTTACAAGCATTTAAGCCTGGAAGCCAGGTACGATCTTTTGGACATGCTTGAGCGATATGTAGAATATGGCTGGACAAAATCAAGCATTTGCCGAAAATGGGAAACCAGTCTTCAGGCTTTTCGTTCATTGAAAAGATGCCCCCAAAAAACCGATAGACCTCGAAGGACTCAAATGACTAGGATTACCCAGGAGGAAGAGCAAGAGGTTATCATCTATGCTTTAGACCATCCGGGACTCAAACATCGGGAAATAACCTACAGAATGATTGATGAGGATATAGCCTATATGAGTTCTTCGAGTGTCTACCGTATATTTAAGAAAAACAATCTATTGGAGCGAAGAGAGCCTGAAAAGAAACATATAAAATGGAATGCTCATACTCCCGTGTCCGAACCGGATGACAAGTGGCAAACAGACTTGATGGTTGTTCCCTATAGAAGTCGTGATTATTACCTGTTAAGCTATTTAGATGTAGGTACCCGTTTTATCGTTTATAATGAATTGTGTCTATCAATGACCGGTGACAGTATTGAGCAAGCATCAGAAAGGGCTATTAAGGCTACAGGGAAAAAACCAAAGATTATCCAGTCAGATAATGGCAGTTGTTACATCAGTTCAGAATATCGTTTTTTTATAGCCAGGAATGAAATAGATCATCACCGAATTCATGCTCATTGTCCGAATGAAAATGCTGAGATAGAGAGATACCATCGCACGTTATGGGAAATGCTTGATCCATCAGAAGCAGAAAATTTTGCATCTTTGATAGAAATTGTCAAAGAACGGATACGATATTATAATTATGAACGTTATCATTCTGCCATTGGTTTTGTGACTCCATATGCAATGTATTCCGGCCAGGCAGAAGCAATATTTGAATCCAGAAAGATAAAACTGCAAAATGCAAAAGAACAAAGGATAAAAATTAATATTGAACGCTTTAAGAACACAAACCAACATCAAAAATCAAACGCAGCATGAAACCCTAAACTATAATTTTTTCAAATGAAAACTTTTTGTCTGAAACAATTAGTGATTTTAGCTTGTTTTATATAAAGTTCATGAAAATGTTTACCTCTCCATTGAACATTGAGCCATACTAATGAAATAATCAATCCAAATAGAGAAATTATACCACCAACATTTATTATGTTTATAAAAGGAATTGTAAGGTCTTTCCATTTAGTTATCATTACAGATATAAGAATACCATTAATAGCTATAAAATAATTGAATTTTTGCCATGTCATATTATCTTCATGTTCAATAAATTTTTGTGCCATCTTCCACTTTTCAAGAAGTAATTTTCTTTCATTTTTGATGTCCATTTATAAAATTCCTTTTATAAAGTCAAAAAAGTTTTTTGTATTCACTCTCAACCTTAACCATTTCCCTATGTATACTCAAATAATGTCTCAGATTAGTTTTATCATTTACTTTTAGGGGTTGCTATTATTGAATTGCAACCTTCTTGGCCTAATACAATAATTTGATTTTGTGCGGGTTGTTCTGGTGCAAATTGAGGTAAACGATAATTAAAATCTATGGGCACGTCTGCATAATCACTAACTAATAAATCTCTAAATTGAGTTAATTCTGGTGGACCAATTAATTTTTTATCTGTTACCCAATATGCAATTGGGAAATATTTTATTATTTGAGAAAATACAGAATTTTGAGGATTATTTAAATTTGTTATTACAAAATCTCGTTGTATAATTATATTTTTATATGGATAAATCCAAAAATAAATAAATATATCATTATCAATTGGGATACTGTCATTAAAAATAAATGATCTTATTTTCTCATCGAATTTATTTTGATCAACTTTAGTTTTAGCGGCTAATATATGAGAAAGTATACCTTTAGCGATTGCAATTGGTTGACAATTAATAAAAAATTTGTCGGTAATAATGCGTGAGTGTTTTAAATAATTTTCTACATTATGTGCGAAATTTTTTATTTGTACATCATATTTTGCTCCAATAATTGAATTGCATTCTCTACAAAGTGTTTTAAATTTTATTCCACTTTTTGATTTATAGCATCTTGTTTGTTGATTAGTAAAAAAATAAAAATAATTTTGAACTTGAATTAGAGTTCTAGTAATACTGCCTTTGGGGGGCACATGATCCCATGTTAATTTTTTTTCTTTTAAACAAATATTACAAGTGTAATTTTTCATTTTTTCCTTAAATATTTTTGGAATAATCCCCAGCAGCTTGCTTTGATTATTGAATTAAATCAATTATTTACCTTATTGCTTGCTATAGAAAGTTTATATGAATAAAATTTTTTGGCTAACTTTCATTCTTCTTGTTAATTTCATTTTCCAATTCTTTAGCTTTATCCTTGCCATACATAATAGCTGTATATAATAATTTTGAATATAGTATATTTTTTTGAATATTTTCGTTTGATTCTCTATTTTTGTATAAAATTTTTTCCAAAAGTTCAATAACTTTATTTATTTTATAATACCAGCAAAAAACTTCTCTTAATAAAATGAAAAGAGATATTAAAAATAAAATTGCAAGAAAGATATATCCTAATTGATTCATAACATCCTCAATTTATTTTTATAATATTCTTCAGTTCTTCACCGGCCATTAACTCCCCATGGTGTAACTGGACTTTAATAATATTTATGTGTTCGAATAATAACAATAATTTCAGATTTAATCAAGAAAAATTTCTATTTTCGTTTTTTTTAAACTATTATCCTATCATTCTTTGCTGAAACCATTTTCCACTTCTGCATTGTTATTGCCAATATAATTACTCACGTTTGGATGGATGTGCAGTTTCACTTATATCCTATCTTAGCCAAACATCATTTTATTGGTTTAGCCTTGTGACTCGGGGATAATTGAATTAAATGGAACAAGATTGCCGGATTAGCAACAGCATTCAAATAATTTTTCCAATCTGCCCTATTCAATTTTAGTTGGTGACAAGTTGTCTCCGACTCGAACCCACATTTTTAATTGCATCTGTATGAATTCGATAGTTAATTTTAGTCAGATTACGGCGAATATCCCAACCCAGTTGTTTGTATTCCTCATCTTTAAGGCGCTGAAATTCTTTGATAAGATAAATTTAAATTCTGCACTAATCCACATTCCGAACTCAAAGGCTATATCTTTATGGGCATACGTGCCTCCATATCTCCCGGCAGTCGCTTTTAATCCAATAGCATGAGTCTTTTCTACCCATCCCTTGATACTTATTTTAAAACTATTCAAACCGGCTTGACTTTTAATTATGGCGAATTCGCCATAATTAGAATTGCAAAATAATAATATTTTACCAAATCTACAAATGAGATATGATTGTCATAATAAATTCCAATATCTTGAAATAATCCATAATATATCAAGTGTTGAGTATTAAAGTTTGATTAAAATTTTATTCATCTTCCAGATTTCTTCCCAAGTCATAACCTCCCCATTGCGTATCTGGTATTTGGTTTTATTTTAAATATTTATCTCTAATTCATTCTTTAGCTGAAAGCTGAAAACTGATAACTGACAACTGATAGCTCTCAGTCGTCAGTTACTGCTAAAACCCCCTGTATAAATAACATTTATTTGCTGAACCTCTTTTTCGCTTCTTCCAAGATAGCGCTGGTGGCGGTGGCTCCGGCGCGGGTGACGCCCAGCGCCTGCACGCGCAGCAGGTCATCCAGCGTGCGCACACCGCCGGCGGCTTTGACCTGCACTGCCGGATCCGAATGTTTGCGCATCAGCTTGAGATCGTAATCCGTGGCGCCCTGGTACGAATAGCTGCCGTCCTTTCCCTTAACAAAGCCATAACCGGAGGAAGTCTTGACAAAATCAACCTTGAGCTTGCTGCAAATTTCGCACAGTTTGATCTTGTATTTATCATCGGTGAGGTAATCGTTTTCAAAGATCACCTTGAGGATAGCGCCATGCTTGCGGCAGGCTTGCAGGATGACGGCGATTTCCTGTTCCACGTAATCCCAGTCCTCACTCAGTACTTTGCCGATATTCACAACCATGTCGATTTCCACCGCGCCGTCCTTGCAAGCGGTTTCGGTTTCAAAGGCTTTGACTTTGACCGATGAATTGCCGTGCGGAAAGCCGATGACGCAGCCGTTCAGCACATCCGAGCCTTTTAAATATTTCGCCGCCTGTTTTACAGCATAGGGCTTGACGCACACCGAGGCGACATTGTATTTTACAGCTATTGCGCATTCGCGCTTTAAATCCTCATCCGTAAAAGTGGGATGGAGGATGGAATGGTCAATCATTTTTGCCAGTTCTGTTACTTTATCCATATTATCTCCAGAGTTCTTTATTAACCCATTGTGACGACGACCTGGTTTTCCTTTTGCAACAGGTCTAACGGTAAAAAGTTACCCTGAATTTCTTTATTATTCAAGTTAATTTTTACCACGCCTTTTTGCACTGCCGCTTTATTATCGAATTTAATATGCAATAATTTACCGCGGAATACCCGTTGCACCGAAAATTCCTGCCAATCCGCCGGAACGCACGGATCGATGCGCAAACCGTTTATTTCCGGCTGGATACCGAGAATGTATTGGGTAGCGGCATAATACGACCACGTCGCTGAGCCGCTCAGCCAGGGCAGTCGCGACGCGCCGTAGCGGGGACTGTATTTGGCGTGGGTCGATTGACAATAAACATACGGTTCGATTTCGCGGATCTCGGCTTTGGTATTATAGGCCGCCGGCATGTAGGAGCGAAAATACTGATATGCCCGGTCGCCATGTCCAAGCATGGTTTCGGCAATCACCGCCCAGCCCTGGGTATGACAAAAGATACTGCCGTTCTCTTTCATGCTTTTGTTGAACAAGGTGGCCTTGATGACTTTGAAATCGGTTTTGACAAACGGCGGATCGCACAGGGCAAGGCCGTATTCGGTAGCCAGTCGCTCATTGACCGCCTTCATCACCATTTCCGCTTTTTGCCGGTCGGTATGACCGCTATACACCGCCCAGGTTTGCGTATTTAAAAAGATCGAGCCTTCATCGCTTTCGCGGGAACCGAATTTAAAGCCGTCATGGCGGTAGGCGCGTAAATACCATTCGCCGTCCCAGCCATGTTTTTCAATATTTTTATCCAGAACAGCCAGGTGTTTGGCCGCCCATTCGCCTTCTGCCGGTTTGTTCAGCAGTTTTGCAATTTCCATAAATACCGCCAGGGCATAGCGAAGCTGGAACGCCACCATCACCGATTCGCCGTCATGCCCCAACACCAGGCAGTCATTCCAGTCCGCCCGCAGGCCACAGGGGAAACCATGTGTGCCGGAGCGATCCAGGCTGAACTGGATAGCGCGTTTCAGGTGGTAGAAAACGGTATCCTTACCCTTGTCCGCATACGTCAGTTCTTTATTATAGAATGCCACATCGCCGGTCTCTTTTATATATGCCGGAATCGAGTTGAACAACCATAAAACATCATCCGAACGGTATTCGGTCTCCGGGGTTGGCTCTTCCTGACCGGGATGATGTGAAAATTGTTTGACCACCGGCATAGCGCCACCGGTCGAAACCTGCCCGGTTATCAGCAGCTCGAGGCGTTCGCGCACCGTATCGGGAATGGTGTGGATAACACCGAGCATATCCTGCACGCTGTCGCGGTAACCCAGGCCGTCGCGCTCGCCGGCGTATACCAGGCTCGCCGCCCGCGACCAGGTATAGGTCATCAGGCAGTTAAAGGGACTCCACATGTTCATCATGCTGTTGAATTCGCTGTCCGGCGTTTGCACAAACATGTTTTGCAGGCGACTGTGCCAGTATTGTTTCAGCGCCGCCAGTTCTTCGTACGCTTTAGCGGGATTTTTGAATTCAGCCGCTGTCTTTTTGCCTTCCAGCGCCGCCATGCCGATACCCATCAGCACCAGCACTTCGCGCGACTCGCCCGGTTCGAGGTCAATATCCACCTGCAACGTGCCGCAGGGATTATCGCCGGCCGCCAGGGAGTTGCTGCATTTGCCTTTTTCCACAACCAAAGGATTGCCATAGCCGCGATAGGGGCCAAGAAATTTTTCCCGATCCGTATCATAACCGGTTACCGGCGCGCCGGTGATGGCCATGAACGTATGCCGGCCCTGGTCTTTTTCCTCAAAATCATCCGGCAGGTAGGGCATGTTCACATTCGAGCCATGATCGATAATCCCGTCCACCACATCCATTTTGGCAATGTACTGGGTGTATTGCAGGTTGTTCAGGTCGTCAGCGGCTTTCCAGTTACAGCCATATTCCACATACGTGAACAGGCGCAGATTTCTCTTTTTTGTATCCTGGTTGGTTATTTTGACCAGCCAGCATTCAAAAGCCCGGCCCAGCGGCACAAAATAGGTGCTTTCTGTTTTAATTGCTGAATACTCGGAAGTTATCACCGTGTACGCCGTACCGTGCCGGCAAACGGATTTGTATTCCGCTAGCGGTTTGCCCACCGGCTGCCACGAAGCGGACCAGTAATCCTTGCTGTCCCGGTCATGCAGGTACACATAGCGGCCCGGCTGATCAAGGGGAATGGCGTTAAAGCGCAGACGCATAAAGCGTCCCTGCGCCGCAGATTTGAAAAAGCTGTATCCGCCGGCGTTGTTGGTAATGATCGCGCCGTATTCGGTAGTGCCGAGATAGTTACTCCACGAGCGGGGAGTATCCGGCCGGTTTATGACATATTCCCGGTTAGCATCATCAAAATAACCATATTGCATATTCTAATTCTCCGAAATCCTTACTTGTTCTGGTTTTTAAAATTGTTCAGAATTGTTTTTGATATAAGCGATCAGTTCATCGACCTGGGCGAATGCGAGCGCCGTACAGGTATCAGCGGCGCCGTAATAGATCGCTATCCTGCCAGTTTCCGCATCGTACAGGTTGGCGCACGGAAAAGTAACATTCGGCACAAAGCCGGTGGTTTCATAAGGCTTTTCCGGGGTCAAAAGGTAATCGCGGGAACGGTATTTTACTTTGGACGGATCATCGATATCCAGAATAACCGCGCCATAACTGTAGACAAAACCGTTGCAGGTGGTGGATACGCCATGATAAAACAGCAACCAGCCCTCCGTAGTTTCAATCGGCACCGGTCCGGCGCCGACTTTGACGCCCTGCCACCACCCTTGTCCGCCTTTGCTCATAACGAATTTATGCCTGCCCCAGTGTATCATATCCGGACTTTCGCTGAGGAATATGTCGCCAAAGGGAGTGTGCCCGCTGTCGCTGGGACGGCTGAGCAATAGATACTTGCCGTTCACCTTGCGCGGAAACAGCACGCCGTTGCGGTTAAAGGGCATCAGGGGATTCGGCATACGGATAAATGTTTTCATATCCGTGGTTCTGCCCAGTCCAATCGAGGCTCCGTGCATGTCGTCGCACCAGACAATATAATATGTGTTGTCAATTTTAACAAAGCGCGGATCGTAAGCATAACTGGTCGGATTCGGCTTGCCGTTTTCATCGACCCACTGAATCGGGTCCGGGCCAATCGTCCACTTGAGGGCGTCCTGGCTTTTACCGAAAAACAAGGTGGCGCGGCCGTTTTTCTGATCCGCCCGGAAAACGCCGGCAAACTCGCCGTTATATGGAAGAACGGCGCTGTTGTATATACGGGCGGCTTTCGGGATCGGGTTCCAGCCGAGAACCGGGTTGCCGCTATAGCGCCATAACACATCGCTGCAATCCGCAGGTTTGTTTTCCCAGGGAATATTGGGTAAATTGTCGCCGATAATAGTCTTTTTCACTGTCTTTCCTTTGTATTACTTGTAATTTATTCTAGTAATTTTAAAACTTGCATCAAGCTTCCGCTTTCCGTCTTTCCGCAAGTTCGTCGCCAATAACTTTGATGCGTTTATCGCTGATCGGGTATAACAGTGAAAGCAGCATGGAAAGCACGCCAATACTAGCCGGAATGATACTGAACAACATAATCAAGCCTTTGATACTTTCCGGGGTTTGCTCCTGGTTGGCGGCAAAACCGACTGAGGACATTAAATTGAGCGCCACAAATGCGCCGAAAGCCCAGCCAAATTTCTGCGCCATGGTCGAAGCGGAAAAGATCAAACCGGTGGTGCGGCGGCCGCGTTTCCATTCATTATAATCGGCGGTATCGGCATACATGGCCCACACCAGCACACTGAGCGGGCCGCCGGTGAAGGAACCGGTTACCTGGAACAAAAAGATCAGGCCCATTTGTTTGGCGGTGAGGAAGAAATAAGAGCCGGTGCTGATGATTGCCACAGTAAACAGGATCAGAAAAGCATTTTTCTTGCCGATAACTTTGGCAAACCAAATGACGAATAATACGCCAAGCAATGAGGATATTTGTCCAATGGTGTTGAAAACGGAAACCAAAGTGTTGAAATCATACATTTTGTTTTCCATAAAGGGCAGTTTTACTTCCTGGGAACCGATCACATATTTAAAGTAATGCACCGTCACACTGCTCTTTACCGCTACAAAAAGGATAAAAGTTATCGTTACCGCTAACAGGATAACCCATGGTTTATTGGTTACCAGTTCATATAAATCCTGTTTTACGGAGGATTTTTGATTCTTGGGGGGCTGCACCCGTTCCCTGGTACCTAAAAAGGCAATCAAGAAGAAAATGATAGCGGCAATACCATAAATGATAAATGAAAGTTGCCAGCCTTTTGCGTCATTACCGCCGCCGAATGCTTTGGCCATGGGCAGCAGCGTTGCGGAAACTATGATACCGGCGCCAAAGGCGAACATGAATTTTACCGAAGAAACGGTCGTACGTTCACTGGAATCTGCCGAAATAACTCCGAGCAGAGCGGTATAGGGAATATTGATAGCTGTATAAAGCATCATAATGGCATTAAAAGTGATAAATGCATAAATAATTTTTCCTGTTTGCCCAAAATCGGGGACGGTAAAGGTGAGTACACCGACAACGGCAAACGGCACACAAAGCCAAAGCAAATAGGGACGGAACTTGCCCCAGCGGGTTTTGGTGCGGTCGGCGAGCATGCCCATTAACGGGTCATTGACGCCATCCCAAACCCGGCTGATGAGGAACATGGTACCGGCTACAGCCGCTGGGATGATAAAGACATCGGTGTAAAAATAGGTAAAGTACAACATAAAAGTTTGCCAATAAAGCACAGATGCAAGATCGCCAAAACCAAAGCAGAGTTTTTCCCGCAATGACAGTTTTTGTGTTTCTGTACTCATACATTTGCTCCTTAATTATTTGTATGCGATTGCCCTGAAACCAAGAGACCGGGTTTCAAGAAAATTTATACTTTATCAGATGTTAAGAACAGGAACGCTCCTCCTGCTTATCCAGGGGATTCGATCAGGAAACGAGCCGAAAATTTTTCCGCAAACGTTACCGGAAATTTATTTTTGAATATAATATTTTCTTTTATTCAATTCCAGTAAATAATATTTTTGATTTGTTTTTTTTAATCTACCCTCGCGGCATGGTGTAATAAAGTTAATATAGCCGGATGGAATAGTTGTATTTAATGTCTAAAAATTGTTTTAAATTGTTTCGAGTTTACCGTACTGACATTTGTGGAGTTAAAAAATGAATCAGAAATATATCATTGTGGCTTTCTTGGTAATTACCAGTGTGTTTGGCGTTTCCTGCAAGAATGATGTGACCGAACCAGACAATAAAAAACCCGCGCCGGTTACGGAAACTCCAAAATACGAGCCTCCCGATGGCGATTGTTTGTTTATTTTGGGACAGAGTAATACGATTTTTATGGATGCTTATATGAACAAAGTACGCAAAACTCCCACCCCGGCGGGATTTGCGTTTTACACCAGCCTTTCCAATAACGCCGTACAGCAGGATATGCCCAGGTATAAAACCTACCTGGACAAGTATCCCAACACCGTGCTGCAACTGGCGATCTGGACCGGCGAAAGGCAGTGGGGTGACCCCGGCTATTACCTGGATGATATTGTCGATGGCAAATATGACCAGAACATAATTGCCCTGGCGTCGGCATGTAAAACCTTCGATCGGCCCATATTTATCCGCCTGGGTTATGAATTTGACGGCTCGCATAATGCCTATCCGCCGGACAAGTACATTGCCGCCTGGCGTTATTTTGTCGATAAAATGCGCGGCCAGGGCGTGACCAACGTGGCGTATGTCTGGCATTCATGGGGAGTGGGCGCCTATTACGGCCATGATGATTTCCCGGACTATTATCCCGAATTGCCGGCCGGCACCGCGGTGACGCAGGAATTATGGTATCCCGGCGACGATTATGTGGATTGGGTGGGCATGTCCATTTTCGGCATCGGCTGGGGTAACCTGGCGACCAACAGTGTGGTGCAGTGGCTGATTACCTTTGCTGAAACCCACAATAAACCGGTGATGCTGGCCGAGACCGCCGCCATTCGCACCGCCGACGGCGCCGACCCGGCCTGGGTTATTCCCAATACCAAGTGGCTGGAACAGGTGTTCGGCTTGTGCAGGGACAATCCCGCCGTCAAAGCTTTTACCTATATTAATGTGGACTGGATGGCGGATAATCCCTCCAGCAGTTGGGGAGATACGCAAATCCAGAGTTCAACGCCGACGGTCATTACCTACTGGCTCGACCATATCAAATCCTTCCAGCACGCCGATTCGACGTTGTATGGGAAGATTGGGTATGTACAGTAGAGACACGAGTTCAATAAATTTTTAAATTGGGTGTAGAGACAAGGCATGCCTTGGCTCTACAACAATTTGATCGCACCGGGATTCATACCCCGGTGCGGGGAATAGGGGTAGAAATCCTTACCTATCTACGAACCGGGTCAGTAAACCCGTGCGATCATGATTCACGAATTCCAACTGTAGGGGCAACCCTTGCGGTTGCCCATGAAAAATTTTATATGAATAAATGTGGTTCCCCTGAACACATGGGCAGGGGCAAGCCCTGCCCCTACAAAACAATTGAATATTAAAACAAAACCCTTATTTCCAGAATTCATAAAAATAGTTTGAGTTTGTTAGAATCGAACTCTTTCCTATAAAATAATTTATTTTTTTTATTAAATTTTGCAAGATATAATGCCCTACCTAATATAACGACCTGGGATATATTCCCAGGACGAGCATGATGAGTGAAAAATAAGAATTTTAATAAAACTTGTAGGGGATTTATAGGGGATATAACCGGGAAGAACAGGATATTTTGAGTTAAATAATTGATATATAAATAAAAAAGGCCCCTGTATTTGAGGGGCCTTTTGGCTGTAAGTGTTTGATTTTACAGCGTGGCGGGAATGTGTGAGAATCGAACTCACCAAAGACGGAAACCGCCTTACAACGGGTTTGAAGCCCGCGGACGCCACCAGGTCGCCTTGCATTCCCGAAAAGTGAATATACAAACAATTTAATTTAATACCAATCGTTAATCTTCATCCTCAAAATTTGCCCCGCTAATACCGACAACAATGCTGATGAACATCCCTTCCAGTCCCGTCTCGGGGCCATCGGTCAATGTCGTCTCTGTCCCCGCTATTTTCCAATCAAACACTTTAATCGGCACATTATACCCGGCGCGCAACCCGATGACAATGTTGCCTTCATCGCTGTCTTCTGAACTGACGCTGATCTGGTAATCGGCGCCCAGCACAGCGCTGGCAAACAGGTTGTTGCTGGTCAGCATGGTGCCTGTCACCGGTTTATCCAATATTTCCCCGAACGGCTGGTCATTTATTTCCTTGTTTATTCGAAATTCCAGTACTCCGCCGCCAATGCCGATAAGCGGAAAAACCGTCCAATGCTTGTTACGATACATAACATATCCGGTTTCCAGTTTCACATATCCGCCGCTGAGCTTTGATTTGTACCCGTCATTACTTTGCCCGGTAGTGGACAAGCCGGCGCCCTCGCCGCTGATGATCCAGTTGCGAATTGTAAACAAGCCGCCGGCGCCGAACTGGAACATATTTTCGGACAAAGCCGGATAGATGATGGAACTGGCTCTGAGCTGTTCCTGTAAAGCAGATAAATTCAGAATTGATAAACCGATTCCCAGGTAACCCGTCCCGCTAAATTGGTCGGTGATTGGTCTCTGCTGGCTATAAACAGCAGTGGTTATGAATAATATTAAAACAATGGTCAACACCTTGCCTGTTAACCGTCGCATAAGCTTCTCCTTCATTTAACCGGCATTATCCGAGTTGGTAAATATAATTATAAATAATTTTACAGTAAAGTAAGATATATTTCAATTTTTATTATATTACTACCATCGCAACTCATGAGTGCAGAAAACCGGTCATTGTCAAACGAGTTGCGGAGACCGGCGCATTATTATTCATCCGCCAGTGTGGTTAACGTGAAAATAGAATTCTCAGTTACCAGCACTTTTAGTTGCCTGCCAACGATTTGCACATCTTTAATTGCTTTACATGTTTCATTTCTTGACGTCCTGTAATAAAAAACTGGAGTCGCATCGGTCAAGCCCGGTAATCCTTCCAGGTTAACTGATAATTCCACATTACTTTCTATAGTACTCATGCCGTTAATGGTAAAATCTTTTTTGTCCGTTGAAACAAACGCCAGCAGTTGCAGGTGCTTCAGGGGAGAGCGCCATGTTTTATAGACATCGTTCTCATTATCACTAATTGCTTTTATTTCTACCCTTTGAAAACCGGGCTTTACAAACCGGTAAACCTGTTTTGCCGCATAATAGCGTGGTTTGGGCGAATAAGTCCAGGTTTCACGGTCAGTTGCAAACAAACCGTAGGTTGCCCAGGCCGAATCATGTTCGTGCAGGTTATCAAAGGCATCCCAGGCCAGCCCGGCATTAAACCCGTCTTGCAGGAATTTAAACAGTCGTCTCGTCGACCTCCAGGCAAAACCGAATTCCACTTCACCGGTCTGATCCAGGTCGCCGTATTCGGTCATCCACACCGAGCTGTTTTTATAAGGACTGTTGTTGATGTGTTCGGCAAACACCGCATAAGGAGTTTTGCCTAAAAACCAGTCGCCCACTTCCTGATCGCCGCCGTCCCCATAAGTATGCGTTGAAAAAGCTGTGGTGCGATTGATGAGAGAGGGATCTGTCAATACCCCGTCGAGCATTTTTACCCGCGGTCCGGCGTCGCAGAACAAGATCAGTTTTACGTCCGTTAAACCGGCTTGATCCATTTTATCGACCATCACTTTAACCGCAGCCAGACTGTATTCCGGGGAAAGTTTAGGTCCTTCCGGGAATCCCAAATCGGTTTCATTGAATGGTGCAAACAGGGAGAATTGCAGTTTTTCCTCATTACGGGCCCATTGCAGCATGGTGACGGCCATCTCGGCATAGCCGTCAAAATCGACCAGGGTTTGACCGTCCGCCCCGGCCAGTTCAGCCGGAATTCTGCCGCTAATGTTGAAAAAAGGCTCAATGTTTTTGCTGTTCAGGTAGCGAAAGGTTTCCCAGGCGTCCCGGAATATTGGCCCGGTATAGATTTTTTTCAGATAGGCTGCCGGATACTGCCCGTTTGCGTTGCGCATTTTCGGATCAAGCCAGTCCGCTTTGCCCCAGCAGTCAAAGCGGAACAGGGTGCAGCCGAGGTCGTCGACCAGCATATCAATAACCGGTCGTAAATGACCGTTAGCCCATTGCGCCGGGGTAATATTAACACCAAAGCCATCCATGGTTTGAAAAACCTGGCCGGCATGCAACGTTACCTGCTTTTTGATTGGTTCATCCGCAACTGCGCTGTTTACAAATATCAGCCAGGCTAATATGCAAAACAGCAAATAAAATTTCCTGATTTTCATAGCGCCACCTTGCATTTTGGTTCGATCATGATTGGAAGAGTAGATATTTCCTGAATATAAGCATTCCGCTTCAGGATTGCTATTTAAATTCACTTGACCCTGTGAAATGATAAAAATTTTTTATGGAATTGGAATAATGTTTAAACAATTGTTGTTATGACATCTAATTAATTGTTAAGGTATTGATGAAGAAATTTGCTGGAAAAAAATATGGCAATTGAAGATGAAATCAAACAAGTTAAGTTCAGAAATGAATACCATAAATTGCTCATCAATATTGTCTATACCGGTCACTGGCTCAATGAAATGACCATGGAAATGTTGCGTCCATTTGATATAACGACACAACAATACAACGTCCTGCGGATTTTACGCGGCCAATATCCCAAACCGGTAACGATAAAACTGGTACGGGAACGAATGATCGACAAAATGTCCGATGCCTCGCGCCTGATCGAGCGGTTACGTCTGAAAGGTTATGTGCAGCGCGAAATATGTCATGATAACCGCCGCTCGGTAGATGTTGTTATCACCAAAACGGGACTTGAATTGTTGACCCGGCTCGATGACAAAATTGCCGGTTTGGAGGAGCAACTGCA
>Ga0209097_10002514_pt1 | contig 14754 bp, 12 predicted proteins | sample AD_UKC052_MetaG_FD_184419 | JGI IMG/M metagenome (GOLD analysis project Ga0209097, IMG submission 184419) | Active sludge microbial communities of municipal wastewater-treating anaerobic digesters from USA - AD_UKC052_MetaG (SPAdes) (version 2) | ecosystem: Engineered > Bioreactor > Anaerobic >... | reverse complement strand
ATGTGAACGGCGACACCAAGCCAGACCTCATCGTCACCAATGCCGAGAGTGGCACCGTCACAGTTCACCTGGCAACGATGACGGGCTTTGCCACCGCCAAGAGCTACACCGTCGGAAAATATCCAGCTGCGCTGGTGCTGGGCGACGTAAATGCAGACGGCAAAATCGATATCGCAGTGGCCAATGCCGAGAGCAACACCGTCAGTGTTTTGACAGGGAAAGGCGACGGCACGTTCGCTGCGGGCGCGGTGGTAAGCACCTGCGCGTATCCCTCGGCGATCTTCCTCAGTGACTTGGACAAGGCGCGCGGCAGTGACCTCGCTGTGTCTTGTGACGGAGACCAGCAGATGAACTTCCTGATGGGCTTTGGCGACGGGAGCTTCTATCCGGCCAAGCGCAAGGTGACTCGCCCCGCCAGTGGACCGACGATCGCGGGCGACTTAAACGGCGACGGTCGGCTGGACTTTGTGGTCACCAGCGAGACCGAGGGCACGGCAGCAGTCCTTATGAATCGCACGCTGTAGTCTGATCCGCCCCAAGGGGTCGCTTGCTACGGGCTCCTTGGGGTTTTTCTACGCGCTTCGTCCTTTTTTCCGTCGCTGATATCCAAAAAAATCATCCAGCTGTCACGTCTTGCCAAGCTGCCTCGTCCCGTCTGTGGAGGTACGCAGATGAAAGAGCGAGTCTTGGTTCTTGGGGCAGGTTATGCAGGCGTGATGGCAGCGCTACGCACGGCCAAGCAGACGGTGGGGCGTGCGGAAGTGACGCTGGTCAGCGCCGAGGAGACGTTCTGTGAGCGGATTCGGCTACACCAGCTGGCGGCGGGGGCGTTGTTGGCGAAGCACTCGCTGTTGTCGCTGCTCGCGGGTCAGGCGGTGACGTTTCGCCAAGGACTGGTGCGCGAGCTGCGACCCGCCGCCGGGGAGGTCGTCATCGACCAGGAGCGAGTCGGCTATGACCGCTTGATCTACGCCCTGGGCAGTCGGACCGAGGTGTCGCGGGTACCGGGGGTGCGTGAGCATGCCTACACCTTGGATGCAGGCTCGGCGCAGCGACTGGCGCAGCAGCTGCCGCAGGTGGCCGGGCGTGGCGGTCACTTGCTCGTCGTCGGTGGCGGGCTAACCGGGATTGAGGCGGCGACCGAGCTGGCTGAGGCCTTTCCGACGCTGCGTGTGACCCTGCTTAGCCAGGGAGAGGTGGCGGCGACGCTGTCGGCACCGGGGCGGGCGTATGTGCGAGCGGCGCTGGCTCGTCACCGCGTACAGCTTCGGGAGCACATCATGGTTTCCGCGCTAGAAGCCGGGATGGCTCAGCTGGGCTCTGTCGGCACCAGCAGTCATGAGGAGCTGCCGTTTGAGGTCTGCCTGTGGGCCGGGGGCTTTGCCGGTCTGCCGCTTGGCGCCGAGGCCGGACTGGCCGTAAATGACCGTCAGCAGATCTTGGTCGATCCCTGGCTGCGCGCGGTTGGTCAGGCGGCTATTTACGTCGCTGGCGATGCCGCTGCAGTGACTGAGGCCGTCGGGGCCCCGGTCCTGATGACCTGTAAGACTGCGCTGCCGCTGGGCGCGCATGCTGCCGACAACGTAGCTCGCGCCATTTATCAAAAACCCGAGCAGCGCTTCGGATTTGGCGACACCGGTAGCTGCATCAGCCTCGGGCGTCACGATGGCATCATCCAGACCGCGCGGCGCGATGGCACGCCCACCACGACGGTCTTTACGGGGCGCGTCGGGGCCTGGCTCAAGGAGCGCGTCTGCCGCTTCACCGTCGCGATGCTGCGTGCCGAGAAAATGGCGTGGTGGAGCTATCGCTGGCGCAGCGCTCCCGTGCCCCGCGCTGCAGTGGCTGGTCGGCGGGGCTCGCATCTGACAGCATGATTAGACCCATGACCAACGACGCGTTTGCGCTGCATCGTCCGCTGCTGCTGGGCCTTGCCTACCGCATGCTAGGCAGCCACGCCGAGGCTGAGGACATCGTGCAAGAGACCTTCTTGCGCTGGCATAGCGCGCCGCAGGACCGCATTCAGGCGCCGCGTTCCTATCTGGCTGCGGTCGTTACCAACCTGTGTCTGGATCTGCTGAAGTCGGCGCGGGCGCAGCGTGAAGCCTACGTCGGCCCATGGCTGCCAGAGCCGGTGCTGACGCAGGTCGCTGAGTCGCTGGGTGGAGCGCGCCCTGACCCGGATGCGCTGCTAGAGAAGCGGCAGACGCTGTCGCTGGCGTTTATGGTCCTTTTGCAGCGCCTCTCGCCCGTCGAGCGCGCCGCCTATCTGCTGCACAAAGTATTCGAGCACAGCCACAGCGAGGTCGCCGAGATTTTAGGCAAAGAGACGGCGGCCTGTCGCCAGCTGTATCACCGCGCCGAGCAGCACTTGGCCAGTGGTCAGCTGCGCTTTGCCCCGTCGCAGGAAGAGCACTCGCGGCTGCTGCTGGCGTTCTTGCAGGCGCTGGGACAAGGCGACCTGGCCGCACTGCGCGCGCTGCTGAGCGCAGATGCCGTCGTATGGTCCGACGGGGGCGGCAAAGCTAGAGCCGCGCTGAAGCCGATTTATGGCGGCGATGCCGTGGCGCGCTTGTTTGTGGGGCTTGCGCGCAAGTCGCAGGGCCTGGTGCTACAGACCACGCTGGCCGAGGTCAATGGCTGGCCCGCTGTGATCGTGCGCCTCGGTGGCTCGCCTTACCTTGTACTGGCGTGCGACTGCGATGGGCAGCAGCTGCACGGCGTCTATCTGATCCTCAATCCGGACAAACTGCGCCTGGCAGAGCTATCGGCTACAGCCTAGCAACGAGAGTGAGCCGCTACACCACGCCCACCTGACGACAGTGCTGCAGCAAGATGGCGTCGGCGGGACCGTGCGTCGGCTGCTGCGGGACCGTACGGCTGCGTGGCAACAGGTTCGTCATCGCTGCCCGCAGCACCAGCCCGAGCTTGGCCCCCGTCGGCACAAAGGCCCGCCGCGTCAAAGAGTCATAGCCCTGCGCCGCCAGCCGACTGCCAATCCCCGAATAGATGAGCGCCGCCGAGCGAATGGCCAGCCGCGCCGGGGGCGGCAGCATCGGGATGCCGAGCGCCGCCGCTTGATAGTGCGCCTCGGCCCGCGCCAGCAGCTCGCGCACCACGGCTCGTAGCGGCTGCGTCGGAGGGGCTCCGCTGCGACCCGCTTGCAGCACCGCCTCACGCGACAGTCCGTGTGCCGCCAGTAGGTCGTCCGGTAGGTAGACGCGGTCGCGGCGGGCGTCCTCGCCGACATCGCGGGCAATGTTGGACAGCTGCATGCCGACGCCCAGGTCACAGGCGCGCAGCAGGACCTCGGTCCGGCGCGAGTCGGGGACCACGTAGCCCATCACATAGGTCATCATCAGACCGACGGTGGCCGCGACGTTAAAGCAATATCCCAGCAGCTGTTCGTAGGTGGCGTAGCGGGTATCTAGCGCGTCCATCTCCATCCCGGTCAGCAGCTGCTGCGGCACAGCTTGTGGCAGCCCAGTGCGCGCAGCGACGGTGAAAAACGCGCGGTCGATGGCGTGCGCCGGTCCTTCACCGGGCTTTCCTGCGTAGACCTGCTGCAGTCGCTGCCTAAGCATTGTGACCTGCGCCAGCATCGCCGCGGTCTCAGTCGGGGCCGACATCGGGACCGAGCCGTCGCCCGGATTTACGCCATCGACGCTGTCATCGGCTTGGCGGCAAAAGGCGTACAGCGCCCACGCCTCATGTCGTCGCGCCCGAGGCAGCAGCAGCGAGGACAGATAAAAGCTCTTGGAGTGAACGGCGATAAACTGCTGGCACGCCCGCCGGTCCTCTTGACTCAGCTCGCGCAGCGCTAAGCTGCTCGGTGACTCCGGTGAGAGCACCAGCGCGGTCTGCGCCTCGGTCGTCACCACGCTTGTCGGGTCGGTCATCTGAAGTGGCGTTTTACCGCAGCTTGCGACCCGGCAGGCTGGCTATTTGCGCGCACCTTCCGCGCCAGCACCAGAATCAGAGGCGCTCGTGCGCTGTGCCCACAGCTTGGCGGCCAGGGCTGCGCCCAGCTGCTGACCATGGCGCAGCACATCGGGGACACCGACGCCAGCGTAGGCTGCACCGGTGGTGTGCAGGCTCCCGAGGGTCGCGCACCGCGCCGCGATCGTACGCAGCTTGTCCGCGTGTCCTAGCTCATACTGCTCGATGGCTTGCGGCCAGCGCTGAATGTGGATAAAGCGCGGCGCGGCCAGGATGCCCAGGGTCAGCTTTAGGTCGCGGCGCACCTGCTCTAGCAGCATGCCGTCTTCCAGCGCCAGCACCGACGGATGATGAGCGCCTCCGTACAGCGCCCGCAGCATCACCTGACCGCGTGGCACCTGCTGACACAGCGGCAGCACACTGGTCATAAACTGCACCCCCAAGAGCTGCAGACCCTCTTGATGTGGCAGCAAGAAACCAAAGCCATCCAGCGGGTGCGGCACCTGCTCCTTCGGCCAGGCCAGCGAGATCGCAATCACCGGCACCATCGGGATGCTCTGCAGCGTCGAGGCCAGCTCGGCATCGGTGGCGGACAGCAGGCGCGCAGCGGCGGGCGGCGGCACTGCCAGCACCAGCTCATCGGCGGTCAGGGTCTGCTCGGTAAGCTGCAGCTGCCAGCCGGTGGAGTGCTGCAGCGCCAGCACCTCTGTGCCCAGGGAAACGGTACCGCCCGCCGCCGCAATCGCCTGGCCCAGCGACAGCGGCAGCTGCCCCAGCCCGCGCCGAAAGCCACAGATCCTCGCCGACCGCGCGCCCGCCGGCTTCTGCGCACTGGGCCCTGCGCCGGGACGCGCTTGCGACTCTTGGTGCTCGCGCATCAGACCCGTGAGCAGGCTGCCGTGGCTTCGGACCAGCTGCGACAGCTTGGGCAGCGCGCTGTGCAGCGACAGCTTATCGATGTCCCCGGCAAAGATTCCGCCCAGCAGCGGCTCGATTAGCTCTGCGGTGACGCGATGGCCTAAGCGGTGCCGGCAAAACTCGCCGACGGTCTGGTCCTGGTTGGGCAGCGGTGACTCGGCAGGCGCAGTCGCGGCGGCGCACTTTTTGGCAAACGGACGCCAGCCCGGCTGTGGAATCACCGGCTCCATCATCAGTCGCAGCCGCGCCTGCAGCGACAGTGCATCAGACAGCAGCACATCGGAGGGCCGACGCGGCAAAGGCCGCAGCTGACCCTGGCGAAACAGGTAGCGCTGACCGGCGCTGTCATCGGCATAGACCAGCTCCTCAGTCAGTCCCAGCTGCTCGAGCAGTGGGCCCAGGCCCGGCGCGCTGTCGGTCAACGTGGCCGGTCCCGTCTCGATGCAGAACTCGCCGAATCGCTCGCTGCCGATGCGTCCGCCCAGCTGCTCTTTGCCTTCTAGCAGCAGCACCTGCAGGCCCGCTGCGGGCTCGCCGGGTAGGTAGGCTTCGGTCGTGCCACCCAAGCGGCGGTACTCGGTCAGCAAGGAATACGCGCAGCCCAGCCCTGCCGCTCCGCCACCGACGATGACGACGCGCTTGCCGCTGCGAGCCTGCGTGCTCATCTGGTCGGGCTGGTCGGTGCCGACGACTGCTCGCTGCCTGGGCGTCGGCCATACTGATGCACCAGCTCGCACAGCGCCTGCGCGTGCGCCACCGGAGTCTCGGGCACGATGCCATGTCCCAGGTTGAAGATGTGGCCGCGCGCCGGTGCATCCGAGAGGATGTTGCGCACCCGTCGCTCCAGCGCATCCACCGGGCCCAGCAGCGTCAGCGGGTCCAGGTTCCCTTGCACCGCGCGGCGATCGTCTGGCTGCGTAATCCCCAGCCGCTGCCGCGCCACCGAGATCGGCGTCCGCCAGTCGAGCGCATAGACATCCGCAGGCAGCTTCCCCACCTGCTCCAGCAGCGTGCCGCCGCCGTTGGCAAAATAAATCAGCGGCACTCCCAGCGGCCTGAGCTCGCGCAGCAGGCGGTCCACGTAGGGCGCCGCAAACTCGGCAAAGTCTTCGCGCGACAGGATGCCCACCCACGAGTCAAACAGCTGCAGCACCTGCGCCCCCGCCGCCACCTGTCCGCGCAAGTAGTTCAGCGTCGTCTGCGTAATCTTATCCAGCAGCGCGTGCGCCACCTGCGGCGCGCCAAACAGCATCCGCTTGGTCGCAACAAACTGCTTTCCAGTGTGGCCTTCAACGGCGTAGGTCAGCATCGTAAAAGGCGCGCCGGCAAAGCCGATCAGCGGCACCAGACCGCCTAGCTCGCGCCGAATCAGCCGCACCGCGTCCATGACGAACTGGCAGTCCTCGGCGGCTGGGATGCGCAGGGCGGCAATCTCCTCGGCGCTGCGCACGGGCGCGACCTTGGGGCCTTCCTCGGTAAAGGTCAGCGGCAGCCCCATCGCTTCCAGCGGAATCAAGATGTCCGAGAACAAGATCGCCGCATCCACCTGCAAGCGCACCGTCGGCTGCAGCGTCACTTCGCAGGCCAGCTCTGGAGTCTTGCACAGGGTCAAAAAGTCGCCGGCTTTTTTGCGCGTCTGCTGGTACTCAGGCAGGTAGCGACCGGCCTGGCGCATGATCCAGATCGGCGTGGTATCCACCGGCTGCCCGGCGCAGGCGGCTAAAAAGCGCGTCGCCCGATTGGTAACGGCGGTGGTGGCAGCAGCGGCTGCAGCGGAAGGCGTAGCAGAGTCAGAGCTTGGCGTTTGCGGGTCCATGTCAGTGCTCATTATCTAGCACTTCGGTCCCGACCAGGCAGCAAAGCGCGGGTTTTGATGGCAGGCCAAAAGTAGGCACAAAAAAGCCCCGCTTCGTGTTGGCCCAGGGGCCTTACCAAGCGGGGCTCGTCTTTAGAAGTCAGCGCGGGGGGGAGTCGCTGGCTTCAGACGCTGACTAGCCAGACTAGGTAGTCTTCTTGCCGTCCTGACCCTTGTCTGCGGTCTTGGTCTTGGCATCGGACTTGGCTTCCTTGGTCGCCGCTTTTTCGCCCGAGCAGGCCAGCACCGGGGACGCCAGCATCATCGAAGCCACCACCAAAGAGAGAACTGTCTTCATGGGACACTCCTAAAGCCAAAGGGGGTTTTATGTGCGCTGCGACCACACTGCCGCAGCACTCATACAAGCTATCCGATGCCACTGACAGCGCAGCTGTAGCGGATTTTTGCGTGGGGTCAATTGGGCGTTAAGTCTGCGACGTTGTTGACAATCGCGGCCCTGCCAGCACTAATGATGGCCGCATGTACTTTGGTCTTTTTTCTGTGACAGCTGCGACGGTAACACCACGTCGCCCCACGCCCTCGCGGCGCTTGTCGCTTTGCCTGTCGGTCTGTCTTTACGGCGGTCTTTTCGGCGCGCTGTCAGCATCGAGCGGCTGCGCCTCGTTTGTAGAAAACTTCCGACCGGTCATCTACGGCAAGACCGCCAAAGAAAACTACGAGCGCGGCATTCGCTCGATGAAGGGCGAGAGCCAGCTCGACGCGGCCAAGTACTTTAACTACATCCGCTTAAACTTTCCGACCTCGCGCTGGGTGTCGTGGGCGGAGCTGGGGCTGGCCGACTCGGCGTTTGGTCGCGAGGCCTACATCGAGGCCATCGACGGCTACAAGACGTTCATGTCGTCGCACCCGCGCCACGCCAAGACCCAGGACGGCTACTGCGCCTACAAGGTCGGCGAGGCGTACTACAAGCAGATCCCGACCGACTTTTTCTTGGTGCCGCCCTCGTATGAGAAGGACCAGGGGCCGGTGATTGATGCGCAGCGCGAGCTGACCGACTTTTTGAACCGCTACGGCAACAGCATGTACGCCGACTCGGCGCGGGCGCTGCTGGCCGAGGTCATCCAGCGCCTAGCCGACCACGAGCTATACGTGGCGCGCTTCTACCTAGACCGCAACAAGCCCAAAGCCGCAATCTGGCGCCTGGAGTACGTAGTCCAAGAGTACCCCCGCGCCAAGCGCGACGCCGAGGTGCTGATGCTGCTCGGCCAAGTGTATCTAAAGCAGGAAAACCCGAAGGACGCGCGCGATGCCTTCCGCCGCCTGCTCATCGAGCACCCGGACGACTACCGCGGCGCGCAAGCCAAGGTCTACCTGGACTACATCGCGACCCGCTTTGGCGACTTACCACCGCCGCTGCCGCTGCCTCCGCGTAAGCGCCCAGGCGCGCCCAAGACGCCAGCCCCCGTCAATAACGACGACTTGGAGCCGCTGGAGTAGCGGCTCCCGGCCCCGAAGCTACTTGGTTGGTCCCGCGTCCGTGGGATCTGCTGCGGGGCTCGGGTCTGGCTGATCTCCGCCGGAGGTGGGGCGGGACGCACTGGCGCGCAGGTCATCTAGGGGGCGTAGGGCGGCGCGGATGGCGTCGCGGGTGGCGTCGGAGGTCTCGCTCTCTAGGTACAGGGCGACTAGCTGCAGGCTGTAGGCGGTGATGGCGCGGTGCAGGGCGCGTAGGGGCTCGCTGACGCTGGGTAGAGCCGCGGGGGCGGTGCTGGTGGTGGCGACGCCGACCATCTGGGCGTACTCGGCGTGGGTGCGCTTGATCTCGGCCAGGCACTCGGGGCCGCACAGGTCGTCGATTTCCTTCTGCAGGCCCTCGTCCTTGATGCGGCGAACGCGCTTGTCAGCCTCGGCCCACTGGACGGCGTATTCGCGGGTGACAAAGGTCAGGCGGTCGGGGAACAAAGAGTCGCGAAGGATGCTGGCGCGCTTGGCGCGGGGGTACTCGTCGTGCGGCAGGCAGGCTAGGTTGTCGAAGCGCCCGTACAGGCAGCTCCAGGCGTTGTCGGCGCGCTGGTCGATGGGGCGAGAGTCGACCTTCTGGGCGAAGGTGTCGCGGCGGGACCATGCGGTCTGCAGGCGCTTGCCGCAGGAGACGACGAGGCCAAGGCTGCGCTTGATGGCCGGTGGAGGCTTGGGCAGGGCCACCACTTCTAGTCGCTGCGCTAGGGTGATGCCGGTGGGGGCGTCGGTGCGCGGCGAGCGGGTGTACTGGGCCAGGTCGAGGTCATCGGGGAGGTTGTCTTCGCTTGGGTTTGTGCTCATGGCCCGACCGTGTACCAGACCTTTTTGACGGGTTGCAAGCACGATTTATCGAACCAAACCGGACTGTGAACCTTGAATGTATGTGCATCAGCGACCTTTCACCCGATGTAACCTGCTCCTTGGAAGGCAAAATTGCCTTCCAAACGCTGTGAAGAGAGGTGTTGAAGGCAAAATTGCCTCCCAAACGCTGTGAAGAGAGGTGTTGGAGGCAAAATTGCCTCTTCAAACGCTGTGAAGAGAGGTGTTAGAGGCAAAAATGGGTCTTCAAGCGCTGTGAAGAGAGGTGTTGGAGGCGAAAATGGGTCTTCAAACGCTGTGAAGAGAGGTGTTGGAGGCAAAAATGGGTCTTCAAACGCTGTGAAGAGAGGTGTTGGAGGCAAAAATGGGTCTTCAAGTGCTGTGAAGAGTGGTGTTGAAGGCGAAAGTGGCTTCCGAAGTGCTGCGAACTGGGGTGTTGAAGGCCGACGTGCCTCCCGACGTGCTGTGCACTTCGGATTGGGAGGCTTTTTGGCTTGGGCTTGTGCGCTTTTCGCTGCGATCGCGAGGGAAGACCGAGCCTGTGCAGTGCTGCGGAACTCGCTTCGCTCGGACAGTCCTCGCGCTGCACAGGCTCGGTCTTCCCTCGCTGTTGGCGGCTGGGGGGCTTTGCCGAGGGGGTGGGGTGTGATATTTAGGTGATTAGAAGGATGTGGTTTTAATGGCGATTCAGACGATTACGATTGAGGGTTTCAAGTCGATTCGCGAGCTTCGAGACTTTCCGCTTGATCCTGAGATTAATATCTTGATTGGCGCGAATGGCTCGGGGAAATCGAACTTTGTTAAATTTGTTAATTTTCTGGCTGAGATTGTTTCTGCGAGATTGCAGCATTATGTTGGCGCTTCTGGTGGCGCTGAGCAGCTATTTTTTATGGGCTCGAAAGAGACGAAATGTATTGTCGGAGAGTTTGGATTTCCTGGCCATGGATATCGGTTTGAGTTGGCTGTAAATAGGCGCAATGAGCTATTTTTTAGCAAAGAGCAGTTTGATTTATATGACAAGGTTGGTCATCACTGGGTGACCTTGGATGTTGGACATCGTGAGACAATGTTGCGGGAGCGCTTCCTAGAGGCCAAAGATATTCAGGTGCGGTATTGTCTGCGTGACACAGTGGAGCAAGTGTCAGAAATCATGGTTTATCACTTTCACGATACCAGTGATTCAGCAGATGTGAAGAAGCTGCATCCTATTACTGATAATGAAGCTCTGCGCTTTGATGCGCGGAACTTGGCTGCATTCTTGTATAATTTGAAGAAGAACCATCTTTCGGTTTATGAAGAAATTCGCGATACGGTGCGGCTGGTGGCGCCGTTTTTTGGCGATTTCTTGTTGCGGCCCTATTTTCAAAATCCGAATCAGATTCAGCTGGAGTGGACGCAGAAGGACTCGGATATTCCGTTTCATGGCAGCCAGCTATCGGATGGGACGCTGCGGTTTATCTGTTTGGTGGCGGCGCTGCTGCAGCCTTCGCCGCCCAAGACGCTGCTTCTGGATGAGCCCGAGCTGGGCCTGCATCCGTACGCGCTGACGATTTTGTCGACGCTGATTTATGCGGCGGCGCGGAAGTCACAGCTGATTGTCTCTACGCAGTCAGCAGACCTACTTAGCTGCTTTGAGCCCCATCAGGTAATTGTGGTTGAGCGACAAGGGAACGAGTCTAAGTTTAAGCGCTTAGACAAAGCCGCGCTGCAAATCTGGCTGGATGATGAATATAGCTTGGGCGATCTGTGGCGGAAAAATATCTTGGGCGGTCGTCCATGAACATGGTCAACGTCAATATCATTGCCGAAGGAGCGACCGAGGAGCAGTTTATAAAGACCGTACTAGGTCCATATTTGTCGGAACGCAGTGTCTTTGTTTATCCCCGATTGCTGAATGGGCATGTTTCGTATCAGCGAGTCCGCAATGATGTTATTAATGCGCTGAAGGCAAACAGCAGCTGGCCTTGCACGACGTTCTTTGACTATTATGGAATGCTGAAAGCTGACTTTTCGCTGCCGACGAACCCGGATAGTGCGACGGTCGCTCTAAAGAAGCAAAAATTGGAAGCGGGATTTCATCAAGATATTTGTATAGCCATGGGTGGCTCGTTTAATCCGTCGCGATTTCTGCCTTATGTATCGATGTATGAATTTGAAAGCCTATTATTTAGCGATCCTACGGCCTTGTCGCGGGCGCTGGATCTGACCGAATCACAGTGTCAGAAGCTGCTGGAGGTTCGCGCGCAATACCAGTCGCCAGAAGAGATCAATGATAGTCGCGACACGGCTCCCTCCAAGCGAATCATTGCCGTGAAGCCTGCTTATGAAAAATCAAAGCCGCGTCTTGGTTTAAAAGCGGCTCAGCAGGTGACCCTAGACAAGATGTTGCTTGAGTGTCCGCTCTTCGCCGCTTGGGTGGGACGCCTCGCAGCTTTGCCCACAATCGCCTAGGCCTTTGCCGCCGCTTTGCTGCTTACGGGCTGATCTTGATCGACCTAAGCGCCGTCAAAATCATCCGCGTCGCGCGGCTTTTGTTGAGGGTGTAAAAGTGGATGCCGGGGGCGCCGCGCTGTAGGAGTTCGATGCACTGAGCGGTGGCGTGGGCGACGCCGAGCTGGAGGATGGCGTCGGGGTCGTGCTGGTATTTTTCTAGCTGCAGGCGTAGGCGCATCGGGATGGTGGCGCCGCACATGCGGGTGAAGCGGTCTACCTGCTCGAAGCTGGTGATGGGCATGATGCCGGGCAGGATGGGGACGCGGATGCGCAGAGCCTGGGCGCGCTGCAGGAAGTCAAAGTAGAAAGCGTTGTCGAAGAACAGCTGGGTGATTAGGAACTCGGCGCCGCTTTGCACTTTTTGGCTTAGGTGGCGCAGGTCGTCTTCGCGCAGCGGACACTCCATGTGGCCTTCGGGATAGCAGGCGCCGCCGAGGCTGAAGCGCCACTGGCCCTGCTGCTTGCCTTCTTGGATGAAGTGCAAAAGCTCACTGGCGTAGCGGAAGCCGCCGGGGCTGGGGTCAAAGGGCGTCGGACCCTGGGTGCCGGGCTTTGTGGGGGCATCGCCGCGCAGGGCTAGCAGGTTCTCGATGCCCGCCTCGTGTAGGCCGGTCAGGATGTCGGTCAGGTCGGCGGGGTTGTGGCCGACGCAGGTTAGGTGGGCCATGGCCTCGATGCCGACTTGGTGCTTGATCTGCGCCACTAGCTGCGTGGTGGTCTGCTTGGTCGAGCCGCCCGCGCCATAGGTCACCGAGACGAAATCGGGCTCTAGCTCGCGCAGCTCGTGCAGGGTATCCATCAGGTTCTGCTGGCCCTGGTCGGTCTTGGGCGGGAAGAACTCAAACGAGAAACACGGGGTGGGCTTTTGCAGCCGCTCAGCGATGCGCATGACGGCGTGTGTAACAAGTTTGGTGGCCGCTGGAAATAGTGGAGCAGCCTCGCCCCGGTTTCCGCTTACATTCGCCGCGCATGAGCGACTTTTTGCGTCCGACCGGAATGCCGAAGTGGGTGGTACGTGCGACGCTGACGACGGCGACCGTGCTGACGGGGTGTACGCCGCCCGAGACGCCGCCAGCGCCGCCTGCCTACGTCGAGCCGCGGCAGCCGTGCGCGGACCGGAGCCCGCTGCGCCGCGCCTACTTTGGCGACCTGCATGTGCATACGCGCAACTCGTTTGATGCGTGGGCGTTTGAGGTGCGAGTGACGCCAGAGCAGGCGTATGCGTTTGCCCAAGGTCAGGAAGTGCGGCTGCCGCCACTGGCCGGAAACGGCGAAGGGACGCAGCGGCTGCGGCTGTCGCGACCGCTGGACTTTGCGGCGGTGACGGACCACTCCGAGTTTTTGGGCGAGGTGCAGGCGTGTACGGTGCCGGGCTCGGTGGGTTATGAGTCGGCGGCTTGTCAGAGCTATCGCGCGGGTGGCAATAATGCGATCGCTGGGCTGGGGATAAAGCTCTCACTGGGGGACGGCAAGCGCATCGCCGACATCTGCGGGAATAGCGATTCGGGAGCGGCCTCGGGCTGCGCGCCGCTTTTGGGTGAGGTGTGGCGGCGGGTGCAGCAGGCGGCAGACGGGGCTTACGACCGGTCGAGTCGCTGCTCGTTTACGAGCTTTGTCGGCTACGAGTACACGGGGGCAACGGGGCTGTCGACGCTGCATCGCAACGTCATCTTTAAGAACGACCACGTGCCTGCGCCGACGACGTACTTTGAGCAGCCGACGCCCGAGGGGCTGTGGCAAGAGCTGCGCTCGACCTGTCAGCAGGCGGGTACGGGCTGCGATGTGCTGGCGATTCCGCATAACTCGAACGAGAGCAACGGCAAGATGTTCTTGGTCGAGTACCCCGAAGGCAGCACGCCCGCCGAGCAGCGCGCGCAGGCCGAGCTACGCAGCGCGCTGGAGCCAGTGGCGGAGATCTATCAGCACAAAGGCGACTCGGAGTGTATGAACGGGCTTTCTGGAGTCGGCGCGCCCGACGAGCTGTGTGGCTTTGAAAAGACGCTGCGCGAACCGGCGCAAATAAAGGACTGTGGCGAGGGCACCGGCAGCGGTGGGACGGCGCGCATGGGCTGCTTTGCGCGGCGCGACTTCTTGCGCAATGCGCTGCTGGACGGCCTAAAAGAGGAGCAGCGGCTGGGGGTAAATCCGTTTCGGCTGGGCCTGATTGCCAGCAGCGACACGCACAACGGCACGCCGGGCGCGGTCAGCGAGACGCGCTTTATCGGGCACCGGGGCACCGACGACAACACGGTGCAGGCGCAGCTTGGGCGCGGCAACCTCACCCCGGGTGGCGTCGAGTTTAGTCCGGGCGGTCTGGCGGGGGTGTGGGCAGAGGAGAACTCTCGGCCTGCGCTGTTTGCGGCGCTGCTGCGGCGCGAGGTCTTTGGCACCAGCGGCCCGCGTATGACGGTGCGTTTTTTTGCGGGCTGGGACTATGCGCAGACGCTGTGCGACGACCCGCAGCTGCTGGAAAAAGGCTATGCGCAGGGCGTGCCGATGGGCGGGCTGTTGCCGACGCTGCCCAGTGGTCAAGGGGCGGTCGCGCCGAGCTTTATCGTAGCGGCGCAGCGCGATCCAGGGGGTGAGACCGAGCCCGCAAACAAGCTGCAGCTTTTGCAGGTGGTCAAAGGCTTTCTAAAAGACGGGCAGCTGCAGACGCAGGTGTTTGATGTGGCGGGGCAGCGGACGGCGGCGCAGCCGGACCCGCTGACGTGCGCGCCGGTGAGCGGTGGGGCGGACTCGCTGTGCAAGGTGTGGCGCGACCCCAGCTTTGATCCGCAGCAGCGCGCTTTTTATTACGTGCGGGTGCTGGAAAATCCGTCGTGCCGCTGGAATGCGTACAAGTGTCGGGCGCTGCCACCCGCCGAGCGTCCGGCCTCGTGCAGCGACCCGAGCGTGCCCAAAGTGGTGACTGAGCGCGCGTGGTCCTCGCCGATTTGGTACCAGCCGTCAGCGACTGTTCCGACGAAGTAAGCAGTGACGCGTCAAATGCGAGGCGCCGACCGCGGGCTGGTGGATAATGCGGCGCATGTCACTGCCCTTGGTCCTGTCCGCTGAAGAGCTGCTGGCGCTGCTGCAGCTTGGTTTTCCTCAGATTCCGCCGGGAAAGTTTCAGATCGAAGCGCTGTCGGAAAAGCGCCTGACTTTTCGCATGCGCACCGATGACTTCGATCTGCGACCGGGAGGCACGGTGTCGGGGCCCTCGATGATGACGCTGGCGGATACGGCGACGTATCTGTTGCTGATGG
>Ga0209097_10002512_pt1 | contig 14761 bp, 17 predicted proteins | sample AD_UKC052_MetaG_FD_184419 | JGI IMG/M metagenome (GOLD analysis project Ga0209097, IMG submission 184419) | Active sludge microbial communities of municipal wastewater-treating anaerobic digesters from USA - AD_UKC052_MetaG (SPAdes) (version 2) | ecosystem: Engineered > Bioreactor > Anaerobic >... | reverse complement strand
CTGCGGGAGGCTGTCCGTCAGCGCCTGCGCGGCCTCAGCGGCCCGGAGGAGCTCCTGACGCCAACGGTTCGCGACCTCGACGGAGATGAGCCCACGACGCTGCCACTCGTTGACCTGATCGATCGACGCCTGGATGGCTTCGGGGTGCTTCTCCATCTCCTCGCGAAGCCGTGCGTTCGCCGTTTCGACGTCGAGCACGAGCCCCGGCAGCGCCCGCTCAGCGTCGGTCACGTCCTCGAGCGCCGCCTGCGCTTCCTCGCTGTTCGGGCCCGTCTTCGCCAGCTCGTCGTTGTACCGCTTCTGCGCGTCGGTCACCCGATCCCGGGCCGAGACGACTTGATCGGAGTTGCCCGACTCGATGTCCTGCAGCTTCTCCTGGGTGTCGAGGATCTTGTCGTAGGCGTCCTGCAGGTCCTGGGTGCGAGGGTCGAAGAAGTCGCCCTCGGCGGGGCCCTTGCCGATCTCCACCTGCAGGTCACGGTACGCACGGAGGGCGTCGCGAACGTCGCCAGCGGCGTCGCGTGCCGCTTTCGACCCGGCCCCGGTCTCGGCGACCGCCTTAGCGAGGTCGTCGCGTGCCGAGCGGAGCGCCTCGGCCGCCGACTTGAGGCCCTCGGTGTTGCCGTTGACGATGTCGGAGTACTTCTTCTGCGCCTTCGCCAAGGTCTCCTGGCCGTCGGCGAGCGCTTCCTGCGCCGACAGGGCGTTCTGGATCGGATCGAAGATCCCGCCGAGCACCGTCGCGAAGTTCGCCCACTTCGACGCGGTCGGGTCGATCTTGACGCCGAGCCGCTCGACCTCGTCGGTGACCTCGCCCAGGGCACCGGAGGCACGCTTTGCCGCGTCGGTGTCGTTGAGCTGGTCGTACAGCGGTTTCAGTTTCGCGTCGGCGTCCTTCGACGAGACACCGAGCCCCAGCATGGCCGTCTTGACCCCGTCGAGGTACTGGCGGCCCTGGGCCGTGTTGAGCCCGTCGAGTGATGCCTTCAGTTCGTCGATGAGCGCGATCGCGGCACGTTCCTGGTTGCCGGACAGCTGCGAATCGCCGAAGATGCTCAGGTCGTAGGTGCCGGTCGCTGCACCGATCCGGTCCATCCAGTTCTGCGGGGCGACGTACTGGGTCTCCGACAGGATCTTCGCCGTCTCGGTGACAGATTTGTCGAACCGCTCGGGCTGCGTCGGGTCGAACGCCGCCTGCAGCGACCGCAAGTTGCCGATCTGGGTGAGGAGCTTGATGCCCTCGGCGGTCTGGGCGTTGGCCTTCTCGAGCCCGATGCTCAATGCAGCGGTGCCGATGGTGAATGCCGCGATCCCGGCGGTGGCCGGCGAGATCTTGCCGACGAGGTTCGCGGCTCCGGTGCCAGCGGACTTGAGTGCCCCTGTCCACTTCGAGACGACGCCCGTTGATGCTGCGACCGCCGATGTCGACTGGGTCACCCCGGACCCGAGAGCAAGGACTTCCCTGGAGGTCACGTCGATCACGCCAGAGCCGAGGGCGCGTGCACCGGAGCCGATGGCGGGGGCCGACCGAGGCCGGGCGTACTGCCAGTTCCCGCCCATGACGACGCTCGACCCGACCGACGTGGCGGCCGCGGCCGTCGATGCTCCACCGCCGGCTGCGGCGGCGCGGGTGGCCGAAACGGTGACCCGGTCGTAGGCGGCCGCAGTGGCCGAGGTCGCGGCCGCAGCCTGCGTAGAGGACGCCGCGATGGCCTCGTTCGACGCGACCGCGGTCGTACCGGCCTCCGCAGCGCCAGTGCGAAGCTCCCGAATGGCCTTCACGCCGCCGAGGATCGACGTGATGCCGCCCCCGACGATCGCACCACCGCCGAGGGCAGCGAGGCCAACACCGAGGGCCGCTGTGCCGCCAGGGACCTTGTCGAGCACGTCGAGGAACGTCGTCAGGGTCTTCGCCGCGGTCGCGATGACCGGCGTCAGCCCTTGGCCGAGCTTGGCTTGGGCGTTCTCCCACTCTGCCGCCGCGACGCGCTGGGCGTTCGCCGCCGACTCCGACGTCCGAGCGAAGTCCCCCTGGGCGTCGGTCGTCTGCTTGAAGATCGCCGACTGCGCCGCGAGAACCTTCTGCTGCGGGGTCAGGGCGTCCTTCGTCGTCTTCGTGATCCCGAGCGCGAACGCCTCCTGGCGGAGCGTCGCGTCGTCGAGAAGGACCCCGTAGTTGCGGATCGGCTCGGACTCGCCGCGCAGCGCCGCCGAGATCGCGGTGATCGCCTCCTCGGGCTTCGTGTTCTTCGCCGACGCGAGGTCGGTCGCGAGCTTCACGAGCCCCGTCGAGAAGTCGACAAGATCGTTCCCGGCGAGCCCCGCAGCCTTGCCGAACGTCGCGAAGTCGGTCGCGCCGCCGATGGCCTGCCGGCGGGACTGGCCGAGCTTCTCGGCCGCGCCGTCACCGAACTTGGAGATCGCATCGAACGCCGACCCGAACACCTGCTCGCCGTACGCGACGGTCTCGTTCAGGTCCGACGCAGCATCAGCTGCCGGCCGCAGCGCCCCGAGGAGCTTCGTGCCGGCCGCGATGCCGCCGGCGCCGATCGCGATCAGCGACCCCGACGACAGCTTCGCCTTCGACTCGATCCGGCCGAGCTCGCGCTCACCGGTATCGCCCAACGACTGCAGGGCGCGCTTCGAACGCCCGGTCTGCGATTCGACGTCACGACCGAAGTCGGGGACATCAACGCGCAGACCGAGCGGCCGAAGGTTCTTCGCGAACGAATCGAGTCGCGACCCCAGAAGGGGCAGGTTCGGCTCGATATCGACGCCGACGACGCCAGCCCGGTTCGCCCCCATCAGATCAGCCCGCCCGTCATGCCCGTGAGCGCGGCGAACTCCGGTGATCCTGGACGGATCACCGGAAGGCTCGAATCGAACGGCGAGTTGCCAGCGGGCTCATCGACGGCAGGCACGGTCACTCCGTTGAGCTCAGCCCAGATGGCGTGCTGGAGATCGTCGTCGAACTCGAGGAACTCTCCCCATCCGCATCCGGCTCCGACGATGACTCGGGCGAGGGCGCGGGGGTCGGGGTCGCCTCGCCCCCAGAAGGGTCCAACTCGTCGTCGGCCGAGAAGATCGCCGCCCACTCGATGTCGTCCACCCAGGCATCGAACGTCCGCTCGTCGCCGGCGTCCTTCATGGTCTGCCACGCGAGACGCGGCTCCCAATCGAGACCCTCGACGTCGGTGTCGATGAGGCGGGTCTGCGTGATCCACCAGTCGATCCCGTGCTTGGTGTCCTTCTTGAAGGCGAGCAGCGACCTGAGGGGGACGAGAGCCTTGGTGGTCTCGCCCCCCTCCAGCACGCGTGCTTCGAGGCGCATCAGCTACCCGGCGCGAACGCGTCGTTCGAGCCGAGGAGGTGCCATGCGGTCGGCTGGTCGACCGGGGCGAGCGCCGTGAACGTGATGGGAAGCGTGGCGAACGCGTTCTTCACGAGCGTCGCCGAGACCGAGCCGGCGACGATGCCGCGTTCCACGACGAGGCGGATCCGCTCCTCACCATCGACGATGTCGAGCACGGCCGAGACCTCGTCGAGGGTGCCGGCGGCCGGCGGGACGTACTTCCAGCCGCCCGTCGCGGCGGTGATGGTGCCGCCGCCGAATGCTGCGGTGAGCGAGCTGGCCGACCATTCGATGAGCGGTGCCTGGATCGTCGCGGTCTTCGACTGGACGATGGTGCGGATCGGGTCGAGGGACTGCGACGCGAACAGGTTCGTCGTCTGCGTGTCGACCGCGAACGCTGCGCCCGTGTCGGCGGTGTAGCCGACGGCAGTGAACGCGTCGTCGAGGCCCTGACCGGGCGCCGAACCGACGACCGTGGGCAGGGTCGTGCCGAGCGGTGCGAAGAACAGGTGATGGACACCCGCGACCACCGTCGCGAGCGGGTTGAGGGTTGCTTCTGCCATGGGGGGACCTCCTGGTTGGTGGCAGGCCGAAGCACCCCGGACGGGGGCGTTCGGTTGGGATTCGCTGTGACCGGGAGGTCAGCGGCGATCTAGGAGCCCGTGTTGGGCTGAGGGTGCGCCGTGAGGACGGCGTCGAACCGTGAGTACGGTCGCGGCGGGGTGAGTGCTTCGTCGGTCGTGTCGGTGACGACTCCGACCACACAGCGGCTCACGACGGCCGTGACGGTGCTCGTGCCGATCGTGTACTCGACGGAGCCGGACAGGCTGACGAGAACGCGGGCGGCGGTTTCGGCGATCGTGTGGGCGGCGAAGCGGTCGTTCCCGCCCGGGCCCCACACGTCGATCTGGAGGACGGTGTCGGCGAGCCAGTAGATCGACTCGGGTTCGGCGAGAGATCCACCGACCTGTGAGACACGGACGAACGGGTACGTGTCGTGGGTGACGTCGGTGCCGACGTTGTTCCCGACGACGAAATCGGTGTGGCCCTCAGCGGTCAGCAGGGCGTCGAGGTCGGCGAGGAGTGCGCCGATGGCGACCCGGGAGCCGTAGGGGAGAGCGAGAACGGTCACTTGCCCTCCGGGGTGTAGTTGCCGCGTGCCGAAGCGGCGCGACGCATGTAGGCCAGCGGCGAGTTGTTGACCGAGCCCCACTCCTTGAAGTGGTCAAACGACCCATGCGTCACGACCGACACCCCGCCGGCGTCCACGGCGACTTCGACGGTCGGGTAGTGCGGTTCCACCTCGGCAGCGATGTCCTCGGCGATCTCGATGAGACCCGGAGTCGCAGCGTCGACGAACACGGTCGGGTCGAATCCGATGAGCCGGCCCATCAGACGGTCCTGATCAGCTTGGCGGTCCACCCGATCGTCTCCCGGGAGAGAGGATGGATCCACTCTTGGGGCGGGCCGTCGAACTCGTAGATGGCGGTGCCGAGTGTGAGCCGCGACGTCGTGTAGGCCGTAATGCACGTCGGGAAGTAGCCGACGAAGCGGGTCGAGCCGACCTGGCGGGATTCGCCGGTCTCCGATGATTCCTCGGGGGCTACCCAGCAGCAGATCGTCGACGTCGTCGTGACCTCGAGCGGCTGGTTCATCTCGTCGACCTCAGTGGTCGACATGGACACGGTGGTGAGCGTCGCCTGGAGTCGCATGAGGCGGCGGACAGAGGTGGCAGTGATCATGCTGCCTCCGCGATCAGGGCCCGCATCACGTCCGGCTTGCGATGGGCGCCGTGGTAGCGGGAGTGCAACGCCTTGTTCGCGAGCGACCCGACCTGGCGGGAGTACCGCTTCTGTGGCGGGTGAAACAGATGAACGAGCGGGGTGTCGCCGCGCCACGGCTTGCCGACGAGGGTGTGCAGCGCGAGCGCCCACGAGGCGTCTTCTTGGCCCCACCCGGAGAACCGTCGATCGAGCGGCGCCTGCCGGTAGGTGTCGGTCGTGGTGACGACGATGCCGCCGCCGGCCCAACCCGGGTACGGGGTCTGCAACCACGGACGGGGCGGGAGTGGCTGATCGGCCATGAACGCTTCGGAGGCGGTCTCGGTGAGCCGTTGGACGTCACCGTGCGGGATCGCCCACCCGTACTCTGAAAGGGCGCCCACAGCGACCGTGAGGGCCTCTGGGCGCAGCGGCCACACGTCGGCGTCGGCAAGGATCAGCGCCCCGTCAGCGACCTTGGAGAGCCCGTCGGCGACAGCTGCAGCCTTGCACCACGGACCGTCATCGTGAACCCCGAGCACAACATCGAAGGTCGGAAACCGTTCGGCCCACCGCCCGAGCACCCACACCAGCGCTCGTTGCCGGTACGGGCAGCCTGAACGCCACGGGATGACGACCGAAGTCACGGCGCCGGATCCAGGATCAGCGACGGATCAGCGTGCGGGTCGGCGACCCAGAACCACGTACGGAACACGTCTTCGACAACCTCGGGCCCGTGGGCGTCGAGAAGTTGGCCGTACTGCCGCCAGTGCTGCCCCTCGGTGATCGGGAGATCAGTCGAGGCGTACGCAGCGGCACCGTTGCGGACCTTCGACACGAACTGGGCGGCAGACCGGTACGGGTAGTGCCGCACGATCAGCCCGGGGAGCGACGTCGGCCCGCCGTTGTAGGTGGCGCCGTGGTTGCCTTGGTGGATGACGAGGTCGGACCGGGTACGACACGCGACCTTCGGGAGGGGCGCCGGCTGGATACGGCGCCATGCGATCCGTTCGATCGGATCGTCCAGCGCCGGGTCGTCACCGGTGGCGACGTGGTCGTAGAGCTCGGCCGTGACGGTGAGCCACTGAGTCGCCACCTCAGAGAGGAACGCTGCGATCGATGGAGCGTGCGGTGTGTACCAGTACTCATCGGCGTCGAATGGAACGACGAAGTCGGCGCCAGCGTCGGCCGCCCGTTGAGCGAGGGCCGTCATTTTGACCGACTGGTAGTAGGCGGGATCGGGGTCGTCGAGAAGTTCCACGTCGAGCTCGGCAAGGATCTCGCGGGTGCCGTCGGTGGAACCGTTGTCGGAGACGATGACGTGGTCGACCTGCTCGAGCATGTTGGCGACGGTCGTGGCGACGATGTCGGCCTCGTCCTTCACCATCGAGATCCCGAACGTCGCCATCAGTACCCCGTTCCGACTCGCTCGAGGCCAATGTGCTCGCACCACTCCCCGGAGTTGCGGGCGCCCCAGAAGGCGAACCGCCAGCTCGGGTGGCGGCGGAGAAGCTCGAGGCCAAACCGGCCTTCGCTGTTGTCGCCCTCCGGCCACCCCTCAGTGCAGAGGGACCGGCGATAGATCGACGGGTTCGTGGTGAAGAACCGGGTGTGCTCCAGCCACGCACCGCCGACGTCGGAGCAATCGGCGTAGTCGGCTGGGTGCTGCTCGACAATGCCGCCGGCGGCTCGTTCTTCCTCGTTCCACGGCTGCCGCCGGAGCGCCAACTGCACGAGGTGAGGCTGTCGGACGAGCGTGTCGGCCAGATTGGACCAGTCGAGGTGCCGGCTCAGCACGAAGTCATCCTCGAGGTGGACAACGAACGGGTTCGGGGTGCGTTCGAGGTGCTGCCATGCTGCCCGGATCGCACCGCCGAACCCGCGACGTTGAGCCCCCCCGATGACCTGAGCGTCGAAGTGGCGATAGGTGTTGGCGAGCATCTGCCGGTGCTCGAGGCTGCCGGTGTCGTCGTGGATGATCAGCCGCTCGTACGGGACGTGCTCGGCGGCAACAGGGAGGGTGCGGGCCAGGACGTCGTCTCGGCCGTCGGTCAGAACGAGGAGTGAGATCACGCCGCCACCCCGAAGTTCGCTTCGTAAATTGCCCGATGGGCAACGATCCGTTCGGCGTGCTGAGGGGCTCGGTTGCGGGAGTTGGGGCGGACGTATGCCCGGTAGATCGCGTCGGGGATCGCCTCAACCGTCGCGCCGGCGAGCCAGCACCGCAGCCAGAGGTCCCAGTCCTCGGACCAAGTGAAGTCGCGCCACCCGCCGACGTCGCGCACCATCTGTGCCCGGACGAGGGACCCGACAACGAGCCAGTTCCCTTCCGGGAGGCACTCGGCGGTGCAGTCATGGCGGTGGCCGGCGACCTTGGGGACGTAGGGGTCGGGGAAGGAGTCGGCGACGTAGCGGACAGACGGGGCCCGCAGATCGGCCGTGCCGGCGTCGAGGGCGTCGAGGTAGTCGATCTCGAGCTCGTCGTCGGCGTCGAGGTGTACGACCCATTCGGTCTCGACTCGGTCGACCGCTTGGTTGCGGGCGTCGTGCAGAGTGTCGGCGTGGACGTGGACGACCGGTACACCGAACTGTGCGGCGGACGGAATCGCCCGTCGTCGAGCGAGCTCGGACCACGCTTCGTCTCCGAAGGTGGCGACCGCGATCGTCACGTCCACAGTGGCTGCCTCCGTCGGTAGATGCGTCGACCGGCGTTCATCCGCGACGTCTGCTGGGCGTACATCGGGTCCATCGGCGCCTTCCCCCATGACGGGTGAAGGTGCTCGACGTGGGAATCGAACGCGAACGCCCACGCGTTGCGATGCTTCGCGGTGCCCACGAACTCGTCATCCACGAACTCGTGGGGGTACACCTCGGTCAGCACTGCGCCGGGTCCGTCGATCGTGCCGAATCGGTCGCAGTAGTCACGGGTGACGAGGCTGTGCGTGGCATGGTCGCCGGCGATGACCCGCTGGTTGCCAAGATCGTTGGTGCCAACGACGCCGATGCCTTCGGAGAGTTGGGCGACTGCCGCCTCGTACCACCCGGGGTGGAAGAGGAGATCATCAGCTCCGAGGAACATGTGGCCTTCGGTGGTGTGCCGGTAGCCGGCGTTGATCTTGCGGGCGTAGTCGCCGGGGAATGGACCGAGAACACTGATGCGTTCCTCGCCGGCCGCGTCGATGGCTCCGTGAACCGCGGTGTCTTCGGGGGAGCAGACGAACAGTGTCCGAGCTTCGGGGCACGACGACCGGATGGACTCGAGGAGCGGTACGACCCGGTGGGGCCGGGTCAGCATCGGCACCAGGACGACGACGGTCACGACACGTTGGCCGTTCCGACCGGAGTGGTTCGGTAGTCGGAGAGGGCGTCCTTCATGGACTGGGTGAGGCGCACGCCGCCGGGGTACTGGCTGCCGGTGCTGATCGAGAATGGGCCGAGGGACTCGGACTGCACACCGACGTCCTCTGGGGGGGAGTCGAGGGCTGATGCGACCATGTCGCACACGATCCCGATGACGTCCTCGGGGATCGTCGACCAGCCGTGCTCATAGGTGGCCTTCACGGTCTTGAGTCCGCCGCGCCACAGGTTGATCTCGAACGAGTTGATCGGGGTCGAGGCGAGATCGATGATCTGCAGCCCATCCCACTCGTAGGAGACCGTGTTGTTGTTGATGTCGGTCACGCCGGTGACGGCGACAACGGGGCGCTGAGGGAGCCTCACCTTGCGGTTGCGGACCCTCAGCGTCACCGTCGAGGTCGCGAGCGTGAACTCGAGGCCGGTGAAGGTGCGGACGCGCTGGGAAGCGATATCGAGCAGCCGGGGGGCGCGCTCGAGGTCGGATGTGTCCATCTGCCGGCGCATCACGGCCTGCAGATCCTCGGTGTCAGCGAGTGCGACCATCACACCTCCGATCGGAGGTCCCCGCCCGAAGGCGGGGACCGCGGATGATCAGGAACCGGAGTTGTTCGTGAGCTTCACGAACGCGTCGGGGTCGTTGAGCAGGAAGCCGTACTCCGCCTCAGCGAGGATGGCGACGAGGTTGTGCTCGAACAGCGACGTGAGCGTGCCGTTGATCGTCACGGCCGCCTCGGTCGAGACCCGGTAGCTGATGCCACCGACGACGCCCCACGCTGCCTGACCGAAGTCGCCGCCGTAGCCGACGACCGAGGTCTGGTTGGCGGTGGCGACACCCTCGCCAATGAACGACGGGCGGTTCAGCAGCCGGCCGGCGGTGCTGAGGCCAGCGGCGTCGGCATCGGTCGGGAGCTCCACGTAGAGCGGGCGGCCGGTGGTGTCGGTGGCGCCCCACAGGGTCGGCTCCAGGATCGAGTCGAGCGCCCAGCCATTCAGGCGGTAGCGCCGGCCCGAAGCGTCGGAGTCGGTGACGATCTCGCGCATCGCCTCGACGAGGTCGCCGTGGATGCCGCCGAGAGCCTGCGAAGAACCGCCGATCTCGGCGCCCTTCGTGGTCTGGTCCATGTAGGTGGCGAAGGGGCCACCGCCGGCGGTGCCGTCGGGACCTTCGTCGTGGAGGGCGGCACGGTCGAACGCGACGGCGAAGGACTCGGCGAGCGAGTTCCGCATCGTGTTGATGTAGCCACCGGGGTTGGCACGCACGACCTCGGCGGAGACCACCAGGATCGCGGCGAGCTTCTTGGGCACCATCGACTTGAGAGCGAGGGTGCCGGAACTGGCCGGCTTGATGCCGCCCTCATCGACCCACCCCGCGGCGGGCCGGCCGGTGACGACGGGGATGGACTCGCCGTTGATCCCGAGCGGGACCTGCGGGACGAGCTGCTGCACGACCGACTGGCGAGCAGCGCGCTCGAAGATCGGTGCGGCCTCGTGGGCGGGGAGGAAGCCGGAGAAGTCCGACGTCTTGGTTGCGGCGGTGATCGCCATGGGGGTGTCCTTTCGGGAGGGTTAGGCGGCCCCGACCGCGCGCTTCAGCGACTGCGTGAGTGCATCGCTGTTCAGCGCCGGCGTGGTGCCTCGAGCGCCCTGACCCAAGTCGGGTGCGGCGGGGTAGCCCGGCGGAGTTGCCGGCGCTTGCTCGGTGGTCTGTGCGGGTGCGATGCCGTCGATGAACGTGGAGACCGACTGGTGGTCGACCTTGCCGTCCTCACCGAGGAACTTGGCGCGGTCGAGACCGAACGTGAGCGCCGCCAACTGCTCCGGGCTGAGCCGGCCAGCAGACTTCGCTTCGAGTGCCGCGTCGACGAGTTCGACCGCCAGTTCGGCCGTGGCCGCGGTGCGTCCGCGTGCCTCGGCTTCGGCGATCGCCTTCTCCGTGTCGGACATCGTGGACGCCTTCAACTGCTCGAGCTCGGTCGCTGCCTTGGCGTTGGCCTTGGCGCGTTCCTCGTTCTTGCGGGCTTGGGCCTTCCACTTCTCGACTTCGGCGGAGAGGTCGACCGTTGCGGTCTCGGTCTCCGTGGTCTCGGTTGTGGGCGCGTCGGTGGTGGCCGTTTCGGCCGTGGTCTCTGGCATCGCTGGTTCTCCCGTTTCGGGTTGGTGGGTGCCCCGTTGCGGGGCGGTCAGAGGGCGACGGGGACGGCTGTGCAGCCGCACCGGTCGTGGCCGAAATCGGCCGTCTCTGAGGTCTTGTATCGCTGGCCTGCGGCGTCACGGCAGAACCGGCAGGCAGCGGCCCGTGGAACACGCTCCCAGGCCACGCGAGTCCGTGTGGCGGTGGTGACGTGGTCGCCGGTCCTTCGGGCAGCTGAGGCCACGAATCGGTCCGTTTGGGCTTCAGTGATGGATCGGCCGGCACTCACGGCTTCGTCGTACGGGCGGCCTTCGGAGAGGGCGTGCCAGACAGCGGTGAACGGCGACCGAGCGTTGTACTCGACGTCGATCGCCCCGATCGGGATGGCCGGCGGTCGAAGTTGAAGGATGGCGGCGTAGAAACCGACCGCCACAGTGATCGCAGTGCGTTTCGCAGCGAACGTGTGTGGTCCGGCGAGCCTCAGGAACGTCGAGAGGTCGGCTTCGTCGTATCCGTCGAGCCCGTCCCAGATTCGGACGAGTTGCGCTGCGGTGCGGGACGAGATACGGGCCTGGGTTGCCTTGTGGCGTTCCACGAGGGCCGCCACCTCGTCACGCTGCAGCACCCACGGGCTCCGGGGTGGGAACAGGCTCGAGGAGAGCCTCGGCGGCCAGTTCGGCCTCGTTGCGGGCGATCTCCTGCGGCGTGAGCTGCCAGATCTTCTCCTGCACCGTCCGTTTCGACAGCCCGACCGCCTGCGTGGCCGCCTGGCCACGCTCGGAGAGTGTGTATCGCTCCGGGGACGCCCAGATCACCTCGAGGTCGGACCGGGCGGCGCGCTCGGCGTCGCCCATCATCATGAACGCGATCGACATGACCGCTTCGTACGCCTCGCCGGCCTGACCCATCCGGTCCTTGACCTTGAAGATCAGGCCCTCACGGGTCAGCGACGCGCCCTCGGCGGATCCTTGCGCAGCGTCGGGGAACAGATACGAGAGCGGGGTTCGGGTGACGGCGGCGAAGTCGCGCACGTCGGCCTTGACGGACTCGAGGACCGGGGTCAGGTCAAGCGCCCCCGATTCCCACATCTCAGCGTTCGCCGGGAGGGTCCAGATGGCTCCGGGGCCCTGTCGGAACAGCTCGTCGTAGTCGACCTCGGTCCCGTCAGGGTTCGTGGTCGGAACGCCCTTCACGGCGCGCTGGCGGAAGGCCTGCAGCGTCATGATCTCGAGCCGGTTCAGGATCGTGTAGTTGATCCGGTCGAGGATCGGAAGGTGCGGTTCGATCTCGCCCTTCGGGAGCCCCCGGATCTGCGGGCGGTACGCGAACGGCACCACCGGTACGACCGGCACGCCCAGCGGCTGCGGCGGTCCCGTCCAGTCCCAACCGGACAGCTCGTTGAGCTCGCCCTCCTGATGCTTCCGCTGCGCCTTCACGACGTAGCCCGGAACGTACAGGTAGGCGACGTCGAGATCATTGAGGACGTCGTGGAACACCTTCGCCGCAGCCGTGGCACGGCGCCGGCGCGCCGGGTCGACCTCGCAGATCACCTCGCGAGGATCCTCGGGGGTGATGAGCGGAACGCCGGTCTCTTCGTCGATGGCCCCGACGATCATGTACGCCTGCGACAGGGACAGCGCGGTGGAGTCGACGAGCTTGTGGTCGGCGTCGAGGCCGTTGGCCTGCCAGATGTCCCACGCTACAGAATCGCCGAGGTCGTCGTTCTGGGCGCCGGTGCGGAACCCGAGCGGATCCATGCGCTCGCGGGTCGCTTCGATCGCCAGCTCGGCGTAGTTCGTGCGCGACATCTGCATGAGTCGCCGAGCCGCGTCGCGGACTGCGGCGTCGGCGTAGGCGGGGATCCCGTTCTCGCCGTCGTAGTACATCTGCAGGATGTCGTAGCGGTTGCGACGGGCTGCGAGCTCCTTCATGAGCCGCTGCAGCGTTGCTCCGGCGGTGCCGGCGGAGGTGTCGATCATATCAACTACCTCCGTTCATCGGATCCGCCTGGGGACCCAGGTCTCGGCCGCTTGCGTCACGACGCCCTTGGCAACGGCGTCGAGGCGGCACTGCCAGGCGAGGACAGCGGCCACCGCTGCGTCGATCTTGCGGGGCGAGTAGTCGTTCTCTTTGCCGAGGTTGAGCTTCCCACCCTTGACCCGGCGCCGGGCTTGGAGGACGTGGCGGGTGAGTGCGTACTCACCGGAGTGGGTCAGATCGGCATTGCGAACGGCGCCCTCGAACGATTCGATCGCCCGCTGCACCAGACCTGAACGGCCGCCGGTCATCCACCACTCGAACGGATGGTCAGCGGTCGACTTCACGGTGACCTTGCCGCCGTACGTTGCTTCCCAGGCGTTGACGTGGGAGCGCCAGTCCTTCGCCGGGTCCATGTACGCACCGACCACGGCGTACTTCGTGAAAGCGTGCTGGATGGCGGCTTCGATCGCCGCCATCGGCGGCTGCCACTCGTCCTGGCCGGGACCGTCGGGGGCTTCCCAGACGCCGAGCTCGAACAGGTGCCCGTCTGACACCCGGCAGGCGATCAGCGCAGTGGCGTCAGGCTTGCCCTTGGCCCGGCCGCGGGATCCGTCGAATCCGAGCGTGATCTGCTCGAGGTCGGCGACGATCTTCGTGGCGTCAGCGATGTGCGCCCATTCCGGTTGGGTGAGCCACGAGTCCGACGCGTGGGTGATCTGGTTGAGGTAGAACCCTCGAGCGTCCTGCGGATCCGTGTCGGGATCCCAATAGTCGGCCACGATGCGGTCGATCGATACCCAGCCGCCGTTGACGTCGGCAGATTCGCCGTAGGCGACGGCGAGACCGTGGCGAAGTGACGCTTCGTCCGTCGGGTCGGTCTCGGGTGGGGCTTCGCGGTGGTCGAACAGCACGCCCGTGGAGATCTTCGTCTTGCCCTCTGCTTGGAGTCGTTCGGCGTCGAACGAATGCTCGGCGACCGAGTCCTCACCCGGGCGGAAGGCGTTCGGCGTTTCCACTGAGCTCCCGTTGACCTTGGCGAGGTTGCGGCGCAGCGTTGCCGCCAACTTCACCCCGCCGTTCGAGGGCTTCCACGACTCCGTCTGATCCATCGCGTTGAAAACGGGGCGAAACCCCTCACGCGATGTTCCCGACGCTGTGACCGGTTCGATCACACCTCGAGGCACGTTCACGAACCCCTGCAGCGGTTCGATCTGATAGGCGTCGTACACCGGGCCTGTCGACGCCATGTCGAGCAGCGGCTCCCAGGTGTTCGTCGTCTGATCCTCCGACACCGCGACGACCTGGACCTTCGGCTTGAACCCGAGATCAGCCCACGGCTTCCCGACCGGCTGACCATCAGCGTCCCACCCGTCGAGGACTACGTCACCGAGGGCTTCGACAAGGCACAGCGCCGCTACCAGCGGCGACTTCCCCCAACCCTTCGGGCGGGAGAGCACGGCACGGCGGATGAGTCGGCCGTTCATCATCGACCGACCCCGGATCGCCTGACCCGAGAACCTTCGATCGACCTCGTAGAACTTCAGGACGAACTGGGCCTGCTCGTTCGTGAACACCAACGGCTCACCGGCGGACGGACCGTCAGGGACGATCAGGAACTCCTCGATCCAATCGAGGACGTACCACCCGAGAGTCGGACGCTCACCCTCAAATGATGGCTTCCAAGGCACTACTCGGCGAGACGCAAACCGTCGCGCCGCTGACCTCGAGGCTGCGACCGCCCCGCATCCGCCGCTTCGGCCTGAGCGAACGTGATCTTCAGCCGAGCCCGATCCTCCGGCGTCGCCCCGAACTTCGCGACCCGCAAACGGAGCTCAGCCGCGGCTGTCGTCGACCCGTTCCAGAACTTCGCATGGATCACCGCCGTGTCCAACAGGAACGACCAATCCGACGCCGTGAACTCGGGGGCCAGCGGAGACTCGCCCCACATCGCCCACCACTGCTGCGTCATCGCCGGCCACACGAACTCCACGAGCTCGTCGTCCTGCTCGATCAGAAAAGTCGGGAGCGCCGGCTGCGTCGCCGGCTCCGCCTCGATCACCCGCAACTCGGGCACAGCATTGCGCCGTGCCCGACGAGAAGGATCCTTCGGGGCAGGTCCACGTCCAGCCATCAGAACCTCCTCAGCAAATCAGCCCAGACCCGTACAGATGGCCAGCGCCA
>Ga0209097_10002509_pt1 | contig 14775 bp, 6 predicted proteins | sample AD_UKC052_MetaG_FD_184419 | JGI IMG/M metagenome (GOLD analysis project Ga0209097, IMG submission 184419) | Active sludge microbial communities of municipal wastewater-treating anaerobic digesters from USA - AD_UKC052_MetaG (SPAdes) (version 2) | ecosystem: Engineered > Bioreactor > Anaerobic >... | reverse complement strand
GGAATGGCATCCGCGATCCATGGGTTGTCACCAGCATCCGGGTGGCCAAAGCCCGGTTTGGCAACAACACCAACGTGCGGTTCCGGTATGGGTTCAGTTCCGATGCCAGTATCAATTCCGAAGGTTTTGGACTGGATGATGTGCAGATCGAACCGGCATTTAATATTGTAAATGACACACTCTTTTCCCAGACCCAACCCGAAGTTACAGGCAACAGCTGGACACATTTTGGAAATCTGCCCAACATGGTCGCCTCGGTGGAAAAGAAAAACATCGGTCCTGTTTTACTGGAAATGAAGCGACATACCGGTGCCATCCGGACTGCCTGGGGAGTGCCTTATCTGAACCGTAGTTTCCACATCCATCCGAATACCCAGCCATCCGGCAAAGTGAAAGTGCGGCTCTACATTACGGATGCTGAGGTGCAGCAACTGGCAGCCGCAGATCCGACCATACATTCGTTTCAGGAACTGGGCGTGTACAAATACGATGGCTCTTTCCAGGATTTGAGCATTGACAACAACGACGACATTGCCGGTAACCACGAGTTTATTCCGGCCTCTAAAGTGCAGAAAACACCGACTTCGGGTGGTTATTTCCTGGAGTTTCAGGTGTCCGGATTTTCGGAATTCTACATTGCCGGACAATCACTGGCCGGACCCGATGAGCCATTGGGTATCTCGCTGACCGATTTTACTGCCGGTAAAAAGCCGCATGAGAATGATGTAGAAGTGAACTGGACCACCGAATCAGAAGTGAACACAGACCGGTTTGTGCTGAGTTATTCCACCGATGGTAAAAACTATGAAACGCTGTTGGTGGTAAAAGGAGAAGGGGAGCCGGGCATCGGATATGAGTACTCATTCCGGCACAATCCGAAAGCCACTTCCGCCTCCGTTTTCCGCTATCGGCTGCAGCAATTCGACAATGGCTCTGAAAAGCCTGCTGTATTTTATGCCAATTGCAACAATGACGGTGCCGGTAAAATTCAGATCTGGGTGACCAATCCGATGGTGGATAATCTGGAAATCCACAATCTGTCAGGAGAAACCGATCTCAAATTGTATGATTCCGGGGGGAGAGAAGTGTTGCATACAAAAGCAACGGATCCTGAATTGAAGTTGCCGGTTGGTTCATTGCCAAACGGACGATACCAACTGCAGGCGATCACCGATTCGGAACGAAAAACCATTCCAGTGATCAAGGTCTGGTAATGGTAAAAGAAATGGGCTGGGATTTGAGTGAAAGAATGAGGAAAACAGAAACAACCGTTGAAAAGATTGCGTCTTTACCCCATCAACGGCTTTTGCTTCTTTATTGCTTTCCTCCCAGAACCCGAATGAGTGATTCAGTAGCAGTTCCTGCCATCTGTGCCAGTTCTTCCCTGGTAAAATAGGTACTTACCTCTTCCAGATTGTTCTGGTCGAGACGGGCTTCAAGATCTTTGATCAGATGCTCCACGCGGTCCCGCATCGGAGTGTAGGCCATATCCAGTAGCTGGGCTTGTTTTTGCATAATCTCATGGCCCAGAAAGTGAACCACCAGATCTGCCTCTTTGGGATATTGTTTGAAGTATTCTTCCAGATCTTTCTGAGAAACCACAGCCAGTTCGGCATCGGTTACGGCTTCTGAGGAGGTGGTGTAGGTTTGATTCACAAGCAAATCTGCCAGTCCGATGATGTCGCCTTTGAAATGAAGTTCGGTGATCAGGACTTTGCCAATGGGGTGTACGCAGGATGATTTTACAATTCCTCTTTCCACCAGCACCAATTGCTGGGCCAGGTTTCCTTCCTGATTGATGGTGCTTTTCTTCTTCACAGAGAACCGTTTCACCTGAGGTATTGCAAACAGATTACGGATCCATTCTTTCTTTTCTTTCTCCCCGATTTTGCGGGAAAGGCTTCCTTTCGAATGGGCATTGGCCACTTTGGTCAGGCGGGTTTCCACGGCTGAAAGCAGCTCCGTGATTTCAAAAGGCTTGCTCAAAAAATCATCGGCTCCCATTTCCATGCCTTTCCGCTGGTCTGCCCGGTCGGATTTGGCTGTGAGAAAAATGAAGGGAATGTTTTGAAAGCGGGGATCTTTCTGCAGCATGTGCAGCATTCCAAATCCATCCAGAACCGGCATCATCACATCACAAACAATCAGATCTGGCATTGCCCTCCTGGCCTCGTCAATTCCATCCATTCCGTTTTCGGCAGTGTACACATCGTACCCAGCCATCTGAAGAATACTGGCCGTGTTTTCCCGGATATCCGGATGGTCTTCAACAAGAAGGATTTTTTTCATTTTGGTGTGAATCTGAGTGGCGAATATAAACAATCCACCATCCCATTTCACATGATAAGTTTACATTGTTCTCACAGATAAAGGTCACTCAGAGGACCGTATCAAGTCCTGGAAAAAGAGGAACTAATCCTTTCTCAATTCCAGCAGGGCCACATTTTCCACATGGTGTGTATGCGGAAACATATCGACCGGCTGAATTTCCTTCACTTCATACACCTCCGTCATCAGGGCCAGGTCCCGGGCCTGTGTGGCCGGATTGCAACTCACGTACACAATCCGCTGAGGGCGCATTTTGAGGATCGATTCCACCACATCGGGATGCATTCCGGCTCTTGGCGGATCGGTGATGAGGACATCCGGAACCCCGTTTTCTTCCACAAACTTTTCGTTGAGCACTTTGGCCATATCACCGGCAAAAAAGAGAGTATTCTTTAAACCGTTGAGATCGGCGTTCACCCGGGCATCTTCCACGGCCGCTTCCACGTATTCGATTCCCACCACAAATCCGGCTTTGCGTGCCAGAAACTGGGCGATGGTTCCGGTGCCGGTGTATAAATCGTAGACCAGATCGTTTTCACGAATGCCCGCCAGTTTGTCCACCAGCTGATACAGCACCAGGGCCTGATCGGCATTGGTCTGGTAAAAAGAAGTCGGTCCCACACGGAATTTCAGGTTTTCCATTACTTCCATCACCACATCGGTTCCGGAAAAAACGCGGGCCTTCAGGTCGGAATAGACATCGTTGCGCTTCTGATTGAGAATGGTCTGAAGAGAGGTGATCTGCGGAAAAGCTTCTTTCATCGCTGTCAGCATGGCCTTCAGTTCATCAGGATGGTTTTCAGAAATAAGGAACAGCACCATTAGTTCGCCGGAAGCCGTCGTCCGGATCATCAGGTTCCGCAACATGCCCGTTTGGGCCCGGAGATTGAAAAAGCTGAGCTTGTGTTTTTCAGCGTAGGCTTTGGTCCACAACCGGATGGAATTGCTGGGTTCGGGTTGCAGAAAGCATTCTTTCACATCCAGAATTTTGTCGAAGCGCTTGGGAATGTGGAAGCCCAGACCATTGAGATCGGGACGGTTTTCACGGTCCATATCCGATTCGTCGAGCCACCGCTGGTCGGAGAAGGTGTACTCCAGTTTGTTGCGGTAGTAAGTGGTTTTGGAAGAAGCCACAATTGGATGCCAGTTGCCTTCCTTGATTTTGCCGATCCGTTCAAAGGCATCTTTTACCTGCTTGGTTTTGAGCTCCAGTTGTTTGTTGTAATCGAGGTTCTGCCATTTGCATCCGCCGCACACACCGAAATGGGAGCAAAAGGCCTCCTGACGGTCAGGTGACGGTTCTTTCATTCGGTACACCCGGGCCTCGGCATAGGATTTTTTGTCCTTTTCCAACAGAATATCCACCAGGTCGCCGGGGACACCACCTTCAACGAAATAGACTTTCTCATCAATCCGGGCGACACATTTTCCTTCGGCGGCGATGTCCAGAAGGCGTACATTTTCCTTGACCTTGTTGCGTGGTTTTCTGTTTTTCATGGAAGGGCAAAACTAGGGGGTTTTTTCTGAACGGAAACGGGTGGGATGTTAGTTGGAAAATGAGGCAATGGCTTACACCGCTGTTTCAGGAAGCCTTTCCCAAAATGACCCCAATTTTTTTGCGCCAATTTTTTTGGGGGGAAAAAATGGCCCCAATTTTTTCAGTGAAAATTTTTCGGGGGGATTTTTTCCCCCCAATTTTTATTTCGAAAAAAAATCGGGGGGATTGGCTGCCGGGGGCCTGAGAAAGAGAATCTCTGCCTGGGTTTGTGGAGCCATGAATCAACAGTTGTGTTTTCGATGATCCTCCGATTTATTCCTCCGCCGGGGTTCGTGTCTCCACGAATCAACAGTCTTTTTCCCGATTATTCGACTCACTCCCCATCTGTATCAGCTAATTCTATGACGTGAAGCTCTGCCCGAATATCCTGCAAAAACCCGAATCGGGCAACGACTCTTTTGAAATCCGGCGAAGGATGGTTCGCTCTATCGGGAAGTTGTCGTATTGATGCGTGGGGATTTAAAATGTTTACAACCCTGCTTGCCAAGCTTTAGCATGGCTTTAGCAGTGGGCGACACACGCACCTTGGCGGTTTATGTATATAAGAACCAAGGAATAGCTCTTGAACTAATAGAAAAAACCAAACTGATAACACCTAAAAACAAAAAATCAAAGAAGACCGGAGGCTTACAATCATTTTGAGAATCAGTAAAAATGCTACTCAAAAATAACTCCATAGTTAGCTGAAACTTCAATAACTTGATTATCAACAAGTCTCATTTCTTTAGAGATCTTGATGAATTGTCTTGCCCACTTACATTGTTCATCCCAGTTATTCTTTTGTACATAACAAGCAATAAGATTATGATAAATAGATCTCAAAAGTCTATTTTTAGTATCACTTTGATTTACAGACAACAAATTAGCTTTCTCTAAGGCTTCCATTTCATAGTCTAAATAATTACCACGGACTAAGAACATTTTTACAAGTTTTGACTGCGACTTTTCTTTTATATGAAGAAAGCAATCACCAATATTATGTAACAATTGTGCTTCAATAAAACCAATTTCAATTTTCTCATATTTTGCCAGATCTATTAACTTCTCACATATGTCAATATAGTAAAATAATAATTTTTCATCATAAATTTTATTGCTTAACTCAAGATCAAGACATCGGTCAATATTTTGAGCAATATATTGCTGCATACCAAATTTATAATAAGCATTACTTTTAGTTAAGGAATAGTTATATGCCTCATCCATAACTTTGTAGAACTCGTCCTCATCTCCTGTGACAAAAAGTAAATACGAAAAATCAATTTTTTTCAAGTAGTATTCAGTATCACTTCTATATACCTTTGAGGTTAATAAACTGCCCATACGTTTAAGTATTTTGGCTGCAAGGCGATTATCGTGTATATTAATTGATAGTATTACAAGATCTTGTAGAAAATAAAAGTCTTCAGAGGTATCTATTAGTTCTTTTGTACAATTAAAATACATTTTCTTATAGATTAACGACTCTGGAGTACTGTAAATACCTTTCTGCCAATAGTGGCTAAGAAGATAATAAAATCCACATTTTTTCTCAAAATTTTGGGTGGTATCCTTGGAATATTTCATAATGTTAAAATATATTCTCTTCTTGGTTGTATCATAGCTACCATATTTATTATACCTTTCAAGAATAGTTAGATCGTCATTACATTGAATATTGTACAAATAATAGTTTTTTTCGTAAAGTGTATCTATTCTTGCGAATCTATTCTTATATACAATTTCGATCATAGAAGGATCATTTGCAAGAACTTGAGTTTCGCAAGAGAATATTTCTTGCATTAAACTAGAATTGTATAGATATTTTGATTCCAATAGATCTCCATAAGCCTCTTTTACAAGTCCATTATTCCTCAAAATCTTACTTGATATTAACTCAATTTTAACCATAATTTCTTCCAAGAAATTCCCATAAACTATATTTTTATAATTTATCTCCTTAAAATCAAAGGGATTAATTTTCAACTCAAGCTTATCATCGTATACTTCTTTTAGAAAATAATTTATACAAGCACTATCATTAGGCGAGTTTGAGCATGTTTTTCCTAAAACAGTACCATAAATTAGGAAATCAATTTTTTTATCCTGCATGTAAGTTTCAAGTCTAGCCGAGTCTAAAGCATCAGTTGATTTAATATTAACATATGTTATTTTAATATTTGCTTTTCTTAAGTTAACATTATTCGAAAGCTTAATATATATGAGTTTTCCAATGTCAATTAGGGCCCCTTCATTATCGCAAACTGTATTAAATGGTAAAATAGTTATGTTGTAAGGCTTCCATTTTGACATATTGTTGGGAATATCAACAATAATTAAGTTACTTAACCACATTACCAATCCAATTAAAATACCAATTAAGCCTGAAGATCTTTTTGTTATTTTGTATTCAGCATTAAAATATTCATCATTCTCAATGACAGGTTTAATAAAATATGTAACTAAAGTTAATAAAAATATAATTACATAATAGGTTTTTTTTGTGTAGTACTGAGGATAATCATAAAATTGAGACTTTTCCTTAAATAAAGCATCTAGAGTTAAATAAGCAACTATGATTGAAAAAGCAAAAATTAATATCTCAACGAATACCTTTCTAACATCCAACATTCTGTTTGCTATTGTTAATCTCATAAAGGCGATTTATTTTCTGATTGGAACATTTTTGTCTGCGATAAAATTTTATTTTTTTTTAATATAGCTATTGTTCGTGCTTGTAAAGCACTTATCTGGTTCTCTGAATTCAACTGGATTTTCTCCGCCTGGGTTTGTGTCTCCACAAATCAACAGTCGTTTTACCGATAGACCTTCTTATTTTTCAAATTGATCTGGTGTTTCACTCAAAACTTTGCCCGAATATCCTGCAAAAACCGGAATCGGGCAATGCCTTTTATAAAATCGGGCAGAGTTGAATTTCGCTCTTTCGGGCAGTTGCCGTATTGATGCGTGGAGACACGCACCTAGGCGGTTGATTTAGAGAAGCACAAATGCATATCGGCGGCTATCTTGTTAAAAAAGAGCTTGGTATAACACCTCTCCATAAGGACTTGACAAGTTCCAGGCCTAAGAGAGGAAGCGAAACATTTGCGGGGACAGGCCCTTCTGTTAGTAAGACAATACCCGATAGCCGATCAGAATTGTATGTTTCCTTCATAATCTCTGAGTAAAAAGTAAAAAAGAGGTCATTTTTTTCAAACACATCTTCAGCCGGCCCGGAAAAAAATTCCTTATTCAGATATTGCCTCAGATAACCACCTGAGCAAATAGTGCCTACAATCTTTCTATGAGCTGAGGACTTATGTGCGAAACTCTTCAAAGAATCAATAAAGGAGGTATCTTGTAAGGGCAGTAATTCTTTGGAGGGTAGCAAATTAGAGTGATTCCTTAATCGGGTAAGACGGGCGAATCGCTCCTGAAAGGTTTTTACAATTCCAATATCAATGGCCGAAAGATCAGAAGTTCCGACCTGAACCTGGAAACAAACCGATTCCTTAATAACCCGGGAAGCTTGGGAACTGGAAGTGGTGAAAACGGTAGTAAAAATCCTGAAATTGCCTGATTTTATTATGCCAGGTACAAAATCGCTCTTTCGGTTAAAACCAAAATTACCATCCTGAAGTTCTACGGGATTCAGAAATAAGAAAAGCCCAAATAAATATACATCATCACCGTGCGCTAAAGGTAGTACCGTTCTAGAGGCTCTATCTCTTATGGCATTGTGATAATTCCGGTATTTGGAAAAGTTGGTATAGAATAATTCCTTTTCCCCATACAGAATAGAATCAATCATTATCTGTGGCCAATAGTAAGAAGAATCGGGTGAAGTCCGGCGAACGACCAAAGTCATATCCAACTGGTTCTCTGGCAGAAGCGTCCGAAAGGACTTAATTGTTGAAACAGAAAATGCACCATCTCCAATCGTTCCGGTTTCCTTCCCCAATTGGATTGTTTTAATGACCGTTTTACTCTGACCATTCGAATCTCCCAAAACAAGGATCGCCAGTAAAGCCGTAAGAAACCATTTGCACCAAGAAATATCAATCATCGGCAGAGTTGGTTAAGAATGATGAGTTTATGCATATCACAAATTCCGAACGATTCTTGTCCCCTCGAACCAACAGTCATTTTCCCGATTATCCTACTCATCATCTGAAAATTTCAGTTGTCTTCACATCTCACAACCCTGCCCGAATATCCTGCGAAAACCGGAATGGGGCAATGACATTTTATTATATCCGGCAGAGTTGAATTTCGCTCTTTCGGGCAATTGTCGCATTGATGCGTGGAGATTGTAAATGTTTACAACCCTGCTTTAGCAGCGGGCGCCTTGGCGACACACGCACCTCGGCGGTGTTATTACAAGGGATTAAGCGTGACTACCCACTCGACTTTTCGTATCGTTCTTTTAGAATCATTTAGTACTCTTCTGCTCCAAAGCCGAAATCCATCATCATAAACCTTTATCTGAACTTGTTTATTCCAAAAGTTTAATATACTATGAGGTAGAAAATATTGCACTACTTTATCATCAGCATAAGCCATATTCATATGCCCATTCCTAATAGTTGTATCATTATTTAATGATATCGAAAAAGAATAAATTGTTTTATTGCTATTAAATAAATAAAAAGTATTCTTTACTTGCTTCAGGAATATGGGTTTTTGTCGAATGGAATCAATATAATTTATACTATCTCCATTTTCGATAAAATTCACTTGTGACAAATAATAAAACTTGCTCGTATCCAGAATGGAACGCCCATTGCGAAATTTTCCTGAACCTGGATAAAAAGAACACGAATTTAAAAAAACGTTGATAAATACCAACCAAACGATCTTGGGTTTGATTATAAGATTTTGCTTCCCCATCCTATAACATTTTGTTGTCTTAATGTCCTGGCCATTACGCTTATACATCTATTTACCCATTTATTATCAGGTGCAGGAACAGCACCTGCAGTTCTGAGATTCCATTCATAATTTAATCGCATTTTTTGAAATTCTGTAACAGGTAAATCATACACTTGTTCTGGGGAAGCTCCGCCCGGATTCGTGTCTCCACGAATCAACAGTCGGGTTCCCGATTATCCTTTTCATTTTCCCTTTTCATCAGCTGTTTCCACAACTCTAAACTCTGCCCGAATATCATGCGAAAACCGGAATCGGGAAATGACTTTTATTAAAATCCGGCCAAGGATGGTTCGCTCTTTCGGGCACTTGTCGCATTGATGCGTGGTGACACGCACCTCGGCGGTTTAAGTAGACAAGCACCAAGGCAGAGGCCTTCAAAAATCATCTACAACTTTTTTCAATTTATTTTTTCTTGTAGAAGATTCTCTACAACTTTTTTTTCGAAAAAAATTCTTGTAGAGGATTTTCTACAACTTTTTAATTTTTGAAAAAACTTGTAGAGAAATGTCTACAGGTTTTTAAAATTTTAAAAAAGTTGTAGATGGAACGTGTTCCCGATCGAAACCATCAAAAGATCGCCCAATCCAACTACGGATTCACCTCCAGCTTCAATTCCTGGGTTTGTTTTGAATTGGGGCCCACAAACAAACTAAACTTTCCGGGCTCAAGGACGGGATCGCCTTCGGCATTGAGAAAGGCCAGTTCCTTAGCGGTTACCGTGAAACGTACCGTTTGGGTTTCGCCCGCTTTGAGGCTGACTTTGCGGAAACCTTTCAGTTCTTTCACCGGCCGTACAATGGACGAAACATGGTCACGGATGTAGAGCTGAACCACTTCTTCTCCTTCACGTGACCCGCTGTTTGTAACAGGGACAGTCACTTCAACGGAACCGTTCGGTTTCATCGTCGGTGCGTTGAGTGAAGGCGTGCCATATTCAAATCGTGTGTAGCTCAGACCATAACCAAACGGATACAATGGATCGTTTGGAATATCGCGGTACCGGGATTTCCAGGTCGAATCGCCACCGGCAGGCGGCAACGGACGTCCGGTGTTAAAAACACGGTATGAAATCGGAATTTGTCCGACCGCATACGGGAAACTCATCACCGTTTTGGCCGACGGATTGTAGCGTCCGGTCAACACTTCGGCCACGCCATGACCCGTTTCGGTTCCCAGCAACCAGCACTGCAGCATGGCATCCACCATTGGTTCCAGTTGGGTGAGGACGAGAGGACGTCCACCTGTAATGAGGGCAACAATCGGTTTCCCTGTGGTGCGCAGTGCACGGACCAGTTCCAATTGATTTTCGCCAATCACAGGAAACGCCACCGAACGATCTTCGCCAGCCAGTGCACCACTGATGCCGACCTGTATCACCAGAACATCAGCTTGTTTGGCCATTTCAAGGGCTTCTTTGATCAGAGACGGATCCGATGCGCCATTGTCCTGAAATCCTTTGGCGTATGTCATGGTCGGGAAGTCTTCCCGCAGCCCACTTTCGAGGGTGCTCAATTGTCTCGCATCACCGGCGCCACTCCAGAAATCGAGCGCACTTTGACCCGAATTGGCATGAGACCCAAACAGGGCAATCTTCTTTGACCCAGCTGCAATCGGCAAAACGTTGTTCTGATTTTTCAGCAACACAACCGAACGCTTGGCGGTTTCCTTTGCCTGCATCCGGTGTTCGGCTGTAAAAATCCGGGACTTTTCTCTGGCTTCGTCTGAATATCCGTACGGTTTTTCAAACAGACCCAGTTGAAATTTGATCCGCAGAATCCGGCGGACTGCATCGTCCACATGCTGGATGCTCACCTTTCCTTCTTTCACCAGTTCGGGCAGGTATTTCACCACCGCTCTCGATTCCATATCAATCATCGAGCCGGCGTTCATGGCTTTTTCGGTGGCATCTTTCTGGTTGGCCACATAGCCCCAGGACATCATCTCATCAAACGAGGCCCAATCACTCACCAGAATTCCTTTAAACCCCCATTTTTTCTTCAGCACTTCTCCCACGAGATAGGGTTGGGCCGATACCGGGATTCCTTCAAACGTATTGAAACCATTCATTACTGAAGCCGCACCTGCTTCCACCGCTGCCTGGTATGGAGGGAGATAGGCATTCCAAAGTCGTTGCCGTGACATATCCACGTAGTTGTATTCCCGTCCGCTTTGCACCGCACCGTAACCGGCAAAGTGTTTTACAGTCGAGAGAATGTGGGCGTCATCAAATGTTTTCCCCTGAAAACCCCGGACCCGGGCTGCGGCTACCAGTGCCCCAAACCATGGATCTTCACCTGCCCCTTCGACCACACGGCCCCAACGGGCATCGTCGCTTACGTCCACCATCGGAGCAAATGTCCAGTGGAGTCCGGCTGCGGCGGCTTCTTTGGCAGCAATGGAACAGGAATTTTCCATGAGCTTCAGGTCCCAGGAACAGGCCTCGGCCAATGGAACGGGGAAAATGGTTTTGTATCCATGAATCACATCCATGGCAAAAAGCAGAGGGATGCCCAGCCGGGATTCTTCCACCGCAATTTTCTGGATGGCTTTGGTTTCCACCACGCCCGACACATTGAGGAAGGAACCCATCCGTCCTGTGCGGACGTCCTCCATTTTGGATTTCTGCCCCGGATCGTTGAGGGCCGGTCCTGTGAAAGCGCCGCCCGACACCTGGTTCAGTTGTCCGGCTTTTTCCTCAATCGTCATCCGGGAGAGGAGGTCGTTGATTCGTTCTTCGATGGGAAGAGTGGCGTTTTTGTAGGGCAGTTTCGCTGGTTGGCCGGCCGTAGATTGGGTGATGAACAGGCAGAACAGGATGGATTGGAGGATGATCTTCATAAGAACCGGCAGATGTTTTTCTGAGCTGTAATGTTTGCCATTATTTGGTTTTCCCGCAAGAGCAGGATGCGTAATAGCAAAACATGACCAACCAATCGTTTTCCGGATTTGTTTCCTCCACATCCTGAATTATTCTGATCAACCCAAGACTGCCTTCAGATCTTTGAACTTTACACTTCAAATTTTGAACGAAACCCTATTCCAACACCACTTTTACCACCGACAATCCTTTCTCTGTTTTCAGGTGAGCCAGATATAATCCCGGTGAAAGTGTAATGGGAAGTGTTTGCATTCCTTCCATTTTGAAGCGTTCCAACACTTTGCGGCCCTGAACATTGTAAAGTACCAGGCTGCCTTTGTCACGGAAGGAAACCGTCAGCTGGTGGTCCGTCACCGGATTGGGGTACAGAGAAACACCGATCTGGTTCGGTGAACGAGATCGGGCAGTTCCGGTAATCACCTGCACATTGCCGGTGAGCGATGGGTCCGTGAAAACCAGATTGTCGAAGGTGGTCAACGTTTGGTTGGTGATCACAGCCGGATTGTAATCGAAGTAGATTTCCGATTCATTGCGCACCTGAGAGCCCAGAGCGATACCGTCCTTCGGAGAGATGCGAAACTGAAGGAAACCATGGCTCCGCAGTTCGTTCACATTGCTGTCCGGAAGAAGGATCCGGTTGAAGGTCCATTTGAGAAACGTCTTTCCGGTTCTGGTGGTCTGCATGCTCAGACTATAGGAATGACTGGCGGGTCCCATATCAAAGGTTTCGGGGTTGAGGTTCTGGTCCAGTGAATCGACGATCACTACAGTGAAGGCCGTATCGTTTCCTGTGTTCTGAAACCGGATTGTGTAATCGAGACCCGTACCCGGAGGTACCACATGCTGGTTGGTGAATCCCAGTGGAACGACGGATTTGTCGTTGGGGTCGTAGGATGCACGAATGGGGAGACAATGAATAGAAGATTGAGGTGTCTGTGATAATGGAAAATGATTCACAACCGGGCGGGGATAAAAAACGGTTGTGTCTGCACAATTTTCAATGGTCGTGTTGACAAATAGTTCGGATGGGTGATGAGCCACCTGATTGGCGCTGAGGTGAACACTCATTCCTTCTGCAATCACACTCAGTTTAAGACTATCGCCGGCAGCTAGTTTTACTTTGCCTGTTTTTACCTGAGTACTGTCCAGAAAAACCCAGTAATCTGTGGAGTCTGTCATATCAGCCGACCCGGTATTGTAAATTCCTAGTGTGACAATTCCCAGTTGGCAATCGCCCTGTACCATAACATTTGCCCCATTCCAACTGGTTGGTGGTGGACAACCGGCAGCTGGAAAAATGGTAGCCCGGGTGCATTGCATAAGATTTAGAACGCTCGAATCGCCACATAATACAGAATCGGTGATTTGAATGATTCCTGAATTTCCTGCATCTATAGTTCCCAGATTAAATCGCCAGACGGAATCATTCACTGCAACATGAGAATGGCTGGCTGAAATTGGACGGACCCAATGTGGAAAAGCCACTAGTACATAAGAATTCGGTGCAGGAATAGAGCCGTGATTACGAAATGAAACCAGGGTTGAATTGGTAAAACAGTTTCGTCGCCGGTTGGAAACGAGCCGGACATTTAGATAATGGCAAGGTGTATTTTTGAAGCCAAAGTCTTTGCCTGTGATTGTATCAGGAACAGTTGCAACGGAAATGTCATATTGATTCGTTGGGGGACAAACCGGTTCACTGGAAAAATCAGGCCGAAATAAAGGTTGTGCAGAAATGGTGTAGGTCGTCGCCGATGAATTTACAGGGAGTGATAGCTTATACTGACCATCCGGATTGCTTAACCCAAAATATGGGCCGGGCAATGCTTTGACGATTCTGTTTTCAATTCCATGAACTGTGGTTGAACAATTGCCGTCATCTTTCCGGAACAATGTTCCTGTCACAAGAGAGGAAGGTCCATTTGGATTTGAACCATCAGTCGAACGGGTGGCCAGAATTGTCCCGTTGTCTCCAACAAACCAACCATGGTCTGCATCAGAAAAAAACAATGAATGTAGGGCATTTCCTGTTGGATGGGCATAAAAAGACCAATTGTTTCCTCCATCCGTTGTTTTTAAAATAGATCCTGCATTCGCTGTCGTAGCCCAACCATGAAGGCTGTCTGTAAAGAAAATTTCGCGGAGAGGTTCATCTGTATTACACGGTGCTGAAAGCCATGTTGCACCACCATCGGTTGTTTTGCGTACATAAATATCACCGTAACTGTAGCTCCAACCTCTCATTGAGTTTAGGAAAAAGAACTTACTACCAAGGCCAAGGGGTAATGGCTGACTTTCCCATGTCTCTCCGCCATTGGTAGTCCTAAAAGATCGGAACAAAAAACCATCCGCTGCCCAGCCTATCTGCTCACTCAACATAACAACTTTCTGTATCGGGTTGGTTGTTCCCATTGGAATCACCTGCCAGCTTATCCCTCCGTTTGTGGTACGAAGCATGGTTCCATCAGATCCCGAAATAAGACCTTTGGAACTATTGATAAATGAGACACTATTTAAATTTACCGATGGAGGAAGTCCACTGTTTTGATTATACCACGTAGTTCCGCCATTATCTGTCCTGATGATGGTGGCATTGCTTCCAACTGCCCAGCCATTTAATGGATCAGAAAAACAAACAGAACTGAAATTTGAATCGAGGGTCGTGTATAGTACTTGCCAGGTTTTGCCGCCGTTGGTTGTTTTTGAAATTGACTCTCCTGCTGCAAAACCCAATTGGGAATCAACGAAAAAAATGGACACAAGGTAACCTGGAATACGACTGTTGAGCGATTGCCAGCTAATCCCATTATTGACAGATTGCAGAATGGTTCCTTTGTTTCCGACGACAATCCATTTTCCGGCGGAAGTCGGGCAAGCCATAAGAAGTGATTCTGAAATATAGGTTTGCCTTAAATTCCAGCTTGTACCACCATTACTCGTTGTGCGGATCTTTCCCAGTTCACTCACATAAATACCATTCTGGCTGTCCGTAAATTGGATTGCCTGAATGGTATTGGTAGTACCACTTACCTGATTCTGCCAGGTAGAACCACCATTTGTCGTTTTAAGAAGTGTTCCATTGTCTCCTGCAGCCCAACCA
>Ga0209097_10002502_pt1 | contig 14792 bp, 8 predicted proteins | sample AD_UKC052_MetaG_FD_184419 | JGI IMG/M metagenome (GOLD analysis project Ga0209097, IMG submission 184419) | Active sludge microbial communities of municipal wastewater-treating anaerobic digesters from USA - AD_UKC052_MetaG (SPAdes) (version 2) | ecosystem: Engineered > Bioreactor > Anaerobic >... | reverse complement strand
CCTGCCGAGGGTCGAGGCCCAGCCGCTTGAGCGCCGCGTGGTCGATGGTAAACGGCGTGTAGTAGTTGACCCCCAGCAGCGCGACCTCGCCGCCGGTGTCGGTCCAGCGCAACACGCCCTCGGCGTCGACCCGCGCCAGGCGGTCGGCCCCGGCCAGCAGGGCCTGCGCCAGCAGCAGACCCGCCATGGCAATCCCCGTCCGTTTCATCATTTTGGGTTCCCCTTTATCCGCGCATCCCCTATTGTTGCGGATGGCAGAATATTATATACTTTGAGCCTTTCTTATCAAAGACAAACCCAGTGGATACGCGCATGAGTGCACGCAAATTGACAGCAAAAATCACCGGCGTCGGCAAGGCGCTGCCTGAGAAGCGGCTGACCAACGCCGATCTGGAGAAGATGGTCGAGACCAGCGACGCCTGGATCAGGCAGCGCGTGGGCATCCGCGAGCGGCGCATCGCCGCGCCGGGCGAGTACACCTCCGACCTTGCCGCGCGGGCGGCCGCCGCGGCCTTGGCCCAGGCGGGCCTGACGGCGGACCAGATCGATCTGATCCTGGTCGCGACCTCAACGCCTGACACGATCTACCCGTCGGTGGCCTGCCTGGTGCAGAAAGCCCTGGGGGCCGTCCACGCGGGCGTGCTGGACATCAGCGCCGCCTGTACCGGTTTCGTCTACGGCGCGAGCCTCGCCTGGGGCATGATCCGGTCAGGCCTGATGAAGAATGTCCTGGTTATCGGTGCCGAGGTGAACAGCGCGATCGTCAACTGGAAGGACCGCGACACCTGCATCCTGTTCGGCGACGGCGCGGGCGCCGCCGTGTTCAGCGCACACCACTCGGACACGGAGGGCGTGCTCTCCGCGAAGCTGGGCGGCGACGGCAACCTCACCGACCTGCTGGAGCTGGCCAACAGCGGCATCCGCCCCAACCCGAATGTGCCGGGACGCTACATCACCATGCAGGGCAACGAAGTCTTCAAGCAGGCGGTGCGCAACATGTCGGAGTGCGCCGTGTGCGCGCTCGACCGCGCCGGGCTCACCCCGCACGATGTTTCGCTGCTGATTGCCCACCAGGCCAACACCCGCATCATCGAGGCCGTGGCCAAGCGCCTCGACCTGCCCTCCGAAAAGGTCTTCATCAACATCGCCGACTACGGCAACACCTCGGCCGCCACGATCCCGATCGCGCTCTGCGAGGCGCTGGAACAGGGCCGCGTCAAGAAGGACGACGTGCTGGTGCTGGTCGCCTTCGGCGCGGGTCTGACGTGGGGCGCCCTGACGCTGCGCTGGGCCTAGCGCCCCGCACAGCCAACAAGTTTCAGGATGGATGCCATGAGAGCCGCCGTTATTTGCCTGGCGCTCTGTGCCGCCGGCGCCGGACCGGTGCAGGCCGAAGGTGCGCCGGACACGGCGCGCCCGGCGGTCGACCGTTGCCTGCGGCATCTCCGCGCCTGCCAGCTCTCGGACGGCGCGTTCGCGCAGGTCAGCCCGCAGGGGCGTCCCGGTGCGCCGGTCTGGATTGTACCCTACTTCTCCCATCTCGCCGCGCTGGCCCTGCTGGCGCACGTCGAGGCGGGCGGTCCGGCGGACGACCGCGCGCGCGCCGGACGCTGGCTCGACTGGTGCGCGGCGCATCAGAACGCCGCGGGCTATTGGAACGACTTCGAAGGCACGCTCGGCGCCTATCGTGACTCCGGCAGGGTCGACGCGTGGGACAGCGCCGCCGCCCTGTTCCTGCTGGCCGCCGATCGTTTCCGCCAAGCCGGGGGCGCTCTCGCCGCGGCGCACCTCGAGAGCGCCCGCCGCGCGGTCGCCTGTCTCGCGGGCGTGACCGACCCCGCGGACGGCCTGACCTGGGCCAAGCCCGACCATCGCGTCAAGTATCTGATGGACAACATCGAGGTCCGGGCCGGCCTGCTGGCCGCCGGGCGGCTCTTTGCCGCAGCCGGACGGGAGGCGGAAGTGCGCGACGCGCGTGGGCGGGCGGAACGTCTCGGGCGCGCGCTGGAGGCATTCTGGCGGCCGGCGCGGCAGCGCTACAGTTGGGCACTGCTGTCCGGCGGGACACATGCCGAAGAGCGCGGCAAGCCCTATCCGGACGGCCTGGCGCAGCTCTACGGCCTGGCTTTTATCGAACCGCACGCCGCGTGCTGGGAGGCGGTCTGCCGCGATTTCACGCCCGAAACGGGTCCGACGGTCTCGTTCGGCGCCGAGTGGTGGCTGATGGCAGCCGCGCGTAGGGGCGATGAACCGAAACGCCTTTGGCGCACGCGCGCGGCGGAAGCCGCCGCAGCGTTCACGGAGCGCACCTATCTGCACCGGCACGCGCTCTCGGTCCTGGCGCTGCTGCAGGGGGCGTCCTGGCTTGCGCCGCAGGCGGCGCCGGCCGGCCAACCATAAAGGGAACATGATGCGGGCACTGAAAAGATGGTGGCGGCGCCGGCGCGCCTGGCGCGCGGCGCAACCGCGCCTGGAGGCCGACTACCGGGCGGCGGCGGAGCGGCTGTTCGGCGGGCCGGTCACCTGGCGCGCGGCCGGCGGGCGCGGGCGCGATGTGGTCTGCCAGATCCTGCGGGAGGGGCGGCCGGCCGGCTACCTGCGACTGGCCGATCCCGCGTGCGCGCCCTCGGCGCCGGCCGCGGCGGGCCTGCCTTTCGTGTCGCTGCCGCCTGCGGAAAAGCTGGCGCGGGAATGGCAGGCGTATGCGCACGGCGCCCCGCTCGGGCTCACGCCGCCGCCGCTTTGGCGCGGCGCATGCGGCATGATCAGCGGCTACCGCGACGCCCGGCCGCTGGAGGAAGAGGCCGCGCGCGGCGGGCGGTCGCGCCTCGCGCTCGCAGCCGAGGCGCTGCCGGCCATCGCCCGCCTGCACGCCGCAGGGGTGACGCACATGGACATGAGCCTCGCGAACATCCTACGCGACCGCGCCTCGGGCGCGCTGCTCTTCGTGGACTTCGAATACGGGGCGGCGCCGGGGCTCTCCGCCGAGCAGCAGGCCCTCTACGACTATCTCAGGCTGCTGGAAAGCATCTGGAAGTTTCTGTCCGCCGGCGAACGCGCCGCGGCCTGCGACGAGTGGGGCGAGGCCTACAAACGCCACGCGCCCGCCGCAGTTCGCGCGGCGGAGCTGACGCCGCTGCGACCCGCGCTCGGGCGCGTGCTGGCGGCGCCTGAATTGGCACCGCTCTTTCAGCCGTGAGTGAATGAAACGGTGTGGCGGGTGGGGACGCCCGCGCTCCCGACTCGCTTCCTCAGCCTTTCATCCGAAAGGCGCGAGCTTGGCGAACGCCCGGCTCCGACCGTGACTCAGGCGCGGCCTTTGGACTTGAGGAACTCGATGCAGCCGCGGATGTTGTTGAGCGTGTTCGGGTCCGCTTCGCTCTCCACGATGTACCACTCGGTCACATCCGCCTCGGCGGCCGCGAAAACCTCGTCCCACTTCACGCCCTGCTTGCCTTCCGGCACCTGGCCCAAGATGCCGGGGCCGGGATAGATCTCTTTCGCGTGCAGCGTGCGCGAGCGGTTCGGGAACTTCTTGAGCCAAGCGACCGGATCCTCGCCGGCCGAAACCACATGGCCGACGTCCATCTGCTGGCAGACGTCCTGCGACGCGTTGCTGAAAAAGATCTCCCACTTGCAGCGGCCGTCAAACTTGTCTTTGAACTCGTGCTGGTGATTGTGGTAACCGACGAACATGCCGGCCGCCTTGGCGGTCACCGCGGCGTCGGAGAAGATCTTCGCGAAATCGATCCAGCCCTGGGCGTCCTTGGCGTTCATGCCCGGCACCATCAGGTACTTGTTGCCGATCTCCTGATTGAATTCAATGGTCTTGGCAATGTTCTGCGGCTTGATCGAGTCCAGCCCCGTGTGGGTGCCGCAGGCGACCAGGCCGAGGTCGGACAGGATCTGCTTCAGCTCTGTCGCGCTCTTGCCGTAGTAGCCGGCGAACTCGACGCCGACGTAGCCCATCTCCTTGATCGCCTTGAGCGTGCCGATCAAATCCTTTTCGCACAGCTTGCGCACAGAATAGAGCTGTACGCCCGTCTGGATCTTGGCCTTTTTGCCGACCAACGCGGCGGCCTGCGACAGCGCCGGCGCAGCAAGCGCCAGACCGGCGGCGCCGGCCTTGATGAAACCGCGGCGAGAAAACTGCATCATGAGATCTTCCCCTTCTTTGTTGTCCGTGCTCGTTCCAAACCGGAACGTAGAATCGGATGCAGTATCTCAAAAAACCCGGTTCGCCGCAATAACGGCACGTAATCGGTTGGTGGGCAGGGGGTGTGGGGTGTGGCAGGCGGGTGCGAGGAGAATCGGAAGGCGCGGGATCATGGCCCCTGTTGGTGTACCGGCGGGTACGGGCCAGGCCGACTGAAGTCGGTACACCAGCCTGTGCCGCCCCGTTTCCGCCGTTTCTCGCATTCGTCTGCCGTACCCCGGCCACCAACAGCCGATTACTATCGGCACTGCGGCGCCGTGTGCCCCCCCACCCCCCCCTTTTCCCGGCTAGACGGTCGCCGCGCCCCATAGTATTATCGACTCTATCAGCGCGCACTGATTCCCCGAGTTATATGGAACAAAACGCGAAAACGAAGGAGCAACCGCCATGAAACCGATTCGCTCATTGATGGTTCACACGCTTGCCGCTATAGCTGTCCTCTTCTCCGCCGCCCCGGTTCAGGCGGTCGAGCACACCATGAAGGCAGGCGACGCGATGAACACCTCGTCGTTCAACACGGGCGTGCAGTGGGATGACGGGCAGGCGCCCAAAGCCGGCGACACCTACGTGGCGAACTATCAGTTGCGCACGCCGATCACGGGCAGCCACACCTTCGCGGGCGATCTGCTGACCGTCACCGGCAACATCCTCTGGAAAGGCCCAGACAACGCCTCGATCACGGTCCCCGCCATGATCCTGCGCGGAACGATCAACAACGGCCAGGGCAACACCACCGCCAAGATCTACGGCGCCATCACCATCCCGGAGGGCGCGACGGCGACTTTCGGCACCGGCACGGAACTCGACCGCCGCATCCTCCTCTTCTATGCCCCGCTCACGGGCGGCGGCGCGTTGAACCTCTTCATCCCGCGCCGCTCGGGCGACATGAAGGAGATCCAACTGTCGGCCGACAACACGACCTTCACCGGCCCCGTCAAGATAACCGGCCAAGGCAAGCTCACGCTCAACAACGAGAACAACCTGGGCGGCAACCCGCCGGCGTGGAGCCCCCGCCATCTGACCCTGAACGGCTCGGTCCTGCGCGCCCAGACCAGCCTGACGCTCGACGACGCCAACCGCGGCATCTGGCTCAGCAACATGACCGTCACGGCCTCGGACGTCTACCCCGGCGGCCGCTTTGAAATCGCCGGCGGCGCCACCGCGACCGTGGCCTGCCTGATCGGCGGCGAGGGGCCGTTCGAGAAGACCGATCTGGGCACGCTGATCCTGACGGCCACCAACACCTTCACCGGGGCCACAACAGTAAGCGCCGGCACGCTGCTGATCAACAGCGCCACCCACGCGAGTCCTTCGCTTGCCGTTGCCGCCGGCGCGGCGTTCGGAGGCACCGGGACCGTTCACGGCGCCGCGACCTTCGCGCCCGGCGCCCGGCTCGCGCTCGCCGGCAACGGCTACGGCACCCTCACGCTCGCGCATGCGGCGGGCGTGACGCTCGACACGGCCGGGATGACGTTCGATCTGCGCGCCCCGGCCGACGGGGCGTCCGACTGCCTCGCGCTGGGAGGGCCGCTCACGCTGGCCGGCGCGGGCACCGTGACCGTCACGCTGCCCGAGAGCGGGCTGCCGGCCGGCAGCTACCCGCTCATCACCTATCCTTCCCGCAGCGGCGACGGCACCCTCGCCCTGACCGTCTCTTACCCCAACGTCAGCTTGGCGATCGGCGCAACCGCCGTAACGCTGGAGGTGGCCGGCTCGGGCACCGTGCCGCGCATGATCTGGCAGGGCGACGCGGCCGCCAACACCTGGGATTTCACGGCCGGCAACTGGCTGCCCGCGGACGCGCCCTTCATCGACGGCGCCGACGTGCTGTTCGACGACAGCGGCATCGCCTCCGTGCCGGTGCTGCTCGCGGCGGACGTGGCGCCGCACGACATGACGCTGGCCGCGACCAACAACGCCTACACGCTGGACACCGGCGCGCACACGCTCGCCGCGCGCGATGTGGCCAAGTTCGGCACCGCCGCGCTGACGCTCAAGGGGCGGCACCAGTACGACACCCTGACCGTCGGCCAAGCCAGCGGCAGCGTGTATGACGGCGGCGGCGCCCTGACGCTGGACGGCACGCTCGCCATCGGCACGGCGGCCACCGTGCTGCCCAGCGCAGGCACCTTCACCCAGCCGGCGACAGCGGTGATCGAGGGCGCCGGCGGCGTCATGCTCGGCGCCACAGCCAACCTGTACGGCACCAACTCCTTTGCCGGTGTCGCGACGCTCGGGTATGCGAACCAGACAAAAACCTTCACGATTTACAATGACCGCGCGCTCGGCTCGACGACCGGCGGCACCGTGCTGCGCGGCGGAACGTCGGGCGGCTACAACCGTCTGGTGATCGCCAACGGCGTCACCGTGACCGACGAGTCACTGACCGTCACCGGCGGCGGCGGGCTGCGCGCAGGCTTGTGGTCGGCCTCCAGCAGCACCGCCTGCTGGGACGGCGACATCCAGATCGCCTCGGACGGCCAGTTGCAGATCGGCAGCGCTGGCAGCAGCACATTCACGATCGGCTCGCTCGGGCGCACCGTCATCACCAATACCGGCACCGTCACGCTCTTCACCCGCGACGCGGGCACGCTGGTGCTGAACAGCCGTCTCGCCATGCCCTCGGCCAGCCTCCTGCGCGACGACAGCGGTACGCTGCGCATCTACTCCAGCAGCAACGTGGCGACCGGCCTCAGCATCATGCAGGGGCAGGTCCAGCTCCATGCCGATCCGCCCTTCGCCACGACCCCCTCCTTGAGCATCGGCAAGGGGTCCGACGACAATCCCGCCAACAAGGCCACGCTGGATCTCAACGGCTGCACGCTCGCGCTCAGCCGCATCGCCGACCTGCACGGCGACGCCTACAACGGCACGCCGAACGAAGGCTACCAGCGGATCCTCTGCGCCGTACCCTCCACGCTGATCGTGAACGGCAGCACGGCCAGCAGCTACGCGCGCGTCGGCAGCATCATGAGCGGGCCGCTCACCTTCATCAAGGACGGCAGCGGCGCGTTCACCCTCGGCCAGACCAACGCCCTCTCCGGCACCGTGATCGTCAGCAACGGCGTGCTCGCCGTGACCGCGACCGGCAGTTTCGGGCTCAACGCCGTGCAGGTCATCGTCGCGGGCGGCACCCTCTCGCTCTCCAACAACACCGCCCTCTGCGACGCCGCAGCCGTCACCTTCGCAGAAAACGGCACGGGCGTGATCGATCTTCCGGCCGACGTGAACGTCACCGTTGACACCCTCTGGTTCGGGGAAAAGCAGCGGGTCGGCGGCACGTACGGCGCGCCCGGCAGCGGCGCGTAGCACGAGGACGCCGCCCGCTTCTCCGGCACGGGCCTGCTGACCGTGCGGCGCGGCAACGGCGGCACGGTGCTTTTCATCAATTGACATCGCGCGGGCGCTGACCGGAGGCGGACAACGACTGTCCGTCCGGCTGAATGACCGGGGAGACAGGATGACAGGCTTTTCTAGAGTTGCAGCGGGATTCGTAGCGGCAGCGTGGGCGGCCGGTGCGGCCGAGTTTCACGTAGCGCCGTCCGGTTCGGACAGCCAGGCGGGCAGCGAGGCGGCGCCGGTCCAGACGTTGGAGAAGGCGCGCGATCTCGCGCGGGCCGCGCGGCAGGCGGCCCCGGGCCAGCCCGTCACGATCTGGCTGTATCCGGGCATCCACCGCGTCACGCGGACGGTCGCCTTCACCGCGCAGGACGCGGGCACGGCCGAAGCGCCGTTGACGCTCGCCGCGCGGCGCGATCCTGCCGCGCCTGAGGCGCGGGCCGTGCTGGCGGGCGGCGCGGTGGTGACCGGCTGGACACCCGGCACGTTCAACGGACGCGATGTATTTGTGGCTGACCTTGCGCCGCTGGGTCTGAAGGCGCCGTTCCGGCAGCTCTATCTGAACGGCCGACGCCTGATCTGGGCGCGCTATCCGAACGAAGACCCGGCGCTGCCGTATTCAGGCGGCTGGGCGTATGTCGACGGCAAGCGCCCGCCGATGTATCAGGACATCGAGGGCGAACGCACCGACACGGTGGTGTTGCGGGCGCGCGACGCGCGCACGTGGTCGAACCCGCAAGAGGGCGAGGTTTGCATCTTCCCTCGCTACAACTGGTGGAACCGCATCGAGCGGATCAAGGCGTATGAGCCGGCGACACGCACCTTTACGCTGCAGAACAAGATGCCCTACGCCGCGCGCCCCGAGGACCGCTTCTGCCTGATGGGGCTGCGTGAGGAGCTGGACGCGCCCGGCGAGTGGTGGCAAGACAGCGCGAACCAGAAACTCTATCTGATCCCGCCGGCGGGCGCGGATCTCGCCCGCGACACGGTGACTGTGCCGACCGTCAACGACATCCTGACCTTCCATCAGACGCATCATGCGCGCATCCGCGGGCTTGAGTTGAGCTGCGCCGAGCAGCACGCGCTGCGCTTCACAGAATGCGAACAGGCCGTCGTCGAGGCGTGCCTGATCCACGATCTGGGCTACTTCCACGGTTCGGCGGTGGCGATCAACAAAGGGCGTGCCTGCGCGGTGCGCGGCTGCGACATCTGGAACATCGGCGGGCACGGCGTCTCGGTGCACGGCGGCGACCAACAGAAGCTGGAGCGGTGCGGGCACGAGGTCGTCAACTGCTACATCCACCATGTCGGCCAATTCAACCGGCACGGGATCGGCGTGATGCTCGGCGGGGTCGGCATCCGTGTCGCGCATAACCTGATCCACGACATGCCGCGCTGCGGCATTTTTCACGGCGGTGCGCTCAACACGCTGGAGTACAACCGCATTCGCCACTGCAACCTGGAGATGGAGGACACCGGTTGCACCTATACCGGCGGCTGGTGCGGCGGCTGGCAGACGATCCGCTATAACCACTGCTCCGACAGCATCGGCTTCAACAATCACGGCAAGTTCTTCGTTTTCGCCTGGGGCATCTATCTGGACGAGAGCGGCTGCGGTAACGACGTGTACGGCAACATCGTCGAGCGCTGCCAGGTCGGCGCGATGCACCTGCACAACGCGCGCGAGAACCACATCTATAACAACATCTTCGCGCATAACGCCGGCCCCGAGGGCAAGACGCATCAGCTCTCGCTACAGACCTGGAACAACTCGCCGCAAGGGGTGTTCCTGCGCGACCGCCAGCCGAAGATGCTCAAGGACTACGAGCGGCTGATGGCGAACCCCGAGTGGGCCGCGATGCGCGGTATGCACGTGTCCCCGGCCGACCCGTTCCTGCCGGACGGCACCGTCATGCGCGGCAACCGCATCACGCGCAACATCTTCTACTACCCGAACCAGCCCGGCTCCACCTACGTGCGCGAGAACGGCGTGAACCTCGCGCACAACATCATCAACTCCAACCTCGTCTGGAACGGCGGCGGCGCACCGGTCAAGACCGGCCGGCAGGGCGTGAAGCAGGTGCTGGCCGAGCTGACCGCATCGATCCCGAACGTTGATTTCGCGCGCCGCCTGACGCCGGACGAGTTGGCGAAGGACCCCAACCGCACGACGGTAGCCGACTGGTTCTGGTACCACAAAACCCTGCCGGACCTGAAGGCCGACGTACTGGAGCAGGAGGGCGTGCGCACGCTGCGGCTGCCGGGCGCCTTCAACGCCGCGCAGCGCTACATCAAGTACACCTGCATCCGTTCCACGCCGTTTGAACTGGCGGCCGGCAAGCATTACCGGCTCTCGTTCCGGCTGCGCCACGAAGCGGCGACCGGCGCCTTGTCAGCGCGCTTCGTGTGCGAGAACCAAGGGTTGTGGAAGGCCTTCGGCGCGCGTGATTTCCTGAAGCGCGCCGACATGTCGGACATCAGCACCGCGAGCGAGGCCTACGCCTGCGAGACCTCCTTTTATCTGCCGAAGCCCGGCGAGGCCGGCTATGACGAGCGGGTGAAGGCGCTCTCGCTGCATTTCCAGTTTCAGTCGGCTCAGGGGGCGGCCGAGATCAGCGGCCTGCGTCTGGAAGAGATGCAGCCGGCCACCGAGTGGGAGGCGTGGCAGATGGCGGGGGCCGACACCGCATCGGTTGTGGCCGACCCGCTCTTCGAGGATGCCGCGAAGGGGGACTTCCGGCTCAAGCCCGACTCGCCGGCGCTGCGTCTGGGTTTCGCGCCGATCCCGTTCGACCGGATCGGGCCGTACGCGGACGCCGCGCGTGCGACCTGGCCGATCAAGGAAGCCGAAGGGGTTCGCGAGCATCCCGAGTGGCTCGTCTCCGTTCCGGTCCCGGCGCCCTGAGGCACAGTCACTCCGGGGGGAAAGGCCGGACCGAACAGGGACACCGAATCGGTCGTGCTCGTTCGCGGACGGGGCCGTCCGCGCCCTCGGCCATTACTGCACGGATGCGCGTTCCCCGCGTTCGGCGCGGATACGCTCGACCCATGCGGTGTAGCCGTTTTTGAAGAGCCACTCGGCGGCCGCGACATGGCCTTGCAGCGCGGCCTGTTTGAACAGCTCGACCGCGCGGACGTGGCTCGGTTCCACACCCCGGCCGTATTCATAGAGGGCGGCCAGGTTGTAGGCCGCTTCGGCGGCCCCCTGCCGGGCGGCGCGCGCGAACCACTCCGCCGCACGCGCATGATCTTGCGGCACGCCCTCCCCCCGCAGGTAGAGCATGCCGAGATTGTTCTGCGCGGCGGAGAATCCGGTCTCGGCGGCGCGCCGGTAATGCCTCTCGGCCTGCGCATAGTCCTTGGGGACCACAACGCCGCGGTAGTGAAAGGTGCCGAGCGCGTTGACCGCACGCGGGTTGTCCTGCTCGGCCGCCTTCGTGTACCAGTTGAACGCGCGTTCGGAGTCCTGCGGCACGCCGCGCCCCTCCTCATACATCTGGCCGATAAAAAACTGCGCCATCGCATGGCGCTGTTCTGCGGCCTTGGCGAACCAGGTGAGGGCTTTGCGGTCATCCTGTTTGATGCCGTCGCCATCGCGATAGAGCAGGCCGATGTTGACCTGCGCTTCGGCGTGTCCCTGTTCGGCGGCGCGCCAGAACCAGAGCCCGGCCTCGCGCGGGTCGCGCGGCACGCCGCGCCCGCGCGCGCAGACGAACCCGTAGTTAAACTGGCCGTCGGCGTTGCCGCACTCGGCCGACCGGCGGTACCAGGCGGCGGCGGTCTTCAGATCTTTCTCGGTCCCGCGTCCCTCCTGACAGAGCCAGCCGAGGTTGTTCATCGCGCTCGAGTGCCCCTTTTCGGCCGCGCGCGTGTAAAGCACGAACGCCATGCCCGCATCCTTGGGCACGCCGCGCCCCTGGGCGTAGAGCGCGGCCAGGTTATACTCACCGTTGCGGTCGCCCTGCAGCGCAGCCTGGCGGAAGAGCTCGCCCGCCTTGTCGTCGTCCTGGGGCACGCCCTGTCCGAGATAATATTTAAGTCCCAGCGCGTTTTGCGCCAAGGCCTGACCCTGCGCGGCGGCCCGCGCGTACCAATCGCGCGCCTCATCGGGCTTATTCAGGTTGAAGTCGCAGTCCAGCCCTATCAAATACTGTGCCAGCGCATTCCCCTCCCGGGCATGCGCGCGCATCAGCGGGCGGCCCTCGTCCAGATAGCGCGTGCGCTGCTCATCCGACAGGCCGCAGAGCGGCTCTTGCCCCGCATGCACGCCCAGCAGAAAACGAAAGAAGGTCTGCCCCGCGTCGGCCATCTCCTTGACCTTCGCCACCGCCACCACGAACGCATCGGTGCTGCCTGCGGTCCGCGCGTTCACGAACAGGTCGACGGCGCGGCGGACATCTTCCAGCGCGGCGGCGGCCTCTTCGCCGGCGCGGACGGAGCCAAGGCTGTGGAGCCAGACAAGGCCGACGAGCCCGCACGCCGCAACCCGTATGCGACGGAAGAGACAGCGCGGGAGACGGGGCATGGGCGAACCCTTCATTTGAACTTTTCCAGCGAGAGATGGCCGCCTTCGCGACGTGGATTAAAGAGAATGGCGTCGGAAACCGGGGTATGGTCGCCCAGCACGCGCACATGCTTGGCGCGCCAGCCCTTGCGCCGCGCACAGACCGTCATCTGGTGTCCGCGCGTCCAGAACAGCGGCACATCCATGAGCCAGGCCAACCCGTACACCACCCGCAGCCAGCCATTGTTCGCGCCGCGGATGCCGGATGTCCGGCGGCGGTCGACCCACTGGCGCACCATCTGCACCCAGAAGCGGCAGGAGAAGCGGAAGCCCAGCACGTCAAACCCGTCTTTGAGCAGATGGAAGATTTCGGCTTCGGTGTAGCACCCGCCTGCGCCTGACACCACGCGCTGCCGGTTCAAGAGCGCGGCCAGTCCCAGCGACTTGCGGTATTCCACGGTCAACAGCAGCACGCCGCCGGTATTGAGCACGCGGTGACACTCGCGGATGATCACGGCCGACTGCACGCTTCCCGCCAGCACGCCATGGGCGAGCACCACGGCATCGAACTGCTTGTCCTCAAACGGCAGGTCGCCCTCTTTGCCCAGATTGAGCACCGTCTCCTGCCCGAGGGCCGCCGCCACCAGCGTGCGGCGCTGTTGCGTCGGCTCGACCGTCATCCAGTATCCGCCGACCAAACGCAACAGACGGCTGACGCCCGCATTGGTGAAGCCGACATCCAGTCCGGTCCGCACCGGGACGGACTGCGCGCGCAGGAAATGCATCACCGCTCTGACTTCGCGCCGCAACGGCAACGAATACAGGGTCGTGTCCAACTGGCTGTCTGTTTTTTCGCGCATGTCAGGGTTCCGATAATCCTCATCGTAGCACGCGCACCGTCGCGCCGTCAAATCATGGTGCCGCGTAGAGGTCCAGCCAGAAGGCGCGCTGGATGCGGCGGTTGAAGAGCGGGTTACGGTCGGTCACCCGATACGCTCCCTGCCCTTCCGGCCAGCCCGCGAACAGCGGATCGCGCGTCTGGGTCAGGATGCCTGCATACGACGCCTTGACCGTCTTGTGCATCAGCCGGCTGCCGGAGGGATAGTCGTAATAGAGGTTGAAGCTCCCCTTGTAGATGCCCGTGCGCGAAGAGAAGCTCAGCTTGGCCAGGGCGCTGTTCACGCCCGAATAGTCATACACGCCGTCGGCCAGCACCGGCTTCACCCCCTTCGGCAGGCTCAGGCGCGTGCCCGCGACCCAGACATCCAGCCACTGCGGCTGCGCGGCCGGTTGTGGCAGCACCGCCAAACCCGACACATAGTATGGCACGGCGTTGGTTTCCGCGCTCAATCCGTAGTACGAGGCCAAGGGCGCAAACTTGTCGTAATAGCCGCCGCAGGGCGCGAGCAAGGCTTCGAAGCCGTCCATCCCGTCGCCGGGCTTGTCCCACCGCACGAACCACTCTTGGTACCAGTCGGTGTCCACCGCCCGGGTGTCGGGATAGATCCAGATCAGGCCCCCGACCGCCCCTTTCTTTCCGTAGAGCGGCCGGAAGAACGGCACGCAGGCCAGCGTGCCGTAATCGCCGAACAGCAGCAGCTTCGCCGACTGCGACACCTTCGTGCCGTCTGCCAGCAGGCCTGCCAGTTTGACGCTGCCGCTGCTGCCGATGGTCATCGTCAGATAGCCGCTGCCGCCCGGCAGGTCGTTCGCCGCGCCGCGTGCGCGCGCATCCCATGCCGGCAGCGCGATCGTGTAGTAGCCGCGCAGACGCGCGAGGTCCGCCTGTGCCGCGGCATCGCGCCGGTCGCCGAACACGTGGTAGGCCGCGTCGATCCAGATCTCCTCGCCGCCCAGCGAGCCGCCGCTGATCCGTCCGTACGCCGTGATCCAGTTGGCGTAAAGCTCCAGAATCTCGCCGCCTTTGGCCTGCATCACCGCATAGAAATCGTTGTCGTCCGTCCATCCTTTCCAGCCGCTGCTCTTGAAGCTCAGCGTCCTCTGCCGCAACAGCGCCTTGGCCGTGATCCTGCCGCGCTGCGACGCCGTCAGGGTGAAGGTGCCGCAGACATCCGGCTTCACGCCTTCGTCGGCAAAAGGCAGGTCGCGCGACAGCAGTCCGTAGTAGGTGCCGAACGGCGGGTCGGCCGCCGGCACGGGCGTGCCGCCTTCGCCGGAGAGCCAGTCGCTGATCACGGGATACGTCACATTGAAACGCCCGTACACGTCGATGCCTCCACCCGTCTCGCAGGCGGAGCTGCCGCCGTAGAGCTGGCCGATGATCTGGCCCGCTGCATTAAAGAGCGGTGCCCCGCTGCTGCCGGGCTCGGTCGCGCCGTCCGTGAAGTCCACGTACCAATAATTGGCGGTCGAGCCGTCCAATTGGCCGAAACTGATGCGCTTGTAAGCGCCGTCCGGATGGTGGATGCAGGCGAGTTGTTCGCTGCCCGCCGGGGCATCCGTGGTCCAGCCCACAAACGTTGCGCCGTCCGGCGACGGCGTGCGCAGCCTGAGTAGCGCAAAGTCGTTGCCGTTCAGGTGGGTGCGTCCCGCCAGATAGTCGGCGCCACCCTCGGTCACGGTGACGGCCGACACGGCGGGCGGCGCGCCGTTGCAGGTGGCCGTCTGAAAGAACCAGTAGAACTCCGCTTCGCTCGCCTCGCTCTGGTTGACCACGCAATGGGTGCCGGTCAGAAAATAGTCGACCCAGGTGCTCTCATCCAGATCGTTCAG
>Ga0209097_10002500_pt1 | contig 14799 bp, 9 predicted proteins | sample AD_UKC052_MetaG_FD_184419 | JGI IMG/M metagenome (GOLD analysis project Ga0209097, IMG submission 184419) | Active sludge microbial communities of municipal wastewater-treating anaerobic digesters from USA - AD_UKC052_MetaG (SPAdes) (version 2) | ecosystem: Engineered > Bioreactor > Anaerobic >... | reverse complement strand
CATGGCCTTTAGTATTTCCTGGATGTAGGGCACGGCGATACGGATGGCTTCGGGCGTTTCATCGCGGTTGGCCTTGTAATTGGGGAACATTTCGGTGCGCACGGCGCTGCCTTCTTTGTCGAAAGCCACGGCGAGATGGTCTGGTTTTTCGCGTTTGATGACATCGAACAACGAGTTCATGAAACCAAAGATGGCCGAGGTGTCCATGCCTTTAGAATTGATCCGAGGATTTTTGATAAAGGCGTAGTAACCACGAAAAATGAGCGCGTAGGCATCGAGCAGGAAAAGGCGTTTTTGTGACATCGGTTTTAGTTTTTCCAAAAGTAGTAAACTTAAAGATAAACCAAGCCGATACGTGTATTTTCGATTTGTTAAAGCTAGAGTTTATGCTTAGCGCGCTTCTAACGCTTTAATGCGATCTTCGAGGTTTTTGTATTTTTCGAGCTGGTTTTTCATTTGGTCGAGTTCGGTTTTTTGGTTTTCGATAACGGCTTGTTGTTGTTGGACTGCCTTGACAATGGGCATGATGAATTGGCTGTAGGCAAGGCCGTAATTGTCGGTGGGATTGGAAGCGTCGGGAATGTGCAATCCATCAAAATTATAGCCCAAGTCCTTGCAGATTTTTTCTACGTCCTGCGCCAGGAATCCGGTGCGGACTATCGCGGTTGATAGGGTAAAATCTTCTGTGGCGACTTCACTTTTGTTGCGGTTTTTATTGACGTGATCGCTAAATTTTTGGGTGTCGAAATTATAGGTGACGGGTTTTAGTTTTGCGATGAAATCCAAACCAGGCACATTGTCCTGTACGTTGAATTTAAATCGCGCATCCGACGGATTGGTGTACGGAACCTGTCCTTCAACTACCGTCACCGTCGCGCTTCCCAATCGCACTTTATCCGAAGTCGAAACGGTAGCGTTGAACCCTACTGCCGTAGCGTTGCTTAAAGCAAAGGTACCCACGTCGGCCAATCGGCCCAGACCGGTATTGTTGCTTCCGGAAGTATTGGTGAGCAGCGAACTTTTGCCCAATCCGCTGTTGCCTTGTCCCGATGTATTGATATTGAGCGAGGCGTGGCCAATGGCGGTGTTGAGGTTTCCGGTGTCGGTTAGTTGTCCGCTGGTCGCGCCTACGAAAGTGTTTTGGTTGCTGGTCAAATCGTCGCTGTCACCGGCGTTGATGCCCACAAAAACAGATCCGCCCGAATTCACAAAAGACATTTGGCCTTTTTGGGTAAGCCTGATTTTAACCACATTGTTCACCCGAAAATCCAAATCCTGCGCATCGGTGGTTCCGATGAAATTGGTGCCCGAAACGGTTCCTGCGTTGCCGGTAAGTCCCCAACGATTGTCGTTTGCCCAGGAAACATTCCCCAAGCCGTCGGTTTGCATGATTTGGTTGGCGGTTCCTCTGGAAGCAGGTAGTGTATAGTTGTCTGCGACTGTGGTTCCGACAGCTACTTTGCCTAGGAAATAACCCGCGTAACTGTTGGATTTGGTGACGTCGGCGTAAATGCCGTAGTGCGTTCCGGGCGCGGTGTTGGCTATGGTAATCCATTCGCCGTATTTGTTTCCGATTCCCACCGAAGTGATGTCGGTGTAGATGCCATGAATGTCGCCCGTTGGGTTTCCGCTGAGGTCATTCCTGATGCCATACCTCACGCCGGTTCCGCCGCCGGAGAACGCGTTGAGCACACCATATTGCTGGTTGTTGGTTGCATTGGAAATATAGTTCGCCAAACCCACAAATTGGTTGGTGCTGTTGTTGCTCGACAAGCTGTTTTTAAATCCGGTAAAGACGCTGTTGTTGATTGAAGTCGGAGCAAAATTGTTGTTGACACCTATCGCGCTCACATTGCCTTCGGACAAGAAATTGTTGTTGACTCCGGTTTCAGCAATGTTGGCTCCAAAATTATTTGTGACAAAGCCGTTATTGACTCCATATTTGTTCACTGCCAATCCAGACATCGCATTTAAGATACCACTTGAGGCGTTGTTGCTAGCCGCAGCGAGTACCGAGTTCGAGATTCCGTTTTTAGTACCAACAGCTACACCTACGTTTTCTAATGATAAAGTATTTAATTTGGTGTTCGCATCGATGTCTACTTTGGCGGTTGCTGCGGTGATTTTGCCTATTGAAACATCGCCTGAGGTGTAAATGTTGTCGGTAATGGCGTTGGCTGGAGTGGTTCCGCCTACTTCGAACCAATCGGCATCTGATGTGGGCGCATTGGTCCAGGAAACATTCCCAACACCGTCGGTTTGCATGATTTGGCCGTTGGTTCCTCTCGAGGACGGCATTATATAGCTATTCCCTGCCGTGGTCCCTAAGGAAACCCTTCCCAGGAAATAACCCGCGTAACTGTTGGCTTTGGTCACATCGGCATAAATCCCGCAGTGGATCCCGCCGCTGGTGTTATCGATTACAATTTTTTCACCGTATTTCAAGCCGGTTCCGGCGCTATTAATGGTCGTGTTGATCCCGATAAATTCCCCGTTGGCATTTCCGGTGAAGCTATTAGTGAGGCCGTTGTAATCACCGGTTCCGCCACCGGTAAAACTGTTGAGTATCCCCCTTTTTAGGGAGTTGCTGGTTACAGAATGGTCGTTCGCCAGCCCGGTAAACGCACCAATGGCGGCATTCCCAACGGTGTTTAGATATCCGGTAATGGTTCCGGTATTGTTGGATGAAGGGATAACGAAGTTGTGATTTCCTATAAAATTGACATTGCCAGTCGACGCAAAGTCTGTGTTGTAGCCTAGTTCTGTGATGGTGGGTCCTGTGTTGTTCACGTTGAAATGATTGGTAACGCCAAATTTGAAACCCGAATCCCCACTTACATTATTGGTTATGCCCGCAGAAAAAGGGTTGTTGGTGTTTAGGGTAATGTTGTTTTCGATCCCCGTTTTCAATCCCGTAGTGGCGTTATTGTTGTCTAAAACCAACGTCACGATCTTGTTGTCGGCTTCGATATCGACTTTGCCAGTAGCGGCGGTAGCTTTCCCTATCGATACATCGCCACCGGTAAAAATATTGTCTAAAATAGAATTGGCCGGAGTTAATCCACCAACCTCAAACCAATCGGCATCCGATGTAGTGTTATTCACCCAGGAAACATTTCCGACACCATCGGTTTGCATGATTTGGCCGTTGGTTCCGCGAGAAGCAGGAAAGGTGTATGTGTTTAATCCAGAGGTTCCTACGGCTACATTTCCGAGGAAATAGCCTGCATAGCTTCCGGCTTTGGTGACATCGGCATAGACGCCGTAATGCGTTCCGCCGGCAGCTGGGTTGATGATGATTTTTTCGCCGTACTTGAATCCTGTTCCGGCAGCGGCGATTTGAATATTGGTTTGGGTGCCGACTACTTCCCCGTTGGCGGTTCCGAAGAAACTGTTGTTGGTTCCGTATCGGCCTCCGTTCCCACCGCCATTAAAGAGATTGTCTGTGCCAATTTGAAAGCCATTGGTGTTGTTGTTGACTTCATTTTCTACACCCACAAAAGTCCCCGAGCTGTTGTTTCCCATGATTTCATTGCGAAGTCCGACGGCTTGACCCGAGTTGGTGGCCGAAGGCGAAAAATAATTGATGGACCCAAATCCGGAGGTGTTTCCCGTCGACCCGAAGAAATTACTATTGGCATATTCAAACAACAGCCCGCTTGGATTGGCGTTGGCAAAGTTGTTTGAAACCCCGGATTTGCTTAGCGCCGTTCCCGAAATCGTATTGAAAATCGCACTCGATGCATTGTTTGTCGATTGAGTGGTGATGCTGTTGCTGATGCCGCTCTTGATTCCTGCCGAAGTGGTGGTGTTTTCGAGCACCAAAGTATTCAATTTAGTGCTGTTTGAAATGTCAAATTTCCCTGTGGCTGCGGTTGTTTTTCCAACAGAAACGTCGCCTGAGGTGTAAATGTTGTCGGTGATGGCGTTGGCTGGAGTGGTTCCGCCTACTTCGAACCAATCGGCATCCGAGGTGACGTTGTTTGCCCAGGATACATTTCCCGAGCCGTCGGTTCGCATGATTTGGCCGTTGGTTCCGCGCGAAGCGGGTAGGATGTAGTGGTTTAATGCTGACGTTCCGATGGCGACATTGCCTAAAAAATAGCCGGCGTAGCTTCCGGTTTTTAAAACATCCGAATAGATGCCGTAGTGGGTTCCGCCAGCAGTGGCTGGAATTGCATTGAACACCCCGTATTTGTTACCACTTCCTGTTCCCGAAAGGGAGTTGTATAGGCCGTAATTGATACCGTTTCCGGTTCCGTTGAAATTATTGAAGGTACCATACCTATTGCCGTTGGAAGTTGTAAAATCAAGATTGGTGATCCCACTGTAATCCCCAACAAAGGAGTTTCCCGTAAAGGCGTTTCGGATGCCCGTTGAAGAGGCGTTGGTATCAGTTGACGAGCCGTTGAGCACATTGTACATTACAAACCGATTGTAATTTCCGCTGCAATTGTCTGATGTTTTAATCATAGCGCCAACTCCTCCGTACCCCGCGAATGTGCCGCTTTGTGCGATGTTGATTCCGGTTTTGCCACCTGAAGTGGTGTTCAAGTCGACATCAATTCCCACCGGATTCGCTGTATAGGTATTACTGACGTTTAAACTGGTTGTTTTGGTCGCGTTGTCAATATCCAAAACACCATTTGCTGCGGTGCTCGATCCGATGTTGAGACTACCTTGGGTAAATTTATTGTCGGTGATGGCGTTGGGCGGATTGGTAGAACCCACTTCATAAATGTCATGGTCTGCGGTGCTCGTTTGGGTAATCGGCATCCATTGCGTACCGTTGAAAAAGTAAAAGCCGATGCCGTTTCCGCCGACTGTTGCGGCATTGGTGTTCCAGATTAACAGTCCGGTTGCGGCGGTGTTGGTGCCGTCAAGCATGGTTGTGGTGACGTTGGCCAAACTCACGCGCGGTACCAAAACGCCTTTGTTGGTAGCCGAGATATCCAGTATCGATGAGGCGTGCGGATTGGTCGTGTTCACGCCAACCTGGGCTCGTCCGATGGCAGTTACCACTAATAAAAAGAGAAGTATGATTTTTTTCATGGCGCAGATTTTAAATGGTTTTATGAAGTAGAATGGGCAAAACCGATACGTTGTACAAATGCCTCGAGAATCCGGTTAGGATTATTTTTTTATTATCTGAAATCATACAGTCAGAAAAGACCGTTTTATTGTCTTTAGAAGTGATGGTAATTTCATACACGCCTTCTGTTGCGATAGGCAAGATGATTTGCTTTTTTTGCTGGTTGGGAAACATGGTTTTTTTGGTAAATCTATCCCAATGAATAGTTTACCTGAAGGTGTTTTTGGTGAATCCCGCTAAAAATTTAGTGAATGCGGCGTTTTTTAGAGTAGGGAAATTAGAGCAGGTTGATGTGTTTCATGAGTTCTTCTTTGTTTGAAGCACTCATCGGAACCTTGTTTTTTTCGATGTAGATGTAACCGTCCTGGAGTGATTTGATTTTAGAAACGTTGATGACATAAGACCGGTGTACCCTAATGAAATTGTGCGCCGGTAATTTTTCCTCGACACTTTTGAGCGTGTGGCTGATGAGGTGTTTTTGAGACGAAGTGTACAGGTTGCAATAGTTATCGAAAGCCTCGAGATACAAAATATCGTCCAGTTCAATTTTGATGAGTTCTCCTTTGTTCTTTACAAAAAACGAGTTGAATTCTTCGTTTGCAGAAACCACCTGCTTTTGCATTTTGTGCTTGTACAGCGCCAATTCAATATTAGACTGTAGTGTTTTTTCGTTGAACGGTTTTACAATGAATCCGGCCGGGTCGGTTTGTTTGACACGCTCTAAGGTTTGGTCGTCGGAGTGCGAGGTCAGGAAAATAAACGGCACTTCTGATTTTTTTCTCAGATACGTTACCATTTCAATCCCGTCCATTTTGCCGTCTAAGGTGATGTCAACCAAAATCAGATCGGGTTGTAGTTCTTCAATATCGAATAGGGCTTCTTTGCCGTTGTCGGTCATCCCAATGATGGTGTAACCCACTTTTTCTAGGGCTGTTTTGATGGTTTCGGCAATTAGCGGCTCGTCTTCTATGATGTAAATCTTGATCGACATGGGTTTAAGACATTTGTTCAAATTTAACAATTTCCATCGTGAAATGGGTGCCGCCGTTGTTCTCGAACACAATTTTCCCTTTGAGTTTTTTGGCCAAGGCATGGATGAGTTTGATGCCAAACGAGTTCTCGTTGATTTCATTCGAGAACCCAATGCCGTTGTCGCTGACTTTCAAAAGGTAGCCATCGCCATGTTTTTTAAATTCGAGCGTAATCTTTGGGTTTTTCACGCCCGACGCAAAAGCGTGCTTGATACAATTGGTAATCAGTTCGTTGATGATCAGTCCCAACGGCGTAACAGAATCGACAGAAAAAACAGTGCTTTCAACGTCTGTTTGTGTGGTTAGGTTTGGGATCGTATCGGTTTGGTTTTCTATGATGTCGTTGACCAAATCTTCAATGTATTCTTTGGTTTCAATACCAATCAATTGGTCTTTGCTGTACAATTTTTGGTGGATGAGCACCATCGATTTGACACGGTTTTGCGCCTCTTTTACCGCCAAGGCCGCCTCTTTGTCTTTCATGTTTTCTGATTGCAAATAGAGCAAACTCGATACGATCTGGAAACTGTTCTTCACCCGATGGTGCGTTTCTTTGAGTAGTATATTCTTTTCATCCACGGCAATTTCCAGCAGCTGTTTTTGTTTGTTGAGTTTGTTTTTTTGGGTGAAGAACTGATAGACCAGAAAGCAAAGCAAGGCAATGGTAAAACAGGCAATAGTGAAAAAAAGCCGCAGCCGATTCTTTTCTTTCTTTTGTTTTGCAATCTCTTCTTCTTTTTTTTGAGTTTGGTATTTGGCCTCCATTTCATAAACGACTTCATCGCGTTGTTTAGACTTGAGGCTGTCGTATATGGCAAGGTACTCGTCTTTGAGCTTGGCGGCTTTCTCGAAATTGCCCATTGACTGATAGCTGTTCCCGATAGACTTGAGCAGTATGCTTTTGTCACGCAGGTCTGGACATTCCCGATACAATTGGTTGGCGTGAGGCAGGATTGTATCGAGACCGGTAAAATCGCGTGCAGCCGACTTGGCATCGAGCAGAAACGAATATTCTATGGCGTCTCCGCCCAACTGGGTTTCGGGATCTATTTGAACGACGCGGTTGAGGTAGAGCAACGCCTCGGCGAATTTTTTTTCACGGATTTTCATGTTTCCGAGATTGGCAAAAGTGGTACGACGCACCTCGAAATTGCTTGGGTAACTCAGGCTTTCCAGAAAGTACTGCTCGGCTTTTGTGTAATCGCCATTGGTAGAACAGATGGAGCCCAGGTTGATGAGACTGCGTACGAGCAGCAATGTATCTTTCTCTTTGCGCTCGAGCGGAACAGCCTTGAGATAATACGATTTGGCTTTTTCGTAATTATCGGTCACATGAAACATAACGCCGAGTGAATGGTAGAGATTTTTGGTGTAGTTGAGCTGGTTTTTCTCGCAGAGCGATACGCCTTTGTGAAAACATTCGGTGGCTTTGTTGTAGTCGTTTTTTACCAATCCGTAATAACTGCCTTCGGCTTCAAGTACTTTGACTTCGCCAAGATTGAGTTGGTGTTTTTTAGAAAATTCGCGCGCCTGTTTGATGAAAAGGGTGGCGCTGTCGCTATCGTTCTCGATAAAGCGAAAAGCTTTGTCGAGCAACAGTTTCAATTGCTCTTCCTGCCGTCCCGACACAGACTTCGGAACCGATTGTGCTGTGGCGCACTGAGCGAAGAAACACAGTAAAAGTAAGGTCAGGGCCTTGTTTAAGAAAAAATTCACCGCATAGTTGTTAAAAAACGTTTAAATCTATAAAAATTTATGAGACAACAATGCTTTTGGTTCGATTGTTTGTTTTGAAAGGCAAAACGCGCCCGAATTTGCCGCAAAATTTAAAAAGAAAGCACTCAAAACCGTATTCTTCAATTCAACGTAAGTAAATCAAAACCTTTAAAACTTTATGGCATGATTAAAATCTACAATGTACGACTGTTGTTTTTCGCGGCGATTGTCCTTACCGTCATCAGCCTAAACATCTACAATATTTTCTGGAATTAACAAGCAGATTTTGCGCCGGTTTGGCGCAAGTTAAATTTATGATAATAAAACGCCCTTGCGTTTGGGTAATTCGTTATTTTGTGTAAATTTTTTTCCAGAATGGTCTTTCGACTTTTACTCCTGTGTTTTATTCTTGGCGTTATAGAATTGTATGCCTTTCAGGCGTTTAAAACCGTGTTCAGGTTGCGGTGGGCGTTGACTTTATACCAGATTATCAGTTTATTACTTTTTGCGTTTATTGTTTATTCGTTCACGCAATTTGACCGTTCTGTGGGCCAAACCAGACAAACCCTTTTGACAATGGGTCTGTTGTTGCTGGTTTATATCCCTAAAATTGTTGCGACGCTTATTTTGTTTGGAGAAGACATTTACCGAGTGGTTTTTGGAGCGGCGCGTTATTTTATCGAATCCGACACGACGAGGGATTTTCTTCCGGGCAGGCGAAAGTTCATCAGCCAGATTGCACTGGGTTTGGCGGCCGTCCCGTTTTTGTCATTGATTTACGGAATGACGATTGGCAAATACAACTATAAGGTGATTAAGCAACGCATTTTCTTCCCTGATTTGCCAGATGCCTTCGACGGCTTTACCATTACGCACATTTCTGATATCCACTCTGGCAGTTTTGATAATCCCGAAAAAATCAATTACGCAATCGACCTGGTCAACGAGCAGGATTCGGATATCATTTTGTTTACCGGAGATATTGTCAATACACACGCTACAGAAATGCATCCGTGGATTGATACCTTCAATCGGATCAAGCCGCATGCTTATGGTAAATACTCAGTTTTGGGCAACCACGATTATGGCGAATATATCGACTGGCCAACCCAGCGGGAAAAAGAAGAAAATTTTACTGCAATCAAAAAGCTCTATGGCGACATCGGTTTCCAGTTGTTGCTAAACGAGCATACCTATATTCAAAAGGGAGATGAAAAGATTGCCTTGGTTGGCGTAGAAAATTGGGGCAAGAATTTCAAACAGGCTGGCGATTTGCAAAAGGCGGCCCAACAACTGTCAAAATACGATTTCAAAGTGTTGATGAGCCATGACCCGAGCCATTGGGAGTATGAGGTCAAGCAACATGAAAAGCATTTCCACCTGACCTTGTCGGGTCATACGCACGGCATGCAGTTTGGGATTGAGATCCCTGGGTTTAAATGGAGCCTGGCGCAATACATGTACAAGCAATGGGCAGGGTTGTATGAAGAGTTTGGCAGGTACATTTATGTGAATCGCGGCTTCGGATTTCATGCCTATCCGGGACGGGTGGGTATTATGCCCGAAATAACGGTCATTCAACTAAAAAAAAGGTAAAAATTAGCATAATTAGTTAAAAATGCTACATTTGTATCTTAATATCTCAACCAGAAGACTAAAGAATTAGTTTATGTCAAAATTTGGAGAACTTATTAATGCTCAAGTTCCGGTCTTGATTGATTTCTACACCGATTGGAACGAGTCATCCGTGTCGATGCATCCGGTAATACGCGATGTTGCTGCCGCTTTGGGCGATAAAGCCAAAGTAATCAAGATTGATGTGGATAAAAACCAGGAACTTGCCGATGCGCTTCGCATCAAAGGTTTACCTACCTTAATGATTTACAAGGAAGGTCAAATGATCTGGAGGCAATCCGGTGAATTAGACGCCAACACCATCATCGGTTTGGTGCAGGAGCAACTCTAGTCGATTGCCGCACATTCAAAACCATTTTCTTTTAAAAACTCCAGTGTTTTTGGCAGGGCGTATTCAAGGTTCTTGAAACCTTTCACACTGTCGTGAAAAATTATCACACTACCCGATTGGACGTTTTTGATCACGTTGTCCAGGCATTGCTGCGGTGTAATTCGGTGGTCAAAATCGGCGCTCAGGATATCCCACATCACAATTTTATACCCCAACGCTTTTAGCATTTTTGTTTGTGACCGTTTGACTTTGCCATAAGGCGGGCGAAACAAGTCGTTACTTTCTGTTCGTTTTTTGATGGATTCGGCGCAAGCGGCTACATTTTCAAGGTATTTCCCGTTTTCTTGCTTCCAGCCGTTAAGGTGGTCGAAGGTATGGTTGCCAATGAGGTGCCCGTCGGCTAAAATCTTTTGGAATAGCTCGGGATGGTTCTCAATGTTATTGCCGATACAAAAAAAGGTAGCTTTGGCTTGGTGTTGTTTGAGTTGGGATAAGACCCATTGGGTAATTTCGGGTGTGGGGCCATCGTCGAAAGTAAGGAAAACCTTTTTCGAGTCGTTGGGAATGTCCCAAACATAGTTAGGGAATACCTTCTTAATGAGGCGGTTGGTCTTTATCCAATAGAATCCCATATTGTTGCAATTAAAAAAAGCAGTACGTTTTGAGGGTACTGCTTTGTTTTTTGTTATTCGTTGTCCCGTCCGAAACGGTGGAACATTTCGTTGTAAGAGTTAAAGACTTTCTTGTTCTGGTTGTAATAATCGATATCGCCTCGATCTTTCATGACTTCAAGCAATCCCCTGTAGCGCTCAATGTCTGTGATGATGTCAATCATGATGTCATTTTGCTCCGACGCGGTCAAGCCGCGATAATAAGTCAGGTTTTGTTTGTATTTGGTCATGAGTTGATCCAGCAACTGCCTGGCCTTTGCTTTTTCACCAACTTCATAGTAACCGCCAGCAAATGGATCCAGTAACGAATAATACCCAAAATATTCCAACGGCATTTTGGTCATTGCCAGATCAATGATTTTTTTGGCTTTTTCCTTTTGGCCTTCGTTGATGAGCTGTTCCATAAGGCGCGACATGTTGGTACGCGATGAGATGCTGTTCTTGCGGGTTTCTGGATCGTGGTAAATGGTGTTGAGTTCGCCATTGCCCCAATCCCATTTCATGACAATGTTGTACATTTTTTGAGAGTCGATTTGGCCCATATCCAGCGGGCTACCGTCTTTTGGGATGGCTGTGCGAATGGGAACGAGTTTGTAAACCATTCCGTCGAGCTGCAAATAATCTTTCATCCATAAATAATCGTCATCGCCAAAGCTGCCTCCGGTGAAATAGATGGGTCTTTTCCAGTTGTTGTTTACAAGTACGTCGAGCATCATCAATCGGTTTTTGTACAAGGCTGGCCCTTTGATTTCAATGTCAATGTAGGGTACAATAGAATCGTAATACTTAGGAGCAACCACCTTATTTTGTATGATGGTATTCTTGTCGATCGGAATCCTAACCTTATTGGTGGGATAGAAATGTATTTTTTGGCCGTTTTGCATTTCTACGGTGGTGCGCGGATCGTCGCTGCGGATGAAATCAATTAAGTCCTTGATATTCCATCGCGCCTCGGTTTTGGCGTTGTACACCGCGTAGTCGAGTTTGTCACCTACATATTGGTCGTGGGTGAATGAAATCGGGACACCATCAGCCTCATAAGTCTTCATTTTCATCTGGTCGATGTACCAATCGGTCATAAAAAGGCTGGTGTTGACAATCTTGATGTCGGTTCGCACGCCTTCTATTTCCTGAGCGTACCAAAGCGGGAAGGTGTCGTTGTCGCCAATGGTGAATAAAATGGCGTTGGGCTCGCACGAATTCAGATAGCTCTTGGCCATAGAAATTGCAGTGTATTTGTTAGAACGATCATGGTCGTCCCAGTTTTGCGACGCCATTAAAACCGGAGCGGCCAGCAAACTCGCTGCAATAATGGTCGGTCCTGCAATTTTGGGTTGTATGAAGTTTTTGAGCGTGTCGTATATCGCGTAGACTCCGAACCCAACCCAAATGGCAAACACATAAAACGAACCTACGAGCGCATAATCGCGTTCGCGTGGCTCGAACGGGCGTTCATTGAGGTAAATCTTGAGTGCGATTCCAGTGAAAAGGAATAGCGTAAAAAGGACATAGAAACTTTTGAGGTCTTTGTTGGCGTGGTAAAACAATCCAATCAATCCCAAAATGAATGGTAAAAAGTAATATACATTACGCCCTTTGTTGTTCAGGACATCGTCTGGTAGATTTTCCTGTGATCCCAAATGCGACTCGTCGATGAACTTAATGCCACTGAGCCAGTTGCCGTCGAGATTGTCGTATTTGCCCTGGATGTCGTTTTGCCTGCCGGTGAAATTCCACATCAGGTAACGCCAGTACATATAACCAAACTGGTATTCAAACATGAAGCTTATATTGTCCCAGGTACTTGGTTTTTCAATTACGAGGTATTCTCCGTAGCTTTTGAGGAAAGTAATGTAGCCTTCGGTATCTATTTGCTGTTGGGCATACGCTTTTCTAAATTCGGCAATGACATCAATGAGTTCTTGTTCTTCAGAGTATTCGGGCTTGATCCTGAACTCAGGGACACGCGTAAAATTGATGTAGTTTTCGATGTGTTCGGTACTCCACAAACGTGGCAAGATGGCTTTTTGGTTGTCATCAGAGTTTTGCTCTGCATTTTTGTAGTTGTTGGTGATGACGTATTTGCCGGTTTTATAGTCCCTTTCATAGTTGGGTGCTTTGTCGAGGTATGGCGTGTCTGCGTCCAATCCGACAAAAGAATCGGTGTACTGCGGACCGTAGAACAAAGGGTTTACGCCATATTGCTCACGGTTGTAATAAGCAAGAACTTCGGCTGCATCTGAGGGTTTGTTCTCATTGATGGGCGTGTTGGCGTTGGCACGGATAGGGAGCATCATCCAGGTAGAGAACCCAATGAAAATGAAAAGGATGCAAAGGATAATAGTGTTGTAAAAAACATAACCATTCTTTCTGGTATAACGCAGTCCAAAATAAAAGAAGGCGACAATTAATAAAGTGGCGAGAACAGTTCCCGAGTCAAATGGAAGGCCGAGGCTATTGACTGCGAATATTTCTGTTTTCCCAAAGAAAGCCATAGTCCAGGGCAATAACAATTTAAAAATAAATAACAATACGGCTACCACTACCACATTGGCAACAATGAAATTAGAGATTGTGATGGTTTTGTAATGTTTGAAATAATACAAGAAACCTATTGATGGGATCGTAAGCAATGCCATGAAATGCACGCCAAAAGAAAGTCCGGTAACCAGGCAGATAATCAAAAGCCATTTATTGCCTCTTGGTGTATCCATGTCTTCCTCCCATTTTAGCCCAAGCCAAAACATCAATGAAATGAAAAGTGTTGCCATGGCGTAGACTTCTGCTTCTACGGCATTGAACCAAAAGCTGTCCGAAAAAGTGTAAGCCAAAGCGCCTACAAAAGAACCGCCAAGGATCACCAATGCATTGTTGTTATTGATCTCTGAGAATCGTGAGATGATTTTTTTGAGAATCATCGTCGACGACCAGAACATGAATAAGATGGTAAACGCGCTCGAAAAAACAGACATCATGTTGACCATCAATGCCACTTGGTTTTTATCTGTGGCAAACATTGCAAAAAAGGCTCCCATCATCTGGAACAGCGGCGCGCCTGGCGGATGACCCACTTCTAACTTGGCTGCCGTAGCAATGTACTCGCCGCAATCCCAGAAACTCATAGTGGGTTCTACGGTGAGGGTATAGGTAACCAAAGCGACGGCAAAAGCTGTCCAGCCGGCAATTGTATTCCATTTATTGAAATTAAATGTCATCATACGGATTCAGGATATTTTTTTGTGATACAAAGAAACTATTTTTTTACCGAACGCTATAAGCATTAACAAAAATTCTATGCGATTGTTTAGCGCTCAGACTTTTTGATTCCTGCTGCAAAAGACTTTGCAAGTGTAAACGTGTTACACTAAAATTATTTTGAAGAAAAAATAAGAAATACTTGCTGAAAATAAAATTTGTTTTAAATTTGCACTCGCTAAAGCAGCAATGGAATTGGCCCATGGTGTAATGGTAACACTACGGTTTTTGGTGCCGTCTTTCTAGGTTCGAGTCCTAGTGGGCCAACTTCAATCCCCGATCAGCAATGATCGGGGATTATTATTTTAAGGTGGTTAAATTGCAAAATTTGCTCACATCCATTCTTTCTTTGGTTTTGACTAGAGTCCAATAAAAAAATCCCAAATTCCATTTTTGCATGGAGTTTGGGATTTTTGAATTTTATGAGAGAAACCTATATCTTAAAGGTAATCACCGGTCTTACCGCATGATTTACGAGGTCTTCGCTGATGCTTCCGTTAAAAAAGTGAGAGAAGCCAGTTCTTCCGTGGGTACACATGCCGATCAAATCTGCAGATACACTGTTAGCGAAATTGAGTACGCCTTTCTCTATATTCACATCGTTGTAGATATGCAGACTGTGGTTGGGATAGTCAAACTCTTTCATGAAATCGGTCATGATTTTCTCGGCAACGTGGGTTGGCTTAAAGCTGTTAGGTGTATTGATCATTACCAAGCTTAAATTGGCTTTGAACGCCTTTGCAAATTCAAGCAATTGTCTGAAAGGCTTTTTAATTTCGTTTGAGAAATCGGACGCGAATACAAAATTGGCGGCCTTAAAATTATCGTGTTCATTTTTTATCACTAACACAGGAGCTTCAGAAAAGCGAACTACTTTTTCAGTGTTAGATCCGATGAGCATTTCCTGGAATCCGCTGGTTCCGTGAGAACCCATGACTACCAAATCAATATTATTTTTTTTGCTTACCGTTAGAATTCCTTCGAATGCTTTTTCAAACTGGATAATTTCAGAAACGTTGAGTCCGCTCAAATAATCCACATCCATTAAATCTTCCAGGTTTCTGAAAT
>Ga0209097_10002492_pt1 | contig 14821 bp, 9 predicted proteins | sample AD_UKC052_MetaG_FD_184419 | JGI IMG/M metagenome (GOLD analysis project Ga0209097, IMG submission 184419) | Active sludge microbial communities of municipal wastewater-treating anaerobic digesters from USA - AD_UKC052_MetaG (SPAdes) (version 2) | ecosystem: Engineered > Bioreactor > Anaerobic >... | reverse complement strand
CATTTTACTTGATTCTTTGAAATAGAGTACAATGCCGGCACATCCAATGAATAATAACCAATTGATGGAAGGAATATAGAGTTGACCTTTCAAATCGGTTGGGTAATTGATTCGGACTTTAGGCCAAAGATTTAATCGAATTGCCTCATTGATAAGGGTAAACGATCCAGAAATTAATGCCTGACTCGCGACGATAGTAGCAATGGTAGAAATTACAAATCCAGTAATGAAGAACCATTCAGGCATGATTTCATAGAAAGGATTTTTCTTTTCAAGTAAATGCCCTTCACTTTTGAGAAGCCAAGCTGCTTGTCCTAGGTAATTGAGTAGTAGAGCTGATTTTACAAAAATCCAAGAAACTCGAATGTTCTGCTTACCGCAATGACCTAAATCTGAATACAGTGCTTCTGCTCCTGTAGTACATAGAAAAACAGCACCTAAAATCCAGAAGCCTCCTGGGTAAACTGCTAATAATTGAAATGCATAAAATGGATTTAAAGCAGCTAGGACTTCAATATTTTGGGTTATTTGTGATAGTCCCAATATGGAAAGCATCAAGAACCACAGCAACATAACGGGGCCAAATAGATTCCCAATCGACTTGGTTCCAAACTGTTGAACAGCGAATAACACAAATAAAATCCCAATAATAATCGGAATGGTATTGATAAAAGGATATTTGTCTTCAAGACCTTCTATAGCAGATGAAACCGAAATGGCTGGTGTAATAATTCCATCACCCAATAAAGCTGCACCACCAATAATTGCGGGAAAAAGAAGCCATTTGACTTTCGTTCTTCTAACAAGTGCGTATAATGCAAAAATTCCACCCTCACCTTTGTTATCCGCTCTTAATGTTAGGATAATGTACTTGATAGTAGTTTGGAGTGTTAAAGTCCAAAAAATACAGGATACACCACCTAATACTAAGTCGCGGCTAATCAGTCTATCACCGATTATTGCTTTCATTACATAAAGCGGGGAAGTTCCAATATCGCCGTATATAATTCCAAGGGTTACTACTAATCCAGCGAGTGTTATTTTATTGATATGCTTAGCGTGATCGCTCATTTCAAACTAGGATAGGAAGGTAGATTTGAATCAGACATTAACAAGTGGCTTACACGATTGTATGGGCTTGAAATCGAAATGAAATGGGATGATTTCACTACATTTTTTTTAACCACCAGAACTAGACATTTGATTCAGGGCGCTGCAAAATTAATACAATGCATGTTCTTATTTGAAAATGAATATGAAGTGGTATTCCCATAACATAATGTTAACAATAGAGATTATTTTTCATTTTGCTGCCAATTTCATATATTCGTAAATGACAGAAAAGCAAATGATTGCAATACTTTGAGGTGGTGGAGTTCGTTCAATGTTAAATTAATGTTACGTAAAAGTGACGCATGAGTAAATAAATTTGTAACTTTGTCTTATCAAGTTGAGTAAAATACTCGTTACACAAAATATTGAATCATGAAAAATCTGTTGTTATTTCTTTTTGTCGCTGTTTCACTATCTGTAAATGCACAAAACAAAGAACTGACTACTTTTTACGATAGTGGGGTAATGAAAAGTCGTTATGTGTATACGAATGCACAGAATTACACGGTTTCAAATTACTCTACAACAGGTAAACTAATTGAGAAAGGTAGTTTTGTTAATGGTAAGATGGATGGTGTTTGGACTTCTTACAATGAGTCAGGTGTAAAAACAGCTGAGGCATACTACACCAATGGTAATAAATCGGGAGACTGGAGAATCTTTGACGAAACTGGAAACTTACGTTATGTAATGTCTTACGATTCGAATAAATTAGTTCACGCAACTAATTTTGATGCTGCTGGTAAAACGGTAGCAGAAACGCATACGCACTAAATTCATCTCATTCATAAGCTTATTGAACGCCTCTGAAAATCAGGGGCGTTTTCATTTTGTATACAGGCTGCTTACTCGGTTGAATTTCTAACTTTGAACCGTTAAAAACCTGATACATGAAAGTGCATAATTTCAGTGCCGGTCCCGGAATTCTTCCTAAGGAGGTACTTCAGAAAGCTTCAGAAGCTTGTATAGAATTTAATCAATCGGGTCTTTCCCTTTTGGAAGTCTCACATCGTGGAAAAGATGTGATTGCCGTTTTTGATAAAGCTGTTTATCTGGTAAAGAAGCTATTGAATATTGGTGATGACTATGCAATTGTCTTTTTACAAGGCGGTGCTAGTTTGCAGTTTTCTATGGTTCCAGCCAATTTCTTGAATGGAAAAGCAGCTTATTTGAATACTGGTGTTTGGGCTTCCAAAGCAATTAAGGAGGCTAAACTTTATGGTGCTACTGAAGTAGTGGCTTCTTCAGAAGACCGGAACTTTTCATACATACCGAAAGAATATTCTATTCCTTCGGATGCAGATTATTTCCATATCACATCCAACAATACCATTTACGGAACTCAAATGAGAACATTTCCAACATGTTCTATTCCCTTGTTCTGTGACATGTCATCAGATATTTTTTCTCATCGTTTTGATGCAACGAAATTTGATTTGATCTACGCTGGTGTTCAGAAAAACATGGGCCCAGCTGGAGCTACAATGGTTATTTTGAAGAAGGAGTTACTTCAGAAAGTTAAAAGAACTCTGCCTTCGATGATGCAATATGCCATACATGTTGAAGGTGAATCGATGTACAATACTCCTCCCGTATTTGCAGTGTATGTTTCGATGTTAACACTTGATTGGTTAGATCGTAACGGTGGTGTTGAATGGGCTGAGAAAAGAAATAAAGCTAAAGCCGAACTGTTTTATTCTGAACTAGATAGAAACTCTCAATTTACTGGAACGGTTGACATTGAAGATAGATCTTGGATGAATGCGAATTTCGTACTTACAAATCCTACCCAAGAAGAAGCTTTTAAAGTTTTACTTAAAGAAGCTAATATTAGTGGGCTAAATGGGCACCGTTCGGTTGGTGGTTTTAGAGCTTCTATGTATAATGCAATGGACATTGATAGCGTACAAGCTCTTGTTGATGTTATGAAAGCATTTGAACAAAATAACGGTTAGTCCATGGCAAATAAACGAGTATTAGCAAACGACGGAATTGATAAACTTGGTAAGCAGTTATTAGAAGCTGCAGGTTTTTTTGTTGAAACAACCAAGGCTCCAGAAGGCCAATTAATCGAAACCATTAATTCAGGGAATTTTGATGTGCTGTTAGTTCGAAGTGCAACTAAAGTTACTGCTGAGGTTTTAGATGCTTGTTCAGGTCTAAAACTAGTTGGTAGGGCAGGAGTTGGAATGGATAATATCGACTTGAAACATGCCCAAGTGAAAGGTGTTAAAGTAGTTAATACACCTGCTTCTTCCTCGCAATCGGTTGCTGAGTTAGTATTTGCACATCTTTTTTCAGGTGTTCGTTTTTTACAAGATTCCAATCATTTAATGCGCATTCAAGGTGATACGCATTTTGCCGACCTGAAAAAGAAATACGGAGCTGGAATAGAACTTAGTGGAAAAACCATGGGAATTGTTGGCTTTGGACGTATTGGTCAGGCTGTTGCTCGCATGGCTATTGGTTTAGGAATGAATGTAGTTGCTTCGGATCCATTTATTAAAGAAGCTACTATTGTCCTTCATATTCGCCCAATTGCTAAAGATGTTGAGGTGAAAATTCAAACAAGTAGTTTGGATGAGGTGTTGGAGAAAAGCGACTTTATTTCATTACATGTTCCCGGGAAGATTAATGGACAATCGCTAATTTCAGAATCTGAACTTTCGAAAATGAAAATGGGTGTTGGGCTAGTGAATGCGGCACGAGGTGGTGTTATTGATGAAGATGCTTTAATTGCTGCATTAGAAAGTGGTCGGGTTTCATTTGCTGGTTTAGATGTTTTTGAAAATGAACCGAAACCAAGAACCGATTTGCTTCAGCATAGTAAAATCTCTGTTTCACCTCATATTGGTGCTGCTACTCAAGAAGCACAAGAACGTATCGGGCGTGAAATGGCAGATAATATCATCCAGTTCTTTTCGGAATCATAAAATTTATGACAAGAATCTTTCCTTTCAGGGGTATACTTCCAGCTCCTAATCTCACCGAACGTGTGATTTCTCGGCCGTTTGATAAATACTCCAAAAAGGAAGTAGAAGGAATTGTCAAGGAAAACCCTGATTCATTTTTGAATATCATCAAACCTGAATTAGCCAACGGGAAAAGTACTCGTCCGGATAATCCTGAAGCCCAACTGAAAAGCCGTCAAAAGTTCGAGTCATTTCTTGAAAAAGCCACTTTGCAGAAATCCGAAAAGGAGCTGTATTACATCTACCGGCAAGTAAAACCTGAATTTGTTTATACAGGAATAATTGCCACAATTTCCAGTTCTGATTATCATTCAGGAGTAATTAAAATCCACGAACAAACTTTAGCACCCAAAGAAGAAAAACTGAAAGATTATCTTCGGGTTGTTGGGATTAATGCCGAGCCGGTTATGTTTACTTATCCTCATCAAACAGCTATTGATGAGCTGGTAAATGAGTTAACCGCAGCTCAGCCTTATGCTTCCTTCCATTTTGATTCGAAAGATCATTTTCTTTGGGAGGTTTCCGATTCTAAATCGATTGCTCGTATTCAAGAAGCTTTTGAAGGAGTAGAACGTGTGTATGTGGCTGATGGTCATCATCGTTCGGCATCTTCTGTTTTATTATCTCAAGAGCTCGAAAAAGAATCGGGTGATACGAGTGGACAAGCAGAATGGAGCCGTTTCATGGGAATTTTTATTCCTGATCATAATCTGCAGTTATTCGAGTTTAACCGACTCATTAAGGATTTGAACGGTCTGACAATTTTTGAAATCCTCAATCAATTGTCGGATGATTTTGAGGTGAGTTTGATTGATCAGCCTGTTTATAAACCGCACTCTTTGCATGAAATATCCATGTATGTTCAAGGGAAGTGGTATAGTTTGAAACTCAAGTCTGATAGGCAGAATGATCAACTAGAAGATAAGTTGGATGCGAACCTACTTAGCAAGCACATTTTGGGACCTATTTTCGGAATCAAGGACTTGCGTAACGATGATAGAGTGTCGTTCTTGAGTGGATTATTAGGTGCCGATGAACTTAAACGTCTGGTTGATAAAGGAACGTATGAAGCAGCATTCGGACTGTTTCCCGTTAGTATGGAACAGTTCTTTTCGTTTTCAGATCGAGGTAAGATGATGCCTCCTAAAACAACCTGGTTTGAGCCTAAGTTGTTGAATGGATTGGTTATATACGATATTGGTCATCATTAATCATGGGAAGTATTCAAGAAAATTTGAAGAGAATTCAGGCTACTTTGCCCGAAGGAGTTAAGCTCTGTGCCGTTTCCAAAACGAAACCTAATTCTGCAATTGAAGAAGCCTATGCAACTGGGCAACGAATTTTTGGAGAAAACCGGGTTCAGGAATTGGAAGAGAAAGCCACTGTTTTACCTAAGGATATTCAATGGCATTTGATAGGGCATCTTCAATCGAACAAAGTAAAGTATATAGCTCCATTTGTTTCGATGATACATGCGGTAGACGATGAGGAATTGCTTGCTGTTATTGACAAAGAAGCCAAGAAGAACAACCGTGTTATTGATTGCTTAATTCAATTGCATATAGCTCAAGAAGAAACCAAATACGGAATGAGCGAGGAAGAAGCATATGAATTCTTCCGTTTGGGAACTTGGAAGAACTATAAAAATGTTCGAATCTGCGGATTGATGGGTATGGCTACGTTTACTGAAAACGAGCAGCAGATACGGAATGAATTCAAGGGATTAGCTATGTTCTTTAATCGTATCAAGAGTGAGATTATGTCCAACCATGATTCATTTAACCAATTATCTATTGGAATGAGTGGTGATTATCTAATCGCAATTGAATCTGGCAGCACCCTAGTTCGAGTGGGGAGTGCCATTTTTGGAGATAGGAATTAGTGAATAACAGAAATGTTTCTGTGGACTGAATTCGAGTTAATTTCGGTCTGTAGCAAGTATATTCCAGAGCTTAATGTAGCAGGTAAAATTACCTGTCCATTGTTGGTTTTTCCAGAAAATACAAGTGATCCTGTCGCATTAAATAGTCGAACGGGCACTTCAGAATTTAATCCTGAAAGGCTAATTCGATCTGAACATGGATTGGGGTAAACTGTGAATTCAGTATTTGACAATTCGTTGAAACCTACACCATTGTTAGGTGTGTTGTAGTTGCCCGGAGTAACAGATCCTCCAACAGGAAAATTGGAACTAATTTCTAAAGGATCATAAGCCGTTAGAGAAGTTATATCTCCATTATACCATGCTGGCTTAGAGAAGGGTGTTGTGTTATCGTAAAAACGAGATGCTGCATCTGGTGTTCCAGCTGATTGCGTAAGTATTACCCCGCCGTAGATTTTAGCTGTTAAATCACCATTCGTCCAACCAACAGCATCTTGTAAAACTGCACCAGAAGGAAGATCTAAAACACCATCATTATTTGTATCGTAATCGGCATTATAGACAATTGGAATAGGACTAAACAATACTGCAAAAGTGGTATTCCCATTTTCTAGAATTCCACCTGGAATACCAAATGTAAGTGTGTCTTTAACTGTTGTTGCCGCTGGAATATTTGGGTAACCTAAAGTTGTACCTATGAAAATTAATCCGTTGGAACCAATTGTGACATTGTTAAGAGGTATAACTAGATCGCAATTTCCAGCAGAAGCTGAATCTCCTTCAAAAACACAGACATAAATTTTTGAAAGAGTAGTGCCAGGATTACCTTTTAACTCAATAAACTCATGCGGATCATCTGCTCCGGGAGGATTGACAACAATTTCATTCAAAAGAAGTTGAGCTTCTGATTGAAAGGATGTTGCGATAAAAAGAGAAAGAAAGAATGATTTAATTGATGTAGAATTTACTAGTATCATCAGCGCGTGAGAACAATTTTACCTTGAGCAGTTTCGAAATAATCTTTCTTGAGGAAGTAGTTTAATACGTAGTAATACACTCCTTCCGGTAATTCCATATTTTTTTGTCGGCCATCCCATTTAAAATCAAGATTCTCGGAACGGAAAACCTCTTCACCCCAACGGTTAAAAATGACCACATTTCCTTTGCTTACTGTTTCGGTATGATAGCATTGAAACCACTCATTCAAATCATCTCCATTTGGAGTGAACGAAGTTGGAACATACATGGTTTGAGGAATAATTTCCTTCAAAAGAAAATGTGCAGTAAGCGTATCAGTTGTATCGATGATACATCCATTTATCGCCATACTGGAATCTGCATTTAATACATGATTTTCTAGCGTCCAGTTAGAGAACAAGTATTCATCAGTCGCATAAACATCAGTAATCACAGGCGTTCCAGGGAAGTATTCAAATGTGGTTGGGTAATTCTGAATCCAAGTACCGTTTATGTTAACTTTTCCTGCCCCAGGTGGATCAACTAATACCGTTAAAAACCAGGTTTGTAGCGGTTTGAAATGTGCGATTATCGTATCCGTTGAATCGGAAACAAATGAAACATCGATTGATGCAGAATCGGGAGAGAATGGATGATAATTCGATTCATACCATACGAATTCATAATTAGTCGAAGGTGTTGCTGATAAACTTAGCGGAAATCCTTCGTTATAAATTTCAGTGTATGGATAAGAAGCCGGACTAATACCATTGATTGAAATAGTTCCTGACCCTGGAGGCTCAACAATGAAGGTAATTGTATTGGTTTCGATGATACGGAAATGTGCAACGATACTATCGGAAGCTTGAATCATGAAACTATTAAGCGCTTCAGTACTATCACTCGTAAGATTACTATGGAAGATTTCCCAATACCAAAACTCGTAATTTGCTACAGGAGTTGCTTCAATATCGCCTTCTACACCACCGAAATAGGTGCCTGACCAAGGATAAGTTGCAATATTTAGTTCGTTAAATCGAATCGTTCCACTACCTGCTGGCGCAACATTAAATGCCATATTGTACGGCCCTGTTACATCATAACAATTAATCACACCCTGATTAGCAATGTATTGACATCTATTGATGATTTGATTTCGCATGAATGCCAAATTTCCTTGCCACTCAGCCATACTTCCTCCCCAACGGGCAATTTGGTTGGGCATTTCTGGACTGATATGAGTGATGATACTATCTAGATGTGCTAAAGCAAAATCACAATTCAGATAGGTACTAATCATTTCAGCATATCGGTTGACATAGCGTTGCTTAAATTCAGGATTAGCGAATAATCGACCAAAAATATTCAAGTGACCTTCTTCCGCATTTACATTTTGGAATTCCGCATCCAAATCGCATGGGTCTGCTGTATAATCTGTTGTTGGCCAACCTGAATAGTTCTGTCCAAGATTAAACGTATTATCCATATCCCATAGCGCATACTTCCATTTCACATTAGGAGTTCCGCGTCCACGCCACCACATGGTATTCCAGTTAATCCAATCGGAATTAACCGACCAAGTATTTATAATGATATAATCGATTGTACTTGCAATATCTAATCGAGCACTAACTGCAGCAAAGTTTGCTGGATCAGAAAGGTCATTACTCATGATGTATGCATATAAATCATCCCAATCAGCAGGACTACCGTAGCGTACATTTAACCATCCCCAATAGGAAAGCATATCTAAATCTTCCTCTTCTTGATTCCAGTAATAGTCGGTATAATCTGGGTCATTAACTTTCTCACGAATCTCATAAAGTCCCCAATATTGACCGTTAATATAAAGTGCGCAATGGTCGTTACTACGCAAATCAACATTCATATTGGCTGTTTCAGCTAATGATTGAATGTAGGCATCGCGTAAATAGCAACCACCGTTTGGAGCATTGGTGAAAGGATAATTATCAGATGCAGCAGCTTTTAAAATAAGTCGTTGAAATTGAGCTCTTGGTTTAGTTGGAAAAACTTGATAATCAATTTCATTATCGTAGCCTAATTGATCACGAACGATAAAATCAACTCCTTTTTGTTGATATGCCCAACTATCATTTCCATGTCCATTAACATCCCCAAACGATTCGAATTGTAAAGCACCTGAACTAGTAAAATATTCAATAGTGGAGGTTATTTCTGGAGTACCACTATTGAAAAGATTTGAATATTGGTCAGAAGAAAGTGATACAATTGGGATAGTGTGATTAACACCAATCAAGTAAGTGTTTGTTTCTGTGAAACCAGCTAGAATGCTTGCAGATGAAGGAAAAGCACGGGCTCTTAAAGCTGTTGAAGTATTAATTGCAATAGGTGCTGAATAGATAGCTGAAGTTGTTGTAGGTTCAGATCCGTTGGTGGTATAACGAATTGTAACACCAGCATCAGGAGAACTTAAAGTAACATTGATAGCACCGGGATAAATTCCAGCAGCTAAGCTCATTGTTGGTGTTGTTGTGTAAGAAGTATAACCAGTTCCATTAGCAGTTCCAGGAGTTGGAGTTGCGAAAATGCCCCAGTTAGCTGAACCATTTGGAATACGTCCTCTAGAATGGTTAACTCGTGCAGGTGTAGTAATAACTTGATCTGCGATAACTCCACCCGCATCAGCGAAAACGATGGCTTCGTTTGTTGTTTGTGTGAGTTTGAAATTGGTGTGAAAATTCAATCCTGTTGAAACATCCCGCCCAGAAGCGAAAAATAACATGTATCCATTTGCTGCAATGGTAGTACCTGCCGGAATTTGCCATTTAGTTGGATTTGCTACATTATCACTAAGAAAACAACCTCCAATATTAACTGCAGTACCAGTTGGATTGTGAAGCTCAATCCAATCTTCAAAGTTTCCAATATCATCGCCGATGGTTGAAATATTGGAACATGAAAACTCATTGATTACAACCTGCCCATTCGACAAGAATCCTGTCAGAATAAGGAGTGTAGGTAGAATTAAACGTAAGAGTTTTAGCATTTTGATAAGCTGTGGTCAGGTACAATCTTCAAATTTATGAAAATGTTCCATTTTGCTCAAATAAATTATTAAAACTCTTACGTATTCAAATCTGATACATTAAAACTCTAGTCGGTAACTTAGTGTTGGAATTATTCCTGCTTGTGTAGCAATTTCAACCTTTCTCGAATCATCATTGAAATATCTACCATACTCATTCAATCGGTTTGTTGCATTTTGAATGTCGATTTTCCAAACTCGAGTGGTCTTATTTTTATTTATCGTGTAGCTAATACCAAGATCGGTTCTCCAATAGGCCGAAGCTTGAAGTTCATTAACTCGCGAATTATCATAAATACCATAACCTTGTGCTATTGACTCTTCCAATAAAACAGGCGTATATCTTCTTCCTCCAGCGAAAACAGCTCGAATATTTAAGCTTAATGTATTTCGAATCCCCATTTTAATTTCTTTCCCTGCCAAGAAACTACTTGCATAATTTCCATTGTAAGAAGTGTTTCTTAAGACATTATCAGAACCACGGTATTTGGAATCATAAATCGATCCTGTGAACATGAAGTAATAACGTTTTGAGAAGTATTTTTCTAATGTCAATTCATACCCATAATTATAACCTGTTCCAGAATTTTTAGCAGCAATTGTTGTGAATCCTTGCGACATATTTATCATCGATAAACCATTCAATTCTGTTTTATCAACCGGAATGGCGTATAAATCCTGATAATAAGTTTCCATTTTAACATGCAAATGTTCGGTTAGCATTGTTTCATAACCGAATACATAATGTCTTGCTTTAGAGTAACCTAAATTTTTATTCGGATTTATTATGCTTCCATCGCTCAATTGCACTTGTCCGTAGTAAATGGGCAAATCTTCTAAGCGACTGTGTAAACCAATTCCAGCACTCAATATTTGCGAACCTTTCACATTCCATTTCACTCCAATTCTTGGTTCAAACGCTTCAGAACCATTCAATAAAAAGCGTGAATAATGAACTCCAGAGTTTAATGTCCATTTATCACTTATGCGATATTGCCAGTTTGCAAATGCTTGAAATAACCCTGTATTTCCATTTTTATCGAGATTTACGATAGGTTTTTCTAATTCATAATCATACATAACTGATTTCATTGAATAGCCTAATTTACTTGCTATAAAGCCTGATTTCAGGCTGTGTTTTCTGTTGAATTTATGATTTAATGTAATTGAAGCGCGTAGGGCAGAATGGATAAATTTTTCATCGATATCATCGTGTTGAAAAACAGCCAGTGTGTCATAACGTGAATTGAGGTAATCGTTGCTTGTACTGGTCATAGCAACAACCGATTTTAGCCAAGTTTTTTCGTTAAACATATAGCTATGTGTAATCCCTGCAACACCAAGATTCGTTTTGAAATTACTTCGGTATTGCACTTGTTTTCCTAGATATTCCTCATAAATCTGGCTAATTCCACCAATTCCAAAAAGAGTGAAATTCCCAGCATTTTTAGTTGGTAAATTAATGTTGAATGAGAGGTCTTGGAATTTAGGAATTGCATCACCTACTATCTTAACTCCTAACTTTTGCAATAATGCCAAAGATGAATACCGATAATTAATCAGATACGAACCTGAATAACCTTTCTTTATTGGACCTTCTAAAGCAGCTTCTGTCCCGATAACACCAATTTGCAGCGCAGTTTCACGCTTTTCGTTATTTCCTTTACGAAGTCGGATGTCGAATACACCTGATGCTGCATTTCCATATTCTGCTGGAAAAGCACCTGTGAAAAAATCAGAATTAGCCATCATATTCACACTTAGCATACTGATTGCACCACCTGCTGAGCCTTGATTTGAAAAGTGATTGGGATTTGGAATCTCAATTCCTTCCATTCTCCATAACAAACCGCGAGGCGAATTTCCTCTTACAACAATTTCATTTGAACCATCCGAATTACTAGTAACACCTGCAAATGAAAGTGCCATTCGTCCCGGATCGTTCAATGCGCCTGCATATCGCTTCGTTTCTTCTACTGAAAATTGTCTCGCACTTACAGATGCTAATTCATTGATTGCCTCTGCTTTATTATTACTTCCAGCTACTATTTCAACTGCTTTAATTTCGGTAACACGTTCGCTGATTTTAATATTCAAAACAATTTCCTTTCCTGCGCCTACCAGCACATTAGGCAATATTAAGTCCTGATATCCAATGAGGGATATTTTCAAATCATACCTGCCAATGGAAACTTGAGGCAAACGGAAATGCCCATCTAAATCGCAGGTTGTTCCAATTAGTGGATTGGAATTAAGGATGACAACACTCGCTCCCGGTATTGGATTTTCGGTCGTTTGATCTACTACTGTTCCTCGGATGGTTTGTACTAAATTCTGCGAAATTGCTAGGCAAGATTGCACGGCAAAGCAAGCCAGAAGAAAATTTCTAAGCATAAAAATTGGGTTGAATTAATTGGAATTAGAAACGAATCATTAGTTGGGCTCCTGGCCACATCTGTACTCGCGTATTGTTGTACATTTTATCGGATACAGTCCAAGGTGCTACGGTTGGTTGTTGCACCGTTAATTCTGAATCGGGATTATTTACTACCAGAACATTGAAAGTAGGACCACCGCTAATAGCAAAGTGTTTAGCAGCTTGCCAAGTAAATCCGAGATGTGCTTTGTTGAGTAGATTAACATGATCGGTCCAGATTTCTCCATTATTCACATGCATAGCTAACAAATCGAGATTGATCCGGAATTTTCCAGTCTTTTTCAAATTGCTACCAAAGCCATAGCCATATCCCCAGTAAAAGTTATTTCCTGGCATTGCGCCAATATTGAAGATGTTATAGAAAACATCACTTCCAGTTTTCCATTGGAAAGTGGCTGGAAATGTTTCTGATGCTCCTACTTCCAATGCTTGAAATCCTCCTTTTCGAATGACACTTAAAAAACCGAATGGAGTTCCACTTTCAAGCGTATCGGCATAATTGATAAATCCTATTTGTGTTCCTTTTAAACGACGACATGTATTGATAAATCCCGAAACCTGAACGCCGGCTAATTCTTGCTGCGCCACATTCATGAAGCCAGCTAGTTGAACACCATCCATTTTTTGGGAGGATTGATTTACAAATCCAGCTATTTGGAATCCAGTGGTGCTATCGGATACAGAATTTACAAATCCAGCACATTGGAATCCATCTGTTTTTCCCCCATTAATATTGGCAAATCCTGCTTGTTGGAAACCCGAAACGGAACCGCTATTCACATTACAAAATCCTCCAATTTGAACACCTTGAACCGAATCACTTACGACGTTGCTAAATCCTGAAACTTGAATTCCATCTACCTTTTTCTGATTTACATTACAGAAACCAGCTAATTGGATTCCTTCTGTTTCACCAGCTGTAATGTTGGCAAATCCAGCTAATTGTAATCCATGCATTTCTTTTCGAAGAACATTAGCAAAACCAGCTATTTCAAGTCCGTTTACAGCACCCGCATAACCAGCCAACATATTGACTGAAAACTGATTCCGGCATTTGGAATTATCCATTCCGTTGCTACTCACTGGTGGAACAAATGAGAATTGAAAGGCAACGTTTTTTAAGGAATCAACCTGTTTATTTTCGTTATCAACTTTAGGCTTCGAGTTATTTAACGAATCGGTTTTTATTATTGGTTGTGTAGGGGATGTGAGTTCGATTTGTTGAATGAATTTTGAAACCGTATTCACAAAAAGCGAATCACTTTTATCCGCCTTGACTTGCATTAAAGAATATACCTCAGATAAGGCTGTATATAAGGTTGAATCAATCTTTTGAGCTTCGATTTTATTGCTTGAGATAATTCCCATCAAAAGCAATACGATTAGTTTTAGTTTCATCTTGTTGAGTTTTCAAAAGCAAGACAATTCAACTTTAACTAACCCCTATTCGAAGGACAAATATTTTTAAGCTTATTTATTTTCGATTTTATTAAAAATAAAAAAGAGCTGTTTTTGGCAGCTCTTTTCATGATTTATGAATTCTTTATTCTTCGATAAGTACACCCATTTTTCCCATTTGGTAATCACGCATCGCCTGAAGCAATTCAGTTTCGTTTGTCATCACAAAAGGACCGTGACTAGCCATCGGTTCATTCAATGGTTTTCCGCTCATGAAAAGCATCCGTGTATTTTCTAATGCTTCAAAAGAAATGGTATTGCCATCTTTATTGAATAATACAGCTTGGTGCATTTCTGCTAGACCATAATTCTCCAAGCTTATTTTACCATCCAACAAATACAAAAATGCTTCATGTGTATCGGGAATTTCAATGCTAATTCTTCCTCCTTTTGTTGCTTCGATAGTAGCAGAATTCACTTCGGTAGCAGTTGGAACGGGACCTTTTAATCCAAATAATTTCCCAGTTACCACATAGGCAGTTATAAGTTGATCTGGTGTTTCGAATTGCGGTGTTTCCTCAGCTGAAACAGGATGATATTCGGGTTGATCCATTTTATTAGCCGCGGGAGTATTTACCCACATTTGAATTATTTCCTGCCGACTTCCTCTTTCATGAATATCAAATGGAGGACGCTCACTGTGGATGATTCCCATTCCTGAATTCATCCATTGAACACCACCTTCGTATATGATACTGTTGTTTCCTCGACTATCTCGATGATGAACACCACCTTTAAAGATGAACGTCACAGGAGAAAAACCACGATGTGGATGTGGACCAACTCCGGCATCCGCTAGACTTTCAGTTTTAGGTATTTCCATATTGGCATGATGCAGCAATAGGAATGGATCTGGATAATCTACTTGATGTGATGGAAAAGGCTGACGAACACGCAATTTCCCCATTGGGTATTCTTGAGCATAAAGTAAAGCG
>Ga0209097_10002483_pt1 | contig 14853 bp, 13 predicted proteins | sample AD_UKC052_MetaG_FD_184419 | JGI IMG/M metagenome (GOLD analysis project Ga0209097, IMG submission 184419) | Active sludge microbial communities of municipal wastewater-treating anaerobic digesters from USA - AD_UKC052_MetaG (SPAdes) (version 2) | ecosystem: Engineered > Bioreactor > Anaerobic >... | reverse complement strand
TTCAGTGAACACAGCGCCTTCGCAGGCAAAGTGCTCAATTTACCAAACAGCGGTCATCCGCCGCACAGCAAACAGAAGTTTTGAGGTTTTATGCCACTTTTTACCGAATCGCATCTGATTGCACAACGGTTACGCTAATATACCGCCCGACCATCTGAATTTTCGAGGATGGCTATGCAGCCGCAACCCACAAAAAAAGACGGATTCATCAGCGGGGAAGCGTTATTTTAAGACCCTTTTCATTTGCCTTACGGCTTCACGGAACATATGCGCATCGGGTTTGCCTTGACCTTCGGGCAGGATAATACCGTCCGCATTTATCCCATAACCCCTGAACACTTTGTACAGTTCAAGCTTATTCCCGCGCTGTAATTCGCGCTCGCGCACCCAGCGGTTGTCGATGCAGATCACTTGCGTTTGGGGCAGATTCTTTTCATGCTGCAAGTAGAGCGTTTCCAGCGGCCAGGGGTCGAATAACGTCACCAGCGTGTAGGGGTTCGTGCGGCGCATCATTGCTGCTGCCAGCGCAACACATGCGCCGTGTTGGTGACCGCAGAGCACCACGCGGCTGGTGGGGATGTGAAAACGCGCTGCCGCCTGGTCCGCGACAAGGTTGGCATACCCGCCGCAGGTCACCAGGACAGATCCCATCGCTTCTACCGCAGCGGCGAAATCTTTGACGCCGCTCGTCTGCATGGGGAAAACAAACCAATAGCGCTGTTGAGTTGTCCCATAACTCACGGTATTTCCCATGATTGGATCATCGTATTTACCCTCGATCGGCCCATCTCCCGCCCAGATATAGGTGTTCGGCAGCCCTTGCTGGATTGCGTCTAAAAAAGGGGCGATTTCATCTCCCGATGAGGAGCGGGTGTGGAAGTACAGGAAGGCAGAATCGACATTATTGGGCACGATTTCAATCATCTTATCTCCATGAAGCCGGAAAAATGCTAACAACAATCCATATTTTGATATTTTTTTGCCACCGTTTTCACCTCAAAAAGCTGATAATTCAGGCTGAACTCACTTAAGTGTAACATGATTTCCAATGGACAGCACAGCCCTCGTTTTTTTCGTCGGTTAGAGAGCTTTTAATTTACCGAAAGAATTCTCTACATCCCTTTCCCGACTTAAAGAAAGGCGTGTGCTTGAAGACCAGGCTGCTGCTTGCTTGCGGCCCTTTCGGCTGATATAATGGCTCTGATGAAACCAGCGGTTGAACTTTTATTGGATTTGATGGGCGGAAAAGGCCTGGCTCCGGCAGGCTCCCTGAATTGGGAGGAACTGCATGCGGCTGCCCGCTCTCACGGACTGGCGCCCTGGCTCTACAGCCAGTTGAAAACGGAAGATAAGGCAGCCGTTCCGCCGGGGGTGATGCAGGCGCTGCGCATGGACTACATGGCTACCGCATCGCGGAATATGATTGTGTATCGCGATTTGAAAGTTTTATTGAATACCTTCGCCGAAGCCGGAGTGGCGGTGATTTTGCTTAAAGGGGTCTATCTGGCGGATGCTATTTACGGCAGCCTGGCGCTGCGCCCGATGGGGGATATTGACCTGCTGGTGCGCCAGGGTGATTTGAAGACCGCGGGTGCTTTGATGACGCAGCTGGGGTACCAGCCGCTGAACCCGTATGATGCGGAAAATGAAGATTGGAAGCAGCATCTGCCCTCATTTTCAAAGCCCGGAGCCTTGCCGGTGGAAATTCACTGGACCATCATGGATCCCGAGGTGTTTGAACTGCCGCCGGCAGAGCTGGCTGGATTGTGGCAGCGGGCGCGCGAGGTGAAGGTGAACGGCCTGCCGGCGCTGACCCTTTCGGCGGAAGACATGTTCCTGCATTTGTGCCTGCATATTTCTTCGCACCACCAGTTTGTGGTGGGCCTGAATCACTTACTGGATTTGCAGCTGGTGATGCGCCGCGAGCCTGACCTGGACTGGAAGGCGCTGGCCCAGCGGGCCAGAATTTGGGGCGGAGCCAACGGGCTTTACCTGACTCTGCGGGTGCTGCGCGAGGTGCTGGGGGTGGATGTGCCCACACAGGCGCTGGCGCTGTTGAACCCCGGCCGCGATGTGGATGACCTGTTGGAGTGGGCGGTCAACAAGCTGATTGGCGGCGCCCGCGAAGGGCCCTCTTCCCGTGTGGTGAAGCTGGCCGGTGAGGAGAACCTGGGCAGCCGGGCCAGAATTATCTGGAGCAGGCTGTTCCCGGCCCGGGAGGAACTGGCCTACCATTACCACGCCGATCCATCCTCATGGAAGATCAACCTGTTTTATTTTGTGCGCATCAAAGACATGCTGGCGCGCTACGGCATGACCGGCTGGCGGATTCTGAGAGGGGATCCGGAGGTGGCCGGCCCGGCGCTGCGCGAAAAGCAGCTGCGGGAATTTTTGCAGCATTGAGATTGCAAAGGCGGCGGGGGTTTATCTGGAAAATCAAGAGCAACAGAAATTTATCAGGCTCTACTGCACCTGCCGGATGACTTTGCGAATCACTTCATCCACCACGGCTTCGTTTCCGGTGCTTCCCAGGCGGGCCATGACGGCTTTTTTGACGGTCTGGAACAACTCGTCTTCGGCGGAGGCGGGATGAGCAGGTGGTTTTTCGGGGGCGGGGCCGCTGACCAGTTCCATGCCGTACAGGCGGGCTTTATCTGCGGCCAGGGCGGTCAACACCACCTGGTCATTGACCTCCAGGCGGGTGATGCCCTGGTTGTGCAGGGCGTCAATATCGGCGTCGGTGTAGAATGTCTTGCCCATTTTGCCTTCCTTTGAGTGTGATACCTGCGGCGGCGTGGCCAGCAGCGGGATATTATGTGAAACCGGCAGAGCGGATGAGGGCGGGGTGCTTTTTTCGCGCTGCAGGGTGAAGCCCAGTCTGAAGGCGCGTTCTTTGGCCAGTTCGGTGAGGAGGATGGCATCATTGAGAAGCAGGCTTTTGCTGCCGCTGCGCGCCAGTTCTTCGATGTCCGCTTCGGTGTAGATGGTTTTGCGGACTGCCGGAGGATCAAACAAGAGGGCTGCCGGCCGTGGGGCGGAGGCTGGTCCGGGCAGTGCGGCGCCGGCTTCAAAGACAGGGGTGAGCTGGTGATCGCGCAAAAAGTCGCGGGCTGAGGGGGAAAAGCGCGTGCCCGGCGGGAATGACGGAATGATCCCGCGGCCGTTCTGCCACAGTTCCCGCAGCTCTGCTTCGGTGATCATTCCGTTCATTCTCACGGTTCCTGCCTCTGGTTAGCGTTCCAGAACGCCGGTGATGGCTTCAAGGGCAGAGACGGCAGCGTTGCGCGCCTGCATGATTTCTGCCTCAGAACCGCTCAGCCACATGCGGCCAAAGCGCCCAACGGATGAAAAATGGATCAGTTTGATGGAAGCGCCCTTTTCAGCCTCGTTGACGGCAAAGTTGATATAAGCGGCAGGCGCGCATTCCAGCACCAGCATGGTCTCGCCGGGCACCAGCAGCGATCCGCGGCGGAAGCGGTTAATCAACTGGGCCTGGTAAGGGTCCACATTGGTGATCACCTGGGTGGATGCAATGACCGGCTTGATGCGTTCTTCAACGCGCAGGTTCAGGCGGTCCAGCACCATGCGGCCGGCTTCCAGCACTTCAGCCTGGGAGGGGGAATGCACCTCGAACATGCCAAATTCACGTTCCACAATTTGCGCCCCGGGGCGGGCTTCGGTGGATTTGACCGCGATATCCACCAGGCGGAAGACCTCATTTCCCGGCGAGACTTCGATGTACAGGGCAGCCATACCCTCGGTGGGCAGGTCGCCCTGGGTGACCGTGCCGACAAAGGCGGCATATTGGGGCTGCATGCGGTCCAAATACGAGTAACACCTCAATGAGAAATGTTCACCCATGAAACCTCCTTGACTTCGCGCAGGTCAGACCGGAACCCGGCCTGCGGGGAAGTGATAAATTGGATGCGGGACACGGCAAACCGGATCAGGCTTCGCGGCCGCCGATCTGGCCTTTGGTGTTCTGGGGCAGAATCTTTTCGACATCCACATGGGGCCGGGGGATGACATGGACCGACACCAGTTCGCCCACGCGCTTGGCCGCGGCAGCGCCGGCATCGGTGGCTGCTTTCACAGCGCCCACATCGCCGCGCACCATCACGGTGACAAAACCGCCGCCGATGTATTCGGACCCGATAAGGGTCACATTGGCAGCTTTGACCATGGCATCAGCAGCCTCAATGGCGCCGACCAGGCCGCGGGTTTCAACCATTCCTAAGGCAATCAAAGAAACTTCTACGGGCATTTTTTCCTCCAGGGTTAAGATAACTGAATCAGGTTAATTGTACTGCAAATTACGATCGTCCCAACTGCTGCAGCACACGGCGGACAATCTCATCCACCTTTGTTTCCGCCGCGGGGGCGGGCATGGGGGCGGGTGAACTGCCCTGCAGGGCGGCTGCTGGCGGGGGCGTGACTTCATAAGCCAGGCGTTTGACGGTGTAAAGATGGTGAACGGTGATGTTATCACCGGTGATGGCGCCGCCCACACCCCCGGGGCCGAGGGTCATGCTGGGGGCGATGCCGGTGGTGAAGCCCACCCCGCCGAGAGAGCTCATGGTGTTGACCACAATGCGGTGGACGGGCTTTTCGAGACCGAAGGCCATGATGATGGACTCATCGCGGGCGTGGATGGCGCAGGAATGGCCATCGCCGCCGAAGCGGATCATTTCAATGCAGCGCTCGCAGCCAGCCTGCCAGCCGTCCACCTCATACCAGCCGAGCACGGTGGTCAGTTTTTCCCGCGAGAGCGGCTCTTCGCGGCCAATTTTTTCCAGGCGGGCGATGAGGATGCGGACGGTGGGCGGTACCTGGAAGCCGGCCATTTCGGCCAGGGCCTGGGGTGATTTTCCCACCGAGCGGGGGTTAATGGCGCCTTCCGATGAGAACAGGGCGCGGCGCAGCAGGTCAGCCTGCTGGGGACTGACGAAATATCCGCCTTCAGCTTCTACCAGACGGGCAAATTCTGCTGCCACAGGCCGGTCCACAATGGCGGCCTGCTCTGTGGCGCAGATGACGGAATGATCGAAGGCTTTGCTGGCCACCAGGTAACGGGCAGCCAGGTTGAGATCCGCGGAGCGGTCCACATAGCAGGGCACGTTGCCCGGCCCCACGCCGTAGGCGGGTTTGCCCACGGAATGAGCGGCTTTGACCATGGCGCTGCCGCCGGTGGCGAGGATCAGCGCGGTGCGGTAGTGGCTCATCAATTCGCTGGTGCCGGCCAGGGAAATATGGGTCAGGCAGCCGATGAGGCCTTTGGGAGCACCGGCTTCTTCAGCGGCGGCGGCCAGCAGGCGGGCGGTTTCAGCCGTGCAGCGGGCGGCCGCGGGGTGGGGGGCAATGACAATGCCGTTACGCGCCTTGAGGGCGATGATGGTTTTGAAAAGCGTGGTAGAGGTGGGGTTGGTGGAAGGCACCAGGGCGGCAATCACCCCCATGGGCCAGGCAATTTCCACTACTTTGCGTGCTTCATCGCGGCGGATCACGCCGACCGTCTTTTCATCGCGGATGGCATCCCAGAGCATTTTGGAGCAGAAGAGGTTTTTCAGGGTTTTATGCTGCGGCACGCCGTAGCCGGTTTCTTCGTGGGCCATGCGGCCCAGGCGTTCGGCAGCTTCTTCGCCGGCGCGGGCCAGGGCGGCGCACACCCGGTCCACCTCTTCCTGGCTGGCCTTCTGCCACTGCTGCTGGGCAGCATGGGCGGCCAGCACGGCATGGCGGGCTTCCTGAATGGAGAGAAGATCAGCGTCAAAATCAGGCATAGGCGCTCCTAAAATGAAATGGGCCGTTCGGCCACTTCAAGGACCATATCCTGAAAGGCCAGGGCGGCAGCCTTGCAGGCGGATTGATCACCGGTGAGCATCACGCCCATGTAATTGGTCTCAGAGGGCGGGGCGGTGTAATTGACCATGCGCACGTCAGCGGCTTTGAGGGCGGCATCCAGGGCCATAACGCCTTCGAGGGGTGGGGCAATGAGGTAGGCCAGCGGCGCGCCGCGTTCGATGCCGCAGACCGAGGAGAGATAGGCACCGGTCTGCGCGATGACATGGGGGAAGAAAGCGATGGAGCCGTCTTCATTGGCCGAATACCAGAGGGCTTCGTTTTCCAGGTAGCTCAGGGCGGCATCCAGGCCAGCACGGACCTCGGCCGGATCGGGCCCGGCGAGCATGGCGATGATTTCGCCGGAAAGCAGGCCAGAGGCGTGTTTGGCGCCTGCATAGAAAGAATGCGCGTAGATAACCTCTACGTCAGCCATTTTGGTGGCATAGTCAATGGAGACATAGGTGGCATCGTCATTATCGGCAGTGAGGATGCCCAGCGAATGCTGACCGGGGCGCAGTTTGAGCTGGCGCGCCAGGTCGGGCGCCACCTTCGAAATGAGGCGGACAGCCAGGGGATGAGCGGGGATGGGGGAAAGAATGCCCATGTGAATCACCCTTCCGCCAGTTTGAGTTTGACGCCGCCTGCCTGGAAGCGGATCATTTTCTGGGCCAGCTGCACGGCATAGGCGCCAGCCTCGAGGGGGTTGGTGCCGCCGTTAAAGACGTTGCAGATCACGTCCCTTTCGGCGTCAGTGTGACCTTTTTGCGGTCTGAAGCCCATATAAACGCTCATCGAATCAGCGCGGCCCAGGCCGGGTCTCTCGCCGATCAGGAGCATCAACACCAGCGGCTGCAGCAGGTCGCCAATATCGTTCATCACGCCCACGCGGCAATATTGGATAAAAAACGGCGTGCCAAAGCTCAATCCGGCGGTCTGGCAGCCCTGGCGGATGACGGGCAAAATTTGGGCAAGGTTGGATTCAATGGCCTGTGCGCTGAGACCGTCGCCCACGCACACCTGCACCTGCGGAGCACGGGTGCAGCGCTGCTGAATTGTCTGGCGGGCTTCTTCGTTGAGCTGGCGGCCAAGGTCTGGCCGCAGCAGGTATTCCTGTTTGCCGCCGGTGACGCGGGTTTGCACCTTGAACAGGCCAAGGCTGGAAAGCAGGTTTTCATCCACATCGCGGTACAGGGTATCCTGGGTCACAGCCTGATCTGCCTGGAAGGTCAGCCAGGGGGCGGTGCGGTAGCGGGCGCCAGCGCAGCCGTAACCGATGCGCGCCGGGGTGGCTTCCATCAGAGCCGCCAGCCCATCGGCATCCGCCGGATTTTGCACGCCGGGATGAGCGCGGGCAGCCGGGGTGGTGGGGTCTTCCAGGTCCACCACCAGCGCGGAAAGAGCCGGAGAAGGCGCTGCTGCTGGCGCTGGCGGGAGCGCTGCGGGGGCTGGAACGGCGGTCTGGGCCGGAGCCGGGCCGGAAGATAATCCGGCTGCAGTCAGTTCACGGACCACGGCTTCAACAATTTCGTTCAGGCGTTTTGCGTCCATAATTGTGACCTACCGTTTCAGGAAGAAGGAGGGGTCGCCGGCTTTTTCAGTCAAAATGCCGCCGTGCATCAGCCCCAACGATTCCATCCAGGCTTCAAATTCCGGGGCCGGGCGCAGGCGGAACAGCTGGCGCAGGGCGGCGGTATCATGGAAGGAGGTGGATTGGTAGGAAAGCATGGTGTCATCCGACATGGGAATGCCCATAAAATAATTGCAGCCTGCGGCGGTGAGCAGCACCGCCAGGTTTTCCACGCCGTTCTGATCAATGCGGGCGTGGTTGGTGTAACAGGCATCCACACCCATGGAAATGCCGGTCAGCTTGCCCATGAAGTGGTCTTCCAGGCCGGCCCGCTGTATCTGGCTGGCATCGTAAAGGTATTCAGGACCGATGAAACCAACCACGGTGTTGACCTGGAAGGGGGCATAGCGTTTTGCCAGGCCGTAGTTGCGGGCTTCAAGGGTGAGCTGGTCCCAGCCGTGGTGGGCATTGGCAGAGAGGGCCGAGCCCTGACCGGTTTCAAAATACATGTAATTGGGGCCGGCGGGCACGCAGTATTTTTTCGCCAGCTCGTAGGCTTCATCGAGCATGCCAACAGAGATGCCAAAGGATTCATTGCCTTTTTGCGAACCGCAGATGGACTGGAAGACCAGGCCCACGGGGCTGCCGTTTTTCAGGCAGCGCATCTGGGTGGTGACATGCGCCAGCACGCAGTTCTGAGTGGGGATCTCCCAGGTTTTGATGATCTCATGGGTCATATCCAGCAGGCGGGCCACCGAGGCATAACTGTCGTCCACCGGGTTGATGCCGATGACGGAGTCGCCGGAACCATAAGACAGGCCTTCATAGATGGAAGCGCGCACCCCTTCCGGCGAATCGGTGGGGTCATTGGGCTGCAGTCGGCTGGACAGTGTTCCCGGCAGGCCAATGGTGTTGGCGCAGTGGCAAATGACGCGAATTTTGCTGGCCGCCAGGATCAGATCCATGTTGGACATGATTTTGGTCACCGCGGCGATCATTTCGGCGGTCAGGCCGTTGGAAACGCGGCGGATTTCTTCAGGCGGGGTGGTATTGGCCAGCAGCCACTCGCGCAGCTCGCCAACGGTCCAGTTTTTGATTTCCGCATAGGTGGTTTCGTTGAGCGCGTCAAAGATGACACGGGTGACTTCATCCTGTTCATAGGAGGCCACCGGAGATTCGCGCAGAGCCCAGAGCGGCACAGCCGCCAGCACCATTTTGGCCGCGGCGCGTTCCGCCGTGCTGGCAGCCGCCACCCCGGCCAGGCGGTCGCCCGATTTCTCTTCGTTGGCCTTGCCCATCAGGATGCGCAGGTCGGGGAATTCGTAGGTTTTTCCGAAAAGTTTGGTGCGTAAGATCATGGTTCGACTCGCGGGGTCAGAAATCAGCCAGAATCAGCTCTGGTAGAAAATCAGGGTTTTGATGCTGAGAGGCACCACGCGCCCGTCCATCAGGGGGGCGCCAATATCAATATAATCGCCTTCTTCCAGGCCCACCTGGTCAATGACCAGCAGCGGCCGCGAGCCCATCATCGGGCGCAGCGTCTGGCCGAGGGACTGGGCATAATCGCGCTGGATGATGACGATCAGCGGACGATCTGCGGGCAGAGCGCCGGCAAAAGTATTCAACCCTTCAGCCAGGCGCACCAGGGCCGTGTAATCGAGAACGCGGTCCATTTCGAGAGCCACTGCAAAAAAATCGGTGGCAGGGGAAATATCCCAGCGCTGCACAGCCAGATTGACCGCGCCAGCCAGTTCATCGGGAGAAGGCAGGCCGTCCAGAACCGGGCGGATGACTGGCACATTGCGCAGGGGCAAAATACCTTTTTCCGCCCAGATGGTGGATCCGGAAAGGGTGATGAGCTGGGAAGCGGCCCCAAGCACGGTGGCGCGCATGGTTTCGGGCGGGGGGATGATGGTGTAGTCCTGCAGGCCAGGCCAGGCGCGCAGGCGGTCCGCCAAAAGCGGGCCAATATCCCCATAAACTGCCACATCAGCCACGGAGCGCACCGGCAGGGGCTGATCATAGCAGCGGCCGATGCCGCCGGAGAACATCAGCACCTTGCCGCGGCCTGAAACCGCTGCTGGCGGGGTGAGGTAAAGCTTCTGCGCCAGGGGAGATGAGGCACCTTCGATCAGCTCAACCGTCAGACCGCACATCAGGTCACAGACTTTGATCAAATCAGGCAGTTCCGCCCGGTCACCGGCGCGCAGCCGCAGTCCGGCCTGGGCCAGCAGAATCTCGCCGGGTTTGCTGATCTGGCGAACGGTCTGAGTGGCCCGGTCCAGTTCAATCACACGCCCGCCAAAGTTCATGGCTGCCGCCGCCACCAGCTTGCCCTGGCGAAACTGGGCGCTGTTGGCCGAGCCGCCGCCAATATCCACATTGGTGACGGTGTTAAAGTGCTGGCTGGAATACTGCGCCGCTCCTGATCCGCGCCCGGCTGCCGCGCTTTCCACATTGGGTCCAGCCACGGTCACCACAAAATCACCGGCCAGGCCGGCGGCAGCTTTTAGAATTTCATCGGCATTTTTCTTTTTGGCGGTCTCGCCGGTGATGATGGCGGCGCCGGTTTCCACCTGCGAGGGCATCACCCCGGCCGTGTCATACTGGCTGCGGATGAAATCCACCAGGCGGTGGACATCAATGGTTTCAAAATCCACCAGCGGGGTGAATATGATATCGCTCTGGTACAGCACCTTGCGCTCGGTGATATTGATGCGCGGAATCTGGCCCGGACGGGCCACATCCATCAGCTTGAGACTGCTGAAGACAAGCTGGGTGGTGGTGGTGCCGATGTCGATGCCGACACTCAGGAGCTGGCGGGTTTGATCCAAGGATTATGCCTGCCGGAAGGTGACTTCGCCGGCCACTTCCAGCGAGTCGACCACGCCAATGATGACGGCATCGACCGGGGTATCCTGGCTGACTTCCGTCTGGCGGGCTGAACTGCCCTGGGTGATGATCACCAGGTCGCCCGTTCCTGCATCCACGGTATCCACGGCGATATAAGCTTCGCCGCTGGCCTGACCATCCAGGCCGGCGGGGCGGACGAGGAGGAGCTTGCGTCCGCGCAGTTTTTCATCTTTAACGGTGGCAATGGTACTGCCAATGACCAAACCAAGCTGCATGTTATTCCTCCTGCTGTTTTAGAATCAGGGTTCCTTCACATTCTTTTTCAATTTGGGCGCGCGTCCACAGCATGGGATGGTAGCGTCCATGAATGTACAGGTCAATCATATCATCATAATGCGGGCTGCCCAGCTGCCCGGACTGACCCACCGGAGTAACTGCTACACATTGGGTCAGGTCGCTCATGTCCATGATAAAGCGCACCGAAGGTGACCAGAGCTTGTTGTCGTAGGCTGAATCTGGCGAGAGGGCGCTTTGCAGGGGCGTGTCGGTGTCGCCGCCAATGGGATAAGGACCGCGGTTGAAGATTTTGTCGAGGGGTTTTTGCACGCTGAGGGCGTGGGCAAAGGTCAGGCGGTGAATGCGGCCCCACTGCCACTGTTCCGGCTGCGGCCCCAGTTCGGCGGTAAGCCAATCGGCCGCCTTGCGCAGGCTGTCGAGCAGCAGTTTCTCACGTCCGCCGGCTTTTTCGAGCCACCAGGATTTCGGATCATCCAGAATACGCAGCAAGCTGACCGTATCGTAGCCGAAATATTCATGGTCGGTGAGGAGGATGGGATTAAACGCGATGCCCAGCAGTTGATCGGTCATCTTTTTGCCGAGGGTGGGCTCAAGCAGGCTGCGGACGGTGGTGTAACGCAGCACTTCATACACGCAGCCCGGCATGCTATCTGGGGTCAGCTGTCCGTCCCACCCGCGCAGCGCGGTCAGCAGCTGTTCAAGGCGGGGATCGGGCGAATGGAGTCCTTCGAGGCGGGAGAGGAATTCACGCGCCGAGAGACAGGTGACATCCATCTGCATGCGGTTAAAATCCTCCGGTCCCAGTTTTTCACGGCTTTCGATCATTTCGATCAGGCGGCGGGGACGGTAACCATTCATCCACACTTCGCCCAGGTTGTAGGGATAGTCATCGGGAATGATGCGGTGGTTGCAGGTGAGGATGTAACCCTGCTGTGGGTTGAGGGCATGCGGCATTTCTTCGAAGGGCACTTCGCCTTTCCAGTCATATTCCGCATCCCAACCGGGGGCAGGCAGGCGGCCGTCGCCCTTGCCGCGGATGGGGTGGGCGCCGGTGACCCAGTAGCCGACATTACCGTCCACATCAGCATAACCGATATTGAGCTGGGTGGCATTCACTCGGCGCATGGCTTCGACAAAATCCGGCCAGTTGGCCGCCTGGTTCAGTTTGACCCATGCGCTGAGGCCCTGGGTGGGGCGCAGGGCCATGGAACAAACGGCCACGCGCTGGTCGGGGTAACCGACCACATCAGAAATGATCGGGCCGTGCCGGGTGAAGGTGACAGACTCATCGTGATCTGGCGCGCCTTTCACCTTGATGATTTCATGCACCACTTCGGCTTCCATCCAGCCTGAAGGGGTCTGGTAACGGGTTGGGGAAGCTGAGTCGAATTTTTCGAGGTATAGATCTTCGCAGTCGGTGAAAGCCAGAGTGATGCCCCAGGCGATGCGGTCATTGTGACCCACCAGCACCAGGGGAATGCCCGGCATGGATACGCCGCTGACGTTTAAGGGGCCGCCGCAATTGAGATGCACTTCGTACCAGATGGTGGGGAGGGTGAGGACAAGGTGCATATCATTGCAGAGATAGGGCTTGCCGGTGACGGAGCGTTCGCCAGAGATGGCCCAGCAGTTGCTGCCCTGCCCGCGTTCCATCTGCGGGGTGGCCATATTTTTCAATTTTCCACTGACATCCAACTGGTTGAATTCAATTCCGTTGGGCAGGATGGTGGGGTTTTGAGGCGGGTAATGCGGTTCCCACTCGGCGGCGCATTCCGGGCCCACCGCGGCAATCAAACGGGCGCGGACAATTTCGCTGTACCAGGCATGGGAAAGCTGCCAGAACATCAGGCGGGAAAAGGCCATGCTGTCTTCAAGCGTCCAGGGTTCGGGGGTGATGCCTAGAAGAGTAAATTCCACTGGCAGCTTGCGGCCAGGCTGGTTCAGAAAAGCGTTGATGCCGTCTGTATAAGCCTGGATGGCTGCGCGGGTTTCCTTATCCATCATTTGCAGGTCGGCCGCGCCCAGGCGGGCGAAGCCGAAAGTGCGCGCGGCGCGGTCCGTATCGAGGGCGATGGGGCCAAAAAGCTCGCTTAATCGGCCGGTGGCGGTGCGGCGATTCAATTCCATTTGCCAGAGGCGGTCCTGGGCATGGACAAAACCCTGAGCAAAAGTGGCATCGGGGATGGAACGCGCAAAAATGTGCGGGATGCCCCAGCGGTCGCGCAGAATTTCGACTGGTTGATCGAGCCCTTTGAGGTTGAGCGTGCCGGAGATTTTCGGCAGACTGCGGCGGCTGAAAAGCTTGAGGCCGGCGCCTAAAACAGGAGCAATGATATCGTTAAGCGTCATCACACATCCTTTGCATAAGCAGCAGAAAGATAATTATTCTGGCAGGGTGGGGGAGACCTCTCCAGATGGCTGACAAGTCATTACCCTCCAAATTATTATACAGGAGAAAACAAAAAAGCCACCCAAAACCAGAAGGCAGTGGGCGGCTTTACCGGTCAGGATCAATTGATGAGGTTGGCAGCGATGATGGATGAAGAAAGCACGCCTGGCAGGCCGGCTCCGGGGTGGGTGCCGGCGCCGACAAAGTAGAGGTTATCAAAATCTTCAGACTGGTTGTGAGGCCGGAACCAGGCGGATTGGGTCAGGATCGGTTTGACAGAGAAGGCCGAGCCGAGATAACTGTTGAGCGTCCCTTGAAAGTGCAAGGGGTCAATATAATGTTCGGCCACGATATTGGCCTGCAAATCTGGCAGGTAGTTTTCTTCAATAAAAGCCATGATCCGGTCGCGGTAGGGTTTGGCCTGCTTTTTCCAGTCAATGCCTGAGCCGAGGTGGGGAACGGGGGAGAGCACATAGAAGCTTTCCATGCCTTCGGGGGCCATTGAGGGATCGGTGATGGTAGGCATATGCAGGTAGAGGGAGAAATCTTCGGCTAAAATTTTCTTATGGAAGATATCATCCAGCAGGGGTTTATACCGCGGCGAGAGGATGATATTGTGATGGGCCAGGCGGCTGTCGAGATAGCGGCGTTTGGTGCCAAAATAGATGACGAAGAGCGACATGGAATATTCCATGTTCTCCAGTCGCCGGTCCGAATTAATGCGCCGGTATGATGCCGGAATCAGGTTGCGGTAGGTGTAAGCCACTTCAGCATTGGAGACGACGATATCTGCATTGTGAATTTCACCATTGGCCAGGCGCACCCCGGTCACCCTGCGTTTCTCGTTGATCAGGATTTCCTTGACGGGGGCATTGTAATGGACCTTGCCGCCCTGTTCGGTAAAGAGGCGCACCAGGGCATCCACCAGAGCGCCGGTGCCGCCGAGTGCATAGAACACCCCCCACTCCCTTTCAAGGTAGTGGATCATGGTATAGATGCTGGTGGTGTCGAAGGGATTACCGCCCACCAGAAGGGGATGGAAGGAAAAAACCTGGCACAAGAAATCATCCTTGATGAAGGTGGACACGTATTGATACACCGAAAGATAAGACTTAAGGCGGATCAGGTCTGGGGCAACTTTGAGCATGTCCGTGACATGCAGGAAGGGTTTGTCGGCAAGTTCTAGAAAGCCTTTCTCAAAGATGGCGCGGGTGGTGGCGATGAAGCGTTTATAGTTTTCCACATCATCCGGTGACCAGGAGCGAATCTGGTCATAAATAAAATCCGGGTTATTGTTGTAATTGAAGGCGCGGCCGGTATGATCAAAAATGCGGTAGAAAGGGTCAACCGGCACGAATTTGACATAGTCCTCACGGGTGCGGCCGGCGGCGGCAAAGATATCATCAAACATGAAAGGTGCCGTGATGACGGTGGGGCCGCCATCGAATTTGAAACCGTTGATTTCATAGGTGTAGCCGCGGCCGCCGGGCTTGTCGCGGCTTTCAAAGATTTCAACCTGATGCCCTTTGGCGGCCAGGCGGTTGGCTGCGCCGAGGCCGCCAAAACCGCTGCCGATGATGATAATTTTCTTGCTCATGCGCTGTCCGTCCTTTCTGAGGATTGTTCTGAGAAAAAGCTGCTCATGATGGGGGTTGATAATGAAGTTATGTTAAATATACCGTTCTCTACCGGACAAAAATAGTGGCTGACATCTGGTAAGCTTAGGTTCCAACCAAAGAACCAGGAGCGAACCATGAGTGACAACCACCAACGCTATCATAGCATAAGAACGGCACTTTCACAAATGTTTTTGGATGAACCGAAAGGCTACGGAGCGAAGCAGTTGAATGTGCTGGCCAGTTTGATTAGTGGCATCGTAGGCAGTCGGAGCACGAACTATCCGAAA
>Ga0209097_10002478_pt1 | contig 14860 bp, 2 predicted proteins | sample AD_UKC052_MetaG_FD_184419 | JGI IMG/M metagenome (GOLD analysis project Ga0209097, IMG submission 184419) | Active sludge microbial communities of municipal wastewater-treating anaerobic digesters from USA - AD_UKC052_MetaG (SPAdes) (version 2) | ecosystem: Engineered > Bioreactor > Anaerobic >... | reverse complement strand
TGACTCATTCCAGTTAAGTGTAGCGGAGGCAAACTCGCCGCCCTCCCTGCGCAGCAGATACTCCTGCTGGCCCATGCGAAAGGCGTAGGCGTCCGTTGCCTGCTCAGTCCGCGTAAACTCAAGCACCAGTGACAACGTGGGTTGCTTCATGCGAACTGAAACCCATTATACGGCAATCGCGACGCGCCCACTGTTTCCAATCACCCTCCGAGTCGGAGGGGGAATCGATCAATCGATGCGCCTTGCTGGAGCGAATGCTGAATCAAGCAACGCTGGCTCAGCCAAAGTCGTCATCATGACCCGCCCGCAATTCCGCAGTCTTCCATGTCTTTCCAAGTAGGACCGACCCTCATCTATCGTGCATTAGGCGCTGCTGTTACGCTTTCCAGACCCGGGGGGGATGCTGTATGGCCAAAGTCACTGTCTATGAGTACGCAAACAAAGCCGGTCAAGCTCAGGAGCTAGCGCCGGGCAGATATTCTGCCGATGCTCTCGTGCTGGCGGACAACTCAATCAGCTCGATTTCAGTGCCGCCTGGATGGAAAGCGACGCTGTGGTCAGACAGTGCCTATTCCGGCGTCAGCACCATCGTGACCACAGATGTTGCAAACCTGGGCACGCTCGGGATGGATAACTCGATTTCGTCCCTCACCGTCACTGCGCCCCGTGACGAGTCACAAGAGGAATCGACCGGCAGCCTGGGATTCCTAAACATCAACGGCGCAAATACCTACGTCAATCTGTGGCCAATTACGCTCGATTTTGGCCCCAAGACGCGCGGCTTCACATTTGAGGCGTGGGTCTGGTTTGACTCCGGCGGAAGCTTCGCGCGGATCTTCGACTTTTTCCAAACCGCTGCAGTCGACAACATCATCCTGTGTCGTGAGGCCAGCTCGAACAACTTGGCCTTTTATGTCTCCAAGGCGGGCGTCACCAAGAGCGTGTCCGCCAAGGGAGTGATCGAAAACGGCCAGTGGATACACGTCGCGGCGACTTTGGATGCGGCGGGCTATATCCGAATTTACTGCAAGGGAGCGCAGGTTGCCGAGGGGGCGCTACCCATCCCAGATAACATTACGCGCAGTTCGGCGTGGCTGGGGCGCAGCAGCTGGGCGCAGGACGCATACTTTGCGGGCCAGATGGCTGAGGTACGCATCTGGAGCGTTGCGCGCTCTGCAGATGAAATCAAGCGGTGCATGAGCACGCGACTGACAGGAACGGAAGCAGGCCTGTTCCGATATTTCCGCATGGATGAAAAGGCCAGCGCAGCGGGTGTGCTTCAGGACTTGTCTGGTCACAACCCTGCTGCCGTTGGTGGGACTGCGGCGTACTCGCTGGCTGGCCCCAAGCTCGCGGCTGCGGCGGACGCGCCCGGAGGACTGTCTTTTGATGGCATCAACGACTACCTAACGCTGCCCGCAGTGACTGCAGATCTTTCGTCCGGCTTTACGCTGGAAGCGTGGGTGTACTTTGACTCTGTTACGAACTGGGCGCGCATCTTTGAGTTAGGGAACGGCCCGGAGTCGGACAATATCGTGCTCGCTCGCGTTGGCACCACCAACAACCTGAACCTAAGCGTCCGCCGGGGCAGTACCGGGGAGTACCTAGATGCCGTCGGTGCGCTGACCACCGGGAGGTGGCAGCACTTTGCTGCGACCCTGGATGCACCGGGAGCCGATGGCCGTGGTGTCGCAACGATCTACGTAAACGGCGCAGTCTGGTCCAGCGGACGCATCGCGGTGCCAAACAACCTAGTCCGAACGGTCTGTTACATCGGTAAGAGCGCATATTCGTGGGATGCACTCTTTCACGGTCGCATGGCAGAGGTGCGCATCTGGAATCGCGTCCGCTCAGCCGAGCAGGTCCAGTCCTCCTTCTACCAGCGACTAGATCCTAAGGAGCCTGGTCTTTACGCGTACTATCCACTTGATGAGCGCTCTTCGACCGTGGCGCATGATGTGTCGCCAAGCGGGCTCGATGCGACGCTGCAGTCGGGAGTGTTGTGGAATCGGCCCTTGCCAGCGAGCTTCTCGCCGCTTGCGCCGCCCCAGACCGCACTCCTGTTTAACGGAACGGACACCTATGTGCAGCTGCCCACGCTCAACGCCGACTTCTCTGCGGGCATGACACTGGAGGCCTGGGTTTACGCCGATACAGCCACCAACTGGGGACGCATCTTTGAGCTGGCCAGTAACACGGGCACAGAGCGCATCGTCTTATATCGTAGCGGGACCAGCAACCATCTGGGCTTTAGCCTCTGTCGCGGCACCGATGCAGAAACGGTGTTCGCCGCCGACGTATTTCGCACCGGCTGCTGGCTGCATGTGGCGGTGACCCAGGATCCGCCAGGCAGCGATGGCAAGGCCGCGGTGACGCTGTACGTAAACGGAAGCGTCTGTGCCAGCGGGCGCATGCTCCCACCGCTAAACGTGGCTCGCACGCAGTGCTATTTCGGGAAAAGCCTCTACGCAGGGGATGCGCTGCACAGAGGTCGCATGGCAGAGCTGCGCATCTGGACCCGCGCCCGCACCCAGACCGAGCTGCGCCAGGCAATGAATTGCACTATCGCTGGCAGCGAAGCCGGACTGCATCTGTATTACCCACTTTCGGAAACAGGAGGACAGGTCGCAAGCGCGCAGCTGGTCGCCAGCGGTACGTCAGCGCTGCCCTGGCCGGTAGCGATGACGACGGTGTTTAACGGCATCGATACCTACGTCCCGCTACCCACCATGACCGCCGACTTTTCCAGGGGCTTCACCTTGGAAGCCTGGGTGTACTGCGACACGGCGGGCCACTACACGCGCATTATCGAGCTAGGAACGGGTCCCGGTGTCGACGCCATGATCTTGGCACGCGTAGGCACCAGCAACGACCTGGGGCTTTGGGTCACGCGCGGCACTGCTGCCGAAAATATCGTCGCGGTCGGCGGGCTTCAGACAGGATGCTGGCTGCACGTAGCAGCAACGCTTGATGCACCGGGCTCGGATGGACGCGGGGCCGCAGCCGTCTATGTGAACGGTGTCCTTCAAGGCTCGGGTCGGCTTTCGCTCCCCAGAAACTTACCGAGGAATGTCTGCAACCTCGGCAAAAGTCCGTGGGCCGTTGACCCCTTGTTCAAGGGTCGCATGGCAGAAGTGCGCGTCTGGACCCGAGCCCGTACGCAAGCCGAGCTGCAGGCCAGCATGAGCCGCACGCTGTCGGGCACTGAGGCCGGACTGTGCCTATACCGACCTCTCGCAGAGAAGCAGACGGCAACAATCTACGGCAAAGCAACACGACTGCTCGCCGAGGCACCGGTAACGACATCAGGTGCGCTTGGGTTTGATGGCGTCGATGACGCTGTGCAGCTTGCGACCTTGGATGCGGATCTAAGCAGCGGCTTTTCGCTGGAGACCTGGCTATTTCTAGACGACCTTGGCGCAGCCTCGGCTTGCATTTTGGATCTGGCGCTCACCACGGGCTCTGATCGACTCGCACTCTGCTGCGAAGGCCCCAGCGGTACTCTGCTGCTTCATCTGGTAAACAGCAGCGGAGCTGTATCGCAGTGTCGTGCAGTAGGAGTGCTTAATGCGAACCAGTGGCTGCACGTTGCCGCGACGCTAAACAGCGTCGCAAATGGAGTTGGTACGGTCACGCTGCTAGTAAACGGCCGCGCGGTCACCGCGACCGGTAACCTGGGCTTTCCGGCGCCGCGAAATGTGGCGCGCGACAGCGCATGGCTGGGCAAGGCCAGCAGTGGCAGCGATGGACGACTGCGCGGTCGCCTATGTGATGTGCGAGTCTTTTCGCGCGCTCGCACGATCGATGAGGTCAAGGCAAGCCTGACGACTCCCATTCAAGGTCAGGAAAGCGGACTGGTTCGACACTATCCGCTCGATGAAAGCGTCGGCACGCTCGCCCGAGATCAGGCACAACAAGACGGATCACTCGTCGGAGCTGCGGCTTGGGAGGCGCTGCCACACGCCCGCTCTTTGGCCTTTGACGGAGTGGATACGCAAATTCCGCTGCCCAATGTCAGCGCCAACTTCGCGCAGGGATTCACCATAGAAGCCTGGGTCATGTTCCGGGGTCGAGACTACAGCACCGCAATCATCGACCTTGGCAGCGGCACAGGAATCGACAACATCCTGCTCGCTAGCGAGACCACGACCAACAATCTGCGCCTGTACACCTTTGCCGCAAGCATGGGCTTTATCGAAGCGGCCAACGTGATTCAGGACAATGTTTGGATGCACGTCGCAGCCACCATGGGCAGCCTCATGCCCGATGGCACCGGCCTGGCAACGCTGTACATAAACGGAGTCGCCAAAGCGCAAGGCCGCATTCCAACACCGCGCAACGTGACGCGAACCGCGTCGTACATAGGCAAGTGCAACTGGCCCGCGTACCGACTGTTTCGCGGACGGATGTCTGAGGTGCGGCTCTGGACCCTGTGCCGCTCCGCTGCCGATATCGCGACGATGATGTACCGCGCGCCGGTCAGCACCCTGCCCGGACTCTATCGTTACTGGCAGCTAAGCGAAGACAGAGGCTCTGGCGCATACGAACAGGTGTCGAGCACACACTTTTCCATTTCCGGAAAGCCACTCGATGGCCTGGCGTTCAACGGCAGAACAGACTACGTGCAGTTGCCCTTCGCTATTTCGAGCACGAAGCGGGCCTACACGCTGGAAGCCCAGGTCTGGTTCGCAGGCAACGAGTTTTGGGCACGCATCTTCGATCTCGGCAACGGCCAAGCGGTAGACAGCATCATACTGGCCCGCAACGGTACCTCGAGCACGCTGTCCTTTGTCGTCTACGCAGCAAGCGGCATCGGCCAGCTACATGCGCCCGGTGTCATCGTCAATGGACAGTGGCTGCACATCGCCGCAACTTTCGATGGAGTGGGCACTGGGCGCATCTATGTGAACGGCGCTCTCGTCGCCAGCGGTGCCATGCCTGCTGCGAACATGGTCGAGCGTAACTTGTGCTTTGTCGGCAAGAGCAACTGGGCATCCGATGCGCTATTTCGCGGTGGTATGCGCGAAATCCGCATCTTTGACGTCGAGCGCACGCAGGCTGAAATCGTTGCCACCAAAGACACGACGCTCTCTGGCAGCGAGCGCGGGCTTCGGCAGTACTTCCGGCTTGGCATGCAGGCCAGCTGGCGTGAGCAAAATGCCGCGTACCCAAACGACTTCTCGCGTCAATACTATGAGGCCAAGATCTTTGGCACCGCGGCTGATACGCAGTCGCTGTTACCCGACGCGCGCGCGCTGCGCTTAGATGGCCGCAGCGGAATGGTCGACCTGCCTGGCCAGAGCCTCGACCTATCGCAGGGACTCACCTTGGAAGCGTGGGTCTGTTTCAGCGGCACGCCCAAGGACCACGAGACCCTGCTCGCTTTTGGTGGCGGGGCGCTCGCTACCTCAGTAGTGCTGTGGCGCGATCACACTGCTGACCGGTTGGTGTTAACAGTGGGACGTGTGCCAAGCGGCGACAGCTTCCGCTTTGCACAGCCACGAAGCACCGGAACCTGGCAGCACATTGCAGCCACCGTTGATGTTGCGCGCCAGGTGAAGATCTACGTCAATGGCAACTGGTTTGCAACCGGCACGCTGGACGCAAATGACAAGCGCCCCCTTCCCAGCGAGCTTCGCTCTCGCTTTGGCATCGGAATCGACGGCAACCTTCCATTCCAAGGGCGCATGACCGAAGTGCGCTTGTGGAACTTGGTGCGCAGTGGTCCCGATGTCTATACAAACCGGTCGCGGCGACTCATCGGCAGCGAAGCGGGCCTGATTCGGTACTACCAGCTGACTGACGCGATGGGCGCAGTCGCGCGGGATTGTCGTCCGCATCCCTCAGCTACTATCGTAGGCGAGCCGAGTCGCTGGTCTCGACGACTGCCCGGACCTAGCGCCGCAATCGCCGGTGGGCTGGAGTTTAACGGCACCACAACCTATGTCGCGCTGCCGCCGATTCGCGCCGACTTCTCAAGTGGCATCACGCTAGAGGCCTGGGTCTACTTCGATGGCGTGCAAAAAAGCGCGCGCATCATCGAGCTAGGCCGCGGCGAGCTGGCCGACAACATCAGCTTGGGTCGATACGAAGAGACCGGCGCGCTGATGCTGCAAGTGCTGCTCGGCGACCAAGCGCAGACGGTGATGACCCAAAGCGTAATCGTCGACAAGACCTGGATGCATATAGCTGCCACGGTGCCACGCGGCTTCGGTCCGACGAAGATCTATGTAAACGGCGTGCTGGTACCCATCGCCAGCTCCACGGGGGGCAGTGGTGGCTATCTCTTCGCTCCCTGCGCCGGAGGACCACGCAGCAAGTCGTACCTTGGGAAGAGCAGCCGCGACCTACCACACTTCAAGGGCCGCATGGCCGAGGTCCGCTTGTGGCGGCGGCAACGCTCGGCAGCAGAGATAGCTGGCAGCATGGCTGGTAGCCTCAGCGTCGAAGATCCGATGCTGGTCGCCTACTACCGACTGGATGAGGTCGACGGCACACGCGTCTACGATGCGACCAGTGCGCGGCTTGATGCCGAGGTCCGAGGCACAAGACCCGTCTGGGGCGCGCGTGGCCCCTACTTGCTGCCTCCACCGACCGCACTGGGAGCGCTGTCATTTTCTGGGCGCAGCGACTGGGTGGAATTGCCCGCGATGACGGCGGACTTCTCTGCTGGCTTCACCCTCGAAGCGTGGGTCAACTTCGGGGGCAGCGAAGCGTGGGCGCGCATCCTGGAGCTTGCCAATGCTTGGAACGTGGACAGCATCATCCTGGCTCGCGATGCCGCGAATAACAACGTCGGGTTGACGGTGAAAGGCAGCAGCACAGCCAGCTACCTGATTGCCAGCGCTGTCATTCAAAACGGCAAGTGGATGCACATCGCCGCGACCTTCGGCGGCGTGGTGGGCGGCGTCGGTCAAGCCACGATCTACATCGACGGTCAAGTGAAGGCTCAGGGCAGCTGTGTCGCGCCGGCCAAGGTCACGCGCAACATCGCGTACGTGGGCAAGAGCACCGCATCCTGGGACCCGCTATTCGTCGGGCGCCTCGCCGAGCTGCGAATCTGGAATCTCAGCCGCTCGGCTGCCGAAATTAATCGCTGCAAAAATGCGCGCCTGTCGGGAAGTGAAGACGGCCTGGTCGCGTATTACCGTCTAAACGACGGCGACGGCGAGCGCGCTGGCGATGCAGGCAAGAACCGTCTGCACGGTGCCGTCCGCGGTGCCGCAGCCTGGAGTCAGACCGCTCCGCTGCCCGCAGTTCGACCCGACGGCGGCTTGGCAAGCGTGCTGCGCCTGGATGCCGCAACCTGGGTCTCTCTGCCGCCTCTGGTGCCACCGGCTACGCAGACAGTACCCAGCGGACTTGCGATCGAAGCCTGGGTGTGGTGTAGCGATGTGGCCAAGTCCGGTCACTTGGTGGCGCTGGGCAACGGCACAACTGCCGATGGACTGTACTTAGGTCACAGCGGCAGCGCGCTGGTCTTCGGTCTGCAAGTCGGTACGCAGCCGATTCAAGTGGTCACGGTCAGCAGCGTTTTTGTTAGTCGGCAGTGGATTCACATCGCCGCATCTGTCGATGAGAACGGCCATGTCGTCCTCTGTAAAGACGGACAAGCGGTCGCCGCCGATAAAAACAGCGTCGCCGCCCCAAGTCTGCAAGCACGCAGCCACGCGCAAATCGGTCGCAGTTTATCTGGTACTCTGTTTGACGGATATCTGGCCGAGGTCCGGATCTGGACCACTCCACGTACGCCCGCGCAGGTGCAAGCCACTCGGCAGACAGCGCTTGGCGGCGCAATTGCAGGACTTGCCCGCTGCTACCCAATGCAGTCCACACGGGGCTTTACCGCCAGCGACACCAGCCCGCTGCGAAAAGACGGAACTGTCTGGGGGACCCGCGCGCCCCTCTGGGATGGAGCCTTACCGCCGCTTACCACAGCCGCCCCCAGCTCGCCCGCGGCAGTCACTCCAGGTGCGCTGCGCTTTGACGGGACGAGCACTTATGTTCGTTTGCCAGCGTGCTCGGCGGAGCTATCAAGCGGCTTCACGTTTGAAGCCACAGTGCGCGCGGACGGAGCCGCTCCTGTAGGCGCAATCCTCGAGGTCGGCAATGGCAGCGCGGGCGACAACATTCAGGTCCTTGTGCGCGAGGACCGGCGGCTGGTCGCGCGCATCTATTCTGGGCCTTCGACCTACTCTGAAGTTGTATCGAGCGAGCCATTCTTGGTTGCTGGTTCCGGGTCTCAGTTTTCCATTACCGTCGATAGTCAACGCGCAGTGAAGCTGTACCAGTCCGGCACTAGCTGGGCAGTCACAGTCGACGGAGCTGCTGGCTCTACGCTGCCCGTGGGCAGAATGCCGCGCGCCGGAATCACCCGCGCAGTCTGTTTCTTGGGCAAGAGCAGCTCACCCACGCAGCGCACCTTTCAGGGCGCGATGATGGAAGTACGGCTGTGGAGCCGCGCTCGCACTGCAGCGGAAGTGGGCACCAGTTGGTCTAAGCAGCTGTCCGGCGCTGAAGCAGGACTGATTGCGCTGTATCGCCTAAACGAAAAGGACGGACGCGTGGCCCGAGGGGCAGCGCCCAGCCTCGGTGACGGAGTGGTCTGTGGTGACGCGCAGTGGGGCGTTGCCGCCGCCCCAGTAGTCTACGAGCCCGCGCCGGTGCCGCAGCGCCTCGTACCGCAGTCAGTCCTTGCACCAAGCGGCGCACTGCCCATCGTGGGCTGGCAAAACGTCGACCCAGCCACGCTCACCGCGGCAACTTGGAGTGCTTCTGTTGGTGTCGATTCCGGTGATGCTGCGATCAATGCAGCGCTGACGCTGTGCGCCACCAGTGGACTGCAGTTCTCACTGCTTGGAGTCAGCGCCAGCGTGACCATTTCCGGCAGCGTAAGTATGCGTCCGCTGGCGAATCAAGTGGCGCTCAGCGTGACCCCCAGCATCCGGATCGACAACAGCTACACCGTGCAGCTGCCACAGACCGTGCTGACCATGACCAAGGGCAGTTCCCCGATGGTCTACACGCTGAGCTTTACCCCCACAGCGCCGCTGTCGCTGGTCGATTTGGTACGCAGTGCGGTCAAAGATCCGCTGCTGGCGAGCACGTTCGATGCAGTCCTGCTGCCATTTTTAAGCTTGATCGCCGACGGTACAGTGCTGGTTGCCAGCAAGGATGGCAGTGACCCCGCACTTGGCGACTACGTGCAGGGCATGAACCTGTTTGTCAGCAAAGCGATGAGCGAGCTGCCCGTGCTCAACCTGATTCATGCGGCGCTGCCCCAGCTGGGACTGAGCAGTCGGCGGGTGGTGCTCGCAGTGGGTCTGCGCTCGACGGCGGGCTACAAGGTATCAGCGGGCGCACTGCTAAACATCAAGCTGCTCGATAGCGGGCCGGTCTCCCTGGAGTTTAATGAGCTAGGGATTGCGCTGAGCTCGGCGGAAGCGGCGACCTCGGTTGGCGTCAACCACCGATTTACGCTGACACTGCTGAGCGAGACCCTGGTGTTTCGCGGCGGCGTCAGCCTTGAGCAGACGGGCGGCGCAAGCGCAGTCACGATCTGGGGCGCACTCGATCCCCACCAGGCACGCGGCACCACTTGGAAGAATCCCTGGGGTCTGCCCGGCCTGGAGATTGGCGGCTTCGGCGTCCAAGTTCGAGGCGGTACCGCCCTCGGTATCGGCTGTCGCGGCGAGATCCACATCGGGGACGGACTGCTCGGTGGCACTGTTGCCCTGAACCTGGATACGGCCAACCCCATCTTGCTGGTCGATAGTCCAGAAGGTCTGGATCTGCCACGGCTGATTGCTGCGTTTTTGCCAGGGGTCATGGATGCACTGGCTGCGCTCACCGTAGTCTCGGCCATCCGACTTAAGGAGCTGAAGCTGTACTTCGCGCCGCAAGGTGGCGAGATTGCGGGCCAGAGCTTCGAGCGGGGAATTTCCGTCGGTGCAGCCCTCGATCTGTGGGGCTATCGAGCCAGGATTTTCGGCAGGCTCGATGCCACAACTGGCGCCGTGCTAAGTGGCCAAGCGGACCGCATCAAGATCGATGTGGGCGGCGTAACGCTGCTGCAGTTCTCTGATGTCTCGGGCAACAGCGGACCCAATATTGATGTCGCGCTGACCCTGGCCCGTCAGGGAGTCTTCTTCAGCGGTCAGCTGCGTCTGCTCGGAGGGATCTATCAAGGCTACGAAGAGCTGGCTGTCGGCAGAGATGGCATCTCCTTCAAAGGCGGCACGCCCCTGGGAGCGCTGGCACTCACCCTAAACTGGCAATCGGGAGTCTTTGCGCTGACGGTTGCGCCGCGCTTTGTCTACAGCTTTGAAGCGCTAGGTATTCCGGTCAATGTCAACGTCGGTGGAGAGCTCTCTCAGAGAGTGGACTCCGCGGGCTTTCAGCAGTCCCTCAAGTTTGGGTTCCGCGTCTGCGGCGTCGGCTTTGACGTGGGTCCGGTAAGCTGGAGCGTTCCGCTCATCGACGTAAAGGCCATCGGCGAGGTGTTTGAGTCGTTCTTTGGCGACCAGGTAAAGAGCTTCTTTATCGACACCATCGCCGGAGGACTGAAGCAAGCGTTTGAGTGGGTTCGTGACAACCTGACGAACCTGGCAGAGGAAGCGATTGAGATCTTTAAGACTGCCGGAGCAGCCGTGGCCGACATCGCGAAGAACATCTACGCGACCTTTGATACGACCGCCCACGAGGTCATCAACTTCCTAGGCGGAACCATCAATGAAGCTGCGGAGCTGTTGCGGGACGCGCTGAGTCTTGCCGCCAGTGAAGCCGCGGAAGTATTGGGCGCAGCGTACGGCGTTGGTGCCGACGCGGTAAAGTCAGCGATGAGTATTGCGGGCTACACCGCCCAAGAGATCGCCAGCGTCGCCAGCACCGTCTGGGACGGGATCAATACATTTGTCGGCTACCTGGACCCGACCAACTGGTAAGCGCGAGGGGAACCATGCCAAAAAGCCAAGCGGATCGCGACGCCACAGACTCCTCTGATGGTGCAAGTAATGCCTCCCAAGTTGGGGGCACACGTCGCTTGCTGCGTGCAGTTCATCAAGCTGGGGCACCGAGCCACGATCGTCTGAGCGAAGAGATCAATCGGCTCAATCCTGGCAAGCAGCACGACCCGAGCGAGCTAGTCGAGCTGTCGGTCAAGATGTCGACGCGCGGCTTCTTTCAGCGTCGTCATGGCGGCAGTATCTCTTGGGAAAAGAAAGATCGAGGGCAGCTAGCCGAGTCGGCACGCAAGGCTGCACCTACCGATGCTCTACAGAGAGCGTTTGCAGCACCAGCGACACCCCACGCCGCCAGCAGTGAAGCAACCACCGCGACCAGTCCCGTGCCCCCATCGGTCACAAAGAGCGAGCAAGCGGCGCAGGCGATACGAGCTTGGGCGGCACGTAGCTCGCGCTACTTTTCCGCCATCGCCTACGACTTTGATGCGCAGCTCTACAAGCTGTATCTGTTCAAGCATCATCCAGTGCAGTTTTTGGAAGATCTCGATCTCGTGCTGCGACTGCCTGAGCTGCCCGCGCTCTCGTACATCCGCAGTCTGGAAGTGGCGATGGACGATCCCGCGCAGTGGAAAGAGTCGCTGTACTTTAAGCTGCGCTTTTTAGCAGCCCAGCGTGGGGATGCGACAGACTCCCCAGCGAGCCTGCTTGTACGGCGCAAGCCAACAGAAGTCCTGGCTGCGGACTTTCGCCCCCATCCTCTTTTGTCACCACGACTGCTTGGGGCAGTGCCAGCTCGCGAGGCCCTTGTGAACCAGCTCGGCGTGCTGCTTGCTGATCTACCGGTCATCAACGACCCGGTCGTAAAGTTCACGCCTCCGGTCCTGGAGCTAAGCACGGCGACCCCAGAGCATGCTGCGCAGGCCTGGGCCGAGGTGGACTACGGACTCAATCTGAACCTGCTCGACCCCGAAAAGACGCGCTTTGTGGAGGAGCAGGAAGCAACGCTGCTGGCGATCGCAGACGCGCTTGGCTGTAAGTCGCAGGCGAAGGCGTGGCTCGCGCAGATTGCGCCGTTTGACTGCTTCCTAAGCTACCTCGGGCTGGGGTCGGATTCAGTCACTCTGTACTATCGCAGCACAACTCAACGCTGCCGCAAGACCGCGCCGCAGCTGATTCGCAAGCGCGATCAGCCAGGAGGCGCGCCCAAAAAGTAGGACTGACCTGCTCCCCAAGATCTGCTCCAGTCAAGAAAGAGTGTCCAGACTGCGCCATCGTCTGCTTTCCTACGACGCTTACTAGCAGTCTTGGCACAGCCCCGGCTCAGCGAGGCTCGGAGACTTGAGTGGGCGCTTCTACGGCGTGCGCTCTCGCCATTTTCGCTTCATGCACTCGACTTGGAGTCCGACCGCGAGTTGGTACAGCGAGACCGCCAGCTGCCAGGTCCGCTTACTCACCGGGAGCCTGGGCAATCTTGCTGCAGCAGACTTTGGGGTCCGGTGTTGGCCTCGCAATGCATTGCTAGGCGCCGTTCTCGGACCAGCTACCGGTAAGCCGATGCAGGTCATTTCCCTAGACTGGGGTGGAACGTGAATCGGCCCACCGCACTGGGCTAGAGTCCACATCTGCTCGCAGAGCGCGCGGTAAGCATCCACGTGTTCGCAGCGATCCACTGAAGTGCTCAGCACATACTCGCCCGCGACCCCTTGCTTGTCACCACCAGGGAACCGTCCGGTGAGTTTCTGGCAGCTATGGAGAGCCAAAGGCGGTACTGCCGACGGGGCAAGGCTTGCTCGTCAAGAACCAGACTCCGTGGTCTGCGATCGAGCCACCTGCCTTCGCCGACGAGGACTTCCTGCACCCGACGGCCTGCACTCTGCCAACCGCGCCGATGGCGAGGATGCACATCAGCGGATGAGTTCCCCTTTTTGTCGGCATCACCGGTGACGTGATACACGCATAACCAATGCTGGACAGAGGCGGCCTAAAGCGCACCTGGGTACTATTGCTGACAGCGCTGCTGGCCCTATCTTTTCGTGTTGCTCATGCAGACGCCCCCGGCCTACCACATCGCACATGGCTGCCCAGCTTCGGTGGAAGCTGCGATGGTGGACCGTTGTCCTGCACTCGTATCGACGAGCGTGCTTTTCACGCGCGGGCAGACGCAGTGTTTTCCAGCAGCACCGACAGTCGCGGATTTGCCTTCGTCTCGCCCTACGGATTCTCCGTCGCGCTGTTTGAACGGCTGGAGGGCGGCATCTTTTCCCACACAGCCGTTTGGAAGCAGCCAGCAACGAGCGGTGACGACGTACGTTGGCACCAAGGCCCGCTGCGCTTCGCCGTAAAAGCTCTGCTGTGGCCCTGGCGCAGCGACCCTCATCAGCAAATGGCGATTGCCGCCAGCTTCGAGCAAGAGGCGCGCATCTGGCGCTTCGACGGACCCAATCAGCTGGGCCTGCTGACAGACTTGGGAACGCTGCGACTGTCGCTAAACAAGCCACTTGGTCATGCGGAAGTGGGCATGCAGGTCGGCGCGCTATTTGACTGGCAGAAGCGCTTTACGACGGCGGAGTTGGGTGCTCGCATTGGTTTTCATCTGCCTTTCCTTCCTGAAGTGAAAGTGTTTGCCGACGGGGGCGTGCGTGGCATATCTCGCCTGACCTACGTAAACGCGGACGCGATGTTGCTGGGCGCACTTGATGAAAAGAATCCGATTTCCTTCGGTGGTGTGCTCAGCTTTGGCGTTGTCGCGCGGCCCAGAAAGCAGATTGATTTTGCGATGGCGGTTGCCGTGGGTTTCGGCGATGTCGCACCGTTTACACTGACGCTGCGCGGGCCTTTCGATTTCTCAATCGGCAAGGGCTATTCCTATCCGCAAAGTCTGGTCGTAGACATCCTGCGTGACACGGGCGAGTGGGTCGCCGAGCAGCTGAGAAAGTTGCCCGAGCCGGTGCGCGAAACGTGCGTTCTGTTTGCACGTGACGGGCAGCCCATTGCAACGCTGGGGACGCTAACTGATGACGGTGAGCACTGCGAGCTGCACGGCCAGCGGTATCGAATAGGCGACAAGCTGTATCCCGATGCACAGAACCGTCGCGTGTGTATGGATGCGGAAGCGACACGTTGCGTCACGGTTCATCAGGTTGGCACGGCAGGTCAGTTCCAAATCACATCGGCAGCAGCAGCGAGCGATGTCGATGAAGGTCTGCCAGCCTCGCAAGTGCCAAGCAGTGGGCTTTCTTCGGGGCGAAGACTTGCTCCGGCGACGCTGGCTCACCTTGCCCGCACACAAGGGGCGCTCGGCATGGTGCACGGTCAGCTCGATGACCACTGCATCCTCAACGAAGGCAGCCACCAAGTATCTCCCATCGGACAGCGCAGCACCGACGGCAAGCACTGCATCATCCATCGAGAAGTGAAAGACCGGCGGACGGGCAAAACCATCCGCACCGAGAAGCAAGAGATCCAAGTAGGCCAGCCGGTATTTCGAGACCCCGCGACGGGCCGCATCTGCATCAAGGCAAACGCCAAGAACAAGCACGACTGCCCCGTAGCCATCGACCCCGAGCACAACCGTGCCATGACTCCCAGCGAGCGCGCTGGTTATCACGGAGCCATCGGCCTGGTCAGCAAGGCTGACAGCTACGTAGGCGCCGCTAAGCGTGGCGTCGCCGCTCTCAGTGAACCTGCTGAGCTGAGTACTGCCGCCATCAAAGCTGGTGAGCGTGCCGCTAATGCTGCCAAGGGAGCTGTCGAGACTCTACGCGACCCAGCCAAGGCCAAAGAGGCTGCGCGAAGTGCTTGGCACACCGCCATCGACAGCGCTGAGGGTTCTCTACATGCCGCACAAAGTTGGTGGCACAAGCCGCTAGAAAAGAAGCTCGACGACGCAGCAGAGGCAG
>Ga0209097_10002475_pt1 | contig 14864 bp, 4 predicted proteins | sample AD_UKC052_MetaG_FD_184419 | JGI IMG/M metagenome (GOLD analysis project Ga0209097, IMG submission 184419) | Active sludge microbial communities of municipal wastewater-treating anaerobic digesters from USA - AD_UKC052_MetaG (SPAdes) (version 2) | ecosystem: Engineered > Bioreactor > Anaerobic >... | reverse complement strand
ACCGCTACCACCTTGAGAGCTTGATCGAGTCCATCCAGCGCGAAGGCTACAAGCTGATCCACCAGTGGCGATACGGTGAGCGCATCCCGTGCGCGATCCTGCTGTTTGAGATTTGTCGTAGGGGGTAGTGAGATGGGGGAGATGGCCTGGAAGTGACGGGCTGAGGCGTTGCCATCGCTGCTGAGCTAGCAACCCCCTCATCAGTAATGAGAATGCAGCCCTGGTAGATGAAGCCAAGGCCGTTGATGACGTTGCGCTCTCAGGAAGCCAGAGTGTCGCGGTCTGCCGTGTTGGGTGAGTGGACATGGGAGACCGTGGTGATGGTTGTTAAAAGTTCGATGCCATGGTCCGAAAGCCGTGTGTCGAGATGCTCGCTGCCGTCGGCTTTGTCACTGTCGAACTCCTCGGGTTCGTCGACGCTTGCGTGATCTCGGAGTCAGTCTTCGAAGAGTGTAACTTGTTGAGGGCTGGGACCTTGGCACTTATCACATTCCCTTGCGCAAGAAGTGGGGCGGCGGAGGCGATATAGTCGAGGTCGCTGGCGAGGACTTTTTGGCCAAAGGAGCCGCCGCTGCTCTTGCCGGGGTAGCTGCCTAGGTCCGCAGTCTAGCGCGCTACTTGGCCCACTTCTGGCAAGTCCCGCGGCTGTCCAGCTGCAGGCCGCACAGGATCACCCTCCCGCTATCGCCCCCCCGGTCCATCTGAAACCATGGCGCAGTGTCGGACACCTGCTCGCAAATAGTCGCAGCTGGTATAGCGTCTCCGCCCACCCATCCCCGTCCCCCCCGCTCGCGAAGTCATGCAAGCAACGAGCTGCGGGTCCCTAGACATGTGCGTCGGAGTGGCTCGCCCACCGCATCATATTAGCTGCACGCAGCTTACTTGAGGCGTGCCTGCCAGCTGCTCTGCGACAGTTACTCGTACGCAGAGCGTGCGCGGCTTGTTTGCTAATGGCTCGCCGAGCGGCCGTCTCCGCTCGTGCTCACTTTTTTGGAGCTGTCTCCGCCGCCACGCGCCGAGCACCCTGTCCGTAGACATGAAAGGCCCCATTGACTATGGTGGCGCAGCTCTTGTCTATGAACTGCATATCAAGCTTGGTGGAAAATCAAAGCATTATAGTGAACTCATCTTTTGCTACGGTTGACGATCTGCCGTCCGGTGGCGTGGTTGAGCCAGCACGAGTTGGACTAAGTCTCGCAGAGCAGGGCTGGCGATCGTTCGCGCCTGGGTTCGAGGGCGACAGCAGTGCTCGGGCTCGGCTGGCGAAGCTGGCGGCGCTACCTGAAGATGCGAGGCTTCAGGCTCTCGCTCAGGAGCTATCCAAGCTAGTTCCCATCAGTATTCCGCAGCACCACTACCAGGCAGCAGTGCTGATCCTTCGTGATCTGACGCAGATGGGCTGGCTGGTCTGCGTTGACCGAGGGCAGATATACATTCGACCGCACGAGGCCAGGGAGCCCGGTGGTCAGCCCCCTAAGGAGGCAATTCGTCGCCAGCATGACTTTGCGAGGAAGGACCAGCTCAAGGAGGAGGCCACCCGACGCTTTATCCATACCCTAGAGCGTCCCTCGCGCTTCTCATCATGCAAGCCTGTGACGCACTTAATCGCGGATGGCCGTCGGCTCGCCGAACAGCTGTTGCCCATCGCGCGCATGCCGAGGGAAGCTCGCGCTGAAGCTCTCCGCACGATCTGCCAGCCTTACTTGCAACTGGCAACTGAAGAGCGCGATGAGCACACGAACATCCGTCTGATCGACATCTGGCGCTATTTCCGCCATTCATGGATCAGCCGCTACCGCAGCATGCCAGGGCGGAACCTCTTTTACCTAATCCGCGACGCTGCCCAGCCGAACCATCCGGTGATGGCTATCACTGCCCTTGGTAATGCTGTTATGCAGCTTACTACGCGGGATGCGTGGCTCGGTTGGACTCTGAATGGCTTGCAAGCGCTTCGCGCCGAGGGGCTTTTCACAGATGAGGAGATCCTGAAGGCTCTCCGCGAGCGGCTGCGCCGCGATCTAGACGACATCTACCTCGACGATCTAGGCATGGACAAGTTTGGCGAAGATGACACACCAGCGCTGCTAGCGCATCTTCGCTTTGTTGAGGAAGAGAGCCGTGCTGAGCGCGAAGCCACACTCAAAGCTCGCGAGGGTAGGCGACAATCAGGGGATGACGACGGTGACGACGAGGCTGACGTCAAGGCGTTTAAGGTCTCCGACATCTCCAAGATCGACCTTGTAGCCGCTGCCAAGCGACCCCTCTTTCGCAGCAAGCGCGCCCGTGTCGCCCGCGAGCTTGTGCAAGCGCTCGATGCGCTCAAGTACGCCCCGGGAACTCTCTCCGAGGTTCTGGCCGACCCCAAGGCCGAGTGGGCCATCGGCCAAGCCCTGCGGCAGCTCAAGAAGGTCCACTCCGCCACATCTATGATGGAGATCATCATCTGCGGTGCGGCACCGCCCTATAATCACCTCCTTGGAGGAAAGCTCGCCTGCCTGATGATGCTGAGCCCGCGCGTGGTCGCAGACTACTACGAGCGCTACAAGGAAGAGAGCAGCATCATCGCGAGCCAGATGGCGGGGCGTCCGATCGTTAAGACCCCTCACCTTGTTCTGCTCGGAACGACCAGCCTCTATGCAGAGCGCTCATCGCAGTACAGCCGCGTCGTCTTGCCCAAGGGCACGCTGCGAGGCCAGCTTGCCGATCTCCGATACATCGAGCGCGGTCTGACGGCGGGCTTTGGTCAGCCCAACTTGAGCCGTGAGACCGAAGCTGCAATGGCACGGCTAGCGACGAAGCCGGGGGGCTATCGAAACGTCAACTTCGAGTATGGCGAGGGCCAGAGCCCGAAGCTGCGCCAGCTCCGTGAGGGCTTTTCCGCACTCGGACTTGACGCCTCGTCACTGCTCAACCATGGGTCTAGCCGAATCGTCTACGTGGCTCCGCTGGTAGACAACACCCGACGATATCTCCTTGGAATTGAGTCTGTACCTCGCGGAGCTAGCGACCCGGTGGATGGCGACGCGCGTGTCGCCGAGTTCTGGAGGAGTCGGTGGCTGGCCAGCCGTCTCGATCACGAGCCAGCGCTTGCTGCCATCGCAGCATCCACTCCACTATCGCTGCGTGTCTCGCAGCACATTCCAGAGGTACAAAGCTCTCCCCAGCTTGGGTTATTTTCCGGCCCCGGTTCGGATAAGGAGTCCACGATGGCGATGGCAACACCCCCCACTGATGAGCGCTTAGAGTTCATTCGGATGCTTTACCGTGACGAGAGCGCCTATAGCGATCACGTCAACATCAGTCGCTTGCGCGAGCTGAACATCCGCACGCCTCTGGAGCGCACGTTACGGGCAATTATTGATGCTGGTGCTTCTGTCGTCATCACCGGAAACGCGGGAGACGGCAAGACACACACAATTCGGCTGCTCGAGGCCGATCTAAAAAAGCGCGGTGCCGATGTTATCCAAGATGCCAGCGAGGAGCGGCCCGAGGAGATCATTGAGCGCTGGGCAGCAGCACGAACAGCGGGGAGACCGTTCTGTATCGCCATCAACGAAGGTCCGCTCGTCGATTTAATTCGTGCATACAAAGACCAGCACCCATGGCTGAGCGAGATTCGAGATCAGCTCTTTGGCCTGGTCCGCTACGAGCGAATCGCCGATAGCAAGGATGAGCCAGAGCGCTGGGAGCCGCATGCTGGTGAGACCGTTGTGGTGGATCTTAGCCTGCGACAGACGCTATCCAAAGGGCTCACGCGCAGCATTATCAAGAAGCTGACAGAAGATCGCTGGTACGAGGGCTGCGCCAGCTGTCCCGGCAGATCCAGCTGCGCTGTGACCTACAACCGGGCGGTCTTGCAGCGCGACGCCGTGCTGGATCGGGTCACAGCTCTGCTGGAGCGGGTCGCCGAGCGCGGTGTGCGCGTTACGTTTCGTGAAAGCTTGGCGTTTTGCTCCTATCTAATCTTCGGTGGCCGCTCGTGTCAGGAACTCTGCGAGCTGGGGGCATCGGAGGACGGGCGCTACTACTGGACCGCGTTTGACAAGGGCGAGGGCGTACTTTTTGAGCAGCTTGCGGCGGGGCTCGATCCTCTGACTCAAACGTCGGCCAAGCTCGATGACGATCTATGGGGAGGGCGCTTCAATCCGTCGGAGTTCTCAGGGGCCGACTTAGCGGCACCAACGCCACTGGATCTGGACGGACTGGACCCACTCAAGAGCAAGCCAACACCGGAAGACTGCTTTGCTGCTCTCAAGCGCCGCTGGTACTTCGAGCACCCGAAAGGGAGCCTACAGGCAGCGACTGAAGCGGAGGCGCTGCTTCAGGAGCTACGAAACACGACTCTCAGCTCGCAACTGCGAGTAGGGCGCTTGCTCAAATACATCAACGCTTGGTGGAACCCTGAGTCTAATGATGCCGAACAAGAGTTCCTTCGGATCTGGACCAGGCTTTCGTATTCGCCACGGGGCAACCCAATGCGGCAGACACTCATCTCTGGTCGGGTAGTAGAAGGGATGGAACTGACGCTACTTCGGCCTGTGCTGGCTCCCGCGCTTCACGACAGCTTTGGCGAACAGCCCGAAGATCACCTACTGCTTGCGCCGCTCCGACAGACAGGCGCTGCCAGCTTGCGCGTGGACAGCAAGCTGCTGATGGCGCTGATGTTGGGTGCTCGAGCTGAGCGCGATCCCGAGGCAGAGCGGCGCCTGCTGCGCTTCAACGATGCGATGGCGCGCTACGCAACGCTAGGCAAGGATGTCCGTAGGGTCTTAATCCTGGACCCTCAGTCGCAGAGCCGAGTCCATGTGCGTGTAGATCTGAAGCAGCGGCGCTACGACTCGATTGGATGAGGACGACCATGGCCACCCAAGCACAGACCACCCGCCAGAAAAAAAACACACTGCGAGATGTCCTCAACCATGAGCTGATTGAAAGACACGGGTATGGCATGCTTCATAGCAAGCTAAAGCCGGTTCATCTTGCAAATGCACTCATGCGCTGTGAGCACCGCTGTGTCGGTGATATGCAGGAATTGAAACTTTTGCTGGCGGCGACTAAGGATGGCAACTCCGATTCGACTAAGCTCCAAGCAGTCGAGAAGCTGATTGACCGCAGCCGCGAGCGCTGGGGACGCCTTGGCGAAGGGCAGGATCTCGGGGCCTCAGTGCTTGTTCAGCGCGTGTTACCTCTCCTGCGTGGGATTATCAGCACTGACAAAGCTGCTTGGGGGGAGAGCCCGGCACAGTCGTCTTTTTCATCTCCAACCGCACTGACAGCGACCAACGACCCATCGGACGAGCATGCTGGAGAGTTTGTATTCAGGCTCTGGTCGCAAGATATCGAAGGGACTGGTCCCTGTGCGCTGCTTGCGCTCTGGCACCGGCTTACTGAGCCCAAGCGCGAACTTCACGAAGCGGACGACTTGACTGTCCTCCTCGCTCCCTTGTCCGAAAAGAGCAAGGACTATCAACTACCAGTCCGAGAGCCTGGCGACCTAAGCCAGAGAGCACCCTCTGCGCGAGAGCGCCAGCTCTGGATTGCAGCTAAGTGCCTCGCTGCTTACGAAGAAAAGCTCCAGTCAAACCCCATCGCATCACTCCAGCGGATTGCAACGCTGGCAGCATTGACCGTCTACTTCCATGCGCTGAGTCGCCCGCAGGAATGGCTCCAGCTACCGCCGAAGCCGCTGCTCCTGGATGCGACGTTGAATGGCGCGTCGGTGATTGCGCAAGCCAGCACGCGAACTGTGCAGTCAGCGCACCGTGACGCGAGCGTATATACGCAAGCGCTAATAGAAGAGCTCCTGCAATCTGCACTGACCGATGAGTGGGCGGAGCGCCCCGATGACGCCTTACGGCATCTCATGGAGCAGTGGGGAGCAGAGGACTACGCTACTAAGGCTGAAGGGCGCGTGTTGTTGCCGCGCTTACGTGGGATCACCGGGAGGGAGGACGTCTGCACCGTGCTCGGACAAGAGTTCGAGGCTCTTTACAGTAGCCGCACGCTCGGTTCGTTTCTGCGCTTGGTTGGAGTCCGCTCGGGGTTTCTCTACCCACAGCAGAAGAACATTCACAAGCGCTGCCAGCCAGTAGATCGCACGCTGGAAGTGCTAGTTGCTGGCACCGTAAACATGACTGAGCGCATTGAGTATCGAGACTTCTTAGATGCACTTTATCTGCGCTGGGGAATAATAGTAGGCGGACGCCCCGAGGACGCAGCGCTTCTGGCTGAAGCAGGGGCTCCCGTGCCAAGCCGAGAGCTACGAGAGAACAGCGCTCGCTTCCTTCACCGGTTGGAGGCACAGGGCCTCGCGCTGCGACTGGCAGACAGCGTGGCCGTTGTTGGACTACAGGAGGAGCGCGATGCGTGAACTGGATCAGGACGTAATCGGCAAGCGGATAGCACTCCTCCTGGCCTCAGAACTGGCAGAGCGTGCCAGCAGGCGTGAGTTTGGCGTGGTTGTTCACGATGTCGACCCGCTGGACAGCGGCGTGCTTCTGGACGCACTAGCTGAGCATATTGAGAAAGGGTCCCTCGAGCTACAGCTTGCCCTGGTTGGCGAAGGCCCGGAGGTCGATCGGGCGCTCAAGCGCCATAAAGCATGGAAGAATCGACTATCAGCTGATGAAGAAGCGGCTGTCGGTTGGCGCAACAAGAAAAAGCGCATGATTGCGGTTGTCGCACGTCGTTCCCTCTCGAAGGAAGCGTCACTCCGCTCATTTCCGCGAGTGGATGAGCACAGCTTGTATGATCGACTCTGCAAGGAAGAGAAAAAGGGTGAACTACCAACCTTCCTTCACTTGCTCTGGGAAGCCCTAACCAAGCTAGCAGACGTGATTCCCTTAGCATCCCTTGTGACCTATGCAGAGGCGATCCGCGAGCTTCCCAAAAAAGATCAGTCGCTCAAGGCGGCGAAGCTGGTCCATCACCTTGGACTCCTGCCAGATGAACACTTGGCGGACGAGACGAGTGAGCGAGCGATTGCCAAGCGGCTGCGTGCAAATGCCGAACTGCTCGGCGAGATCCGTCTCGCAGATCAAGACGAATGGAAGCGAGTTCGCGACAATATTCATAGGCTCCCAATCGGTGAGCGCAGCTCAGCAGAGCGCCTTCGAAGCAAGCTCCAGCAGGCGAGCAGCGCGGGGGGCGCTGCACTTTCTGGGATCGAGTTCAACGACAGTGACTTGCTATGGCGCGGAAAGCGTCGAGCTGCGGGATCAGCAGGAACGTCCAGTAAAGCCCAAGCGGATGAGGTTACGCGACCAGAGCACTGCGTGGCCGCACTCCTGCTCGATCGCGAGCATCAGCAGCTCCGCGATGTCGCCGATGAGATCACGCAGATCGTGCAGAAGGCGATGAGTGAAGGTGGTGAGCGCATAGAAGAAGAGCTGAACAAGCTCAAGCAGGATGGGCGGCGTGCCGTGCTGGCTGCTGAGCCGGGGCTTATCCAGCTTGTTTGCGACAGCTCCACAGATGTAGCCTGGGGTGGGCGCTACACTGTCTCAATAGATCGAATAGATGCACTCTACGAGCCTACAGCGCGCACAGACTTTAAGCCCCTGGAGTTCGCCGAGCTACGACTGCGCCTGCAAGAGTTTGTCGATGCAGACCTGCTGCCAGGAACTGTGGCCACGCTGGCAGAGCGCTTGGCATCCCTGCGTCGCGAATTACTAAAGTATGCTGGTGAGCTGACGATCAGCCCGATTGCATTCCTGGCAGGAAACCAGGATGCACGGCATACGGCAGTTACCTACCTTTCGACCTATGAGCAGCTCCTCCAAGCCATTCAGGTGAGCTATCCAGCCGCACGCGGTGAAGCGGAAGAGCAGGCCGACGCGCTTGTTGCATGGCTACTCTCGATGGAAATCTATGTGTTTCGGTCTGAGTCGGCGCTGCGCGCTGTGCTGTCGCCACTTCATCCACTTCACCTGTGGCGATCGGTTTTTGTGGTCAGTGAGTTGTTGGGCACCGAGCAGGATCTGGGGCCGCAAGAGCGCGACGCACTTCAGGTGGCAGCTGCAGACGAACTCCACTTGCTCCAGGTTGCGTTCCTCCCTGCCTCCGCAACGGGAAGCGAGCGCGCGTGCTTGCTGGGCCATGCGGGTGAGTTAGGTCGGCTGCCCCTCTATCGCGAGGCCCCGCGCGGGATCTACGAGCCCCATGGCGTACGAACGGTTGCTCATCTTGCACAGCTCTTGGCACAGCTACGACCGTATGCGCGGCCTGGGCTTCAAGTGGTGCTGGTCAACGCGCCTCGCCCTGAGGTGTTCGTCGAAGCACTGCTGGCGCAGCTCTCGCGGCTAGGCTTGGAGACACGCGAAACCTTTTATGGTCTGCATCTACGCCTGCGCTATACGAGTGAGGATACACGGGGCTGGGCTGCTGAACTAGATAAGCTGAGCGATGAGGCGACGGAAACCTTGGCGATGGGTCGGGAGCGTGGCATTGCTTCGCTGTCGGTCGAGCCGCGTCCAGTGACCTGGGAAGCACTGGGGACGGAGCTTGAGGCGCGACCTGCGCACCTCACTATGATTGTCGACCCATTTGAAGTTCGGACATCTCCGCTGGCGCGAACGGGTCTGCATCGGTTGAGTCCGTGGGTTCTTACTCGCGAGTACAAGTATAATAAGCTGGGCAAAGAAATCACCGTCGTTCCAGTCGCTGAGTCCTTTGTCTTTGGGACCTACCAGGGAACGGTTGGACTCCTCGACCCTGCGCTCAAACAAAAGAACCCAGCCAACCTTCCGCAGGTGGCCAAGGTCCGCGACCATCTGAACCGTATCGCTGCAGTCTCTACATGGACAGTGGTGCTTGATTCGCACATGGTCGCGCTGGCTCGGCTTGGCGAGGCCGAGCTGATTGAGCGTCGCATGGACGGAAATAGGCAGGTTACCTGCTACGCTCGCGACCTATCGCCGTATACGCGACAGATCGATAAGCAGCTAAGAAAGACACACTTCACGGCTGACAGCGCAACGCTTACGCAGCTTGTGCGTGAAATGGCTGCACTTGAGCCCTCTGGGATCTTATCGCTGGGCACTGCTTCGAATGAAGGCCGTGGAGTAAAGGGCTCTCTGGGCAAGCTCATTGCCACCCGCTGGTATCGTCGACAGGAGCCGAGCGGGCTGGCAGTGAGCCTAGATACTCGTGAGGGACGACAGTGGCTGGTCGCTGGTCGTGCATCCAAAGTTCAGGCGGACCTGATTGGTCTGCGCGAGGTACAGGGCTCGATAACGATTGATGTGATCGAGGTCAAAGCACACGAAGACGAAGAGCCATATCGCGTCGATTCCGAGGGCGTCATCCATGGTCAGCCTGTTGCCCAGGTCATAGCGACTCTCCGCGCGATTGCCGAGATCTTTGCGACAGACTCAGACACCTCGCCACTGGTGCGGCCTCGTCGGGAAGTGCTACGCGACCACCTTTACACCGCCGTGCTGCGTGATGCCGATCCAGCCTTCATGCAGCGCTGGTACTCGCTGCTCAATGACATTTTCAGCGGTGATACCCATGTTCGGCTGCGCGGACGCATTATTCATGTTCGGCTCGCCAGCGTTGCGGACCACCCGTCTGCCGTCTACAAGACCGTGGAGGGCTTGCCGATCCTTGTCGAAACGATGTCAGCGCAGGATGTGGGATTGGTCCTTAATGCACTCCCTGGCGCAAAGGAACCGGCCATGGTCGAGCCTGGGGCGGGCGTTGACTCCGCTTCACCTGAGCTAGCGCTCGATCCCAAAGAAGTCGTCGAGCGCTTCGCCCTGAAGCCCTCCCAGATGGCGCCGCTTCCGGTGGCTCCAGATTCGTCGCAGCATGCCGACGTGACTGCAGTTGACGATAGACCTGCATATGACTCATTTCGCAGGCAGGTCGAAGCGGAGGACACGGCTGACCATGTCTTTTTAGCTCCTCCGGTAACTCCGGGCGTGGCTGGTACCCGGGTTGTGCATGTACGGAGCCCCGGCTCCGCTTTGGCAGGCTCGTTGTCTCCTGGGTCTACTGTGGGAACATCCCATAGCGTCGAGATTTTGCTCGGGCACGAGCGTCCTAGCGCGCGACCTGCTCTGTGGCAGCCAGGCAGACAGAGCAATGGCTTCTTCCTAATCCTGGGTGCCTCTGGTTCCGGCAAGACGGAGACGTTGAAGGTCTTGACGGATGGCGTTTGCAGAGCTGGTGTCCCGGTCCTTCTTTTCGATTTTCACGGGGACGTAAAGGTTGATGGCTTCCGGTCTGAACTACTATCTCACGGCCCCTCAAGCCGGATTGGCCTAAACCCGCTGGAGCTTGATGCGACTGACACTGAGCATGGTCCGTATCTTCAGCGCCAAGTGATTAAGGAACTGATCACAGGAGCGGTCCGGCTTGGCCATAGGCAAAGCTCTGCATTGAGCAAGGCGCTCCAAGAAGCCTACCACCGGGCTGGAATCTCGGACGAAGATCCTTTGACATGGACGCGCGAGCCTCCGACGTTCTCAACAGTGGACGGGATCTTTGGAGAGTGGCTGGATGATGACTCACAGAAGAGCTCGCACAGCTCTATCGAGGGCTGCCGTGCGGCACTGCAAGAAATCTTCGAGCATCCGCTGTTCTCGCGACAGCCAAGGCTGCCGCTTAGCCAGATTCTTCGAGAGTGGACGAGACTTGACCTGTCCTCTCTAAGCGACAGCGTACGGCTGATCGTAACCGACACGCTGCTTCGGAAGGTCTTTCGGTCCCTCAGGGCGCAAGGGCCGATTCCGGTGCAGCCAGCAGGAGATCACGAGCGCTTCCGGCTATTCGTCGTTATCGACGAGGCCAAGATCCTGAGCCTTGGCACGAACGACCGTGACCGAGATCGCTCCGGCGCGATCCTGAACACACTCATCACCGAGGCGCGTAAGTTCGGACTCGGGATGATCCTTGCTACGCAGATGGCGGAGCACTTCAGCTCTGAGGTACGTGCAAACGCAGCCTCTTGGTTAGTGCTACGACCGCTCGATATTCGAGAGGCGAAGAAGAACGCGCCCAATGTCCAAATGGAGCCTGAAGACTTGATGCAGCTCCAAGGCGGTGGTGACGGTTATCTGCGAGATCGAAGCTCTCCCAGAGCTCGGCGTGTTCAAGTTCGCCCACTAAACAGCGTCTCCCCGGCCGAGCAGGCTACGGAGCGCTCTGCCTAAGTGGGCAGAGCTGGCTAATGAGCGATGGACAGGCACTACACGCCAGTCCCCCTTGGTGTGCGCAGTCTCTTGCTAGAGGCTTTCGGTTCGCCCTACTCATGAACAGATAGAGTGCTTGCTGCACGATGCGCGGGTTGTACGGTTGCAGTCCCTTGCCCATCTCGGACAGATCTATGTGGCGAGCTAGCGATTGAATGTACGCGCGTCGAGCATCGTAGGTCATGGTCCCGCGATAGCCAACTGCCGCCAAGAACAGGTCGACATTGGTGTCGACCACGACGAAGTGGGACCAGTCTATGCCTTCTTGCCAGGGAGCCACCCCGTCCAGCGCAATGTCTGGGTTGCAAACGGCAGACAAGAACATGCTCGCGATCTTCTGATTTATACGCCAGGCGCGTGAGAGCGCAGCCTCCAGTGCTAGCGCGCGCTCGTGCGAATCACTCAGGGAGCGCACGATGTTGTCGCGCAGCTCAGGCAGACTAGCAGCACCTTGTTCCTTGACTGCGAGCGCGATCGAGGTTGGCATCTTGCCAAAGTGACCGTAGCGGCGGAGCACGACCGTGTGTCTCTTCTGGTGGCACGACACCGTGGGATTTGCCTCGCAAACGCCCTTCCCGCGCTCCAGATCTTTCGTAAGATCACAGTGCAGCCTAAGCGCCTCAGTACTCTGCGAATGGGGACACTTGCACTCATCTACCAGCGAAAGCAGCCTCGCCATTGATGCGATCTCATAGGCGCTATCTGGGTCGATTCCCCTAAGTATGCCCATCACGATGCGATCCTGAAGGCGCTGGAACATAGCAGTCGTAACGAGTAGGGAAAACAGCGCTGCGGCGTCTCCGCGCTTGACTGCAGTTCGATCGAGCGCAAAAGCGCCTACTCGCTGCGAGTCACAGAACATGGCAGGCATGCCTGGCTCGTCAAAGGTTCGATAGTGAGTCGCCAGGTACCAGCGCGTCACTTCGCGCGTTATGTTCACTTGTTTCTTTGTCGGCGTTACCGGCGGAGTCACACCGTCCTCCGCTCACACGATGTTGATAATGATGTGTTCGATTCGCTCGATCTGAGTCTTAGGAGCACGAGACAGTGACTTAGCGCGACAGGGAGGCATGCGACAAGGACCATTGAGGGATTTAGGCCGCAAGGAGAGCCGCGACAGCTGGCAGTTCTTGATCAAGTGGTGTGGTCACTTCCCGATGATTGTGACCAGCAACTGCGACACCTCAAGTTGATTGCCTCGTTCGACGATGGACTGCTGGCCCAGAGCGCAGTCGCTTGCTCAAAGAACAGCGCGTTTGATCTCTTCTATCGACAGAGAACCCTATTGGTCCACACTTAATCCGTAGCTGGACACAAGGAATCCACCAACGGCCGGCCCGTCGCCAAAGCCCCCCATCCCACAGCGCAAGAAGTCATCGCAGCTCTGCTAGCTCGGTTGGCGTCCTAAAGAAGTCTTCTGAGAACTGTTAGTCCTCAAACAGGGGCCTTCGAGTCTACTTCCCTTCGGTCAGAGCCGTTGGCATGAATGCTGGCGGTTTCTCCATGCCTCCTCATTGCCCCTGGATCCCGGTAATCGGTGGCCTCAGAGGGGGGCGATCCGCACGCAGCCCAGGTGCAGTGATCGATATAACGGGACTACCAGCTGTATCGATCGATAGCTCCCAAGCGAACCGGCAGCCCTGAAAAACCTTGGCCCCACCGAGGCTTCCATCGTATTTATCGACCGCCTTCTATCAAACTAGCCACATGGTCCCCTCGTGGACCACAAAGCCATCCCCGAACTCGTCTTCCCGAGGACAACGATGCCAGCAAGACCGCAAAACTACTGCGCGTCCCTGTGGACCTGTCGTCCGTCCTCACAGCCGGGAGGCTGCTGCGGGCGGGCGCCATGCCCACAGGGCCTGCTCGCTACGTTTCTGGATGGGAACTAAAAATGATCCAGAAGCTACTGCGGGCGGGGTTGGCAGGGTGCTAGTGACCTAGTAGGCCGAAGACGCGGGCGGTGAAGACATCGGTGCTGAAGCGACCATCGATGCCCATCGAGGACAGCTCTGAGATCACGCGCCGGCCCACGACAAAATCGGGCCGTGTGCCACTGCGCAGGACTGGGGTCGGTGTGACGGTGGCGGCGTACTCGTAGCCTGCTTGCTGGGCGGCGGCATGAACGCGGGCGTCACCATCGCCATTGGGATACGCCAGGCCCACGCAGCTACCGCAGACCCCTTGCAGCGCCTGACGACTGACCACTAGCTCGTCGCGCAGCGCCTCATCCGACAGCGTGGGTAGGATCGGGTGGCTGCGGGTGTGCGACGAGATCTCGGCCCCCAGCGCCTGCAGCCGACGCACACCGCCGACATCCAGGTAGCGCGGCACCCACGGCAGCGCGCGCACGGCGTGCTCGACCTCTTGCCGCAGCAGCGTCGTCAGGTGGTCGCGCAGCTCGCCCGGCAGCGCCTTACAGGCGGCCAGTAGGTGCGGTACCGCTTGCGAGCCTGGCCGCGCCGCCCCAGCCAGCGCGACCGCTTGCAGCTGTGGCTCGGACTGCAGGATGCGCAGCGTCTGCTCTCGTGTCTCCGTGTGTAGCAGGGCCTGCGCCAGCAGCTCGTACCAAGGCAGGCCCATGCGTCCCAGCACCACGTCGCTGATCACATACACCGAGAACGGCACCTGCAGGCTCTGCAGCAGCGGCGCAGCCACCGTCAGGGTATCCAGATAGCCATCGTCAAAGCCCAGGCTAAACGTCGGCTTCGTCGGCGGAGTCGCCCCGCGCAGCAGCTGCAGCTGATCGACGGTGCGCAGTGGCTGATAGCCGCGCTGCAGCAGCGCCTGCACTTGCTTAAGCAGCGTCGACTCGGTGACGACCAGGTTGAGGTCAAAGCCGCGCAGCTCGCGCACCACGCGGTGATAGCACAGCAAGATGTGCGACTGCGGACGCAGCAAGCGACTGGCTTTGCCGACCATCCCCCGCAGCAGCGCGCGACCCATCGAGCGATGCGCGCGCTCGCCCAGCATCTCCGTCAGCAGCGTGACATGCGCCGTTAGCGCCTGGGCGTGTGCGATCGATTCAGCGGTCTCAGGACTATTAACAGAGTTATCAATAGAACCCGAGAGCGGAGGGCGCGGCCCTGGTTCGTCGGGCAGCTTGGGCAGCACATGCACGCGCTCGGGATCGAGCAGCGACACGCCCGCTTGGGCAAAGTACAGCCGCGCGGCTTGCTGCTGCTCGGCAGTGGCGACGACGATTCGAGTGGGTAGCGTGCGCAGCCGGTGCTGCTTGTCGGACTGGTCGGCGACCACCAGCTGCTGAGGTGGCGACGGCGGAGGGCTGTGGCGCGGTGGGCCGTGCGGAGCGTGGACGTCGTGGACCACACCGTGCGGCCAGTAGTAGCAGACCAGCGGACACCCCAGCGTCGTCGCAGCCCTACGCGCATCCCGCAGCGATGCGGCGCCCGTCACCAGGATGAGCTCGGGCCGTAGCTGTGTAAGCGTCTGCAGCAAGAACCGTCGCGACAGTCGGCCCAGGCCATGCGGCAGCACTTTGACCTGCAGTCCAGAGCGGGTGAGGGCCTGACCCAGCGCCAGCAGCGCGCTCTGATCCGCGTGCGAGCGGCTGCCTTCGATGATCAAGGCTACGCAGGGGCCGTCCTCGGCGGTGAAGTCGAGGCTGCCTTTGCGGTCGGTGGCAAAATCACCGGTCTTAGCCATACG
>Ga0209097_10002474_pt1 | contig 14866 bp, 9 predicted proteins | sample AD_UKC052_MetaG_FD_184419 | JGI IMG/M metagenome (GOLD analysis project Ga0209097, IMG submission 184419) | Active sludge microbial communities of municipal wastewater-treating anaerobic digesters from USA - AD_UKC052_MetaG (SPAdes) (version 2) | ecosystem: Engineered > Bioreactor > Anaerobic >... | reverse complement strand
GCGCGCGCCGGTGAAGGCGCCGTCCTCGTAGCCGAACAGCTCGGCCTCGATCAGGGTCTCGGGGATGGAGGCGCAGTTCACCGCCACGAAGGGCTGCTTGGCGCGGGCCGAATCCACGTGGATGGCGCGGGCCAGCAGTTCCTTGCCGGTGCCGGTCTCACCCAGGATCAGCATCGGGATGTCGCGGTCGAGCACGCGGCGGATCTTGTCGATCACGCTGGCGATCTGGGCGTCGCCGGTGCGCAGCTGGGCCAGGCCGCCGGCCGCGCCTGCAGCGCCCGGTCGCGCCGGTGCCTCGCCGCGCGGCGGGCTGTCGGCCTGGGTGCCTGCGGTGGCGGCCGCCGGGTTGTGCACCGTGCCGGCCGACGGCTCCTGGCTGTTGCTGCCCGACACCGCGTCCGACAGGCTGGCCCACACCGGCCAGTTGAAGCGGGCATGGATGTGGAACTGCCGCCCGCCGTTGAGCTGCACCGGCATCGGCGTGGCCAGCGGGCTGCGGAAGCGGTCGACCAGCGCGCCCACGGTGGTGCCGAACAGCGTGGTCAGGCTGTGCATGCGCACAACCGCGCCACTGAGGCCCAGCTGCTCCAGCGCGCCGCGGTTGGCGCCCACCAGCTTGCCGTCGGCAGCCACCGCCAGGATGCCCTCCATCAACGTGCCGATGAATTCGACCCGGCTGTGGAAGTGCAGCCGCATCACGTTGCGGTAGTCGTCGGTCAGCCAGTGGTTCTCGATCATGCGCGCCGACATCTTCACCAGCGCCATGGTGTGCTGGTGGAAGCTGCGGTGGTCGCCGGTCACGTCCAGCACGCCCAGGATGTTGCCGCGCGGGTCGAGGATGGGCGCGGCCGAACACGTCAGGAAGTGGTTGGCGTGCATGTAGTGCTCGTCGGCATGCACGAGCGTGGGCACCTCCTCGATCAGCGCGGTGCCGATGGCATTGGTGCCCTTGGTGCTTTCGCTCCAGTTCACGCCCGGCTGCAGCGCCACCTTGCTGGCGCGGGCCAGGAAGTCGTCGTCGCCGATGCTGTGGATGATGGTGCCGCTGCTGTCGCACAGCACCACCATGCTCTCGGTGTTGACGATCTGCTCGTAGAGCATCTCCATCACCGGCGCGGCATGGTCGTGCAGGCGCAGGTTGCGGTCACGCACCACGGCCAGGTCGCTGCGGCCCAGCGGGTTGTGGTCGGGCCGCTCGATGCGCGACACGCCCAGCGCCACGCAGCGCTCGTGGCTCTGGTCGATGGTGTCGACGTGGTCGGGCGCCAGTTTCAGGCTGGCGGCGATCGGGCGCACCGGCTCCTCACCACCGCGGCGCACGCCCACGCCACCACCAAACGCCGAATGGAACGGCCCTCGCATGCTGTGACCTCCTGGACCGCCAGGGGGCGGTTTGTCTCCGTGGGCCGGCACTGGATGCACCTGGGCCGCCCGTTGTGTTTGTGAGCGGCAGCCTGCCCTGTGCAGGCAAGCTGGTTGCCTGCAGGACGGTTGCGCGCTGGGAACGTCTTCGCAAGAGCCGGGCCGTGGTGCAGTGTTTCAAGTTCGCACAATGGCCGTCTCCGGCGTGGCGCATGGTACCGCCGGGGGGCGGAAACGTTCGATTTCTCAGCAACCCGGTCGGGCATCGCCCGCATCGGGGCGCGTGTCGCGGACCGGCCAATCGGTGGCACGGGGTTTGCAGTCATTGCCGTCAAACCTGTATCAACCATGGACGGAGACAACCACATGACCCACCCCGCAACCCCCCTGCCGCGCCGGCTGGCGCGCGCCGCACTGCTGGCCGCCCTGGCGCTGGCCAGTGGCCTGGCTGCCGCCCACGGCGACGTCACGCCCCAGGCGGTCGACACCAAGGACCTGCCCGCGCTGGGCGACCAGTGGCGCGCCGAGAACCCGTACCGCCAGAACGACAAGGCCATCAAGGTGGGCACGTCGGCCTACAACCAGAACTGCGCCCGCTGCCACGGGCTGGAGGCCATCTCCGGTGGCATTGCGCCGGATCTGCGCAAGCTGGACAACGACTGCGTCAGCATCAAGGACGCCAAGAAGAAGGACGCCTGCGTCAAGGAGATCGACGAGTACTACGCCGGCAGCGTGCGGCGCGGCAAGGTGCGCAACGGCGCGGTGTACATGCCGCCGTTCGAAGGCATCCTGAACCAGGAGGCCACCTGGGCGATCAAGGCCTACCTGGAAACCCGCCGCGAGAAGCCGCTGTGACCCGCCGCCGCCTGTTGATGGCTGGCTCGGCCGCGCTGGCCACGCTGGCGCTGCCGGCCTTGGCCCAGGACAAGCCGGCGCTGCAGCGCATCCGCGAGCGTGGCAGCCTGGTGGTGGGCATCTACAACGAGATGCCGCCGTTCCACGTGGGTGGTCAGGGCATCGACGTGGCGCTGGCCGGTGCGCTGGCCAGGGCGCTGGAGGTCAAGCTCACGCTGCTGCCCTTCAATGCCGACGAGAACATGAACGACGACCTGCGCAACCTGGTGTGGCGCGGGCACTACCTGGGCTTCGGCCCGGCCGACGTGCTGCTGCATGTGCCGGTGGACCGGCCGCTGATGGCGGCCAACCCGCGTGTCAGCATCTTCGGGCCCTACTACCGCGAGCGGGTGATGATCGCCCGCGACCTGGCCAAGGCGCCCAGGCTGGACAGCCTGGCCGACCTGGGCAGCCAGAAGATCGCCGTGCCCGGCCAAAGCCTGGCGGGCTGGCTGCTGATCGGCGCCGACAGCGGCAAGTACCGCGACCAGCTCACCACCAAGCTCAAGGACGGCACCGAGGCCGCGGCCCTGCTGCAGCGCGGGGAGGTGGTGGCCGCCGCCGGCCATGCATCCGAGCTGGAGTCGGTGCTGGCCGGCGATGCCCGCTTCGCCATCGAGCCGCTGCCACTGCCGCGCATGAAGGACGGCTGGGTGATCGGCATGGCGGTGAAGAAGGAGAACGACGACCTGGCCCAGGCGCTGCAGGCCGCGATCAACACCCTCACCGACAACGGCGAGCTGGGCCGGATGTTTGCTGCAGGCAGGGTGGCCTGGCGCAAGCCTTGAGACTGCCCGGCGCGGCCGTCAGCTGTTGCTGATGGCGCGCACCTCTTCGATCGACGTCAGCCCGGCCAGCACCTTCAGGATGCCGTCCTGGCGCAGGGTGCGCATGCCTTCCATCATGGCGGCCTGCTGCAGCTGCTCGGCGCGGGCGCTGGTCTGGATCAGGTGGCGCAGTTCGCGGCTGACCACCAGCAGCTCATGCAGGCCCACGCGGCCGCCATAGCCGCTGTTGTCGCAGTGCGGACAGCCCGGCGCGTGGTGGTGCAGCAGCTGGCCGTTCACCCCGAAGCGCTGGGTCCAGTCGGCCAGCAGCGCGTCGGCATCGGGGCGCTGGCTGGCGTCGGGGTAGCTGAACAGGTAGCCGTCCACCAGGCCCTGCAGGTCTTCGGGCGTGGCAGGGCGGGTGGTGACGCAGTGCTTGCACAGCCGGCGCACCAGGCGCTGGGCCAGCACCGCCAGCAGGCTGTCGGCAAAGCTGAACGGGTCCATGCCCATGTCCAGCAGGCGGGTCACCGTCTCGGGCGCGCTGTTGGTGTGCAGCGTGCTCATCACCAGGTGGCCGGTCAGGCTGGCCTCCACCGCCATGCCGGCGGTTTCGGCGTCGCGGATCTCGCCGACCATCACCACGTCGGGGTCGGCGCGCAGGAAGGCGCGCAGCGCCTTGGCGAAGGTCCAGTCGATCTTCGGGTTGACCTGCACCTGGCGCAGGCCGGGCTGGGTGATTTCCACCGGGTCCTCGGCGGTCCAGATCTTGCGCTCGGGCGTGTTGATGTGGCCCAGCGCGGCATGCAGCGTGGTGGTCTTGCCGCTGCCGGTGGGGCCCACGCACAGCACCATGCCGTAGGGCCGCTCGATGGCGGTCTTCAGCCGCTGCAGGGTGTCGGGCTGCATGCCCATGCCTTCCAGCGGCAGAGTCTTGGCGCTGGCCAGCAGGCGCATCACCACGTCTTCCAGCCCGTTGGCGGTGGGGATGGTGGCCACCCGCAGTTCCAGCTTCTGGCCCTGCATCCAGCGGCCGAAGTTGATCTTGCCGTCCTGCGGCTTGCGGCGCTCGCTGATGTCGAGGTCGCACATGATCTTGATGCGCGCCACCAGCGCGCTGCGGTAGGTGTGCGGCAGCTCGATGTAGGGCTTGAGCACGCCGTCGCGGCGGAAGCGCACCTGCACCTTCTGCGTGCCGGGCTGGCATTCGATGTGGATGTCGGACACGCCGCCCTGCTTGGCCTCCATGATCATGGTGTTGATCAGCCGCACCAGCGAGTTGTCGCTCTGCTCGATGGGGGTCTCGTCGTCGCGTGTGGCGGGCGACTGTTCCTGCTCCAGGCTGGCCAGCAGCTTGTTGGCGTTGTCGCCGCCGTCCATGTCGAAGCTGAGCGATGCGGCCAGGTCGGCCGATGGCTCGATCACGTCCTTGCCCAGGCGCATGTAGACGCGGTCGATGGCCAGCGCCAGCGTGCCGGCCCGCGCCAGCACCGGCAGCACCTTGCACTGGGCGCTGAACTCGATCTCGTCGATGGCCACCCGGGCCGACGGGTCTTCCAGCGCCACCACCAGCCGGCTGGCCCGCATCATCAGCGGCAGCGCCGTCAGGCGCCGCGCGGCCGCCAGCGGCAGGCGCAGCGCGGCCTCGTTCTCCACCGGAAAGGCCGCCACGTCGACGATCGGGTAGCCCATCTTGCGCGACAGGGCGGTCTGCAGGTCGGCGCGGGTCACGTCGCCACGGCTCACCAGCAGTTCGCCCAGCGGCAGCCGCCGGTCGGACGACTGCAGCTTCAGCGCGTCGGCCAGCTGTGCCTCGGTGATGAAGCCCAGGCCCACCAGCGCCTCGCCGATGCGCACCATCGGCATCTTGGCCTGCTGGTCGATGGCCTTGGCCAGCTGCTCGGCGGTGGTGATCTGCGCGCCGGCCAGCATGTCGCCCAGCGACGGCTTGCCCGCCGGCCGTGCCGTGGGCAGCTCGTCCAGGCCCATCGGCGCGGTGTCCTGGTCATCGTCGGCGGGCGTGCCGGCGCCGGCAGGCGCCACATCCACCGACACCAGCATCGGCCGCGGGTACAGGCTGCGCAGCAGGCGGCCACTGGCATCGATGGGGCTGAAGGTGAACAGGCCCAGCGGCTTGTCGATCAGGCCCACGCTGGACAGCACGGTCTCGCTGCCGTCCTTGAAACGCAGCCGGTAGGGCTGCAGCAGGTTCTGCGGCAGCAGCGGCGTGGTGGCATCCATGCGCAGGCCGTCGCTGGCGGGGGCGGGCTCCAGCGGGCGCACCAGGCTGAGCCGGCGGAACTGGGTGAAGCGCAGCGTCAGCGGGTTGCGGCCCGGCGGGATCAGCACCTGCACCTGGCCGGCTTCGGGGTCGAATCGGAGCAGCCGGCCGACATTGACGCGGCCGTTGGGCCCTTCCAGCTCGCAGGGCTCAGGCTCGGCCAGCGGCGGTGGTGCGGTGTAGCCGATGCTGGGCGGTGCCGGCCACGCCAGCGTGCCGGTGCCCGGGTGCTGCCCACCCGCGCCGGCCGGCGACGCCGTGGGCAGTGGCGGTGCAGGATCGGCACCCATCGGCACCAGCGACAACGGCGGCAGAGACAGATCGGACATGGCGGTTCCTGGCACGAGCGGCTGCCCCATGCCGCCGGGGCCGCGGCGGCATGTCAGCGGGTCGATGCTAGGAGCGGGGGAGCCGCAGGCATCGGCCGAACAGCCCGGTGCTTTGCCGGCTGTTCGGCCCTGCTGGATGTCACATGCGCGCGGGCAGCGCGGTGACGATGCCGGGGAACAGCCAGATCAGTGCCACCGCCCCCACCATCAGCAGGAAGAACGGCAGCGTCACCTTGGCCAGCCAGCTGATCTCGCGCCCGGTCATGCCCTGCAGCACGAACAGGTTGAAGCCCACCGGCGGGGTGATCTGCGCCATCTCGACCACCAGCACGATGAAGATGCCGAACCAGATCAGGTCGATGCCGGCCTTCTGCACCGTGGGCAGGATCACGCCCATGGTCAGCACCACCATGCTGATGCCGTCGAGGAAGCAGCCCAGCACGATGTAGAACACCATCAGCACCGCCAGCAGGGCCACCGGTGTCAGGCCCAGCCCGCCGATCCATTCGGCCAGATGGCGCGGCAGGCCGATGTAGCCCATGGCCAGCGTGAGGAAGCTGGCGCCGGCCAGGATCAGGGCGATCATGCAGTACAGCCGCGTACCGCCCATCAGCGATTCCTTGAACGTGGCCCAGCTCAGCGACCCCTGCAGCGCCGACAGCACCAGCGCACCCGCCACGCCCACGCCGGCGGCCTCGGTGGCGGTGGCCACGCCGGTGTAGATGCTGCCCAGCACCGCCGCGATCAGCAACACCACCGGGATCAGGTGGCGGCTTTCATGCAGCTTCTGCCGCAGCGTCATCGGCGCGTCGGCCGGCGGCACCTGGGCCGGATTCAGCAGCGCCCACACCCCCAGGTAGCCCGAGAACAGCCCGGCCAGCAGCAGCCCCGGCAGCACCCCGGCCATGAACAGCTTGGCAATCGACACGTCGGCCGACACGCCGTAGACGATCATGATGATCGACGGCGGGATCAGCAGGCCCAGCGTGCCCGCACCGGCCAGCGATCCGATGGAAATGCTGTCGGGGTAGCCGCGGCGCTGCAGCTCGGGCAGCGTCATCTTGCCGATGGTGGCGCAGGTGGCGGCACTGCTGCCCGACACCGCGGCAAAGATGGTGCAGCCGATGACATTGGTGTGCAGCAGCCGCCCCGGCAGCGCCTGCACCCAGGGCGACAGGCCGCGGAACATGTCGCTGGACAGCCGGGTGCGGAACAGGATCTCGCCCATCCAGATGAACAGCGGCAGGGCGGTCAGCGTCCAGCTGCTGCTGGACCCCCAGATGGTGACGGCCATGGCGTCGCCGGCGGGGCGGCTGCTGAACAGCTGCATGCCGATCCAGGCCACGCCTGACAGCGTGAGACCGATCCACACCCCGCTGGCCAGGATGGCGAAGAGCGCGCCGACCAGCAGCGCGGTGATCAGCAGGTCATTCATGGCGTTGCTGCTCAGCGTTGGCGGGGCGTGCGCGCAGGCCGCGCCATTCGAGCACCAGCTCGTCGAGCAGGGCCACCAGCAGCACCGTGGTGCCGACGGCCATGCCCAGCTGCGGCAGCCACAGCGGCGTGGCGTCGTTGCCGGTGGAGATGTCGTTGAAGGCGTGGCTCTGCCACACCAGCCGGGCGCTGTAGAACGCCAGCAGCCCGGCCAGGCCGCTGGCGGCGGCCAGCGACCAGAGTTCCAGCGCGCGGCGCGGGCCCGGCCGCAGTGCCGACAGCAGCAAGGTGACGCGGATGTGCTCGCCGCGCTTGAGCGTGTGCGCCAGCGCCAGGAAGCCGGCAGCCGCCATCAGGTAGCCCGCATAGGCATCGGTGCCGGGCAGGTGGAAGCCCGCTGCACGCCCGGCGATGCCCAGCATCACCATGCCCAGCAGGGCGACCATGCACAGCGCCGCCACGGCGGCGGCGCTGTCGTACAGGGCGTTCAGCGCGCGCCGCATGGCCAGGTCACTTCGTGAAGGCGTCGACCAGGGCCTTGCCTTCCGGCCCGGCCTTGTCCAGCCACTCCTTCAGCATGGTGTCGCCCACCTTCTTCATGTCGGCCTTGAGCTGCGGTGTCGGGGGGACGATGGACATGCCGTTCTTCTTCAGCAGGTCCAGGTACTCGGTGTTCTTGGCGCGGCTGGTGGCCCAGCCCCGGGTCTCGGCATCGGCGCCGGCCTTCTGCAGGGCCGCCTTGCTGGGCGCGTCCAGCGCGTCGAAGGCGGCCTTGTTGACGATCACCGCGTTCTTGGGCAGCCAGGCCTGGGTGTCCATGTAGAACTTCAGGTGCTCGTAGGTCTTGGTGTCGTAGCCGGTGGCGCCGCTGGACATGTAGCTCTCGACCACACCGGTGGCCATGGCCTGGCTCAGTTCGGCCTGCTGGATGGTGACCGGCTGGGCGCCCACCAGCTCGGCGATGCGGCCGGTGCTGGGGCTGTAGGCGCGCCACTTCACGCCCTTCAGGTCAGCTGCGCTGCTGATCGCCTTCTTCGCGAAGATGCCCTGCGGCGGCCAGGGCACCGCGTACAGCAGCAGCATGCCCTGCTCGGCCAGCTTCTTCTCGAGCAGCGGCTTCTGCACCTTGTAGAGCTTGGCGGCCTCGTCGTAGCTGTCGGCCAGGAAGGGCAGGCCGTCGGCGGCGTAGATCGGCCATTCATTGCTGAAGTTGGCCAGCAGGATCTCGCCCATCTGCGCCTGGCCGCCCTGCACCGCGCGCTTGATCTCGGGGGCCTTGAACAGCGACGCGCCGGCATGCACCGTGATCTTGAGCTTGCCGCCGGTGGCCTTGTCGACATCGGCCGCAAACTGGCTGAGGTTCTCGGTGTGGAAGTTGCTGGCCGGGTAGGCGGCGGGCAGGTCCCACTTGGTCTGTGCCTGGACGGCGCTGGTGGCGAGCAGGGCGCCCAGGGCGGCAGCAAGCAATGCGGGCGGAACTTTCATGGACTCTCCTGGCAGGGATGGCGTGGCGAAGGGAATAGCATAGGTCGTGCCAGGCGCCAGGCCGCACCGGGCTTACACCGAATTGCCATGCGCTTCCAGGGTGTGCAGCTGCTGCAGGCATGCGCCCGGCCCAGGACCTGGCCGGCCAGATGTGCCATTCTTCCGGCTGTGAGCAACCCAGATGCCCCCCGCTGGCTCGATGCCGGCGACATGGCTTTCACCGTGGAATTTGGCCCGGCCATCACGCCGGCCGCCCTGCACGCCGTGGGCGCGCTGGACGCCGCCATCGCCAACGCCATGGCCGCCGGTGCGCTGCCGGGCGTGGTCGAGACCATGCCCACCTTCCGGTCGCTGACGGTGTTCTACGACCCGCTGGCCACCAGCCGCGCCGTGCTGCAGCCGGTGGTGCAGGCGCTGCTGGACAGCGCCGACGGCGCGCTGGCAGCCCCGGTGCAGCACTGGCGCCTGCCCATCTGCTACGAGGGCGACTGCGGGCCCGACCTGGCCGACACCGCCGCGGCCGCCGGCCTGCAGGTCGACGACGTGGTGGCGCTGCACAGTGCCACGCGGCTGCAGGTCTACATGCTGGGCTTCCTGCCCGGCTTCCCGTTCATGGGCGATCTGCCGGTTGCACTGCAGCGGCCGCGCCGCACCCAGCCGCGGGTGCGGGTGCCGGCCGGCAGCGTGTCGGTGGCCAACCAGCTGTGCGCCATCTACCCCTGGGAGAGCCCGGGCGGCTGGCACCTGCTGGGCCGCTGCCCGGTGCCGCTGTTCGATGCCCGGCGGCCGGTGCCCGCCCTGCTGGCGCCCGGCGACCGGGTGCAGTTCCAGCCCGTGCCGTGGGCCGAGTTCCAGCGCCTGCAGGCCGCCGCGCAAGGCGGTGACATCGACCCTGCCACCTGGCGTGAGGCTGGCCGATGACGGGGCAGCCGCAGTTGGAAGTGCTGGCGCCCGGTGCCCATGCCGCGTTGCAGGACGCCGGCCGCCACGGCTTGCGCCGTGTGGGCGTGCCCTGGGCCGGCGCGCTCGACCCGCGCCTGATGCGCCTGGCCAATGCGCTGGCCGGTCAGCCGCCGCAGGCGGCGGTGATCGAGGCGGTCGACGGCGGCCTGCGGCTGGCAGCGCGCCAGGGCCCGGTGCGCCTGGCCGTGGCCGGTGATGCGGTGCTGGACCTGCAGACCGCCGACGGCCGGCGCGCGGTGCCGGCCTGGTGCGCGCTGACGCTGCAGGACGGCGAGGTGCTCACCCTGCGCAGCCTGCGGCGCGGCCGCCTGGCCGCCGTGGCGGTGCAGGGCCTGGCGCCGGCCCCGGTGCTGGGCAGCGCATCCACCTATGCCCGCGCGGGGCTGGGCGGTGTGCAGGGCCGGGCCCTGCGCGCCGGTGATGTGCTGCCGGTGGCCGCAGCCGGCCCCGGGCCCAACCTGCACCTGCCGCAGCCACCCGCCTGGAACGACGGGCCCATCCGTGCCGTGCCCGGGCCGCAGGCCGACCACTTCGATGCGGCGGCGCTGGCGGCCTTCACCACCACCGCCTGGCGCCTGACCGCCGACGCCGACCGCATGGGCGTGCGCCTGGACGGCCCAGCGCTGCAGCATGCCGGCGCGCGCGAGATCGTGTCCGACGCCACCGTGCCGGGCTCGGTGCAGGTGCCCGGCAACGGCCTGCCCATCGTGCTGCTGGCCGATGCCCAGACGGCGGGCGGCTATCCGAAGATCGCCACCGTGGTCAGCGCCGACCTGCCGCGCGTGGCGCAGCTGCGGCCCGGCGCGACGCTGCACTTCCAGTTCGTCGACGTGGCCGCGGCCGAGGCCCTGGCGCGCGCCGCCGAGGCCGAGACGCGTGCGCTGCTGGCGTCCCTGCGGCCCTGGTGGCCGGGCGGTCTGGACATCGAGGCGCTGTACACCGGCAACCTGGTCAGTGGCATGCTGCATGCGCTGGCGCCTGCATCCCACCCCGACCTGGATTGATCCATTCCCGCGAGACATCTGCCCATGCGCATCAACCTGAACGCCGACCTCGGCGAATCCTTCGGCGCCTGGACCATGGGCCAGGATGCCGACCTGCTCGGCATCGTCGGCGCCGCCAACATCGCCTGCGGCTTCCACGCCGGCGACCCGCTGGTGATGCGGCGCACAGTGCGCACCGCGCTGCAGGCCGGTGTCGACCTGGGCGCCCACCCCAGCTACCCCGATCTGCAGGGCTTCGGCCGCCGGCCGATGCAGATGGCGCCGGCCGAGGTGGAGGCGATGGTGATCTACCAGGTGGGGGCGCTGGCCGGCATCGCCGCGGCCGAGGGCGGCCGGCTCACCCATGTCAAGCCGCATGGCGCGCTGAACAACCAGGCCTGTGAAGACGCCGCCCTGGCCGACTGCGTGGCCCGCGCCGTACGCGCCATCGACCCCGGCCTGATCCTGGTGGCGCCGGCGCTGTCGGCGCTGCAGGGGGCGGGTGAGCGCGCCGGCCTGGCGGTGGCGCTGGAGGTGTTTGCCGACCGCGCCTATGCCGACGACGCCACCCTGGTGCCGCGGCGTGAAGCCGGCGCGGTGCTGCATGACCCGGCGCAGGTGGTGGCGCATGTGCAGCGCATGCTCGACAGTGGCGGCATCGTGGCGCGCAGCGGCCTGTGCCTGCCCACGCCGATGCACACCCTGTGCGTGCACGGCGACACGCCGGGCGCCGTCGACACAGCCCGGCAACTGCGCGCGGCACTGCAGGCCGCTGGCGTGCAGCTCACCGGCCTGGCCGAGGCGGTGCGCGGCTGAGTTCGCCCATCGGCCGCGCGCCTAACATCGCGCATGGCCCTCACCGCAGCACCCCCGTCACGCTGGCAGTTCTGGATCGACCGCGGCGGCACCTTCACCGACATCGTCGGCCGCCGCCCTGATGGCAGTCTGGCCACCGCCAAGCTGCTGAGCGACAACCACGAGCAGTACGCCGACGCAGCGGTCGAAGGCATCCGCCGGCTGCTGGGCCTGGGCGCGGGTGAGGCCATCACGCCCGACCAGGTGGCCAGCGTGAAGATGGGCACCACGGTGGCCACCAATGCGCTGCTCGAGCGCAAGGGCGACCGCACCGCGTTGGTGATCACCCGCGGCTTCGGCGACGCGCTGCGCATCGCCTACCAGAACCGTCCGCGGCTGTTCGACCGCCACATCGTGCTGCCCACGCTGCTGTGCGAGGCGGTGGTGGAGGCCGACGAGCGGCTCGATGCCCAGGGCGCCGTGCTGCAGCCGCTGGATGCGGGCGCGCTTCACAAGGCGCTGCAGCCGGTGTTCGACGCCGGCATCCGCGCCTGCGCCATCGTCTTCCTGCATGGCTGGCGCAACCCGGCCCATGAACTGGCCGCGGCCGAGGTGGCACGCGCCATCGGCTTCACCCAGGTCAGCATCTCGCACCAGGTCAGCCCGCTGATCAAGCTGGTGCCGCGCGGCGACACCACGGTGGTCGACGCCTACCTCAGCCCCATCCTGCAGCGCTATGTCGACCGCGTGGCCAGCCAGATGCCTGGCGTGCCGCTGTACTTCATGCAGAGCTCGGGCGGGCTGACCGAGGCCCACCGCTTCCAGGGCAAGGACGCCATCCTCAGCGGCCCGGCCGGCGGCATCGTCGGCATGGTGCGCACGGCGCTGGCGGCTGGCCACGGCAAGGTGATCGGCTTCGACATGGGCGGCACCAGCACCGACGTGAGCCACTACGCCGGCGAGTTCGAGCGCGCCTTCGACACCCAGGTGGCCGGCGTGCGCATGCGCGCGCCGATGATGGCCATCCACACCGTGGCTGCGGGCGGCGGGTCGATCATCGCCTTCGACGGCGCCCGCCTGCGGGTGGGGCCTGAATCGGCCGGTGCCAACCCGGGCCCGGCCGCCTACCGCCGCGGTGGCCCACTGGCAGTGACCGACGCCAACGTGCTGCTGGGCCGCCTGCAGCCGGCGCACTTTCCGGCGGTGTTCGGCGCCGACGGGCAGCAGCCGCTGGACGGCACCGTGGTGCGCCAGCGCTTCGACGCCCTGGCCGCGCGCATCGCGCAGGCCACCGGCACGCCCACCACGGCCGAGGCCGTGGCGGCCGGCGCGCTGCAGATCGCCGTGGCCAGCATGGCCAATGCGATCAAGCGCATCTCGGTGGCGCGCGGCTACGACGTGACCGGCTACACCCTGCAGTGCTTCGGTGGTGCCGGCGGCCAGCATGCCTGCGCGGTGGCCGATGCGCTGGGCATGCAGCAGGTGCTGATCCACCCGCTGGCCGGCGTGCTGTCGGCCTACGGCATGGGCCTGGCCGACCAGATCGCGATGCGCGAAGCGTCGGTGGAACGGCCTCTCGACGATGCCGGCCTGCAGGCCGCCCGCCAGCGCCTGGTCGCGCTGACCGACGCCGCCGTGGCCGAGGTGCAGGCCCAGGGCGTGCCGGCGGCCCGCATCCGCCCGGTGCAGCGCCTGCTGCTGCGCTACCAGGGCACCGACACCGCGCTGCCGGTGGCCATCGAGGCGGGCAGTGCCATCACCAGCCTGGTGGCCGGCTTCGAGGCCGGCTACCGCCAGCGCTTTGCCTTTCTGATGCCGGGCCGCGCGCTGGTGATCGAGGCCGCGTCGGTCGAAGCCATCGGGGCGGCCGAATCGGTGCCCGACGGCGCGGCGCCGGCCGCCGCATCGCCCGGTGACGCCACGCCGCTGGCCACGGTGCGCATGCACTGCGCGCTGGACGACGGCAGCGCCGAGGCCTGGCGCGAGGCGGGCCTGTTCCAGCGCGCGGCGCTGCCCCCGGGCGCACGCGTGGCCGGCCCGGCGGTCATCACCGAAGCCAACGCCACCACGGTGGTCGAGCCCGGCTGGGCCGCCACCGCCACCGCGCGCGGTGATCTGCTGTTGCAGCGGGTGCGCCCGCGCCAGCAGCGCCACGCCGCCGGCACCCAGGCCGACCCGGTGATGCTGGAGGTGTTCAACAACCTGTTCATGAACATCGCCGAGCAGATGGGCCTGCGGCTGCAGAACACCGCGCACTCGGTCAACATCAAGGAGCGGCTGGACTTCAGCTGCGCGCTGTTCAGCGCCGATGGCGCGCTGATCGCCAATGCGCCGCACATGCCGGTGCACCTGGGCAGCATGAGCGAGTCGATCAAGACGGTGATCGCCCGCAACCCCGGCATGCAGCCCGGCGATGTGTATGTGCTGAACGATCCGTACCACGGTGGCACCCACCTGCCGGATGTCACCGTCGTCACCCCCGTCTATCTGGACGAAACCGGCACCCGGCCGCAGTTCTACGTGGCCAGCCGCGGCCACCATGCCGACATCGGCGGCATCACGCCCGGCTCGGTGCCGCCGTTCTCGAAGACCATCGACGAGGAAGGCGTGCTGATCGACAACCAGCTGCTGGTGCGCGGCGGCCACCTGCTGGAAGCCGAGTTGCGCGCCTTGCTGGGCAGCGGCCCGTGGCCGGCGCGCAACCCGGACCAGACGGTGGCCGACCTGCGCGCCCAGATCGCCGCCAATGAAAAGGGTGTGCAGGAACTGCGCGCCATGGTGGCGCAGTGGGGCGCCGCCACCGTGGCCGCGTACATGCAGCATGTGCAGGACAACGCCGAAGAATCGGTGCGCCGCGTGATCACGGCACTGAAGAATGGCCAGTTCACCCTGCCGATGGACAACGGCGCCCAGATCTGCGTGTCGCTCACCGTGGATGCTGGGCGGCGCGAAGCCACGCTCGACTTCACCGGCACCAGCGCGCAGACGCCCGACAACTTCAACGCCCCCAAAGCCGTGACGATGGCGGCGGTGCTGTATGTCTTCCGCAGCCTGGTCGACGACGACATCCCGCTGAACGCCGGCTGCCTGAAGCCGCTGCAGGTGATCGTGCCCGACGGCTGCCTGCTGAACCCGCGCCCGCCGGCGGCGGTGGTGGCGGGCAACGTGGAAACATCGTCCTGCGTGACCAACGCGCTGTTCGGTGCGCTGGGCGTGATGGCGGCCAGCCCTTGCACGATGAACAACTTCACCTTTGGCAATGACCGCCACCAGTACTACGAGACGATCTCGGGTGGCTCGGGCGCCGGGCCGGGCTTCCATGGCACCAGCGTCGTGCAGACCCACATGACCAACAGCCGCCTCACCGACCCCGAGGTGCTGGAACTGCGCTTCCCGGTGCGGCTGGACAGCTACGCCATCCGCCGCGGGTCGGGTGGCGCCGGCCGCTGGCACGGCGGTGATGGCGGCGTGCGCCGGGTGCGCTTCCTGGAGACGATGACCGCCTCCATCCTCAGCAACGGCCGCCACCACGGCGCCTTCGGCGGTGCCGGCGGCCAGGCTGGCGCGCCTGGC